>JAABUS010006122.1_pt1 | contig 14946 bp, 21 predicted proteins | sample 5560161 | NCBI WGS metagenome assembly JAABUS01 (sample SAMN10711885, study PRJNA513376) | rock metagenome | isolation source: Antarctica rocks | place: Antarctica: Victoria Land, Trio Nunatak nord | collected 2016-01-04 | reverse complement strand
TGCTGAGACGACCCCACCCCTCTGCTGCCTGAGTCACAATGAGCCACAATGAGGGAAATGGGTCGCAGCTGGGGTGCAGTCCCAGGGATTTAGAAGCCGTTGGTATTGCAAGTGCACATGAGCAGAAGGAACTGATCTGGGGTTTGCATTCTCATTGTAGGAGGATCACAATCATGAGAATGATTTGCAAGCAGCTGGCAACATTGCCCACATATCTGACTTTGCTCACAGCTCAAGCTGAGTCTACAATAGGTTTTTGCAGATATCAAATGCAAAGTACATTGACTGTGCACTCTGCACATTTGCTAGTCTGTCAAGCCATGAAGGTCATTGGAGTTGATGCAGATGACTTGCATCCAAATGCATCAGCCATTGTGGATGTCCTTGTCATGTGTATCACATTGTTGCTGTGAGCAACATATCTGCCAGTGATGTCAGCACAAGGTTGGCGGATGAGAACTAACTCTCACCTCTTGTGAGACAGGAGCATCACTATCATCCCATGTGTCTTCCCAGCTATCCACTGGGAAGGATGACAGGCCCCCATTGCTGTCACTTATGCCTGCTATGTTCTCATCTTCCTCATCAGAGTCTGAGAACTCTACACTGCCTGCACAACCAAAACAACCAATCAGCCAGATATATGCCTTGTCTGTGGGAGTCATTTGCATTATGGATAGACAAAGGCCCAAAATGCATTCTACAGTGGGCAATGCAATGTTCACAAAATGTGACAAATGAAGCAAGGGCAATGCTTTCGAACCCAGCAAGCATCCCGAGTCTGTATGCAATATCAGAGCAAGACTTCAGCCTAACATCTGGGCATTGACAAGTCTGTTTGCCAATGACCAGGCATAGCTGTTTGGTTGCGTTGATTTTGAAAACAGATGTCTGCACAGGTGTCAAGGTGCATGTTGAATGACACCTGAAGCTGGAAGTTACAGCCCTGGTACTACAGCCATCTGTTTTCAAAGTCAGTCAAGCAAAGCATCTGCTGAATGTGGTTCAATGACAGGTTCCCTCTGTAGAGCAGTGTGCACAAGGAGTTGCCAGGTTTGGAGGATGCTTTGCGGATGGCCTTACACTCACCCACGCCTTGATTCTGCTGGAACAGGATGTGGTCCTCTTCATTGTAGTCATCACTGTCAAAGGCACCATACCTGCAGTTACCATGCAGCTGTCATAGCGCACATCTCTTTGGTGACAGGCTTTGAAAGGATTGCAGCAAAGGCAATGCACAGACAAGGACACAGACATGTCACCAACTGGGTCAGAGAAAAAGAAAAGAAAAGACTGCGCCTTTCGGCGTCAATTTAATGAGAAGCCCAGTATTATACCAGGCTGCCCAGGACCAACCGGGACATCACTTGTTTTGCGCTCACTTATCTTGATGAGCGCATCTGACATTTGCGAGGGGGAGCAGCGCAATTTTGTTTCATTTCAGCCTGACAAAGGCTGTGCAGCTCCAGGCTGTGTCATAGCCTTTGATGATCTGGTGTGCATTGAAAAAGTCTATCTTGTAGAGTGTAAACTCACCCTTGGACAAACAGACCACAACTATGCTGCATCCACGGTGATGCGCTGCACGTCTTGCAAATTTGTGAGCTTGTGCCACGTGTCTCATACCTTGACAAGCCAGCCAATGCATGTGGACAGAAACACACCTATCGTGACTGCCATTGCTGCCCTGTATAGCCAGGCCGTTGTCCAAGCCCTCCAATGGAATGTCCTCTGATCCTCCCTCATCATGACCTTTGCTTGCTTTGGGGTCTGGACGCCCAAATGACCACTTGTGCACATCTTGTAGCTGCACAAGTCCACAGTCAAGCTGTTCAATGCATGCTCAGCTCTTGCAAAATACTTCCAAACAATAGCTAACAAACAGGATAGCCCAAGGCAAACACCCCTGGCTCACTTGTGAGCCAGCACAGCAGCTAACTGGCAACCACAAGGCATGCAGATGAGCATCATGCTTACTCAAGTAAACGTGAATGAGGCAAGTCTTTGACAGAAGGTATAGAGACCAGAAAGCCGACCTCATTCCATGGTTCTAGATGAGTAGTGAAATAGTCCTGCCATTGGTGGCTGTCTTGCACATGCTCAGCCACCTCTTGACGCGTCTCCACTGCAATGTGCAGCTTATTGGCAATCTGGGTCATGTGTCCCATGTACCCTGCCCTCAAAGGGGGTCTCTCCTGCCTGTCACAAGGCAAACAGGGCTCAAACAAAGCTCCATTCGTCTCCTGCTTGAGGTAGCCTTTGTGACGAAGCCAGATATGCAGATCCGGATTTTCACATGATCTCAGTGGGGAAAGCTTTTGCAGCACAAACCTACAGCTTCAGGCAGTTCAGGTGCTGATGCCAGCAATGGAATTGAGCCAGAGTTGTGTACAAGACGCATGACAAACAATGAACACGTCACAATATTGCATCATTGTCTCTCGGATGCTGAATGAATGCAAGGTGCATTCTACAGAAGGTAAATCAGCCCGATAACAATACAGGTCAGCAAGTGCCAGGTGTGGCGCTCACTTGTGTTCATCATCAGGACGAGGTGTGGGGGTGACAGCGACTGGGATGGTGAGCAGCCAATGCAGCAAATTGCAATGCTGGAACAGGTGGCTCAGAAGGGACGGTGGCCCTGACTCCAGAGCTGTGCATATGATGTCTGTCACTAGATGGTGCAGGATGCTGTTGAAAGGGTATTGTACCACCAGCTGTAAACACCTGGGCAGTGCATCTGCACAGCATGCACATTGCTGTCATGACAGACCTCATTTGAGACAAGTTTTGCAGAACGCCAAGCAAGCCCAATACAGATCCAGCAGGAGCAAAGCTGTACTGCGTTGTTTGCCAAGTGTAAACGGAACTTGTTGAGGGGGCAAGCAGCACCAGAATACGATCAGCCTGCAGTCCTGATGCGTCCCTGTGTGCAGAGAGGTAAGGATTTGTGCTGGCGTCAACATAATCTGACTGAGATGCACAACCCAGAGCGATGACCAATCTGTCCCATAATGGATAGCCTGCTGATGTGACCAGATACAAGAGCTGATTGCCCCTCATGGGGTAGGGCCTTGGTCTCAGCAGGATTGTGATTTATGCCGGCAACCATTGGGTTATACCTTGTACATTAGGCCTATCATGACCATAAACGAAAAAGGGAAGGGGAAAAACAAGGGTGACCAGATCTGGTCTGCAGTGAAGACCATCTTTGCCATATTGTGGACATGGGCAGCGCAAGTCGACAAGTATCATTCTGCAGCAGGTTGACAATGGTGGCATGAGTGAGGTATAAGAGCGACCTGAGTTGACAACAGCCTGCTCTGCCACTGGGCTACCAGTGCTGAGAAGGGAGCCCAGCAGTGCTATGACAGCCAGACGTGCACTTCCAAGGGGTGGCGCCAGCGTGCCGTATGAAGTATCCTGTGTGCCAGACAATCAATCAATCAATATGTTTGTTGTCCTGGAAGGCAACTGGGACCCAACAGACAACAGACAACAGACAGCAACATGTCTGCTTGAGTTCATCTCCTTCCTTGTCAGTTTGGAGCCAAGTGCAGAACATGCAGGAGCTTTTAGTGTGGCACAGACACCCTTTGGGTCTATGCAACACAGTTACAAGAAAGAGGACACTTCTTTGCCTGGGCAAGGTCATTGTTGTTACAGATATGGGGTGGGAGGAGTCGCTGCGCAACCTGACCAGTACTCAACCAGAGCTGGGACCAGACATCATTCCTTCTCCCAGCAATACATGCAAGACTTGATAGGCAATTGTGACAACAAGGCTTGCAGTTGCCGTTGCGAGCAATCTCATGCAAGCTGCGCTCACCAGCTGCATGAGTCGAGGAGAGGTGTCCAGGAGGGCAGCCAGGCGTGCAGAGTGTTGGCAGATGCCCTCAAGAGTGTCTGCTTCCAGCTTGCTGTCCAGCTCTGCCGTGGCTGCTGCGCTGCGTTCCATGGACTGCCTTACGGCATCTGCCCTTCCCCCAGCCTGAGAAGGCTGCCGCCGCTCCAACAGTGCAATGCAGATATGCAGTGCCTGACGTAAACAAGTACCAGAGGTCAGACCGGTGAATGTGAGGTTCCAGCTTGCCAGAGTTTGCGTGACCTGACATGTGCCTGGTCAAGTTCTGCAACTGTCATGTTCAAGGCAAAAGAAAGAGTGTCACTCTGCTGTGCAAGGGGGCTAGTCATGTGCCTGCTTGCTACATGTCTCTTGTACCGCTTGTACAAACTGCAGGTTTGGCCCAAGTCATGGTCGCTGTCAGCTGTGGCTGGTGTGACAACAAGAGCAGAAGTGCAGCGTCACGCTCTGGTACGACACACCTCAAGCCAGACAGAAGTGCTATTGACATGTTTATTTCCAGCTGGAGCATCGATTAGGTGTGCTGGGAGTTATGCCAATGTACCTGCTTGAGCTGCGTGCCCTGCTGTGCTGCAAATGCCTTTTCCAGCATAGGTTGCAGATGCTGAGGAGATGGCAACAAGCTGGTCAAGGGTGAAATTCGTGATCGTCCAATGTGTGTGAGCAGCTTGCCAGCATTCTCCCTTGCACCACTCTCGTTCTCAGCATTCAACCTGCAGCATAGAAATATAGGAGCGCAGCTGGTAGATGTTGACAGTTTGTGCTGTAAGCCTGTGCCTCAAGAAGCAAGCAGAAGGTGTGATGCATCCCAGAGCTGTATGCAAAAGAGCAAACTTACTAAGGCCTGCAGCATATCAGTTGACATCAAACAGGCATTGCAAGAACCAGGATGCTGATGGGTCACAAAGCAGCAGCACTTGGCCAGTGCCAGGCACAAAAGAAGGCACTGTGGACAAGGCAGGGCATAAGCACATTTCTTGCTCAACAACATTTCGTCGGGGGCGAGCTTTCAAAAATGAAGTCTACATGGCTGCTGGTGATTATACAACGCTAGAACGCAAGCAAGACGTACTTGCTGGTGAGATGCTGCAATATGGTTGTGTGGGGAAGCCACTTCAGGTCACTGGCAGGCACATTGGCATTGCTCTGGTCAGCTGCCCCCACCATTCTCTGCAGGCTTTCCAGCATGGAGAAGGTTTCTATATGGTTCACAGCCTTCCGCAGAACCCAGGGCTGCCCTGCACATCCAGTGCAGCCATTGATCAAGGCGTAAGATGTCTTGGACAGAAAAGTCAGTTTTGTAAAGTGATCAATGCTGCCAACAAGCGGTCAGTAGCAACAGCTGTGTTGGTCGTGTTGCATAGCTAACCAGGGTCCATCTCTGCCAAAGCTGGCAGAGCTCGCATGTATGCTGTTATTCAACAACAGCCTAGCAGCAGTCAGGGCAGGCCGCTTGATGTTGATTTTTAGTGTGCTTTGTCTTGGTGCGTGTCTGCAGGCTGTGCACAGTTACTCAATACCTCATGCTGGCTTACTACTGAGTGGTTACCTTGGACAAATTGCATGACAGGGCTGCTACACTTGGTGAGTAGGCTGGCCAGCACACGGGCAAAGTAGCCTGCCCGGCTGCTGTTCAATGGCCTGGCTTGCTCCAAAATAGAGAAGAGATACGCCAGCAGGTCACTGTTACTGACCAGGGCATCAAAGATGCCATCAATTTCACAGCAGAAGACCTACATCAGCAAGACCTGTAGGCTAAGCCTTTCATCTGAGGTACAGTCGTACCTCAAGGTTCCTCACCAAAGCAGCCAGATGTTGCGACGCAACATTGCAGCCCATGCATTGCAATGTTGGTACTACATACAATGACCTTGCAAACATGGCAAAGCTCAATGTAACATTTGTACAATGTGCTGGCTGTACCTCACAAGCAATGAAGGGGAAGCGTTGCTGCTGCCTTTCACTAGCCCAGCTCTTGGGTGGCTCTATGACAAAGGAGATCAGCTTCTTTACAGTCTCCTTCTCCCTCAAGAATGCTATCAAACGAGCGTTCAAGGCCTTGCACTCCTGCAAATGATGGCAGCAACACTCTGCAAGCCCTCTGGACGCACGCGCCACAGATCAGATGCAGTTGGACACCCATGCACCATCAGCCACTTGGCCATATTTGCATCAGCCATTCACATGCAGTACAAATGGCATGCTGGTGCAGTGTACAAATGCTGTCATTGGGACAGCTACCTGATTTGAGCATGTCAGGGACAACAATGTGCACGCATGTAAGCACAGGTATCTGAACCCATGACAAACATTGTGAGGATGCAGAGAGTTTTGCAGCTACCTGCACCATTTCATCCTCTTCCAGCAGTTCTTCCAGGGTTACTTGCTGCTTGTCAAGAATGCCCTCAATGGCACTGCCACTGGAAAACGAGCTGACTTTCCAAAACATTGTGTGTTTGGGTGTCCAAATGATGGAGCAGAATCACTGCTACAACAGGACCTTGCAGGCTGTATTATAGGATTAGAAACAGCAGCTGCGCTGTTGGTGCCCCGGCTGCTGCTAAGTCAAGTTGCTCAGAACAAATCTGCCCACAAGCTCACAGGTGCACCAAAGGATGCTGACTGCCTGTTCAGCAACCTGTTGAGCACAGAGCCTGAACTGTCTTGCGCCCGCAAGAGCTCACAACATCATCCTTGGCACGAAACAGAGCTGCGCTTTCTCCAGGTCGAGTATGTCTGATACAGACAGCCGAAGTTGCAGATAGCAGGGCGACCACAGGTGGCCATGTCAAAGGAGACCTGCACTACTGTTGCGGTATTGACGACAGATCACAGTGAAGGCAGTCAACAGGTCTGCAACACTGAACAGGTCAGGTCAACAGCTGATTGAGCATCCAGGCTCGTGAGTACGAGATCGACGAGATCGTAACGAGCGAGCTGACCAACTTGGGTGATGAATTTGCAGATCTGACTCACAGAGACGTCGCACAAGCCACACTGCCCGTGTGTTGCCGGAACAAGCACGCCGAGGCAAGTTTTCAAGTCAAAGCCAAAGCCGAACGCGAGTCGTCAACTTTGCGCGGAGCGATTTGATTGTCCGTGCATCCACTTGTCGGTTTGAATTGTTCAGCAAGACTGGACACGTCAAAGACACCAACGGAGAGGCGACTACAGCTACATGCAGTTGGCAAGATCGCCACAGACGGTGCTTGGCAACCCTCAGTGCTTTAAACAACTGCCCACGCACGCTTCAGTGCACTCTGTCAACAGCCGTGATACTCTTCCAAGGTGTGTTGTGCACACCCAGTCCTGAACAGAGGTTTGCGAAGGAGGCATCTTGCCCGCACAACAGATCCCACAAGAACAAATCTCCTTGCAGAGGTCTTGAACATGAGTTGACTGTGACTGCTGTACTTACAAAGACTCAACCGGTGGATGTTGGGAAAATATCTGGAACAGACCGTACTTCGTTAGTCCTCAATGTAACTCACTAAGACCAGTACTCATATAAAGTATCTTGCTGACTACTGACTCTGATCAGATGCAAGGTCCCAAGCAGGACTACAGAGACTGCTTCAGTGCTCTCTGAATAGTGGCACGCAAGTGCCTTGCAACCTCTTGCCGACTCTCATCACATAGCAGGCTCTGTGTGTGCGACGTGCCTAGCTTGATATGCTGCATGGTGCTGCAACACAGCGCCTTCGTGATTTGATCAAAGTGCTTCCCAATGTCATCAGCTGACTGCATGAGAGTCACAGGTGACCTGACCATAGCCTGGCACTCAGCAGCAGACCCCCTCGTGAGTCTAGCAACAGTTGCTGCTCTGCCTAGCACATGATGTACTGCCATGTCCCACGATGCCTGTGGCAGCTTGTCCAGAGCTGGCTGGAACTGATTCAGCACTTCAAGCTGAGCTTCAGGTGAGGTGGCTGAAGTCACCTGGTCCACCAGCTCATTCATAGAGCATTGCAGTGTTCCAATCTCCCGCAGGAAGTAGAAGAGCGCGTACCAAGTAGGCTCATGCAGACGAATTGCAGGTAGAGCCGCGGGTCCATCCACTAAAATCAGCACAGCTTCTTCACCCAACCTGCAGCCAAATGTCTTCATTAGCATCCAGAGCAGCACATGTCATGGAGGAAAAGCAAAACTTCAGCACACCTGTCCAGCTCTGCAATGTAGTCAGTCTAGAGCAGCATACAAGACAGCTGCAAGACTTGCAAGCCTAATATCAAGCTGGAGGCTATGCATATGAGGTCGGCTCATTTGTCATTTTGTCAGCTGTCAAGCAGGTCTTCATGCACATTGCTCACATCAACCAAAGCGCTTGACAAGGGTTACCAGCTAGGCTCTCACAGAATGCAGGCTTCATTGTGTTCAGTGCCAGACAGCACCAAGCAAGTACATTGTGCTTCCTCACCTTTCCAGCTGAGACACCATAGAAGTTGCAACCAGGCTTCCAAACACAGAGCACCCCACAATCAGATAGGGTCCCACACCCTGAATAGCCTTTGCAGCCTTCACATAGGCAGTTGCCAAATCAGGCACAGAACGAAGCTGGTCAGCATCTTGTGGCAGAGCTAGGCCATAGCAGGGCTGAGACAGCTGGTGTGCTAGCTGCCTTTGTGACTCATCTGGTGTTCCTGTCTCATTGTGCACCAGCCAGACAGGCAGCCGCAGCTGAAGTGGTCTGAGATCACTTGCTGCTGGACTGTCTACCACCTCTGAGTCAGTAGACCTGTAGCATGTGCATTTTTTTTTTCACAAACACAGAACACCTGTATGACTGTGACACAGAGTGTAACAGGTGTGACGCAACAGAATGTGACAGAGGTACTTGATCACGGACAAGGTAGCAGCCAGACAATGCAGCTGATATCACTATCAACATTAGGAAATCATAACAAATTGCAGCAAAGGTTGAGAATAAATGCAAAGTGTGGCAGAAGGTGGTACCTGTTTTCAGCACACAAGCTGTTGAGAGGGACCACAACACCACTGGTTTCAGCTGTGCTACTACAGGCGCTATGCAACTCTGGTTTGCCACTTGTTGCACCAACTTTGCCCGCCTCATTGAGGGCTGCACCAATAGCGTCTGCCAATACTGAGCCGCCACTGCTCAAGCCAGCTGTGAAGGCCACGTTGCATGCAGTGATGGGCAGCAAGGCCGCAGCAATCTGGCTCCAGCTGTAATCAGCAACTCTGCTGAGTAGGTCGGTGACCCTGACATGCCCCTGCTGCATCTGCATCTGCTGATGCTCTTGACCATGCACCAACAGCGCAGGACAGCATAGCATCTCTCTCGGCTGGTAGCCATGCAGCAGCTGCAGCAGGTGCAACACTCTAGACAGAGTCTCATGCACCTTCTTGTCCCACGCCTGCGCTGTCATGTCTGCTGGACAGAAAGTGCTGACAAAGTCCAACTGATCCTCATAGCTTTGAAGGCTGTAAAGATGCCGAATCATGGCAACCAGCTCTGGCACATGTGGCTGCTGCTGCTGCTGCTGCTGCTGCAGTTGACTATACCTTGACTCCACCATGAGCTGGTACAGGGCACACCAGACTTGCATCAGCTCTCCTGTCACTGTTATATCAAAAGCTGGCAGTGCCAATCTTGCTTGCGAGATAGGGAAAGACTCAAAAGCTATGAGTAGCTGAGTTTGATGGCCAAGCTGCTGCAGCTGATTGCTGAGCTCATATGCTACCATAGTGCCCAGGCCAACTCCGCCAATGATGCAAGGGCTGTTGTTGGGCAAGTGCTGTCTCAGGGCTGCGCCATACAGCCCTGCAAGCTGGGGCAAGTCTGTGGGTTGCTGCATGACATCTTCCTGCAGATCAGAAACACACTCATACCAATGTAACAATGTAACAACATAACAGCGTAACAACATTGAGCAAGGGGTGGTTGGAAACAGTTGCAGGCACAGACTGCAACTGGGCGGTCTTTGTGCACCCTGCAATGATGCAGCTTGTACTTAAGCAGGTGCATATCTGAACAAACAAACCACATACAAAGCACTCCATGCATCAACAAAGCGTCGTGAGCATCCCATCCAGACACCAAAAAGGCAGCATGACTATTCAGCCTGTTGCCAAGGCAACAGAATGTCCATCATACCTGAAGCAGCTGCAGCCCAAAGCAAGGCTGCTGTATGCCCTCAAAGACATCTGCAAGGTCTCCACTGCCGCGCCATGCATCATCCAGCACCACAAAGCATGGGGTTGCTGTGATGCCTGCCGTTGAAGACAGGCCAGGTGTGACAGCAGCAGTCCTGGCTGATGCATTGAGAGGCAGAATGTCAACACTGGCCGAAGCTGCAGGCTGCACTTGCAAGACATCGGTTCCTGACACTTGTGGCTCCACTCTCCTGTGTCACAGACCATGCAACTTCTCAATATCTGTGTTTCTCTGGTGCTACTCACAGCTGCTTGACCCATCCCTTTGCAGACCACAATTAGCATTCAATTAGCAGTCCCTGGGGTGTCAACTTCAATCATATGGGAGAATAGCTGTTGCTGTGTACAGGCCCAGTGCACAAGGCCGATCATCACAATATAACTGCCAAGCTCAATGAGCAGTCAATGGGACGATGATCAAGAAGCAAGCACCATGATGGAACAATGCCCTGAGAGTATTGCATGCTTGTCTGCAATGTATGCATAAAACATGGAACCAAGCGACGTACCTTCTTGCGCTTTGGTCTTGCACCCCCATCTTCTGAAGATACTCGTCCATCTCCTGGATGTCAGCCTGCATCATGAGTCTTGCTGTTCAATGCACTTGAACAACACCTCACTGCGCTGGGGCACAGTAACATGGGTGTGACATGCATGATGTTATGCCTGATTCAGCAGACACCTAATTTTGGACCACAATTGACCATCTGTTTAAGAAAGAACTGTCTTCATTTGTGTCCTGCCAATGGCATACAGCAACTCGTCAAAACTGGATTTGAATGAAGATCTCATCAACCAAAAAACTTACATCATTCATCTTGTTGTATATTTTCTGGTCTCGCTTGATGGTGGTATGCCAGCCGAAGGCCGACAGCACCATCTGCAGAGTATCCACAATGATACTCATGTCCTTCTCATCCTGTCGCAGCAAGGAGAAATGGTCCCCCGGCACATCCACAACCTGCAAGTCATTGCAGTAGGGCGCCCAGCACAGCCCATGTGCTAATGGCCCTTTGCGGCTGTCATCAAAGTAGGTGCAAGCGCCCCTTTGCCTAGCCCTAAAGTACACCACCTTCCCACTCTGCATGCAACACCAGCCTTCTGTCAGACCACATGCCAGATAGCCTTTCTGTGCTAAAAGCTGTGCAGGCAGATCTTTTTGCAGAGTGAAATTTCTTCCTTCACCATTGTTGACTTGGCTTGAAGCTGTCAACCTTGATCAAGGTTGGGCAAAGTCACGCATGTACAGAGCTGGGTCTAGTGCTATTATGCATCACGTTTTGTTGTGTCAATACTGTATGGGTGGTGTGGAAGACACAATCTTACCTTGAGGGCGGTTGCTGAGAAGGTGTGGTGCCTGAGGTCACTGATCTCGCTGCCTTGCTTCACAGCCAGGGCTACATGCTCTACTTGCTCAGTCACCTGCAGATCAACATGGGCAGCATGCTTCAAGACTGTCCAAATGCTGGCATAGAGTAATATCAGATTCCCTTGCTTGCAACTAAAGAGTAGAACATGCCACTGTTGTGTGTCTGTGACCTCTTTTCAATTGACAGGTGTAGCCTGATCAAACTGACTGACAGGTATGGCCACGGAAGCATGTGCAGTAGCAGCAGCAGCAGCAGCAGCAGCAGCAAAAGCAAAAGCAGATGAGCAGTATTCTGACACACGATGTATCTTGCTGAGCAGTACTTGCCTCAGCCTGCACTTCTTCAAGGCAACATGCATTTCAGCCTGAGTGAAACCTGTCTGATGCATGGCAAAGCACCATAAGATATGGAAGCTCACCTGTTCAACAGTCATGTTCTCATCCCTCATGATCCTCCAGATGGGCGCAAAGAACTCCAGCTTCTGATGCGGCGTCATGCTCTTCCACTCCTCAGACTCACGTGGGTGGGCGATGCTGCTGCCCAGCCCTAGGGCATCTCTGCCAAGGGCCCCTAGGATCATTTCAACCAGCTCCATGACATCAGCTTCTGTGGCTCGGCCTGCTTCCTGCTGAATGGGCCGAATCTGGCCGGGTAAGGGCGTGTCCATGATCTGCACACATGCACGGACATGAGTCAAGGTCTGGAGCAACCGCATGAAAGCTTGTTGTGAATTGGCCGCTGATGTCTTTGGGCAGGCTGGTTGAACAGGTTGTGTCAGCATTGAAATATTGGCTGAAAGCAAAGTTTGCTGCAGCAGGTCATCTGCCACCTGGTGTTCAGTCTGAGCCAACACCTGCTGCATCAGGTCAGCAGCCATCTTGGTGATCAGTCATCACAATCATCTCGCTTATGAACAGATAAACAAAGCTTGCTGCCTGCAAGCGCATTCTGAACGTGGTGCTGCAGACTGCACTTTTACAGTCGCAATCACATCAAACGAACAATCATCAGTATGCAAGCAAGCCCACATGCATGCTTGTATGAATGCATGACAGTCTCACCAGGACAGCGCCGATCTCATGACCCCAGCTTTCCAGCACCATAGCCACTTCCATAGCCACTGCCCCCCCATAGCTGTGCCCCCCCAACAGGTAGGGCCCCTCAGGCTGCACCTTGACAATGTCTGACGCATTCTGGCGTGCCAGCTGTGCAATGTTGAGGTCATTGTCCTTGTCCAAGACATAGATGGGCTGATCGCTCCACTGCAGGAACTGACTGAAGCTGAAGTAGGCAGACTGAGCGTTGGCCACGCCTGGGGCGGCCAGGAACAGAGGCCTCTGTGTCGCTGCGCCCCTGTGACACACAACTTCATGGTGTTCAGACAGCTTTCTTGATGACCTATGCTTGCTGGAAGAGCTTCAGCTGTCGCGACAACATGCTGCATCACGCCGCATTGTGACAACATCTGCAGCATGCTGCCTGTCACAGGCTTAGTGCATTATCCTTGCTGGCAATCTTGCTCAGCAGTCAAGATTGCTGTTCAAGGGGCTGGCATGCACTGCAGTGTGAATCCAGTACTGTTGCCAGCAAATTGCCAAAGCAATGTCAACAACTACAAGGGACAAGCTGCACCAGCACATGCTGCGTTGCATATTGTACCTCAGTGTCTTCAGCAGCTTCGATGGCTTCTCTGCAGCTGCCTCAGCCAGCGCCACCACGCCACGCCTGGCAGGCCCCGCCCTTGCCTCCTCTTCTTGCTCATCACTCCAGTATGTCTCAGCCTCAACACCATCAGCAGCTTGAGTCTGAGCCTGAGCCTGAGCTTGAGCCTCAACCAGGCTGTTGATGTAAGTCACAATGGCCAGGATTGATTGGTAATCATACAGCAGGGTGACAGGCAGATCTAGGCCTAGGGTTTCTCCTAGGGCTCGCCGCAGCTCCATGCCCCCTCGGGAGTCCAGGCCAGCAGACATGAGGGGCTCTTCGGGGTGGATGCTATGGCCAACCATGGCACGCACCTCTGCTGTCACCTGAACAATGCCACAGATGGCTTTTGTGAGTTCCATGTTTACACCCTGAACAAGAGTATTGGGCAAGATGAGACGTGCGTATGGCTTGTGTCAAATCCATGGTTACACCCTGAATATGAGTAGGGCAAGATGCGATTGCCTAGAAGGGTATCTGCGATAGCTGCTGGTCAAGCAGAAGTCATTCATGCGGCAGCAGCTGTAAGTGCTGCAGGGCATCCTGGTTCTGCAGACAGACAGGCAGGCAGAATGCACGCTTTGCCCCTTCACTGTGAGCCACACCCTGTGGCTGCAAACTGGCGTCTAAATGCAAGTATGCACCGCATCTCAATCTGACTTGAAATAAACATGGTAACACTGATGAAAACATGGTAGCACTGATCAAAATATGGTAGCTGATGAAGGCATGGCTGATACCTGAGCCTGGATGTACAGCTTGCGCTCATGAGCACCCATTTGCAGCATCCTGTTGTCTGCTGGTAGACCTCCCTCCACAGCAGCCTCTTCAGAAGCTGAAACGCCCTTGACAGCTTCAGTTGCAACTGCTGCTGTAGGTGCTTGCCCAGCAGCAAACACCACCCCTTCTTGGAATAGAATCGGGTGATGGCTGGCACTGACAACACCACAGGCAGTGGTTTCACACTGCTGCAAAGGCAACATAGCTGTGAAGCTTGCTGCAGCTGTGGGCACTGCAAACACAGCAGTGGCTGCTGCAGACTTGAGCCAGGTAGGTGCTGAGTCTGTCTGTGCGGTGGTGAGTGCTCTGAGGCTGACATGCGCTTCCAGCATGGCAGGATGGAGGGCATAGCCTGACTGATCACTGCCTGCAAGTTCAAAATCTCCGAAGACAGCTGCGGTTGGTCCAGCCGATGAAGGCCTGGTGCTTTCTCCAAGCAGAGCTGTGAGTGTCTCAGAGCTGAAGCCTGCACTGCCGTGAGACAGTCTGTCCGTGCTGCATGCTGTGTCTGTGCCAGCAATGATAGTCTGCATCTGTGATGCACCATTGTATGTGATGGTCACACAGCCAGATGCTACTTCCAATGACAGCTGTACCACTGTACAGCCAGAATCCCGCCTCATCTGACTAACCCTTGGCAGCCGCAGTGGAGCCATGACTACAGTGTCCACCAATACAGCAGCCACTCCAGAGCCTGGGTGTCTATGTGACTGTGTGTCTGGGGCCAGCATGCTGGCAGCAGAAGCAGCCATGGGGAGCAATGCTGAGGCTGTGAGTTGAGGCTGCATGGCGAGGGTTCGATCCCAGAGGCATGCAGTCTTTGGGTGGCTCAATTGAGTCTCAAAGATGATCTGCATCTGATTTGGCCGCCTAGCACGTGCTATTCTGACACTGCTTAGTAACACCTGCATTGTGCATATGTTACTCATCTGGTGACCTCTGCAAGTAATTGCTTTTGCGGAGCTTGACGTGACAGATCAAGTTGTAGATTGGATCTGAGATTGCATACAGGATGTCACAAGTCACGGGTGACACCAGAGCATCACAGTGCAC
>JAABUS010006121.1_pt1 | contig 14946 bp, 15 predicted proteins | sample 5560161 | NCBI WGS metagenome assembly JAABUS01 (sample SAMN10711885, study PRJNA513376) | rock metagenome | isolation source: Antarctica rocks | place: Antarctica: Victoria Land, Trio Nunatak nord | collected 2016-01-04 | reverse complement strand
GCGAAGCACGGGCGCATCGCGATCGACACCGAGTTCGTCTCCGAGCGCCGCTATCAGGCACAGCTCTGCCTGATCCAGGTAGCGGTGCCCGACGAGCAGGAAGAGGACGCTCGGGCTGGCTCGCGCCAGCAGGGCACAGGCGGAGTGCGTACCGAGGTCCTCGACCCGATTGCCGATCCTTCGCTCGATCACGAACCCCTCGCGGCGGTTCTGGCCGATCGGTCCGTGCAGGTGGTCATGCACGCAGGGCGCCAGGACGTGGCGATCCTCCGCCGCACCTGGCGTACCGAGATCACCTCGGTCTTCGACACGCAGGTGGCCGCCGGGTTCCTGGGCTTCGGCAACCAGGAGGGCTACGAGCAGCTCGTGCGCCGTGTGCTCGGTGTCGAGCTGAAGGGCGGCGAGGGCTTCACCCGATGGGACAAGCGCCCCTTGACCGAGAAGCAGCTGTCCTACGCGGCCGATGACGCCCGCTGCCTGCTGGCGCTGGGCGCCGCCCTGGAGGCCCAGCTCGAGGAACGGGGGCGGCTGGAGTGGGCCCGCGAGGAGAGCGCGCTGCTGGAGGGCTCCGACGACGTGCGCTCGGTGGAGCGGGCCTACGAGCGGCTCCCCAAGCTCGGGCGCCTGGACGCGCGCGGCCGTGCCGTCGCACACCGCCTGACCGAGTGGCGGGAGGGGATCGCCCGGGGCCTCGACCGGCCTCCCCCGTCCGTTCTGCCCGATCAGGTGCTGGTCGAGCTGGCGCGCCGCGCCCCCAGGGACCGCGCCGGGCTGGACAACATCCGCGGCCTGCCCCAGCAGACCCAGCACCGCCGCGGGGCAGAGCTCGTGGAGCAGATCGCCCGCGCGCGCGAGAAGGAGCCGCCGCCTCCCCCTCCCCCCGCGCCCAAGCGCGACTCGTCCGAGGCGCCGCTGGTCTCGCTGGCCCAGGCGGTGGTCCGCCACCGCTCGAAGGACTCGGGCGTGGCCGGCGAGCTGATCGCCACCCAGGCCGAGCTGACCGCCCTCGTGGCAGCCGTGCGGCGCGGTCAGGACGGCGACGGGGTGCGCGCGCTCTCGGGCTGGCGGCGCGAGCTCGTCGGTCAGGAGCTCTGCGACCTGATCGAGGGCCGGCGCCAGGTGGCGGTATCCGCCGACGGCGCACTGGAGATCGAGCCCCGCGGCTCCTAGGCGACGCCGCCGCTCAGGGCAGGCGGCCGCCGAAGCGCAGGGCCAGGCCGGCCGCGCCGATCAGCAGCACCGCCCCCAGCCCCGCGAACCCCGAGGTCATCTCGCGCTTTTCCTTCTTCTGACCGATCCTCGAGCCGAGCGCCTCGTAGACCTTGTCCAGCTCACCGGACTGCTTCGCGGTGAACGCCTGGCCCTTGGACACCTTGGACATCCGGCGCAGGGTCTCGGGGTCGGGCGGTACCGGCAACAGCTCGCCGTTGGGGCCCTCGACCACGGCGCTCTCGGTGCCCAGCGCCACGGTGTAGACGGGGACGCCCCGGCGTCCCGCCTCGCGCGCCACCTCCACCGGGTCGCGTCCCACCGTGGACTCGCCGTCGGAGAGCAGCAGGATGGCCGCCGGAGTCCGCTTGCCGTCCTTTCCGCGGTCGCGCTCCAGGGAGTCGAGGGCGGCGGACAGCCCATCTCCGGTGGCGGTGCCCCCGTCGGCCACCAGGCCGTCGAGCACCGAGCGCGCCTGGCCGCGATCGTCCGACGGGCTCTCGACGATCTGGGGACGATCGGAGAACGTCACCGAGCCGATCCGGAGTTGCCTGGGCGCCCGGTCCAGGAAGCGCTCACCGGCCTGGCGGGCGGCCTCGAGGCGGCTGGGGTCGACATCGTCGGCCTTCATCGAACGCGAGACGTCGGTGACCAGGACCACCGAGGCGCGCTCCACCGGGACGCCGACGGTGCGCTCGGGCTTGGCCAGGGCCAGGGCCAGGGCGGCCAGCGCGGCCAGGAAGAACGCGATCGGAAAGTGGCTTCGCCACCGCCCGGCGGCGGGTACCAGTTCGGCCAGCGTGGATACGCCCGTGAACCTGATCGCGTTGCGGCGGGCGCGGTGGGCCAGCATGCGCCGCAGCACCAGAGCCGCGGGCAGCGCGAGCAGGGCCAGCAGGAGCAGCGGGTGCGCGAAGCTCACGTCAACGCGCGGCCCAGATCGCGCAGCCAGTTGCGGTCGGTGGACAGCACGACGTGTCGGGCGCCCGCCCGGCGCAGATCGCGGGCCACGCCCTCGCGCTGCTCGCGCTCGGCGGCCGCGTAGCGACTGCGCAGGCGCTCGTCGGAGCTGTCCACCCGCAGGTGGCGGCCGCTCTCGGGGTCGACCAGGGAGAGGTGGCCCACGTCGGGCAGCGCGCCCTCTCGGGGATCGCTCACCTCGATCACCAAGAGCGAATGGCGCGCCCCGAGCGCGATCATCTCGCGGCGCCAGTCGCGGGGACCGCGCAGGTCGGAGATCACGGTCACGAGACCGGTGCGTTGCGCTACGCGCCCCGTGCGCCCCAGGGCACGCGAGAGGGCGGTGTTATCGCCCTCGCCGTCGGAGCCCACCCCTTCGGCCAGGGCACGGGTCAGCGCGATGTAGCCCGTGCGTCCCCCGCGCGGAGGCAGCCGGCGATCCCGGTCGGTGCCGCAGGTCACCAGGCCCAGGCGCCCGCCGCGCCGGGTGGAGATACGGCCCACGACCAGGGCTGCCCCCTCCGCGACGTCAGACTTCAGCCGGTCGGCGGTGCCAAAGGCCATGGACGCGGACATGTCCAGCACCATCCAGGTCGTCAGCTGGCGCTCGGGGACCTGGAGACGGACGTGGGGCTGGCCGGTGCGCGCCGTGGCCGCGGGGTCCAGGCGGCGGACGTCGTCGCCCAGCTGGTACGGACGCAGCTGGGCGATCTCGGTGCCCTGGCCCACCCCGGGTGCGGGGCGGTCGCCGGCGAGCATCGACCCCGCCCGGCGGGCCACCGCCAGCTCCAGCGGACCGAGCACGGCGCCCGGCATCGGCCCCGGACCCTGAGAGCCCGGCGGGCGGCTAGCCGCCCGGGCAGTGGGAGTGGGTGCTTGCGGGCCGTTTGCCGCCCGGGCAGTGGGAGTGGGTGCTTGCGGGCCGTTTACAAGACGGGCATGGATGCCCGTCTTGTCGAAGGGCATCCTCACGCTATTACGGCTTCGGGGCCCTTCGCCTCAGCCCCGGGCTCGACCAGCTTGTCGAGCACGCGATCGAGGATGTCCTCCACGTCGACTCCGTCGCTGAGCGCGTCGTAAGAGAGCACGATCCGGTGGCGGAGCACGTCGGGGGCCAGGTCGCGAACGTCGGAGGCCAGCACATAGCGGCGACCGCGCAACAGGGCCAGGGCCTGAGCGGACTGCACCAGCGAGATCGGTCCTCGCGGGCTCGCGCCGTAGTCGATCAGGCCGATCAGGTCGTCGAGTCCGAAGCGGTCGGGCCGGCGGGTGGCGTCGGCCAGCTCCACGGCGTGGTCGACCACCTCGCGGTCCACATAGACCTGGCGCACGACTTCGCGGTAGCCCAGCAGCGCTTCCATCGACAGGCGCTGCTCCACCACCGCGGGAACGCCGATCGCGCGCTCGACCACCGTGGCCTCCTCTGAGGGGGTCGGGTAGTCGACCACCACCTTCATCAAAAACCGATCGACCTGGGCCTCGGGAAGCGGGTAGGTGCCCTCGGACTCGATCGGGTTCTGGGTGGCCAGCACCAGGAACGGCTTGGGCACCTCGTACGAGACCCCGCCGATCGTGACCTGGCCCTCCTGCATCACCTCGAGCAGCGCCGACTGCACCTTCGCGGGAGCGCGGTTGATCTCGTCGGCCAGGAGCAGATTCCCGAACACGGGACCAAGCTCGACGTCGAACTGCCCGCTGTCGGGGCGATAGATGCGGGTGCCGATCAGGTCGGAGGGCACGAGGTCGGGCGTGAACTGGATGCGGCTGAAGGTGCCCCCCGACACGTCAGCCAGGGTCTTGACCGTCAGCGTCTTGGCCAGCCCGGGGACCCCCTCCAGCAGCACGTGGCCTCCGGTCAGCACCGCTACGAGCAGGCGCTCGAGCATGGCGTCCTGTCCGACGATGATCCGCTTGACCTCGTACAGCGCCTCCTCGAGCGCCTCGCGGGGCTCGGGGGCTTCGGCTTGATGGTCGTCCATGGCCGCCCAAGCTAGGGATCGAGCTGTAACGCCGGGATAAACCCGGGCACTACGCTGCCCCCATGCGCGTGCTTGTGGCCGAGGACGAGCCCCAGGTGGCCGAGGCTGTGGCGCGCGGCCTGCGGCGCGAGGGCATGGCCGTCGATATCGCCGGCGACGGCGTCGATGCCCTCTACAAGGCTCGCCTGCATCGCCACGATGTCGTGGTGCTCGACCGCGACCTGCCCCGGCTGCACGGCGACGACGTGTGTCGCGCGATAAGCGACGAGCTGCCGGCCACCAAGGTGCTGATGCTCACCGGCGCCGTCGGGGTCGAGGAGCTGGTGGACGGGCTCGCGCTGGGCGCCGACGACTACATGGGCAAGCCGTTCGCCTTCGCCGAGCTGGTGGCTCGGGTGCGCGCGCTCGGGCGGCGCGCGGGCGAGGCCCGCCCGGCCGTCCTTGTGGCAGGCGGAATCGCCCTCGACCCGGCTCGCCACACGGTCACCCGCGGCGGCCGTGACCTGGAGCTGACCCCCAAGGAGTTCGGAGTCCTGGAGATCCTGCTGGGGGCCGGCGGCGACACGGTCAGCGGGGAGGAGCTGCTGCGGACGGTATGGGACGAGCACGCCGACCCGTTCACCAACACCGTGCGGATGACGATGATGAAGCTGCGGCGCAAGCTGGGCGACCCCCCGGTGATCGAGACGGTGACCGGCGCCGGGTACCGGATGTGAGCCGGCTGCAGGCCACCGTCCGGGTGCGCCTCACCGCCGCCTACGCCCTGCTGTTCTGCGCCACCGTGGGGGTGCTGCTCGGCGCCAGCTACTGGCTGCTCTCGCGCCACTTTGCCCGCACGCTCTCCGACGCCGCGGCGAGCGACGCGGTGCGCGCGGTGGGCCTCCAGTACGCGCTGGCCTTCGCCGGCACGGTGATCCTGGCGCTCGCCGCCGGCTGGGTGATCGCCGGCCGGGCGCTGGCCCCGATCGGGCGCATGACCGCCTTCGCCCGGCGCGTCTCGGGTGAGCGCCTGGACGAGCGGATCGCGCTCGAGGGGCCCGCCGACGAGTTGCGCGAGCTGGCCGACACCCTCGATGCGATGCTCGATGGGCTGGCCGAGTCCTTCGGCGCCCAGCGCCGGTTCGTGGCCAACGCGGGACACGAGCTGCGCGGTCCGCTGACCGTCATCCGCACCCAGGCCGAGGTCACCCTGGCCGACCCCGAAGCCTCGCAAGAGGAGCTGCGGGACATGGGCGAAGCGGTGGTAGAGGCCTGCCGGCGGACCGAGGCGCTGCTGGAGGGCCTGATGGCGCTGGCGCGCAGCCAGCGGGCCCTGGTCACGCGGGAGCCCGCCGACCTGGCGCCCGGAGCCCGTGCCGCGGTGGCCGCCGTGGCCGAGGAGGCGCGGGCGGCCGACGTCCGGGTGCGCCTGGACGCTCGGCCCGCCCCCACCCTGGGCGATCGGCGGCTGCTCGACCGCCTGGTGGTGAACCTGGTGGAGAACGCGGTGCGCCACAACCGCCCGGGCGGCACCGTCGACGTGGCCACCGTAACCGACGGCGACCGCGCCGCCGTGCGAGTGGTCAACACCGGCCGGCCCCTGGCCGGCGACTCGGTGGCGCGCCTGACCGAGCCCTTCGAGCGCCTCGGACGCCCGGCCGACGCGCGCGGCGCGGGTCTGGGTCTGTCGATCGTGCGGTCGGTCGCCGAGGCCCACCGGGGCGAGGTGCGGCTCGCGGCCCGGGACGGCGGCGGCCTCGAGGCCGAGGTACGGCTGCCGCTACCGTGAGCGGCGTGGGAACCACTGGACCGCAGCGACTCCCGAGACTGGCTCTTGCGGGTGCGGTTGCCACCGGAGCGGCGATGGTGGGTGTCGCCGCGGGCGGGGTCGTCGGAGTCGACCGCAAGCTCGAGGCCGCCACGCCCAAGCAGGCCGTGCCGATCTCCGATCAGCATCGCGGCCAGCGGACCTCCCCGCCCAAGAGGGCGCACCGAGACCGCAGCTACTAACGGCAGACGGTCGCGACGCGGCCCGACCCTCAGGGCAAGCGCCCGAAGAGCCCCAGCGACATGGCGCCCCCCGCCGCAAGCAGCAACAGCGCCCCACCCGCGAAGGCGGACGTGACCTGGCGCTTGACCTTCCGCGTCCCCACCCGGTCCCCCAGCCCGCGGTAGACGGCGTCCAGCTTGACCTCGTCACCCGCCCGGTAGGCGCGTCCGCGGGTGATGCGGGCGATCTCGCGCAGCGAGGCGCTGTCGGGCGGCACCGAACGAGTGATGGTGCCCCCCGTGCGCCGGGGGACCTGGATCGTGCCCCGATCGGTGCCCAGCGACACGGTGTAGATCCGCACGCCCTTTCGCCTGGCCTCGCGCGCCGCTTCGATCGGGTCGCGGCCGCTGGTCGAGAAGCCGTCGGAGAGCAGGACGATCGCCGCAGGGTACTTCCCGCGCGGGCCGCGCGCCCGCTCCAGCGACCGCAGGGAAGCGGCCAGCGCCTCGCCGGTGGCCGTGCCGCCGCCGGCGGCCAGGGCGTCGATCGCCTCCCGGACGGGCGCACGCTGGGTGCGCGGGCTCTCGATCCCGCGCACGCGATCGTCGAAGCCGACGCTGCCCACCTTCACCTCGCGCGGAACGTCGGCCAGGAACCTCCGGCCTGCCCTCCGCGCCGCCGCCAGCCGCGAGGGCCTGACGTCGGTGGCGGCCATGGAGCTCGACTGGTCGGTGGTCAGCATCACCGCCGCCCGCCCGTCGGGCACGGCCACGGTCCGCTCGGGCTGGGCCAGGGCCAGCGTCAAGCCCAGAAGGGCCAGGCCGTAGGCGGCCATGGGCAGGTGGCGGCGCCGGCCCGGGCGGCGGCGCACCACCGAGGGCATGGTGGCCGGCGAGGCGAACTCGGCGGCCGCCCGCCGGCGCCGGCGCTCGGCGGCGAGGTAGCCGACCACGGCGAGCGGCAGGATCGCCAGCGCAAGCAGGAACAGCGGGGCGCCGAAGCTCACGGTCCGCCGGGGATGCGCTCCGGACGGGTGTCCAGGCGCACGGTCACCGTGCGGCGGTCGCCGCCGCGGCGGACCGTGACCCTGATCGTGTCCCCGGGCCGCAGACGCGACACCGCAGCCGACACGTCGGCGGGCTCGCGCACCGGGCGTCCCTCCACACCCACGACCACGTCGCCGCCGGGCTCCAGCCCCGCGCGGTCGGCCGGGCCGCCCTTGGTCACGTCCCGCACCGCCGCCCCGCCGCGCGGGTCGGCGGAGCTGGTGAGCCCGATGAACGGCCGCTCGATCCGCTCGCCGGCCTTCAGTCGCGGCAGCACGTCGCGCACCGTGTCGGCGGGCACGGCAAACCCGATCCCGATGCTGCCGCGGGCCCCCGCTGTCGCTATCTGCGAGTTCACGCCCACCACGCGGCCGCGCCCGTCGAGCAGCGGACCGCCCGAGTTGCCCGGGTTGATCGGGGCGTCGGTCTGGATCACGCGGTCGATCTGGAAGCCATTGGGGGCCTGGATGTCGCGCTCGAGCCCCGAGACGATCCCGGCCGTGGCCGTGCGGTCGAGGCCGAGCGGGTAGCCGATCGCTATCACCTGGTCGCCCACGCGCACGTCGTTGGACTCGGCCAGGGTCAGCGGGCGGCGCGAGCCGGCGGACCCGGGCGCGACGCGCAGCACGGCCAGATCGGACGAGGGATCGGTGCCGCGCACGCGCGCGGGAACCTCGCGGCCGCCGTCGTCGAAGCGGACGGTGGCCCGCTCGGCCTCCCCCACCACGTGGGAGTTGGTGACGATCGTGCCCGCGCCGACCAGGAAGCCCGTGCCCGAAGCCACGCTCGAGCCCTGCCGCACGCGGACCGAGACCACCGCCGGCCCGGCCGCGGCGTAGACCTTGTCGGCCGCGGCCCGCGGCCCGCCGTTGCCCCCCAACACGACCGGCGAGGAGGAATCGTCCGCGCCCAGGCCCGCACCCGCCAGCAACCCGGCCGACAGGGCGATCGCGGCGGCGATCACCGCCGCCGCGACCGGCGTGCGGAGGCGCTCGCTCCAGCCGCGCGCCTCGGGCTCCTCGGAGCCCCTTGCGCCGGGCAGCGTGCTGTTCGGCGGTCCGACGCCCGAGGAGCTGCGTCCCGGGCGGCGCGGCCGCTTGGCGCGCGGCCGATCGGCCGCTCCGCCGGCCCACAGGTCGGAGGGTGGGGTCACGAGCCACACGCTAGGCCCACAGCCGTCAAGTTCCCGTAACCGGGGCCTCGACCAAAAGCCCGGGTCAGACGCCGGGGGCGCTCTGCGAGCCGCCCCCGGTACGTCTTCGCATCGGCCTCTGGTCTAGTCGGTGATCACCACGTAGAACCGCTTGCGGGTCCCGTCACTGGTCACGGTGCCGTCACTGTTGCGCGGGCTCACCACGAAGTGCTGGTTCGTGTTGGTGCCCGGAGGTGCACACGAGACCACACCCGGGATCGCACATCGGGTGGCCAAGATCTCGCCGGAGAACTCCGGGTTGCTATCGGCGCCCGGGGCGCGACCGCTGGTGATCGTGTCGCCGTTCTGGTCGACCTGGTTCTGCAGCGCAATCGTGGCCACGACCCCCTTGTTGCTCAGGTCCTCACCGGAGTCGATGTACACGTTGCCCGCCGCGCCGGGCGGGTTGGCCACATAGCCGGACTCCACTTCGAAGCCGCCCGACTGCGCCTCGATTTGACCGGCGGCGTTCACCAGCGCCCAGCGGGTACCACCGGAATCGCCCTTGTCCCCCTTGTCGCCCTTGTCCCCCTTGGGCAGCTGACCGGCGCCGAAGCGATCGGCCGTCAGCGAGCCCGGCTTGATGTCGCGCGCGGCCAGTGCACCGTCCTTGACGTCCGACCCCGTCAGCGAGCTGTTCTTCACGTTCTTGCCGGTGATGGTCACCGCCGCGTAGGAGGTACCCGCCAGCGCGGCGAACAGGGCCAGCAGGGCCACCATCATCGCCGGTGACGGCAGGCGCAGGAAACGCTTCATGGTTGTTGCTCCTTTGTGTTTTGGAGAAGGCGCGATCGCCTCTTTCCGAGAACCCCCGTGTTCGTGGCCCGACCGGCGGGGGGTTCAATTCCTGGCGCAAGAACGCGACCCACCAGGAAGCAGGTGAACCTTTGGATGGCCCGCTGCGATGTACGGGACATGCTCTTCATGGCCGCCACGGGCGAACCCGGATGCCGAGCTCATGCGCGGGCTGTGCCAGGGCGACCGCGAACGCGCGATGACCGAGCTCTACGACCGATACGCGAGGCGCATCCACGGGCTGGGCGTGAGACTGCTGTCCGACCGCGCGCTGGCCGAGGAGCTTGTGCAGGAGACCTTCGTGCGCCTGTGGCGCAGCTCGGGCCGGTTCGGTCCCGCACGGGGCTCGGCCGGCTCTTTCCTGTTCACCCTGGCGCGGCGCGCGGCGATCGACATGCACCGCCGGCGCCCCCCGGTCACCAGCCCGGTGCCCGAGCTCGACGACGGCGGCTCGGCCCGATTCGACCAGCTGGTGGAGGAACTGGCCCTGCGGGAGGCCCTGTCCGAGCTCCCCGACCACCACCGCGAGGTGCTCGAGTTGGCCTACTTCGAAGATCTGACCCAAGAATCGATCGGCCGGCGTCTGGGCGTTCCTCCCGGCACGGTGAAGTCCCGCACCTTTCACGCGCTGCGTACCCTGCGCGGGCTGCTGGAGACCCAAGGAAAGGAGGCGGCATGAGCGACACGGATGTGCTCGACATGGCGGCGGATCCAGAGGAGCGGGCTGCCCTACAGGCGCTCGCGAGGCGGCTGGAGCACGCCGCGGGCACGGACCTGGCGCCCCTGCCTCCAGACCTGCGCGCCCGCACGATGGCCGCGGTGGGGCAGGCCGCGGCGGCCGATCGGAACCCGCCGGCCGCCACGCCCGCGCGGCCCAGGGAACGCACACGCCTATCTCGTTGGCTGCGTCCCGGCCCGCTGCTCGGCGGCGCTGGCCTTGCGGCTGCCGTGACCGTGGCAGCGCTGGTGGTCGCCGGGCTGCCCGATGGGCCCGAAGGCAAGCTGGAGGCCGAGACCGGACTGGCCGGTAAAGGGGTAAGCGCATCAATCGAGGTGCGCCAGATCGGCGTCGGCCGAGTCGTGCAGCTGGACTCCGACTCCCTGCCCATCCTGCCCAAGGGCCAGTACTACGAGGTGTGGTTCGTCGGCCCCGGCGACTCCCGTAGGCGCCCCAACCGGATCTCGGCCGGCACCTTCCACCCCGACGAGAAGGGCGGCTCGGACGTGGAGCTCAAGGCCGCCGTCGACCCGAAGCTCTATCCGCGGATGGAGGTCACGGCCGAGCCCGGCGACGGCGATCCTCGGGCCAACGGCCGGGCCGTGCTGCAGGGGCGGCTCCCGCTGAAGCGGTAGCGGCGCCCCGGGATCGCCCGAGCGAGGCGGGAGGACCTAAGAAGAGTGGAGCCGGGGTAATGTCCGGGCCGTGATGGCGGCGCTGGGATGGGGCCTGCTCTCCGCCTCCTCGCTGGTGGTGGGCATGGTTGCCGCGCTGCTGCGGCCTTGGCCCAAGCGGGCCGTGGGCCTGGTGCTGGCCTTTGGCGCCGGCGCGTTGATCAGCGCGGTGAGCTTCGAGTTGGCCGCCGAAGGGGTGGCCGAGGGAAGCGCCACCTCCGTGGCCATAGGGCTGGCGGTGGGCGCACTGGTCTACTACGGGTTGGACGGGCTGATCTCTGGCGGCAGCAGAGCGCGCGGCCGGCGGGGTCCTTCGCAGCATGGGGGGAACGCCGGCTCAGCGCTCGCGCTGGGGGCGCTGCTGGACGGCATCCCCGAGCAGCTGGTGCTGGGGATCGGCCTGGCCTCGGGACAGGGCGTGGGGGTTGGGCTGCTCGTGGCCATCTACGTCTCCAACCTGCCCGAGGCGATCGGCTCGGCCGACTCCATGCGCCAGGCCGGCCGGCAGAGGTCCTACGTCGCCCGGCTGTGGATCGCCGTGGCCGCGGTCTGCACGCTGGCCACGGTGGTGGGCTACGCGGCTGCCGACCTGGCCTCCGGAGAGCTGAAGGCGGGGATCGACGGGTTCGCCGCCGGCGCGCTGCTGGTGATGCTGGTGGACTCGATGATCCCCGAGGCCTACCGCGACGGCGGCCGCCCAGCCGGGCTGGTCACGGTGCTGGGCTTCGCGGTGGCCGCGGGCCTGTCCGCGGCTTCCTGATCAAGTCGCCACCATCCCCCCGTCGACGGGCAGCACCGCCCCGGTCACATAGGACGAGGCGTCGCTGGCCAGGAACAGCAGCGCGGCCGCCAGCTCCTCGGGATCGCCCTTGCGCCCCGCCGGCACGCGCGGCATCATCGCCTCGAGATAGCCCTCGGGGTACTGCTCGGTCATTTCCGACGGAAAGAACCCCGGTGCCAGCGCGTTGACGCGAATGCCCTTGCGGGCCGTCCACTGCTGGGCCAGGTCACGGGTGAGTCCCTCCACGGCCGCCTTGCTGGAGGCATACGCCGCCTGGGGAAGGCCGGCGGTGGTCGAGCCGAGCACCGATCCGATGTTCACGATCGCGCTCCCGGGCGCCATCACCCGAGCGCAGGCCTGAGCCATCCAGTAGGAGCCCATCAGGTTGATCTCGATCACCTTGCGAAACTCCTCCGGCTCCTCGCGGGTGGCCGGTACCGCCGTCCCGATGCCCGCGTTGTTCACCAGCACGTCCACTCCGCCGAGCCCGTCCACGGTCTCCTGGACCGCACGGGTGCACGCGTCTGGGTCGGAGACGTCGCAGGCCACGGCGATCGCCCTGCGATCCAGCGCTTCGATCTGCTTTCGGGTCTCCTCCAGGCGGTCGGCGCGACGAGCGGCCACCGCCACGTCGGCGCCCGCCTCGGCCAGGGCGCGGGCAAACGCGACTCCCAGCCCCGATGAGCCGCCCGTGACCAGCGCCACCTTGCCGTCCATCCTGAACCGCTCGAGCACGCTCATCGGTCAGAGCCCTCCTTCTTCGACGTGGGCTGCTTGAACCTCTCTTCCCTGACCTGCTTGGCGTAGGCATCGGTCTGGCTCCTGACCAGCCGGACAAGCTGCCCGAACGCCAGGTTCACGTCGGCCAGGTGGAAGCCCCAGCGGGGCCCGAGGGTGGCCTGCACCCGCGGGCGCGGATCGGCGGCGTTCTTGGTCTGGGTGACCTGCAGCCAGGTGGCGCCCCGGCCGCCCTTGCACCGGGCGGTGTAGAGCCTGGGGTAGGCCACCCACGGGGCGGGGACGTTCTGGGCTCCCAACATCCCCGACAGCGGACCGGGCAGGGTCTTGCTGAAGAAGTATGGCGTGAGCGTTCCCACCCCGCCCACCAGCGCCGAGGGGTTGGTGCAGAGCACGCGCTTGGAGGAGTCCAGGCGCCGCGGAAACGCCCGGCTGAAGAGGCGGGTGACGAAGGCGTCGGGCGGGGGCTGGGAGTCGTAGGTCGAGTAGGCGATCACGCACCTGATCTGCTCGCCGGAGCGACAGGGCGGGATGTTGCGAAAGTCGCCGCCCACCCTGCGACCGCGCGGCACGACCACATTGCCGCCGGGCAGCATGGCCGAGAGAAGCAGCTTGCGGGTCGAGGCTTTCGAGTCGATCTCTTCCCTGAGCAGCCGGACGAGCAGGGCTGCGCCCTGGTCGTGGCCGATCAGCACCACCCCACGGCCCTTGTTGTCGTTGGCCAGGTACTCGCGCCAGGCGGTCTTGACGCCGACGTAGGCCCGATTGCGGGCAGCCTTGGTGTTGAGCGCCGGATTGGTCAGGGCCGCCTGGGTGACCTGGCGGTACAGCGGCGCGTACACGCGGCAGCGGGAGGAGAACCGTGACGCCTGGATCTGGGCGGCGGCCCGGATCTCGGGGTCCAGGCGCAGGTTGGCGTTGGGCCCGGGCTGGGGGCTGACCGTGGGGTACACGTAGAAGCAGTCCACGCGGGGCTTTCGGGCCAGTCCCGAGCGCTGCGTGGAGGTTGTGCCGGTGGGCTGTACCACGGTGGTGGTCTGGCTGGCGTGGCAGGGGTTGCTCTTGGGACCGCGCGGCCCGCACAGCCACTTGGACTTGAGCTTGGGCTTCTGCTTGGCCTTGGGCGGCTGGGTCTGGGCGTGGGCCGGCTCGAGGACCGGGGCGGCGGCCACGGGGACGGCGAGCACGGCGAGGGCCAGCGCAAGGGCTGTCAGGGCAGGTCGAGTCACGGGCGTGGAGGCTAGAACAGCGACAGGCCCGCGGAGGTGCGCACCTCAAGTGAATTCGGGCACATCCGGGCGCAGCACCACACCCGGGTTCAACATGCCGTCTGGATCGAGGGCCCCCTTTAGGGCCCGCATCGTCTCCAGCTCGCCCTCGCCTCGCACGAGCCCCAGATACGCCGCCTTGGCCGCCCCCACCCCGTGCTCGGCGCTGATCGTGCCGCCGCACTCCGCCGCCAGCTCGAGCACCGCGAGGTCGACGGCCTGATCGTCGGGACCCGGCCCCAGCACGTTGACGTGCACGTTGCCGTCGCCCAGGTGGCCGAAGAGGATCGTGCGCGCCCCGGGCGCGAGCTCCGTCACCAGGCCGGGCGCCCGGCGCGCGAACTCGGCCAGCCGGTGAAGCGGCACCCCGACGTCCATCTTGTGGGGGACTCCCTGGCCGGCGATGGCGTCGGTGTGGCTCTCGCGGAGCTGCCAGAGCCGCGCGCGCGAGGCGGTGTCGTCGGCCACCACCGCGTCCTCGATCCCGGCCGCCTCCAGCGCCGCCGCCAGCTCGTCGGTGGGATCGTCGCGCGCCGCGCACTCCAGGATCATGTAGGCGGGCGGGCGGCCGGGCAGCGGAGGCCCGCGATCGAGGTGCTCCAGCACGAGCGATAGCCCCTCCTCGGTGAAGAAGTCCGCGGCCTCGAGCGACGGGAGCTCGCGACGCAGCACACCCATGATCGGCTCGGCCGAGTCCAGCGACTCCAGGCCGATCAGCGCGGCCACGCGCTTGGCGAGGGCCGCGACCAGCCGCCAGCGCACGCGGGTGATGACCCCCAGCGTTCCCTCGCTGCCGATCAGAAGCGCGGGCAGGGCGTAGCCCGCGTTGTCCTTGAGCAGTCCGCCCATGCGGTCGATCACGGCGCCGTTGCCCAGCACGGCCTCCAGGCCCGCGACCCTGGCGCGCACGGTGCCGTGGCACAACGCCCGCGCTCCGCCGGCGTCGCAGGCCACGAGGCCTCCGACCGTCGCGGAGTCCCGGGCGGCGAAGTCCACGCCGGCCTCGTAGCCGACGGCGCTTGCGGCCGCCTGCAGCGCGGCCAGGGTCGCACCCGCCCCGGCCGTCAGCTGCGCGGTGGCGCCATCCACCTCACCCACGGAGTCCATGCGCGTAAGCGAGAGCACGACCTCTCCGGCGCGCGGCACGCTCGATCCGACCAGCCCCGTGTTACCGCCCTGGGGCACCACTCCGGCGCCGTGGGCCCGGCAAGCCGCCAGCACCGCCCGAACCTCATCGGTGTCCGCCGGGAGAACGGCGCAGAGAGACTCGCCCCCGAAGCGCCCGGTCCAGTCGCGCTCGTACCCGCGCCGGAGATCGGCATCGGTAAGCACGTGCGGCGCTCCGACGACCTCGACCAGGGCCGTGATCAGCTCTTCTGCCACGACGGTCGAGGCTATTGGAGGGAGACCGGGTCCAGCCCCCGCACGATCGGGCAAGCTGGCCCCATGCCCGCCGACCGCGAGTCCGTGTTCACCCTCGAGGCCACGCTGGTGAAGTTCGGCCCCGGCGCCGTGGCCGACGCCGGATGGGAGCTCAAGCGCCTCGGTGTGAAGCGGGCGCTGCTGGTGACCGACCCCCGGCTGGCGGCCATCGGCATCCCCGATCGCGTGCGCGAG
>JAABUS010006120.1_pt1 | contig 14949 bp, 17 predicted proteins | sample 5560161 | NCBI WGS metagenome assembly JAABUS01 (sample SAMN10711885, study PRJNA513376) | rock metagenome | isolation source: Antarctica rocks | place: Antarctica: Victoria Land, Trio Nunatak nord | collected 2016-01-04 | reverse complement strand
CGTGGCCAGTGAAGTTGCGCTGGATCAGGCTCATCACCTGGGGCATCATCACCGCGGCGCCGACCCCCTGGACCAGCCGGAACGCGATCAACTGCCCGGATGACTGAGCCAGTCCGCACGCCAGCGACGACACGGTGAACAGGATTAGTCCTGGGTTAGCCGTCGGCTAGTCAGGCGCTGGGAGCCGCTCAGGTCGCCGCAGGTGATGCGGTCAGCGCGCGTGCGGTGGCATGATCCGCCGGGTAGAACGCCTCGAGCACCAACTCGGAGACGGTGACATCGCCTGCCGTCTCGACGGCTGCCGCGATGCTGAAGAACGACAACTCGGCGTCGCCGACCCGCAGCCGCAGCGGAAGGATCACATCGCTGGCTGCCGGCACGCCACTGTCCGGACCGGGAAAGGCGAGCAGCTCACGCTCCAGATCGCGGAGCCTGGCATCGTTGGTGCGTTCCACTCGATGGTGCAGTTGGGCGAGCAGGTGTGCACGCCACTGGCCGAGATTGACGATGCGGGTAGCCATGCCGTCCGGGTGCAGGCTCAGTCGCAGCACGTTCACGGGCGGCTCGAGCAAGGTCGCTGAACACCCATCGACCAGCACACCGATGGCCTGGTTGCTGTCGACCACCTCCCACCAGCGATTGATGATCAATGCCGGGTTCTGACCGTGGGCAACCAGCACCGAACGCAGGGCCGCGCGCACCGACGCCAGTTCGGGCTCGTCGAGTCGACGCTCCGGATACCTGGGTGCGTAACCGCCGGCGAGCAGCAGCTCGTTGCGCTCCCGCAACGGGACCTCCAGCTGCTCGGTGAGCCGCACAATCATCTCCGGAGTGGGACGCGAACGGCCGGTCTCGACGAAACTCAGGTGCCTGGTTGAGATCTCGGCCTGCAGGGACAGATCCAGCTGGCTGAGATGGCGGCGCTCCCGCCATTCCCGGAGCAGCAGTCCGACCGGTCGGGAAGTGGTCTCGGTCTTCACAGTGCTGTTCCCGGCACCGAGAACCGTTGCGATTCCTGCAGTGTCATGTCGACGACTGTAGCCGCCGAGCGCCGGCTGCTCGCTGCGGCTCCCGGCTCAACGGATCATGACCTCCCAAGTAATCGACAGGCGCTCGAAGTCCCCGCGACTATCGACCTGTCCACCAATGGATTACGCCAAGGAGACCGAGATGACCGACATCCGCACCGCCTACCTCGCCGGCTGGAACGAGACCGATTCCGTTGCGCGGCAACAACTTCTGACCGATCACTGGAAATCTGACGCCAGCTATACCGATCCGATGGCGGACGTGTCGGGTCTGGACGCCATCGGCGCCACCATCTCCGCGGTGCAGGCACAGTTCCCGGGGTTCGTATTCACCCCGGTCGGTGACGTGGATACCCACCATCGGCAGGCCCGCTTCAGTTGGGGTCTGGGGCCGGCCGGCGCGGAGCCGGTGATCATCGGCTCCGACGTGGTCGTCACCGACGACGATGGGAGGATCGCGACCGTTCTCGGGTTCCTCGACAAGGTCCCGACCTGACCTGCCCGGCTGACGCCCGTGAGGACAAACCGCCACAGCCAAACCGGTGTGGTTGGTGGTGCCCATGGGACTTGAGCGACTAGCGTGTCGAGCATGGCCGGAAAGCCCAGCACCTCCGCGCGCCCACGCTCCGGCGCCGCCAGTACCGGCGGCCGCGATGGTGCACCGCGCCGGACGAACGGGGCAACGGCGACCCGGTCGAACCCGCGACCGGCCGGCCGTCGGCCGCCGGCCCAGAGCGCCACGAAACGCCGGTCCCCGGTTTCGGCCCGCGACACGGCGACCAGGGCCATCCACCGGCCGGGCAGGACGAGATCGGGATCCGGCCGGACGATGAGCGCGATCGGACGCGGCGTCGCCGCGCTCTGGCGGGTGCTCTCCCGTGGCGTCGGGGGCCTGGTGCGCGCCGCCGGGCGCGGCGCGGGGGCGGCCAGGAACATGGACTCCGCACACCACCGGGACGGGATCGGGCTGGTGCTGATCGCCGTCGCGCTGATCTGCGCGATCGGCAGCTGGTTCCACGCTGCCGGCCCGGTCGGCGACCTGGTAGACGACGTCGCCAGGGTGTGGATCGGTGCGGTGGCGCTGGTGCTGCCGGTGCTGCTGCTGATCCCGGCGGTCGTGCTCATGCGGGCCGGTGACCGGGAGCGCAGGACCGCGCCCCGGCTCGTCGGTTCTGCGGCGCTCGCGCTCGGCGTCACCGGCGTGCTGAACATCGCCCACGAGGCGAACCTCACCGGCCCGGACTCGGTGGCCGCCAGGAAGCAAGCGGGTGGGACGTTCGGGTGGCTGCTCGGACACCCGTTGTTCGTCGGTGTGAAGGGCGTACCGGCGATCCTGCTGCTGACGTTGCTGGGTCTGTACGGTCTGCTGTTGCTGACCGGTATTCCGTTGGTACAGCTACCCCGGCGGCTCCGCAGCTGGCTGGGTGCACCCTCGGCGGCCACCGGCGGCGACGACGGATCGGACCACGGCGCCTACCTCGGCGGCGGCCGGATCGCGCTGGAGGCCGACCCGGATCTCAGCTCGACGCACCTGCGCCGGCCGTCGCGGCGGCGGGTGGCCGCCGACAGCGCGCCGGATGGTGTCGTCGATGAGCCCGGAGTCGGGGGCGCGCGGGCGGATCAGCAGACCACCGAAGTGCTGCGGCGCTGGGGTCGCCGGTCCGGTGCCGCACCGATCAGCGAGGATGGCAACGCCGGCGATCTGGCCGCGTCCACGGCCCCGACCGAAACGGCTCTGCCGCGCCGAACCGTCACCCAACCGGCCGTGCCGGACGTCCCGCATCCGCCGGTCGGCCAGCCGACCCAGCTCACCCTGGACCGCGCCGTTGACGGCACCTACCAGCTGCCGCCGGCCACCCTGCTGAAACTGGGTGCGCCGCCCAAGCAGCGCTCGGCGGCCAACGACGAGATGATCGAGCGCATCGACAACGTCCTCGAGCAGTTCGCGGTGGACGCCGCCGTCACCGGTTTCAAGCGCGGCCCGACCGTCACCCGGTACGAGGTCGAACTCGGACCGGGAGTCAAGGTAGAGAAGATCACCGCGTTGGCCCGCAACATCGCCTACGCGGTCGCCACCGACAACGTGCGGCTGCTCGCGCCCATCCCCGGCAAGTCCGCCGTCGGCATCGAGGTACCGAACACCGATCGGGAGATGGTCCGCCTCGGCGACGTGCTGTCCGCGCCGGACGCGCGAAAGGATCAGCATCCGCTGGTGATCGGCATCGGCAAGGATGTCGAGGGCGGCTTCGTCACCGCGAATCTGGCGAAGACCCCGCACCTTCTGGTGGCCGGCGCGACCGGTTCGGGCAAGTCCAGCTTCGTCAACTCGATGCTGGTGTCGCTGCTGCAACGCTCGACCCCGGCCGACGTGCGCATGGTGCTGATCGATCCGAAGATGGTCGAACTCACGCCCTACGAAGGCATTCCGCACCTGCTCACGCCGATCATCACCCAGCCGAAGAAGGCGGCCGCGGCACTGGTCTGGCTGGTGGAGGAGATGGAGAAGCGGTACGCCGACATGCTGGCGCACGGGGTCCGGCACGTCGACGACTTCAACCGCAAGGTGCGTTCCGGCGCCATCGTCGCGCCGCCCGGATCCGAGCGGGTGTACCGGCCCTACCCGTACATCCTGGGCATTATCGACGAGCTCGCCGACCTGATGATGACGGCGCCGCGTGACGTCGAGGACGCCATCGTCCGGATCACCCAGAAGGCCCGCGCCGCCGGCATCCATCTGGTGCTGGCCACCCAGCGGCCGTCGGTCGATGTCGTCACCGGCCTGATCAAGACGAACGTGCCGTCGCGGCTGGCCTTCTCCACCTCCTCTCTCACCGACAGCCGGGTGATCCTGGACCAGCCCGGCGCCGAGAAGCTCATCGGCATGGGTGACGGCCTGTACCTCCCGATGGGCGCCGGCAAGCCGATCCGCATCCAGGGCGCCTACGTCTCGGACGAAGAGATTGCCAGGACCGTCGAGTTCACTAAGACCCAGGCGGAGCCGGAGTATCGGGCGGACGTCACGGTAGCCAAGGTGGAACCCGGCAAGGACGTCGACCCGGACATCGGCGACGATATCGATCTTCTGGTGCTGGCCGTGCAGCAGGTGATCGAGTCCCAACTGGGGTCGACCTCGATGCTGCAGCGCAAGCTGCGGGTCGGCTTCGCCAAGGCCGGCCGGCTGATGGACCTGATGGAGACCCGCGGCATCGTCGGACCCTCGCAGGGTTCCAAGGCCAGAGATGTGCTGGTACGTCCGGACGAGTTGGACGACGTGATCGGCTCGCTCACCGGGGCGGGGAACGGCGGGGGCGTACCGGACGAGATCTGATGAGTGCGTAGCGGAGGTTGGCGCGGTCGTCAGAGTCGCCGCCCGGTCCGGCGAGCATCAACTTCAGCTACGAGGGTCTGACTGATGCCTTGCGCCTCACCGGTCACATCCGACTCGAAATTGGTCCTCGCCGGCCCGAACTCCGGCACGGCCCTCAACACTTGGCGACCCACTTGCGTTGACACGGCTATGAGGCACCCATGACGGCCGACCGGGGCGCACTGGACTTCGACGCCTACGTCGCTTCCTACGGCTCCGGGCTGGAGCGTTACGCCTACGTGCTGACCGGGCATCCCGCGTCGGCCGAGGATCTGGTGCAGACGGCACTGATGAAGGCCTACCGGCGCTGGTGGCGCGTCTCCCGGGTGGAGTTCCCCGACGCTTATGTGCGGCGCATGGTCACCAACGCCTTTCTTGACCTGCACCGTCACCACGGCAACGCGGAATGGCCGCTGGCAGACACCCCAGACTCTCCCGGGGGGCCGGATCCGGCGGTCGAGGTGGTGAATCGGGACCAGATTGCCAGGGCGCTCACCTCATTGTCCGCCCATCAACGCGCCGTGATCGTGCTGCGCCACTACCTCGGTCTGAGTAACGCCGATATCGCGGCCGAACTCGGCTGCAGCGAGTCAACCGTCCGCTCCCATGCCAGCCGTGCGCTCCAGCGGATGCGCGACTTCCTAACCTCCGTCGACCTGCAGGAGAAGCTGCGATGAACGATCTCGAGTCCTTGCTGCCCGCCGCGCTCGACGAACTCGGCCGGCACTCCCCGCACCGGGCCGGCCTCGCCGATCAGGCGCGGCGCGGGGTCCGCCGCGCCCGCATCCTGACCATCGGCCCTATCGCCGCCGTGTTGGCAGTGGTGCTGGTGCTGGGTTCGATCTGGGTGAGCCGGCCAGGGCCGAGCACACCGATGGCATCCGCGCCCTCGGCTTGTGCGCCCCTGCTGGCAACTGCGCCTCCGGTTTGGGCACGCGCCGGGTTCTCCGGTACCAGCTTTCCACCCTTCGCCTACACCGCCGGCGGCAACATGGTCGCCATCGTGTTCGCGAACCCGTTGGTGTCACCGCCGAAGCCGGGCGTCAACAACAAGATTCTGTGGGTGACGAAGAAAGTCCCCACCGGTGCGAACGATTTCTTCATCACCGGACACCTGGAAGGCTCCGACCAGACCGCCACCATCCACCTAGGGGCGTCGCCCGGCCCGTCGATCGTGGACATGCCCGCTCCCGGCTGCTGGCGCCTAGACCTTACCTGGGGCACCCTCAAGGACAGCATCAACCTGCGCTGGGCGGCCGGCTGAACCCCCGAGTCGTCGGAAGCCAGGCTCGCGTCGTATCCAGCGGAGTTCGTCTCGCGGCGGAGGTGCGAGGAAGAATTCAATGCGGGGCCTCGAGATCTGCCGGCTCACGTAGGGTGCCACCCGTGGTACCATACGTCGGTGAACAAGACGACCGTGTACCTGCCGGACGAGCTGAAGGCAGCACTACGGACCAACGCACGTCGACGCGGTGTGTCCGAGGCGGTGGTGATCAGGGACGCCATCAGCAAGGAAGTGGGATCGTCGCGCCCGCGCCCGCGCGGCGGCCTTTTCGCCGGGGGTGCGCCGATCGCTGATCGCACCGACGAGCTACTCGACGGATTCGGCCGGCGTTGATCATCGACACCAGCGCGCTGCTGGCATTTTTCGACCTGGACGAACCAAGGCACGACGAGGTCGGGGCGATCATCGAGGGTTCGGCGGAGCCGCTGGTCGTCTCGCCCTATGTGGTCGCCGAACTCGACTACCTTCTTGCCACCCGTCGGGGTGTCGACGCGGAACTGGCCGCGATGCGGGAACTCGCCGGGGGCGCCTGGGATCTTCCGGCGATGGATGCACAGGATCTGACGACTTCGGCGGGAGTCATCAGTAGGTACGCCGACCAGCAGATCGGCATCGCGGACGCATCGCTCGTCGTTCTTGCTGAGCGTTATTCCACGCGTACGGTCGTGACACTCGACCGGCGGCATTTCAGCGTCATCCGGCCGTTGAGCGGCGGACGCTTCGCGATCCGTCCGTGACAGCCGATGGTGCCGACGGGGCGTGGACATGCGATGAGAGTCCGCAGTGGGATGACCCTTCGTATGGGGCCTGGTTCCATCCACCCGGCCGTCCACTGCGGGCGCGGGGTGAGTAGGCGCCGGCCGGGCTCGCCTTACGGCAAGTGAACGGTGTCTAGAATCGGACATCACGACGCCTGAGTTCGACGTGGCGGTAGCATGCCGAGGCAAAGTCAGCGGAGGGCACCGAAGTGATTGTGTGGCGAGGTTGGGGTGTTCTGGCGCTACTGATCGCTGCGGCCGGTGGCGGGTTGGGTACCGGTCTGGACGTGGCGCTGGGCGGCGCCACGGATCACGCCAACGTCGGCACCGGAGTAGGGCTGATGGTTGCTGCCGTGGTGATCTGGATCGTCGGGAACCGAATGAACGCACCCAGACCTGCATTTGATTCGATCACTGGCCAGCCTGTGGTGTATCGAAACCAGCATGCATTGTTGTTCATTCCAATGCAGTTCTGGGGTCCGATCGCCGGGGCAGCGGGGATAGCCGCCTTGATCATCGGCTTGGCCTCCTAGCCTGCGCAACCATTGGACGAATTCACATCCCGGTGGCCGATCGGCGTGCGGCCTGTGAGTCGGCGGTGCCTGGCGGTCTTCATTGCGGCGTCAGTTGGGGCGCCGATCTTGACACGCGGAGTGGCTGCCAACCCAAACGGTGCGGATCAGCTGCACCACCAATCCGATGGCTGCTGCGCCGGCCTCGACGTGCCTGACGAGCACCGGCAGGAGAAACTGGAGCGGAGCTGTCGATTCCGGGAAGCCTCGTCCGTCTGCATACCGAGCGGGCGCACCGGGCGACCGCCGATCGCTCGCCTAGTCCCGGCGGGTGACAGCTGAAATGGAGACCGACATGCCGAAGTACTACCTGGGGATCGTGGAGACAGAGGATTCCTACGCAGAGGGTGGCGAGGCCGAGTTCGGCGCCGTCATGCAGATGCACAGCGACTTCAGCGCCGCGGTCAAGGCCGCCGGAGCCACCGTGCTCGGCGGCGAGGCCTTGCAGCCGACGGCGACCGCGACTTTCCTTCGCGGAACCCGCACCGATGCGGTGCACACCATCGACAACCCGTTGCCGGAGGTGAAGGAGGTCGTCGGCGGCTATTACCTGATCGAGGCGGCCGACGACGCCCAGGCGACGGAGCTGGCCAAGTTGTGCCCGGCGCCGTACGGCTACATCGAGCTCCGACCGGTCTGGGAAACGAGCTGACCGGAAGGTGTCGAGCGGGCAGGGTTCGGGGAGCGGACCGGTACCGGCGGACGTTTCGGCCACCGCCCAGGCGCGCACCGCTGCCGCGTTCGCTAGCCGGACCCTGTCCGGGCGGGTGTTGTCGGCGACCCTGAGAGTGGTCAGCGACCTCGACATTGCCGAAGAGTCGACGGCGGACGCCTTTCTGCTGGCTCTTCAGCACTGGCCGCAGGGCGGCGTCCCGACGTCCGTCGAAGCGTGGCTGATCACCGCGGCCCGTCGACGCGCCGTCGATCGGGTTAGGCGGGCGCAGCTGGCTCGACGCACGTTGGTGTCGATGGCCAGCAGCTGGTCGGCTATAGCGGAACCGGCCGACGTGATAGCCGAGGCCGCCGTCGTCGGTGACGACGAACTCCGCATGGTGGTGCTGTGCTGCGATCCGCGATTGTCGGTGGATGACCAGGTCGCTCTGACGTTGCGCCTTGCCTGTGGCATTTCGACCGCCGGAATAGCTGCGGCCCATGGCATTTCCAAGGGCGCCATGGCCGCCAGGCTGACCAGGGCCAAGGCGAAACTGGCTGCCGGTGGACCACGGTTGGACCTACCGGACGATGGGACGGTGGACGCGCGACTGCCGGCAGTCGCGCGCATCGTCTATCTTGCCTTCACCCTCGGTCACACCAGAGCCGACGGCGTTGAGCTGACCGATGACGATCTTGCCGACCGTGCGCAATACCTCGCCCGGGTGCTTCATGCTCTCCGTCCCGCCGTCCCGGCCTTCACCGGGCTTTTGGCGCTGATCCTGCTCACCCGCTCCCGATCCGCCGGCCGGATGGACGCCGACGGCGCCCAGGTACTGCTGCAGGATGCCGACCGGACGTTATGGGATCGAGCATTGATCGACGAGGGTCTGGCCCTACTGGCCGGTGAGGATGCCTCTGCCGCAACAGATCCGCTCGTGCTCAAGGCCTTGATTGCGGCCGAGCACGCTCGGGCCACCAGCTTCGGAGCCACTGACTGGTCCCGGGTGGTCCAGTGGTACTCCCGGCTGTTGCACGTCGAACCGTCGCCGACAGTGGCCGTCGGTCGATGTGTGGCGCTGTCCCATCTGGCCGGTCCGATTGTCGGGCTGAATGATCTCGACGAGGTGCTCGCTCTGGGTGTGCTCCAGCACTATCCGTATGCATTCGCGGCCCGAGCGCAGATGCTGGGCCGACTGTCGCGGCGGCTGGAGGCAGCATCGTGGTGGGCGAAGGCCGCCGACCTGGCCCGCACGACCGCCGAACGGGAATACTTCGACGGACTAGCGCGACTCGCCTCGCAGGGTTCCTGACGCACGTCGAACACCGATGTGGTTGCGCGAGAAGGGGAGTGACGATGCCAGTGCGGGAATGAACCGGGTCAACACCGGAGAGTGGTCCGGGGGAGTCCGTTCTGGGCGGGCGGCTGGGTGGTGTAGCGGTGGCCGGTGGGGGTCGTGGTGATGATCTCGCCGGGTCGGGTGCCCTTGCTGGTGCTCCAGCCGGGCATCTCCTTGACATAGTTGCCGCGTTCACAGACCCCTTGGCCGTTGTCGATGCTGGTCTGGCCGCCGTCCCTGACCGGGACAACATGGTCGACATGGCGCACGGGGGCGGAACAGAAGGGTTGTCGGCACTCGCGGTCGCGGACAGTGATGAAGCGGCGGGCGTTGCCGTCGAACAGCCGGCGTTTGCTGTCAACGTCGGTGGCGACTCCGGTGATCGGTTCGGTCAGCACGCGCAGGATCCAGGCCTTCGCCCGCTGGACCTGACCGCCGGTATCGAGGTCGGCGTCGGGTGTCGAGGCACCCTGCCTGGTGGCGCCCGACGGCACGCAGGGATGGTCGAGAACCGCTGGACGGCAAGGACATCCGGTGTCGGAAGGCGGATCGCCGACGGCGATGGCGCGGGCAAGTTCGGCGGGGATAGGTCCGAAGTCTGCGAGCCAGCCGGGCTCGTCCCCGTTGTTCAGCAGGCTGTCGCTGCTGATGGTGAGGTTGATGGTCACCGGCACCAGGTGCGCCTGGTCCTGTCCGGTGACGCGTTCGACCAGGGTGTCAGCCATCAGCTGCCCCAACCCACGCCGCTCATCGCCGAGTCCGCGCCCGGCTGCTGCTGCTGCGCGTAGCGCCGCGTACACCGCGACACCCTGGGACGCGGGGACTAGGGCGGAGACGATGGCCATGCAGTCCGGCGCCGGCCGTACCCAGACCCGCCGGTCGGCTTCGGCCTTCCCGCGACGATCCACGAACGCTCGCGGATCGATCTGGTAAGCGGCGCGGTCCACCGCCTGCTCAGTGTCCTTCTTGTTCCAGCCGCCCATGCGAGGAGCGACGGCGGCGTCCACGATCTGCGCGTCGCTATCGGATAGGTGGGAGGTGCGGGTGGCCAGGATCTGACATTGCGCCTCGGACACCTGCCCCGCGCGCAGCAACGCGAACGCCTGCGGCAGCCGGCTGCTCAACACTTTGGCGATCCCGAGGTGATGGGCGGCTGCGGTCGGGGAGATCCCGCGGGCGAAGCCGATCTGCTCGGCGATTCCGCGGCCCAGGTTCTTGGCTTTCACGCCAGCGGCGAGTTGTTCGGCGCGCTGACGGTCGGCGAAAGCAATTTCTTCGGTCGCCTGCAACCCAGCCACCACACCCCGCAGGCGTTCCAGCGCGGCGATCCGGTCGATGTGTGCGGCGCTGGTACTGGCCGGGGCTGCGAGGCCGAGTTCTTGGACCGCGTAGATGGCGGTCTGGGTGGCCCAGTCCTGCGGCGAATCCTCAAACAGAGACTGTTCATACAGAGATTGCTCGTACAGGTCCCAGTCAAGATCAGGAGGCGGCCGTTCTGCCTCCCACTCCTTGCACGCTGCCATCGCCTCGATCATACGTTTGATTCTAGCACCGGCAAGTGGGCGTATCAAGTGCTCGCTTCTGCGAGATTCGGTGATCGGAGTCCGTTGCCGGCGGTGGCCCTTGCCGATTGATGGCTTGTCGAGGCTCCATTGATCGTCGGGCCCGCCGAGCAGGTCGGCGATCGGTTTGGACGGGGTGAGTTTCGGCCCATGTCGGCCGCCCGTTCCACTTGGGCCCCGGGGTCTGATGACGTTGAAGCTCGGAAGCGCCGGCAGGCGTTCAGGTGACCTTTCGGTGATCGAGCTGGCACCGGTACCGCAGATCATGGATGGTCAGCCCGCCGACGATGTCGGGCCTGATTCCGCCGTCAGGTGACCACCCGAGTGCTGTGTAGAACGCGCTCGCTTGAGTGTTGGTGTCGAGCACCCACAGCGTTGCGCTTGTTCGGCCAGCAGCGGTGAGCTGCTCCTTCGCGGCGATAACGAGCTGGCGGCCGATACCCCGCCGCCACACGTCGGGATGGACGTACAGGGAGGCGATCTCCCCGACCTGCGCCGGGTCTTGATCCTCGCTGTGGGTGGGGCGGATGTCGGCGAAACCGACCACGTGTCCGCCGTCCGAGGCGACCAGAGTGCCCTGAGCGGGCCAAGCGGCCCTCTGCACCGTGGACGTCCAGCGTGCGATGCGGTCGCCAGCAGTCAGCTGGTCGAGAACAGTTTGTGGCAGGAGTCCCCGATATCCGATTTTCCACCCCCAAACGTGCACTTCCGCGATCTGCGCTACGTCATCAAGCACGGCAGGACGAACATCCACAACACAACCCTCCACCCCTGGACGCAGGATCGGCAATCGGCGTCCCTCAGAGAGGTTTGACCATGATCAAACACAGGTTGTCTTCCCACAGGCGGTGCAGGTCTTCCAGCGAAGGAACCGGCGGGCCGGGCCCGCCTCCCATGCTCAGTGCGCCAACAGGTCGCAAACCTGTCAGCAGCCTTAGCCGGATCCGTCCTGCGCCAGGACCCAATCCTCAATCGCTTCGGCGTAGTCGGAAGGCACCGTGTCGGGGAGTTCGATCACCGGCAGCCATGCCAACTGGTCGTGCTCGGGCGACAGCCGCAGCGGCCGACGCTGGATCAGCCGGCAGCCGTATGCGGCGATTCGAACAGTGGCACCGGCCTGCGGGATCCTGAGGTCGAAGCGGCTCACCAGCTGGCCGACCTCGACGTACTGTGCGGTCTCTTCCAGCAGCTCGCGGGCGACTGCTTGCGGCTCGGATTCGCCGGGCTCCGGCCGGCCACCCGGCAGCTCCCACTCGCCACGATCGTTGCGGGCGAGCAGCACCCGATAGCCGCCGTCGGCGTATCGGCGCAGCACTATGCCCTTCGCCGACAAAGGCAACGGGCTGGAGTCTCGCGTCATCACGAATGACGACGGTACGTGGCCGATTCGGTCCGCGGCCGCCGAGTCAGTCCAGAACTGATGCCGCGTCTTTCTGAATTGGAAGATGTCGTGGCGATCAACGAGGGTTCGTCGGAGATGCTGGCGCCTGGGATCTTCCGGCAATGGATGCACAGGACCTGACGACTTCGGCAGCTGGCGCCGGTCCATGGAGGATCAGCCAGTTGTCAGAGCTTGTTCAACCTCGCATGGCCCGCTGTCTGCAGTGATCGAAGAGACAGTCCTGGCGGGGACGCGAGCAGGATCGCCGCGCAGCGGTAGCCTCCCGAAGTGACTTCTGCAGCGATCGAGCCGTTCCACTCCGGGCTGCTGACAGTCCGCGACGGCGCGCAGATCTATTGGGAGACCAGCGGCAACCCCCATGGCGTGCCGATGGTCTGGCTGCACGGCGGACCCGGCAGCGGGCTGAGGTCCGGCGGCTACCGCCGGGCACCAGGCGCCGAGCAGTGGCTGATCGTCGGGCTGGACCAGCGGGCCTGTGGCCGCAGTCGCCCGCTGGCAACCGAGCCGGGCTTCGACCTGACCACGCTCACCACCCAGGCCATGATCGCCGACCTGGAAGATCTCCGGGAGTATTTGGGAATCCAACGCTGGCTGGTCGCCGGCGGTTCGTGGGGCACGACGTTGGCCCTGGCCTATGGCGAGGCGCACCCGGATCGGGTCACCGGCTTTGTGCTCGTCGCGGTCACCAGTGGCAGTCACACCGAGATCGAGTGGATCAGTGAGTCGATCGGCCGGGTGTTCCCGCGCGAGTGGGATGCCTTCGCCGCGGCGTCCGGCCGCCTGCCGGGCCAACGCTTGCTCGATGCCTACCTGCAGCAGTTGACAGATCCCGATCCGAAGGTCCGATCAGCGGCGGCGTTGGCCTGGTGCACCTGGGAAGACACGCACGTCTCACTGGACCCGACCTTCCAGCCGTGGCTCGCCCGGCAGGATCCGCGGTTCCGCGAACTGTTCGCCCTGCAAGTGGCGCATTCCTGGGCCCACGACGCATTTCTCGGCGAGCAGGGGGTTCTCGACTGTCTCGGGAAGGTCGCCCACCTGCCAGCGGTCCTGATCCACGGGCGGCTGGACGTCAGCGGCCCGCTGGTGACCGCGTGGGAACTGCACAAACGCTGGCCGGGCAGCCGACTGGTGGTCATCGATCACGAAGGTCACGGGGGCAAGGACCTGAGTGCCGCGGTGGGGCGGGCCTACGCCGACCTGCTGCCCGGGTTGATGGAAACTCCCGGATGAGGCGTCGGCCCGAGGTCCGGCCCACCCCCGCGACGACCGCCAGAGAATCGGCTATCAGATGACTGCCCGGCTATATTGCGGTTAGTCCCGGTCCTCGGTGAGGGCTTCCAGTTGTGCCAGTGGCACGAGGTCCTTCGCCTTTGTCGCCAGTGCAGAGTCCACGGTGACCAGGGCGTCGGCCTGCAGCTTGGTGACGGCAAGGTATTCCGCGTCGTACGTCGTCTCCCAGCCGTGCTCGCGCGCGATCTTCCAGGCGGTACGGCGCGATACTCGGTCGCCGAGCAGCCGCATCTTCAGCTCGGTGAGTCGCTCATGGTGCTCAAGTGCCAGGGCCTCGGTCAGGTCTCCCCGTCGGACCGCGCCGAGTAGCAGAGAAAGTGCGTGCGAACGGATGAGGTTCGGGGCGACCAGTTGGTGCCTCGGACTGATCCGGACACCGTTGGCCACGAGGTGCAGGAGCGTGGGTGCGTCGATCACGTAGCGGGTCATGTCGCACCCTAGACATCCACGACTATGACGTGTCGAGTGGCTGGCTCGGGGCGTTGGGTTCTGGCCGGGGGGCGCCGCCGCCTGGTGGCATCCCGGACTCATCGAAGGAGAATCCAGATGCCTGGGCGCCCAGCAGCCGGGCCAACGCGGCGCGCGCGGGCGCGGCGTCGTCGACTGCAGCGCGCAGACACGCACGCCAGGCTGCGGTGAGCGCCATGCTGACGGGCACGGTCGGTTCGTCCACGAACTCGGCGAGCATCACGGCGACAGGATCCGGTGGCGGGTCACCGCCGACGTCGACCGGATGTTCCTCGCCCAACAGCCGAGCGAAACCAGCCGCAACGAGATAGTCGAATCCGACCAGCAGCATGGGGGCAGAACCCGCGATATTCGTGATCGGTGAGACGGCTGCGGCGCCGCGCATCCGATCGATCGCCCGGCGCTCGACGTCGGCTCGGACGATCGCATACAACGCCAGCTTGTTGCCGAAGTGGTGGTAGAGCGAGCCGGTGGTGACGCCGGCAGCAGCCGCGAGTTCCCCGACCCCCACCGCGTCGTAACTGTGTGTCCCGAACCGCTCCAGGGCAGCCCTTTTCAGCCGCTCCTGCGCCGTTCCGGGCACGGGAATCCATGCACGCATACCCCAGAATGTAGTAGAGTTACGCGTAACATAACCGGCTTACGGAGGCCTGGGTGAAGCTAGTGTTCATCAACCAGCCGGTCACCGACCTCGACCAGGCCGTGACGTTCTACCGTGACGTGCTCGGTTTCGAGGAGGCGTGGCGCGAGGGCGAGGACACCGTCTCGTCTACGTGCCCGATAGTTCGGCACAGATCATGCTGGTGACCGACGGTCTGCCGGCGGGGCCGATGTATTTGGTGGCCGATGCGCAGGCATGGACTGCTGCGCATGCCGACCTTCCCGTGCGGGTGCCGAGACTGGAGATTCCCGGCGGTGCCGTGATCGGGTTCGATGGGCCCGGCGCAAACGTCTTCTACGTCTTCGATCAGCCGGACGCCCAATAGGCTGCCGTCTCCTGGATATCGCAATCACACAGACAGCTCCATCCCACCGAGGTCGACCTGGGTGCGGACGAGGAGCCCGGCCGCTCAACTGAGGCGTCCGGTGAGCGATCGGTGAAGACACAGCCAAGCGCGCCTGAAGGGGTGCCCGTGACGCTGACCGGCTGAGATCCCCCTCGGCTCAGCGGCCGCGACGCAGGGCAGCGATCGCCCGGCTGTCGGCGATGGTCGCCACCACCA
>JAABUS010006118.1_pt1 | contig 14952 bp, 14 predicted proteins | sample 5560161 | NCBI WGS metagenome assembly JAABUS01 (sample SAMN10711885, study PRJNA513376) | rock metagenome | isolation source: Antarctica rocks | place: Antarctica: Victoria Land, Trio Nunatak nord | collected 2016-01-04 | reverse complement strand
AGAGAACGGTTACCCTGATAGATCCCACCTCCCAACCTCGCCGGGCGTCTATATCTTCAAGGACGCCGACGACAGGGTCACTTACGTCGGCAAGGCGAAGAACATCCGTAGCCGGGTGGCGAACTATTTCACCCGGTCTGGTGATGGACGGCCCAAGATAGCGGAGTTGCGGGAGCGCGTAGAGCAGATAGATTTCATCTCGACCACGAGCGAGACCGAAGCGCTGGTTCTGGAAGCCAACCTTATAAAGCGCCACCGCCCGCGCTTCAATGCTTCGCTCAAGGACGACAAGAGCTATCCTTACATCGTGGTGACTACCGGGGACGAGTACCCGAGGGTCTTCTCCACTCGCTCCTCCCACGACCCGCGCCACCGCTACTTCGGGCCATTTCCCAACGCAGGTAGCGTCCACGCCACGCTGGAGGTATTGAACAAGACGTTCCCTTTCCGCAAGTGTCGGGGGCCGGAGCCGGGCCGCCGCAGCGGCGTGCCATGCCTGAACTACCACATCGGGCGCTCGTCGGCGCCGTGCATCGGGGCCGTCACGAAAGAGGAGTACGATGGGATCATCTCCGACGTCGTAGCCTTCCTCGAAGGGCGGGTTGACGGCCTGATCCGCGAGCGCGAAGTGAAGATGAAGGCCGCCGCAAAGGAGATGGACTTCGAGCGGGCGGCGAAGTTGCGCGACGAGCTATCCGCGCTCCAGACCGTTCGCGAACGCCAGCGGGCTACCATCGCCTCCGAGGATTCGTTCGACGCATTCGGGGCTTTTGCCGAGGGCGAGACTGCGTGTGTCCAGGTATTCGCCGTGCGGGAAGGGCAGATCGCGGGCCGCGATTCCTTTCTGCTGGATAACTACGGTGAATCCAGCGCCGAAGACGTTGCCCTCCAGTTCGTGCCGCAATACTACGGAACCGCCACCGTCCCGCGTGAGGTACTGGTCCAGTCCGCCAGCCGGGAAGACGAACTGCTGACGATTGCCGAGCACCTCACCGAATTACGTGGATCTCGGGTCGAGGTGCGGCGTCCGCAGCGGGGGGACAAGCGCCGCATCCTGGAGATGGCTGAACGCAACGCGGGGCTCGCCTTGGAGCATGAGCGGGCGCTAGACGAGGCCCGCCGCAACAGGGTAGCTTCGACGCTCGACACTCTGCGGGAGGAACTCGCATTGCCAGCTTTGCCGGTGAGGATCGAGTGCTACGACATCTCGAACACGATGGGCACGAACTCCGTAGCCTCGATGGTCGTCTTCCAGGGCGGGCGTCCGGCGAAGAGCGAGTACCGCTGTTTCAAGATAAGGACCGTCGAGGGCGCGGACGACTTCGCGAGCATGGCAGAGGTAATCCGGCGGCGCCTGGAGCGGCTCAAGGCCGAGGATGAGAAGTTCACGCCTGCTCCGGATCTGATCCTGCTCGACGGCGGCAAGGGACAACTCTCCGCCGTGATGCCCATAGTGGACGAGATGGGCGTCGGCACCGAGTTGCCGGACATACCGCTTCGCTCGCTCGCCAAACGCGACGAGGAAGTGTACGAACCGGGCCGTCCGGAACCCGTGATCCTGGCCCGCGAATCCCCCGAACTACACCTCCTCCAACGCGTCCGCGACGAGGCCCACCGTTTCGCCAACACGTACCACCGCCAACTCAGGGGCAGGGCCATGACCGCCTCCGTCCTCGACGAATTGCCGGGCGTCGGACCAGCCCGCAAGAAGATGTTGCTCGAACACTTCGGAACCCCCGAAGCCTTCACCAACGCCTCGTTGCAGGAGATAGAGGCAGTACCCGGACTACCCGGCAGGGTCGCGCGCGAGATCCACGGCCGGTTGCACCGTTAGGTTTCAGGCGTCGGGGCGGTTCGCGAACCGCCCTTACAGGTTTCAGGGGCTCGGAAGCGTCGCTGTTGCCGGCAGTCGCATCGTCTGATTCTTGTCGAAAGTTGTTGGTAGCGGGAAGCAAGCCACTTGGTATTACCTGATAGCTGAAACCTGATGCCTGTAACCTTCTGGCCTGTAACCTTCTCGTTAAATATGCTGACATCCGTTGCAACCCTGGGGGACTGATGTTACCTTCCGGCGAGATCATGAACCGTTCGGCGCAGCACAGAGGGGAGGATGCCGCGTGAGCGAGCAGTCGCCCTCGACCACAGAGCCCCCGCTACAGGGCAAACGGAGCATCATAATCATCACCGGCCTTTCGGGAGCCGGGAAATCCAACGCCATGCGGGCCTTCGAGGACGCCGGATACTACTGCATAGACAACCTGCCTCCGCGCATGATCCCGGCCGTCATGGAGCGCGACGGCCAGGAAGGTCCGGACGGGGTAGTTGTGGTGATGGACACTCGCGGTCGGAGGTACTTCGGGGAGGAGCTGGAGCGGAGCCTCGAAGCCGTGGAGCACGCGAACGGGTGGGAGAAGAAGGTACTGTTCATAGAGTCAGACGACCGCACCCTCGTCAGGCGATACCAGGAGAGCCGCAGGCCGCATCCCGCAGCCCGAAACGGCGACGTGCTCGAAGCCATCAGGGCCGAGAGACGGGACCTCTCGACCCTGCGTGAGAAAGCGGACGTGGTTGTGGATACCTCCGGCTACTCCACCCTCGACGCCAGGATGCGGTTCAAGAAGCTGGCTGAGACGCTCACGGGGCGGCTGACAGTCAGCCTGATCTCCTTCGGCTTCAAACACGGCGCCCCGATGGACGTGGACATGCTCCTCGACGTCCGATTTCTCCCCAACCCCCACTACGATCCCGAACTTCGTCCCCTCACCGGCCAGGACGTCCCCGTTCGCGACACCGTGCTCGCCCACGCAGATACCCAGGAATTCCTGGGACGCCTGCGAGACTTTCTCGCCTTCCTGATCCCACGCTACGCCGAAGAAGGCAAAACGTACTTCACCCTTGGCATCGGATGCACCGGCGGCCGTCACCGCTCCGTGGCAATCGTCGAGGAACTCGCCCGCCACCTCCGAGAAGAGGGCGTCGAGAGCAACGAGATAGACATCTTCGTCCGCCACCGCGACATCGAGGGCCGATAGAAATACGCGGGCAAGCTGGAAGCCGTGGTCGGATAGAATCTGGTGGGATGAAGGGTGTGGGTGGAAGCCAGAAGAAATGAGGATGCAATGCTCCGATGGATATTGGGCTGGAGAGGATTCCAGTGAGTGGTCGCCTCGAAGGAAAGCGGGTTCTCGCAACGCACGCCGAACGCTATATTGGTCCGCCGGTCAGCGAACTTTTCGAGAATGAGGGCGCCCACGTCATCGCTGACCAGTCGGAGTACAAAGACCCAGGCGTCATCCAGGAGGTCGTCGGGCAGGCCGGACGCATAGATGTGCTCGTCGCCAACTTTGCCGGGCCGCCGCATATGATGCCACTGACGAACATGCTTGGGGACGTGACGGAGTTCGAGGACGAGGATTTCCAGGCTTATCTGGACGAACTGGTGTAGCCGCTGATGCGTTTCGTGCGGGCCGTGCTGCCGCGGATGATCGAACGCCGGGAGGGCAAGATCGTGGGCGCGACGAGCGCGACGCCGCTCCGCGCCATCCCGCAGCTTGGCACCTACAGCGCCGCGCGTGGCGCACAGAATGCTTTTCTTCAGGTCGTCGGCGCAGAGGCAGCGCCCCACAATGTGCAGGTCAACGCTATCGGCCCCGCGCACATCGCGAACAACATGTACTACACAGACGAGATGCTGGAGAATGATGAGGTGCGTGAACAGCTCGTCGCGGACATCCCGGCAGGGCGGATCGGCGAGGGAAGGGAGGCCGCCGAGCTCGTGCTGGCGCTTTCCACCGACGCGAGCAAGTTCTTGGCGGGGCAGGTGACCCCGATCTCCGGTGGCTGGGTTACCTGGCCCAACGCCGCAATGGGCTCCCGCGTGTAGATGGCGCCGGGTAGAATTATCCCATGAAAGATGTTCGGAGCAGGTTGACCGCTGAATGCTGGCTGCGCGGATCGGAGGGATGCACTAATGGGCATGCTCGTGGAGGGTGAGTGGCGTACAGAGAACAGCTTCGCAAACGAAGAAGGCCGCTTCGTACGCTCCGAGACCTCATTCAGGGACCGGGTGACCGCCGACGGTTCGAGCGGTTTCCCGGCTGAGGCTGGCCGCTACCACCTGTACGTATCGTGGGCGTGCCCGTGGGCGCACCGCGCGGTCATCATGCGAAAGCTCAAGGGCCTGGATGACGCCATCTCGCTCTCCAGCGTCGCGCCGTTCATGGGGGAGGATGGATGGACTTTCTCTGACGATTTCACAGACCCACTGTACGATTCGACGCATCTGCGCGACATCTACACGAAGGCGGACCCAAACTACACGGGCAGGGTCACTACGCCCGTCCTGTGGGACAAAGGGCGGGAGACAGTCGTCAACAACGAGTCGCGTGAGGTCATCCGCATGCTCGACACCGAGTTCGGGGAGTATGCGGCAACCGATGCGAAATTTCTGCCGGATGACCTTCGGGACGAGGTGGATCTGACGATAGAGGCAATCTACAACCCCATCAACAACGGCGTGTATCGTTCGGGCTTCGCCTCAAGGCAGGATACCTACGAAGAAGCTGTAACCGAGGTTTTCGAGGCGCTCGACCACTGGGAGAACGTCCTCTCGGAACAGCGGTATCTGTGCGGCAACGTCGTAACCGAGGCAGACTGGTGCATGTTCACGACGCTGGTGCGCTTCGACCCCGTCTACCACTATCATTTCAAGTGCAACCTGCGCCGCATCTCCGACTACCCGAACCTGTGGGGCTATCTCAAGGATCTCTATCAGACGCCGGGCGTCGCCGAGACCGTTGACTTCGACCACATAAAGCGCCACTACTACACCAGCCACGAGAGCGTCAACCCGACGCGCGTCATTCCGAAAGGTCCGATCCTGAACCTCGGCGAGCCCCACGACCGCGACTGGTTCTCGGGCTGAAGGCGATGCAAGGTCCCGGCCCGATATACTTGATTCCGTGAGCGGGATGGAAGATTTGCGGGTAGTGGCGTTCGGGGGCGGTACCGGGTTGCCCGTGCTTCTGCGGGGATTGCGCGACAGGGTGGAGGATCTCACGGCTGTGGTCACCGTCGGGGATGACGGTGGCTCCAGCGGCCGGTTGCGCCAGGAACTCGGGGTGGCGCCGCCCGGCGACGTGAGGAACTGTCTTGTGGCGCTCGCAGGGCGACGGGAGCTTGCAGAGGTTTTCAATTACCGCTTCGAATCAGGCGGTGAACTCACGGATCACGCGGTTGGCAACCTCATCATCGCGGCGCTCTCGGACATGGCGGGCGGTTTCTGCGAGGGTGTAGAACAGGCCGCCCATTTTCTGAGGGTGAAGGGGCAGGTGTTCCCGGCGGCCGAGAGAAGTTTGACGCTCGTTATCACCCACCCGGACGGCTCTGTGACGCGCGGCGAATCAACGCCTCGGGACGCTGGTAGACGCGCCTCATCGGTCGCCGTCGAGCCTGCTGACGTACCGGCCCCGCCAGGCGTGATCGAAGCCGTCGAAGGGGCTGACGTTGTGGTGCTTGGGCCAGGAAGCCTGTTCACGAGCACCATTCCCGCGCTGCTTGGCGGCGGGGTGCGCGGGGCGCTGGCTGGTTTCGATGGTCCCGTGGTGTACGCTGCGAACGTCATGACCCAGCCCGGGGAGACCACGGGGTTCTCCGTCTCGGACCATGTGCGGGCGCTCCTGGATCACGGGATACCGAGGGTGACGGATGTGATCTCACACTCGGGCACGCTGCCTGACGAACTGGTCGCCCGATACAAGGCTGAAGGCGCGGCCCCCGCGGTAGTTGATCTCGGTACGCTGGAAGACATGGGCGTCCGGGTGCGGGAGGCTGATTTGCTATCCGACGATTTCGGGGCGGGCGTGCGCCACGATCCCGCCAAGCTCGCGGTAGCGGTGTGCGACGTTGCCCTCGTTCGCCTCTGAGCTGAAGCGCGAGCTGGCCTCGCGGACTGCCGCGACCAGCCACTATACCCACAGGCAGGAACTAGCGGGCCTGATGGATGCGGGAGGTCAGTGGGATGCTTCAGGCGTCACGTTCTCCACCCGCAACGCCGCCGTTGCCCGCTCCGTGGTGCGGCTGCTGAGATCAGAGTTCAGGCTCGAATCGCACCTCTCACCAGTGGGGCCGGATCGCTTCGGGCGCGCCCGTTATGCAGTCCGTGCCGGGGGCAACGGCGCCATTCAGGCGAGGGAGGAACTCCGGGCAGCGCGCGATGGGCTGCGGGGTTTCGCAGAGAAAACCGCGTATCTTCGGGGAGCATTCCAGGGCGCTGGTTCCGTTACCCGTCCGGATAAGGGTCATCACCTTGAGACAGTTCATCGCGACGAAGCATTTATCAGGCGCGTCGCAGATCTATCCAGAGCACAACTCGTTGTGACCCTCAGACGTGGACGCTGGTTAGCCTACTCCCGCAGCGCAGACGGCGTGACCACATTCCTCTCACAGCTCGGGCTGCATGATGCGGTTCTAGAATATGAGGCGCGGGCCGTTCTCGGGGAGGCAAAGGCGAACGCCAACCGCGTTACCAACTTCGACGCGGCGAACGCCGGACGCACAGCGACTGCGGCGGCCCGCCAGCAGGAAGCCCTCGAAGCCCTCGACCCGGGCGAACTGCCGCAGGCGCTGCGCGAGATGCTGGAACTTCGTCTGGAGCACCCGGACGCCTCGCTCGCGGAACTTGCCCGTCTCGGGGAACTCTCCAAAAGCGCCGTCAATCACAGGCTGAGAAGGCTCGTTGCCCTTTCGGAGAGGCCCGCAGTCCGATGAGCCCGACGTACATCCGTTGCGAGTGGGTTCACGATTTCGAGGACGAGCCGTATCTTCTCTACTACGAACTCGATGATGAGCGGTACGTGACCAGGAACATCGAAATCTTTAAGGATGACAGAGTAATACGAGCCGGTGAAGCTCTGGAGCGGAATCTGACGGTGCTTTCCGATCAACCCGTACCGACCATAGAAGAGATAAACGCTCAAGAAGCATTCCGTGCGCAAGAGACCACCGCGCAGGAATTCGAGGAGGCGTGGCGTGCGGCGGCCGGCAACGAACTGGGGTCAGAAACCTGACAATCTCACCGATTGTTATAAGCTAGGCGTGCTGGGCACAATAACCGTGTTGCAAACGTAGACGTGAGGAGAGACAAGTGGCTGTACGAGTAGGTGTGAACGGGTTCGGTAGGATCGGGATGCTGGTGGCGAAGGCCGCGATGAAGCGAGGCGACATCGAGATAGTGGCCGCCAACGACCTTATGCCCTTCGAGTCCCTGGCCAACCTTTTCAAGCACGACTCGACCCACGGCATCTGGGACGAGGACGTGTCTTTCGACGGCAATATCCTGCGTATCGGCGACCGTGAAATAAAGACGTTCTCCGAGCGCGACCCGAAGAACATCCCCTGGGGCGACGTGGGCGTTGACATCGTGGTCGAGTCGAGCGGCGTGTTCACCAGCCGCGACGCGGCGGCGGCCCACCTCGAAGGCGGCGCGAAGAAGGTAGTGGTCTCCGCCCCCGCCAAAGGAGCCGACGCAACCTTCGTGTACAAGGTGAACCACGAGTCCTACGACCCGGACCAGCACCAGGTAGTCTCGAATGCTTCCTGCACGACCAACTGCATCATCCCGATGGTGAAGGTGTTGCAGGAGAACTTCGGCATCGAGTCAGGCTACATGACGACCGTCCACGCCTTCACCAACGACCAGAGCCTGCTCGACGCGGCGCACAAGGACCCGCGCCGGGCGAGGAGCGCGCCGAGGAACATCATCCCGACCTCCACGGGCGCTGCCAGGACTGCCGGTGTTATTTACCCCGAGCTCCAGGGTAAGGTGGACGGCATGTCGCTGCGCGTCCCCGTGGCCGACGGTTCCATCACGGACTTCGTGGCCCAGGTCTCCCGTGATGCCTCTGTGGATGAGATCAACGGCGCATTCGAGGATGCCGCCAGCGGCGACCTCGAAGGCGTCCTCCAGTACTCCGAGGCCCCGCTGGTCTCGCAGGACATCATCGGCAACAAGCACTCGTGCATCTTCGACTCAGGGCTCACCATGTCCAACGGCCGCACAGTCAAGGTCTTCGGCTGGTACGACAACGAGTGGGGCTACTCCGTGCGTACCTGTGACGTGGTCTCCTACATCGGCGAGAGGCTGTAGAGAGGCATCAGGCTTCAGGTAGCAGGCATCAGGTTTTGTAGCGCGGCCGGGAAGTCATTTTGAATCCTGGCCGCGCCGCGCAGCGGGGGACGACGCCCGAGGCAAGCAGATGTATGGGAAGATCCTTCCCAATCTGGCAGGAGCTAACGGCTGATACCTAGTGCCTGAAACCTGAAGCCGCCGACCGAAGGGAGGCAGACAATGAACAAGAAGAGCGTCAGGGATCTTGACGTACAGGGCAAACGGGTGCTGGTGCGGGTGGATTTCAACGTGCCCGTGAAAGGCGGAAGGGTGACGGATGACACTCGCATCCGGCGTGCGCTGCCGACCGTGCGGCATCTGCTATCCGAAGGGGCTCGGCCGATCCTGATCTCCCACCTCGGACGCCCCAAGGGGGAGCCCGACCCCAAATACGCCATGGACCCCGTTGCCCACTGCCTCGGAGAACTGCTCAACCATCAGGTTATGAAACTCGACGCCGCAGTCGGCCCCGAGGTCGAAGAGGAACTGGAGAAGTGGGATGGTCGGGGTGTCGTGCTCCTGGAGAACTCCCGTTTCTACGCCGGGGAGACGAAGAACGATCCCGATTTCGCACAGCAACTCGCCTCGCTCGCCGATCTCTACGTGAACGACGCTTTCGGGGCGGCCCACAGGGCGCACGCGACGACGGTTGGGGTGGCCGAGTTGCTTCCCGCAGCCGCTGGCCTGCTTCTGGAAGAGGAGATAGATTACCTGGATACCGTGCTGCGCGAACCGGAGCGTCCGTTCGTGGCCATTCTCGGTGGCGCGAAGGTCTCGGACAAGCTCGGGGTGATAGAGAGCTTGCTCGGGAAGGCGGATCGGCTCCTGATCGGGGGCGCCATGTGCTTCACGTTCTTCAAGGCGAAGGGCTACGAAGTCGGCGACTCTCTCGTCGAGGACGATTATCTGGAGGAAGCGAAACGCCTAATGCAAGAGGCAGGCGACAGGCTGGTCCTACCCGTAGACGTGGTGGTCGCTGACCGGATGGAGGAAGGCGCGGCGAGCAGGGCCGTTGAGGTGAATCGCATACCGTCTGGCATGATGGGCCTCGACGTGAGCCTCGGCACCGTCGGCCTGTTCCGGGGCTACATAGACGACGCCAAGACCATCTTCTGGAACGGCCCGATGGGCGTGTTCGAGATAGACGCCTTCGCCGGTGGAACAGAGGGCGTCGCGAAGGCTGTAGCCGCAAGCGAGGCAACGAGCGTCATCGGCGGTGGGGATTCTGTCGCGGCGGTCAGGAAACTCGGCCTCGAAGACGAGATGAGCTTCATCTCCACCGGCGGCGGCGCGTCGCTCGAGTACATAGAGGGCAAGGAACTGCCTGGCGTGGCGGTCCTGCCGGACAGGGAGGATTAAAAGTATGGCGCGGAAGCCGATGATGGCGGCGAACTGGAAGATGAACAAGACGGTGCGCGAGGCGCGGGAATACACGGCAGCGCTTCTACCGCGCGTCGCCGATGCCGAAGGGGTGGATGTGGCGGTCTTCACGCCGTTCACCAGCCTCTCCGAGGTAGCCAGGATGGTCGAGGACTCATCGGTTATCGTAGGGGCGCAGAACTTCTACTTCGAGGATTCCGGGGCTTTCACCGGAGAGGTATCAGCGTCCATGCTCCAGGATATTGGGGCGAAGGCCGTGATCGTAGGCCACTCCGAGCGCCGCGAGGTCTTCGGGGAGGACGACGAAATGGTAGCCCGCAAAGCCGCAAGGGCTGTGGAGGCCGGACTACTGCCCGTAGTGTGTATCGGCGAGACGAAAGAAGAGCGGGACTCAGGCGGCATGTGGGACAAAGTCTCAGGGCAGGTCCGCAGGGTCATGCAAGAGATGGATGATGGCGTGGACGGGGAGAAGATAGTCTTCGCCTACGAGCCGATATGGGCTATTGGCACGGGAGACACCGCCTCGCCAGAGGATGCCCAGGATGCCATAGGCAAGATCCGGGGTCTGCTCGCTGAGGTCAGGGATCAGGATTTCGCTGACGCGGTTCGCATCCTGTACGGCGGTTCCATGAAGCCAGATAACGTGGCGGACATCATGGCCCAGGAAGACGTGGACGGCGGACTCGTCGGCGGGGCCAGCCTGGAAGTCGAGTCGTTCGAGAAGTTGATCTCAGCCGCTGCGGAAGATGATTCTTGATGGAGTGTCCCGAAACGGTGTGATAAATTAACCGGTATGGTTTACGTACTGGCATTCTTGCACACGATATTCTGCGTCGCCCTGGTCGGCATGATCCTGCTTCATTCCGGCAAGGGCGGGGGACTATCCTCCTCGCTCGGCGGTGGGATGGGAGGCGCCTTCTCCGGCACCACGGTCATGGAGAAGAACCTGACCAGGCTCACCATCATCGTGGTCGGCCTCTTCGCCCTGACGAGCATGCTGCTCGTGTTCTTCGGGTAGAAGGTCTCAGGTTACAGGCATCAGGTAATGACGAGGCGAGCGTCTGCCAAATCCTGATAGCTGAAACCTAAAGCCTGAAACCTACAAAAAGAAGGACCCGCCCGGGGAGGATGGGGAGAACGGGCGAGTCCTGTACCGAATTATACACCCGTATCCGTATTCCAAAGGGTGTGATCCGTCACATCTCCTTCCCGCGTGTGGCGCGGGGAACTTCCGGCCCGGACTGCGGTTTTTGGAAAGCGTGGTTCTTGGCTTGAGTACGGCCTTGACGATGAGCCCCGTGATGATTTAGCATCCTGGTCTGGCGCGAACTCGCATCGAGAGCGGTGGAGGGAACTGGCCCCGAGAAACCGCGGCAACCAGCGGAGAATTTTTCCGCAAGGTGCCAATTCCAGCAGGCGGTCATTTCCGGCCTGGGAGATGTTGAGAGAGGTGGGCAGCCTCTTCTGCGGGCGGGTTGCGCGGCTGGGCGGATGTCACGGTGAATTCCGGTATATCCGCCGAGAGACGTAAAACCCGGCGAGATAGAGGGAGGCTGTATTACTACTGAGTATGACACTAGACCCAGGGGCCGAGGCCAGGCACGCCCCGGCCCCTGAAACATCGGGCAAACTCCACCACCGCATAGGCCCGTTCGAGCCGGAACTCGGCGGCTATCTGCCTGAAGTCACCCTCGCCTACGAAACGTGGGGTGAGTTGAACTCCGCCAGGGACAACGCCGTTCTGATAGTCCACGCCTTGACGGGCGATTCACACGCGGCGGGAGATCCATCTGCTGGTTACAAGCGCGGCGGATGGTGGAACCCCGTGATCGGGCCTGGGCGCATGATAGATACCGAAGAAAATTTCGTGATCTGCTCCAACGTCCTCGGCGGCTGCTCCGGCAGCACCGGCCCAGCCTCCAAGAACCCGCAGACCGGAAGGCCATATGGGATGAGCTTCCCACTCATCACCATCAGGGACATGGTGCGGGCGCAGAAACGACTGCTCGACGACCTTGGCGTGAAGAGACTGAGCCTCGTCATCGGGGGTTCCATCGGCGGGCAGCAGACGCTTGAGTGGGCCGTCGAGTTCCCCGATTTCGTGGATCGGGCAGCCCCAGTCGCCGCCACGGGCGCGCTTGGGCCGCAGGGGATCTCGATGAGTGAGATCGGGCGCCGCGCCATCATGGCCGACCCCCACTGGCAGGAAGGCGAATACTACGGAACGGGCCGAACCCCTGACGATGGGCTTGCCATCGCCCGCATGGCCGGCATGGTCACCTACCAGAGCGCAGCCGGACAGTGGGAGCGTTTCGGCCGACGGCCCGCGCGGCGGCCCGCTCTGCACAGGGAGCTTGGGGGCCGCTTCGAGGTCGAGAGCTACCTGCACTACCAGGGCAGGGAACTGGCCGGGCGCTTCGATGCCAACTCGTACCTGTACCTCTCACGGGCCATGGACATCTACGACGTGGCAGCAGGCTACGATTCACCGGAGGAGGCATACTCCCGCATCCAGGCTGACACCCTCTTCACCGGCATCTCAAGCGACTGGCTGTTCCCCGCCGCGGAAGTTCGGGAGACGGCAGAAGAGGCGAGAATTGCCGGGGCGAACGCGAGGTACGTGGAGATAGAATCGAATAACGGGCACGACGCTTTTCTCAAGGACTGGGCAGAACTAAGGGAGGCTGTGGGTCCTTTCCTCGAAGACGGAGACAACGGCTGACCGCTGAAGGCTGATCGCTGACAGCTAAAAAGGAGAAAACGAATGACCGACACCGCAGACCAGAAGCAGCAGGAGCGCGAGTACGGGTTCGACACCCTGGCGCTGCACGCCGGGCAGGAGGTGGACTCGGCGACCACGGCGCGCGCCGTCCCGATCTATCAGTCCACATCCTACGTGTTCAACGACACCGACCACGCCGCCAACCTCTTCTCGCTGAGCGAGTTCGGCAATATCTACACCCGCATCATGAACCCGACTACCGACGTTTTCGAGAAGCGGGTCGCCGCGCTCGAAGGCGGGGTCGGGGCGCTCGGGGTGGCGTCCGGGCAGGCGGCCGAGACGCTGGCGATCCTCAATATCGCCGGGGCGGGGGATGAGATCGTCTCTTCAGCGGGCCTGTACGGCGGTACGTACAACCTCTTCCACTACACGCTGCCCAAGATCGGGATCGACATTAAGTTCGTGGACGACACCGACCCGGAGGCTTTCCGCGCGGCGATCACGGACAAGACCAAAGCCCTCTACGCCGAGACCGTCGGCAACCCTTCGCTGAACACCCTGGACATCGAGGCGGTCGCCAACATAGCGCACGAAGCCGGTATCCCGCTCATCGTGGACAACACGCTGCCTTCTCCGTACCTGATCAACCCGATCAAGCACGGGGCTGATGTCGTGGTTCACTCGGCGACCAAGTTCATCGGCGGTCACGGGACGAGCATCGGCGGCGTGATCGTGGACGGCGGCAAGTTCCCGTGGGACAACGGCAAGTTCCCCGGGTTCACCGAGCCCGACCCGTCATACCACGGGCTGGAGATCTACCCGACCCTCGGAGAGCTCTCCTACATCCTGAAGGCCCGCGTGCAGATGCTTCGGGACTATGGCCCGGCCCTCTCCCCGTTCAACAGCTTCCTGTTCCTGCAAGGGCTGGAGACGCTGCACCTGCGGATGGAGCGTCATTCCCAGAACGCGATGGCCGTCGCCGAGTTCCTGCAAGGGCACGACCGGGTCAACTGGGTGAACTATCCTGGACTCCCTGATCATCCGTCGCGCGAGCTGGCCGCCAAGTATCACAGGAAAGGACTCTATGGGGCCATCCTTGGCTTCGGCATCGACGGTGGTCTTGAGGCTGGCAAGCGGTTCATAGACCGGCTGGAGCTGCACAGCTTGCTTGCGAACGTGGGCGACGCGAAGAGCCTGGTCATTCACCCGGCATCCACGACGCACTCGCAGCTTTCAGCGGACGAGCAGAAGGCGACGGGCGTTACGGACGACTACGTTCGCCTGAGCGTCGGGCTGGAGTCCATAGACGATATTCTTTATGACCTGGATCAAGCACTGGGCGGAGCGTGAAGCTGGAGTGAACGGTAGACCCCTCGTAATAAAGTTCGGGGGCACCTCGGTCGGTGGCGGCGCGCAGTTCATTCGCGCCGCCACCATGGCCGCGGATGCCGCCCGTGAAAGGCCACTGACCGTAGTCGTCTCGGCGATGAGCGGTACCACAGACACCCTGCTCGGCTTCGCCCGCAATACGTTCGGCATCCTCGATACTGGAAACTCAGCAAACGGAGAGGGCGGCGACGCTGTCGCTGAATTGCGCCGTTCTCTAGCGGAACGCCACCTGAAAGCCGCCAGCGAGGCAGTATCAGAGGAATATCTGCCCGAGGTCGAGGAGCGATTGGACGAAGTGCTTGACCGGCTCGTCGAGGCAATCGAGGCTCCAGCCGTGAACCCGGCTGCCAGGAAAGCAAGGATCGCGGTCTTCGGGGAGCGTCTCTCCTCGGTAATTCTGGCTGGCGCGATCCGCAGCCGTGGAACCCCCGCGGCCGTCGTGGCCGAAGACCCGATAGCCACCGGCCCCGAGTTCTCCGCCTCCGATGTGAAACCTGAACAGACTCGCGAGCGGTGCGAGAGGTACGTTGCCCCGATGCTCGACGATGGGATCGTGGCCGTCGTCCCAGGGTACGTCGGGCGCTCGCCGGAGGGATTGCCGACGACGCTCGGGCGCGGAGGCTCGGATCTCTCGGCGACGGTGCTCGGGCGGGCTCTGGATTCTGATGAGGTCTGGATCATGTCGGACGTGGACGGAGTTCTCGACGCCGACCCGCGCCTGGTCCCAGACGCGGCGTTGTTGCCCCAGCTCTCGTACCGCGAGGCTGGCGACTTCGCCTCTCTGGGGGCGAAAGTCCTCCACCCCAAGACCATGGAACCAGCCTCTGAGACGGGGATCGAGGTCCACGTCAGGAACACGTTTGCCCCGGATCGTCCAGGAACCCGCGTCGCTGATATCGAGGAGGGACCTGGCGTGCGCTGCGTGGCGTTGCGCCGGAACTTCGCCGTGGAGCTTCCCTGCGTCTCCCGGCGGCATCGCAAGGAAGCCGCCGCCATAGTAGGAATCGGACAGCCGGACGAGAAGGATCTCGCGCGTGGACGGCGGAGCCTTCGGAAAGCAGGTATCGAGGCCGTGCATTCCGGCATCGCTCCAGCCGGATTAGTCTTCGTGGTGTTCGAGGAGGTCGCCGACGAGGCGCTGCGCGTGCTGCACGGCTCGGTTATTACCGCCCCAACCGCCGCCGGGGAGGTTGCGTGAGGCAGCTTGAGATCGTCCAGATCGGGCTTGGTCACGTCGGACGGGCCGTCGCCCAGATCGTGCTCGAAGAGCGCAAACGCTGGCTTGAGGAAGACG
>JAABUS010006117.1_pt1 | contig 14952 bp, 13 predicted proteins | sample 5560161 | NCBI WGS metagenome assembly JAABUS01 (sample SAMN10711885, study PRJNA513376) | rock metagenome | isolation source: Antarctica rocks | place: Antarctica: Victoria Land, Trio Nunatak nord | collected 2016-01-04 | reverse complement strand
AGTGCTGCTTTTAAAGGGGGGATGAGTGATGATCGAAAGGGGTGGGGGCGGAGGATATTGATGGGGAGCTGGGAATGAGGACGAGTGGATATGTGGGTGGAGGGGTTGTTGGCTGTTGGATATGGGTTCTTTCTCTGCGTGCGAATAGATGGGGATTGGAGGGGTGAGGTTCGATGAGGTTATGAATGATGGGGGGGCGGAAGTGGGGGTGATGGGTAGGCAAAAAATGGCATGGCATGTAGATTTCGGGCGTGCGAAGCAGTGGGCCGGACGGGTTTGAGTTGTTAAAGGAATGAGGAAACACCCAATTGATCTGGTGGTTGTATACCCAGAATACTGAGGTGCTCCCAGATGATAGTGCCGTTTACTGAAAATGGACTGAGACTGGGTGTTTTCTTTGGTGGTTACCTATTTCTTCAATTTCTATTCGCGAGTTACTTTCGTACCAAATCTCGTGTGTTGATCAGGTTGATGGAGACGGAGGTTTGTGTAAAAGAGTGGGGCAGATCACCAGAAAGGGGAGGGGGGGGCCAGCGCAGCTATTCCCTCCCCAATTACGCCGCAGGTTTGCTCAAACGGCCAAACCACCCCCTCACGTGACTTTTGCCAATCATTTGTTTTTTCTGACGAGTGTACGATTGTGGGTGGTTTTGTTTGCTGTAGGTGTGGTAAAGTGGTTCTTGTTGATTTCTCTTTTCCTGGCATTTTTTTTTTGCAGATCGTAGTGTTGAAATTGGAGTCTCTCGTCTTCTATCTGTGCCTCCCAAACCTCCCATTCTTGAAGTCGCGGCCTGGATTTGACTTTCGAAAGAGTGTTGGAACAGAAAGCCGACGTTGCCATGACTTATCGTCCTGCGTTCTATGAGTATGGCATGAGGAGGCGTACTTTTGAGCCCTTCTACCACTCGCCAGGATGGGAAGCAAGTGCCTTCGACTGGCCAGCATCCAATGTGCTAGACAGCGATTACGTTGAGGGAGCTCCGTATGGTGGAAGTTCTTTCGAGACACAATACACCAGACGTCTGCCTCATCGCTCTTGTTGTAACGCTTTCGGTACGTGGCCGGAGCAACGATTCGAAAATCGCGAAGAGTGGACAGAGCCAGAGGCGTACCCATACGCTTTCCAGCGGGATAGGAGTTATCGTTTCAGCGCACAAGGGGCTGCTGCAAGCGAGGGAGGAAACCGGGACAATACGGAAGATCGAGAAAGGAAGAAAGATAGCGACCAACAAAGTCAGCGACCGTTCAGAGGATCCTACAGCGACGATGACGAACGCCGCCGAGTGACGGAGGTTGATCCCCCAGAGGGCATTCCCTCACCGCGCTGCGAGACGATCTACTCCGGCTCTTCTTCTTCACCCCCACCCTCGCCCTTTCCGACCACAGTACCAGAGCAGGGCCCTACCTTCACCAACCCGTTCCCCTCTCCTACGTCTTCAAATTCGCCCCAATCGACACCGTCTCGCAGCTCTTCTGTGCGCTCGCCGCGCTCGCCCCGCCCTTCCCGAGCAGCAGCGGCGTCTATGAGGCGGGCTTGGACGAAGCTAAGACGGGCACAGGGGCGCCAACAGCATTGGTTGGTGAGGCAGAAGACAAGATTGGAGGTTCAGGAGGAGTTGCTGAGGGCGGGGTGGCGGCAGCTGGAGGAGCAAAGGACCACATGCGCGGAATGGTCAGGGAGAGATCAATGGGCTGGGAGATATCAGGATGGTGATGGAGGGTGCGGTTGGTGGGATCTGGGGCTTCTGGACTCGGAGTCTGATTAGAGGACCGGTTTCCGTATGGGGTAGGCGGGTTGTGCGCTATTTGGTCTGGGCAGACGCGCTTTGGTTACCTTGCTGAGTTTCTGTGTGTCGGTATTGATTGCTCTGAAAGCTTTTAGTAACGTTTGCTTGCTAGATGGTTATGTGTCTTACGTAAACGGCCATAATAGTAATTCCATGCTGGGTTTTGCTGAAGCCAATGATCTTGACATCGTGAGTAGATGTAGCAATGGGCAATTCTTAAGAGACGGGTCGTTACGTGATGATGACACGGTGTTCCGCGTCCGAGACAAGCCTTCTGCAAAAGTCTCCACAACGGAAATGCTTCTTTTGCTGACTCGAGATCATCTCGGACCCTCCGTTGCAAGTAAGACGACCACAGACTGCCCATCAATACCAAGCTTCTCCTTCTCATCCTTTCGCAAGTTTCGTAGCGCAGCCAGCGTCGCAGCAGCGCATGGACCAACACTGATCTCGAAGCCTTTCAGTATTTCCTGCGCCGCTTGAGCCTGCTGATCAGTAACGGTTGTACAGGCATCAATGCCAGCCCGCAGGTACGGCCAAGCGGTATATGACACCGTGCCACAATTCAGGCCGCACATTGAAGTATTGCCAGTACGAATTGACGTGATCGTGCCATTTTCCAGGCTTGTTTTGAGGCAGGCGGCTGTGTCGGGCTCCACAGCTAGAATAGTGGCTTGGTGATGTTCGGCCTTGTAGTGGGAGACGACAGCGTGAGCCAGGGATCCCACACCGACGGGCGTAATAATAATACTGGGTCGTTCCCTTAGGAGCTGCGTTGTCTGTTGGTCGATTTCGTGCATCATAGTGGAATAGCCTTGCACGATCCACTGCCGTATAATCAGACGAATCGAGCTTCAGCTGAGAACAAAGGAATTCCTTATACGATTCTGCCAGTGTATGTGGCGTAGTCTACATACGCATTGAAGAAGTAGAGAGTGGATACTAACGTTTGGGACCTCTTCATAACCCGGCCAACCATCATCTTGAATCAGAATTCCTCCTCGTTCCCTGCATTGTTTATCCACTTCATGAACAGCTTTGTCATAATCTCCATCAACGACAGTCACTTCAGCACCTTCTTCCCTGATCAAGTCCTTCGTTGTCTCAAGCATTACGCGAGGAACAAAGACACAAGACCGAACTCCGAGAATATTCCCCATCCGTGCCACAGCACGTCCATGGTTGCCATCAGTGGCAGCGAAGAAGCGGAGTCTAGTATTTGCTACTGCATACGCCGCGGCTGTCCTGATGTCCCAAAGATCCTCCTTACCCGTAAGGCGGCCAAGCCCGAGATACTGTGCTATGCTTTTATAACACGCCCATGAGGCTCCAAGGATCTTGAACGCTGGCAAGCCAAAGCGGTCTGACTCATCCTTGACCAAAACCTCGCCTACCCCGAGCTCATCGCACAGGAACTTAGGCAATCGACGCAAAGGTGTCGCGGCATAGTGCGGCAAAGTCCGATGAAGTTTCAAAACATTTGGGTCGGAGACTTCCACACAATTCCAGCTGCTAGCTTCAGGGTTGAAATACATTTTCACTGTGTACCACGCAGCTGATACCTAGAGGAGTATTGAGTCTCAACTCAACGTACAGCTTCTGACCCAACACGTTGCACATCAACGCTCATACAACCGAACGATAGTGCTGCAAGGAGCCGAATGTCAGCTGACTTCTGTTCGAGACTTTCGATTCCATGCTATCGTTCAAGCTATGTTGTCAAGATCGATGACCGCGTCAACGAAAGCAAGAGAGTTATTACTACGATACGATATGCATTGTAAAGTAGAAGAAGTTGAAGGTCGTCAAAAGACAGCTGCGGTTCTAGGCAGCCAACTAGAGCGAACTGGGCTAGCTCCGCTCTCTCAGATCCTGGCCGCTGTCACCTGATTACTTTGAGTCGCCATCTTCAAGTAAAAGGAAAGTCATTATGAATTGGATAACCTGGGGTCGATGCTCGGAAACGGTAATATGCAGCTGTGCTCGATAGCTTCAAGTTCTTTGAAGTACCGTCATTCCTTGATTCAATCGCTATTCTCTTACTGCTGTTGTTCGTGAAGCCCACGCGGCTTCACTGTATTCATACATTTCCATCTTGCTTGTAATGGTCTGCATTGAGTGTTCCAAATAGATACTTCACAGAGATGAAGTCAAACAAAGAGCGGGGGATCCGCATAGCCATAGATGTAAGCGCCTGTACCAGCTTTAGGACACCATTTGGGCTCCTGCTGATGATCCATAGAGGGGCGGGACATTTACGGACTGCTTTGGGAATCCAGGGAGCGGGAAGATGGGGGACGATGTGATCATCAAACTTCTCTCAGAAGATCCCTCGAATTACAAAGACGCTCCGTTGGAAGGCATCCGTCGCTTGCTGTCAAAGTTTACAGGCCAGGAGATCCTCAGAGGAGAACCCTTGGATACCACAAAGATTGAAAGCATACGAATGGGGACCACCGTCGCCACGAATGCGCTTCTGCAGCGGAAAGGAGAGAAGATTGCCATGATTGTCAGTAAAGGGTTCAAAGACTGTCTGGAAATAGGTAATCAAGCACGGCCGAAAATATTCGATCTAGCTATCAGCAAGCCCGAGGTATTATATCAGAAGGTCGTTGAGATCGATGAAAGGGTGACGCTTGAAGACTATGCTGAAGATCCTAAAAGGCATCAAACGTCTACTAAGGAAAGGGCAGATTCTTCGGCAGAAGACGACCTTGTGCGCGGGCTTTCAGGTGAAGCAGTTCGTATCCTGAAAAGACCATCTGAAAACGAAGTCAGGTCACAGCTTCAAGGCTTATATGATGAAGGACTCCGAAGCATTGCGGTCTGTCTGGTGCACGGTTATACATTTTCTGACCACGAGGCTCTTGTTGGACGGTTGGCGCATGAGATAGGATTCGAGCACGTCAGCCTAAGTCATGAGCTGATGCCAATGATCAAGCTCGTCCCTCGGGCTACGTCTGCATGTGCAGATGCCTATCTTACTCCAGCCATCAAGAAGTATATAGCAAGCTTCGAGGCAGGCTTCGAAGGCGGACTTGGTACCGAATCTGTCAAGCAAGAAAAAGGTGCCAAAGGGACTCGTTGCGAATTCATGCAATCCGATGGTGGCTTGGTGGACGTCAGCATTTTCTCTGGCCTTCGTGCGATATTGTCCGGTCCAGCAGGCGGAGTAGTAGGCTACGCACTAACTTCTTACGACCCTGAGACCAAAATACCAATCATTGGCTTTGACATGGGCGGTACAAGCACTGATGTCAGTCGGTATGGGTCTGGAAGGTATGAGCATGTATTCGAGACCACCACAGCGGGTGTAACTATCCAGTCTCCTCAATTAGACATCAATACTGTAGCCGCAGGAGGTGGCTCGCGACTCTTCTTCCGCAATGGATTGTTTGTTGTAGGCCCAGAGTCTGCTGGAGCACATCCAGGTCCCGCCTGCTATAGAAAGGGCGGTCCACTGACGGTGACGGATGCCAATCTCTTCTTGGGACGGCTACTGCCAGATTTCTTCCCCAAAATATTTGGCAAGTCTGAAGATCAAGGTCTCGACAGTTCTGCCAGTGAAAAGCTTTTTGAGGCATTGGCAGAAGACATCAACAAAGAGGTAGCCAAAGACAACGAAGACAAAAAGATGAGCGCAGATGAAGTGGCTTATGGATTCATCAAGATTGCGAACGAGACTATGACGAGACCCATCCGATCTCTGACCGAGGCAAAGGGGCATGACACCTCAAAGCATCGTTTAGCTACTTTCGGAGGTGCTGGCGGTCAACATGCAGTTGCGATTGCCGAGAGTCTCGGCATTCGACAGATCCTTGTGCACCGTTACTCTTCCGTCCTCTCCGCCTACGGAATGGCTCTGGCCGATGTAGTGGATGAGAGCCAAGTCCCTGACTCGAAGACATGGGCCGAAGATAACCATACCAAAGGCGAGCTTCGCAAGACCATGGACAATCTAAAGGAAAAGTCAACGGCCAGACTCAAGGACCAGGGGTTCGCAGATAAAAGCATTAAGTTCGAAGAGTATCTGAACATGAGATATCGGGGCACAGAATCTGCGCTCATGGTCGTAAGACCTATCCCAGAAGAGGCGAAGACGGAATATGGCGGTGACGACTGGGCTTTCGGCAAAGCATTCGTCAAGCAACATGAGCAAGAATTTGGATTTACCCTGCCGGACCGTGATATCATAGTCGACGACGTCAGAGTAAGAGGCATTGGAAAGAGCTTTGAAGGATTGGATAAAACGATTGATCAGCAGCTCAAAGAGATCAAGGCCAAAGACGTAGGCGAGGGCAAGCGTTATGGTATGTCAAAAGTGTACTTCGAGGGAGGAAGGAAGGATACACCGATCTACAAGCTCGAGGACCTTGATATCAGCGATTGTATCCAAGGTCCAGCGATCCTAGCGGACGGAACGCAAACAATCGTAGTTACGCCAGGTGCATCTGCTTTGGTTACGGACACACACGTAGTAATAAACATCGGTGACGAAGCTGAGGCCCAGAACAAAACCGTCAATGCGAAAGAAGTTGATCCAATTATGCTAAGTATCTTTGCTCATCGTTTCATGGCTATCGCAGAACAGATGGGTCGGGCACTGCAAAAGACCAGTGTGAGCACGAACGTCAAGGAGAGACTGGATTACTCCTGTGCTCTGTTCGATGCCAACGGAGGACTGGTCGCTAACGCACCACATCTACCAGTGCATCTTGGAAGCATGTCGACGTGCGTGCGAACGCAGGCCGAGATCTGGAAAGGTAGATTGACCCGAGGAGACGTCGTGGTCTCCAACCACCCCGAATTCGGCGGCACCCACCTCCCTGACATTACGGTCATCACTCCAGCATTCAGTGGGGATAAGATCATTTTCTACGTCGCATCACGCGCTCACCATGCCGACATTGGCGGAATCCTGCCTGGCTCCATGCCTCCCCATTCTCGCGAGCTGTTCCAAGAGGGTGCTGCAATAAAGGCAGAGAAGCTTGTCTCGGAAGGCCACTTCAACGAGAAACGAGTGACAGAGCTACTTTACGACGAGCCCGCACAATACCCGGAGTGTAGTGGGACTCGATGTCTCGCGGATAATTTAAACGATCTAAAAGCGCAAGTAGCAGCTAATCAAAAAGGCATCAATTTGATCAGCGCATTGATCGAGGACTATGGAGAGGAAGTTGTACAGTTCTACATGAGGAATATACAAGACAACGCCGAGTCGAGTGTGAGGAATCTGCTTAAAAACGTCTATAGGAGGTTTGAAGGAAAAGACCTCACAGCCGTTGACTACATGGACGATGGCAGTCCGATCCACCTGAAGATCACCATCGATCCCGAGAAGGGCGAAGCTGTGTTTGACTTCGATGGCACAGGCGCAGAGGTTTATGGTACTCACGCCGTGGACGTATAAGGAGAGACTGGCGCTGACACGACATCAGGAAATATCAATGCTCCCGAAGCTGTAACCTACTCAGCGATAATCTACTGCTTACGGTCTCTGATCTCAGAAGACATCCCTCTCAACCAAGGCTGTCTCAAACCAGTGGACGTACGAATACCCAAGAACTCGTTCTTGTCTCCCTCAGGCAAGGCCGCCGTAGTAGGAGGAAACGTGCTGACGGTACGAACACGCAATTCATCAATCACCAAACCCAATTCCCCAGCTGACTCCATCCGCAGAGCCAACGCGTAACGGACGTAATCCTCCGCTGCTTCGACGCCTGTGCCGCTTCCCAAGGCGACTGCAACAATCTCACCTTCGGCTTCGGCGGCAACCTCTCCACGTCCTCCAACCCAACCAAAGGCTTCGGCTACTACGAGACCATAGCCGGTGGCTCCGGTGCCGGTCCAACCTGGGACGGCAGCCATGGCGTACACACTCACATGACGAACACCCGAATCACAGATGCGGAAGTCTTCGAACGGAGATACCCCGTGATACTACGGCATTTCGGACTCCGGCAGGGAAGTGCAGGGCGCGGACAGCATCCCGGGGGTGAAGGCGTCATCCGGGATATCGAGTTCCGGATCCCGGTGCAAGCGAGTATCTTGAGTGAGAGGCGGGTGTATCATCCGTATGGACTCGCGGGTGGGGAGGACGCGGCGTGTGGGATTAATTACTGGGTGAGGAAGGTACAGAAGGGAGGGCATGGCGAGGATGCGGAGGAATGGGTGGAGAGGTATATCAATTTGGGGGGGAAGAACACGGCTAGTATGCAGCCGGGCGAGAGGATCATCATCAATACACCGGGAGGAGGTGGTTGGGGGGAGGTTGGGGAGGAGAGTAAAGCTGTTAAGGCGAAGGACGTTCAAGCAGCGTGGAGGAAGGGCTCTTTGGCGAGTCGGACTGAGACTCAAGAGACTGCTTAGGTTCTTTGAAGGGAGGGGACGGAGCAGATCTACGTTGCCCTCAAATACAGTGAATGAAAATGCAGCAACGTAACCTTTGACCATCTCAGTCACCGCACATATAAACAGTTCTGACTGCCTACCCCTCAAGCTAATACCGAAACCTCCCCAGTGGAACAACAATGACAAAATCCCATACCATTTACCCATAGGCTAGAGCTCCTCCAAGAGCCAATAAATCTCAAACCATCAAAAACTCGGTGAGAGTGAAGGGAAAAAAGGCTGACAAAGAGGCAACAGCGACGAAGAATCAGATGGCGCTTTCTGGATGCTGAAAGACATTATTTGTCTAGAGAGGTGTGGAACGAGAAGATATAGGAGGAAGAGAATGGGGATTGTTTGAGTGTAGGAAGTAGGGAGAGGTTTCAAAATTCATGGAGCTTGGATGGCAGAGTGCTGCTTGTACTGTATTCGGGAATGGCGTTTCTGTGGGCGTCAATGGATGTGGAGTCTGTGTGCTCGTGAATTATATATCCGCTGCCCATCACTTCCCGCTGATCCGCCGCTCGGTCTTTGGCAGCCGTTGGAATTCTTAGATGCTCTCCCACTGTCAGTGTGGAAACGCCTCCGTATCTTTATCTTCTCAATAATAAGTTCAGTTTTCCGACTATATAATCCATCGACGTCGAAAAAACACAACCTCCTTAACATATCCAAAGCCTATGAGTGGATGAGAAAAGGGGAGTACTCATCCTCAGATGAGTCTCCGCCAGTATCTGTCACGAAACCCTGATTCCAGTTGTATGGTGGTCTGCGAGTGCCGTTGTTCCTGTAGTAGAGCCAGCAGTCCATGCATATCACTTCGCGCTGAGCATAAATGCAGTCCGATCGAATTGACACCGTCGCAGGATAACCGTGTGGATCTTCCTCCGAGTTGGAAGAGAGCTCGTTGAGATCATCAAGGGAAACATCGCTCGAGCTGCTTGCAGCTTCTGCGATACTCCCGGAGTCGGCATCTTCCTCACCCACTTCTGAGCCAGCCTGGGCCGGGCTATCCGGGTCCAGTCCTTGCTTGATCCTTTCAATCAAGTGTCGCCAGTAGGGTTGTACATTGACGTAGTCAATGAGTTCTGAACAATCACTGCAAGTCCAGCTGAGCAAGAAGTCAGGTGTATAGCCGTATGCGAACAGATCAAGCAGACTCTCCTTCTCCCAGCCAGCGTGCACCGCATGGTTCCTCTCTAGCTCTTGTTCTACGAATTCCTCAAGGTCCACCTGTATGTTGTCTAATCCGTCCAGCCAATACCGAAATCCCCACGAAGAGTACATTGAAAGAGATGTTGGTGACTCTTCCTGCGGCGTGAAACCGTGGTCGACGCCAAGTCGATAGAGATCTGGACATTTTGAAAGCACTGAGCATAGGATGTCCAAGCCTAGAGCATATCCTATAGTTTGTTGAAGTATGGTATATCCGTGTTCATTAAATGTGGGGGCATCGATGAGTTCCGCGCCCCCCAAGTTTAGAAGCAAGTCAGACGCTTGCTCTAGACCAGGATATGGGTTTGTAACAACCCACTCCAACATACTTATGAGGCGACTTCTAACAGGACAAATCCTCATTTCAGAGCTCGACAGCTTTAGCATCCAAAGTAAGAGAGCTACCTTAGCCTCAGTCTCTCCATGATTCTCACTGTAATTAGCACAGAGAGTCACTAACACTTTCCAGCTGTTGCCATCTTCGTCGAAAAAGTCCATGGAATCGTTTAATAGGCGAAGAGTGTCCAAGACTCCTGATAACGTGGTGTAGGTGGCATGGTGTGATTCGGTTGCTGCGAGTCTCATTGCGGTCCTGATTGTTCAGTCAATAGTAGTTGCTTTCTGGCGGAGTCCTAAGAGGACTGGGCTCACTCACTCTGCATTGAACGTTAGTGCATTTATGTCTGCTCCAGCACCCTTGAGGAAATTGCAGAGCTCTGAGTGACAATTCTGTGCAGCAAACTTGACGCATGTGTTAGCTCCTTTAATAGGTTAAGAATGCTCGGGTGTTGAGCAGCCTTGATCTCCTTTGAACAACTTACATGAAGAGGTGTGTATCCCTGAGAATCAGTATCTTGGACTGAGGCATGACCTCCTGACAACAATTTTTTGACGGCTGATAAGTTCCCCTCTTTGGAGAACTCAAAGATCAAAGCGTCATCAGGTACTGGGCAAAATGTCATGATCGTGTTTTTCCATCCTTGAGTGGAAGACGAGAGAAACCCAAGACGGAGCCCACAATGAAATCCTAGGCGAATCAACCAAGTGGCTGGATAAATGGTATATGACGTTGTATGTTCATATTGGTTTTGCTCGTAACACGGTGTCAGACCATCGGTTTCCCTTGAAGTCTGTAACACGGTATTTGATTCCGCACGGATAGTGCCCAGGAAGTATTCCATGACAAGTCTTTTCTCTCTAATGGTGCGTTTGACCCTTTCCTGTGATCGCGGATGTCTACTTGTGATTGAATATTCGCTCTGAACGCTCTGAAAATGTCCTGCGCCACCTTCTATGGCGTCCCATTCTGCTATAGTAACGGCAGCACATGTAGGACGGACATCCAAGACTGGGAGTGGAGGCCTTGCAACTTTCTTTGAACGTTGGTGGATGCTCAAGCTGGAAAGTTTATGATTTATAGCATGAAGGATTTGTTCTTGGCTGATGTGTCGATTGCGACTCAAGCGACTACGGCAACATTTTGTGAGATTAGCATTTAGTTCATTGCTTGGAGCACGGCTGCGATCTGAAATAGTATCGAACACTATGTTTATATTGTCGAGACTTCTGTGCTGTCTCGAATCGCAAATCACAGCGTGTTTTATGCGCTGTCGAAGGAGTACAAAGGGTCTGTCAAGCTCACCTGATCTGATTCTGTTGCACCAGCGATAAAGTACTCTTGAGCCCCTCCAAAGCCTTCTCAAATTTCATCAACTGCCCACGTTTTAACACTGCCTTGAAAGCGGTCCATTTGCGAAGGTGCGACCTGGTCGAAGCAAAGCCTGGCTCTATCTCGTTGATGATTGTAGTGAGTTCTTTGACCTTGACAGAGCACACTTGTAAGGCGTCTTCGAGCGTCACATCGGGCTCCACGTGTTGTGCCTCGCACGCTATCTGAGTGAGGCCGCTCGAGAGAAGCTTTAAGTCTGCAGAAATTGCTCGGATGACTTCTGGTGCTTCCTTGATAGAATCCCAGAAGTCATAGAGCTTCTTAACGTTTGCAGCAAGCTGGCCGCCGAGGGACACTACGGCTATAGCGCTCGCGGCGGTAGACAGGCCTTCCATAGTCGATCGTGCCAGCACGTAGTCGTAGTTCAGCGAGGTTCTACGAGTCAAGGGAATAACTTCACCGAACGACACCAAGGCTAATGAGGAGATCTATAAGGTAGATGAGATATTCTTGAAGATCAGAATGAATGATGATGGAGATCGGTCCTCAGTTACATAGGGGATCTTCAATTACAGATATGGTAGGTCGGAGGAGGCGGGCGAAGCTACTCGCAGGCCTCTGCAGTGCCCCCACCTATTCAAAAGCAGGCAACAAGGCAACGCTCGTCAGCCCGTCCCATGCAATCCTCTCGCGCATATTCTTACCGGCCAATACCAATTCTGGCACGCTTCGGAACCCATGCAGCTTCAGACGGAACCGCCTCCATTGCTTCTAGCTTCTCAGTATCCACGCGCCGGCGAAGTGGGGTGGGCTTGATTTCCAACTATCAAGGAATGATCGAAACGACGGATTGGCGATGGACTGAAAGACGAGTGAAAGCCCATACCCTGAAACATACCTGGGTCGTCCAAGTGCCGTGAGATGCAATAATAATTGAGAGCGGTGATCAAACCTCAAACAGTTAGCGCTCTCATAACGCTTACAGACTCTTGGCAGAGCTCGCATCTCCCGGATCATTATTTTTCAAGAAAATCAACTATTAATTTAGACCTTTGCACTTTATAGAACCACTTCATTGATTGAATATGATCAAGAATTGAAGTAGTTGATGGCAACGTTGAACGAATTCGAGTGATGTGTAATTCTACAAGATGTAACCCCGAACACGAAATCTTTACATTCCAATGATTTGGTCAAACCACTCATGAATTCTACAAAAATCGAGTAGATTTGAAGTCCAAAGCTTGTTCTACTGGTCCACAGTTGTTGACTTCGAGATCTTAGAGGTTGCGAAAGTTAAAGGAATCGATGGAAGGAGACAAAGCATTCGCAAGCGTTTTCACAACGCTAATTCTCTTAACCTCCTTCCTTCTTTTCTCACTTCTTCTTCGAGAGAAGAGAAGCACACAAGTCTAGGTTCCCCGCCAGTATGTCTTACTCACTTTGAATTGGAACGCATCAACGCAGTTTTCGACTATGTGTACATACAGCCTTTCTGGACTACCTATATGGTAATGGATGCCTAAACCGAGCAGCCTCGTTGTACATTTGAACCGTTGGAACGTTGAACCGTTGAACCACATTTGATGCCTGCGGATATCGATCGAGCCACATAAAAGATTCAGGCTTCGTGGAAGCTTATCCCTCAAGCCTGTAAAGCTTCTCAGAACCGGATATCAAAGCTTCACTGTTGAAGCCTTCACAACGCCAGGTCAGTGGACTGAACGTGGGTTGTACCTATGGGGCCATCTATGTTGCATTTTAGAAGCGCTTTACAGCATTCTCTGGGTGCTTCCTGTTGCATGTCTTAGCCTACCAGTCACTCTCCCATTCATACTCAGAAGTCCAGGATACAATCGGTCCAACTATGATCCAATCAGACTGGTCTGGTATGCACCACTATCGCTCTACAAATGGACGCTGTCGGTCTATCCGAACAAGTTGTGTCCCAGGTACAGAAGTCAAAGACATGAGAAGAAGTTCCGTCGCTTGGAGCCCGCCGCACTGCCTTCGTTACGGAAGCGAAGACTCAGTCAAGGCCACACGAGACCACAAACCCAGTCGGCCTTCTTAGCAAAACTGCCGTTGGAAATTCGCCAGATAATTTACGAAGAAGTCCTCAGAGACGGCACTCTTCATCGCCATATCATTGAATTGAAGAACATCAAAATTAGAGCGCGAAACCAGCTATGCGGCATTGGCTGCGAACAGTTCAAATGGGCATACTGTAACAGTCCCGCAACTCATGACATTTGTAGCATGTGTGGCACCGTAGCGAATGCTCCTGAAACGCTGTTCTCTAAGACTGGGAGTAGCTGTGGCCCACTGGCGCTTGTGAAGAGCTGCCGCCAAATATGTCTTGAGATGATTGATCTGTTCTATGGTCAGTAGACTACCACATTGGCGAATCCGTACATCTCGGAACATCTGCTAACCTATGGTCGATCTACAGAACGGCAGGTCTTCTGCTTCAGCCATCTCGACAAGCCACCATACATGATCACTGGCACGCTGCCTCAGCGGCTGGCCAGAATCCGCCATATCCACCTCCACTATCAGGAGAGCAAATGCCATGTTCCGCCAACAGGATTCAACCCCAACTGGACAGTGGACCGGAAATGCTCAACTTGCAACTTCTGCCACTGGCTGGAAGCCGTCACTAAGTCTATGACCGGGCTGCGCACAGTCAAGATCTCGCTCTATCTCCCAGGGAAGTACTGTCCCTATCCTACCCTGAACCACGCCTGGGTCGTCCGACTGCTTGAGTTGCAGCAACGATCGAAAGCCGCGATCGAAGTTGCCCTGTTCCCAAACCTGGAAAAGCACGATGCTCCACTGATTCCGGCATTGCTTCGGCGGACCCACGCGTTCAAGTTACAGCTGCAGAAGGAGTTGACTCGCTTGAGGGAATCGAAAACTGCTGCCATCAAAGTCTCTGATACTTGGTCCATAGCTCGGCAATTTCTTCCCTTTGTACAGAGAGTTCCGTCAGTCCCCTGCGCATGCTGAATCGCCGTCAGTACTTGAGAACTTGCAACGAATTTACCGCGAGAGGTCTGCGATCTGGTGGCAGCGAGAGGATGCATACGAAGTAGAGATACTCATGACTATACGTGATGAAAAGTCTATCTGTCCAGGATATGCTCATATCGGAACCGTATCCGTGGCGCGTCGGATCTACCTCATGGGGTGTTCGGTGTGTTTGGACTGTCAAATTTGGATGCTTGATGATGTGCAGGTGAGGGAAAAGGGACCCTAATATTTTGGAGAAGAAGAATGGCCGTACTGTTCTCAACCCATGGACACTTACAGCAAAGTATTGGCGCGTTCATTCACTCCATCCCTTCCCTTCCAGCGTATCAAACATTCGATATTTACAACCCAGCACAGCCATAATGGAAGAAAGAAGATCATTCGCATTCCCTAATACCTAAAATACACTAATTGAGAAGCCCCCCTTGTTACCTTACGCCATTTGTACCGTATGTGAGTGAGATCCACCTCCCAGAGCACATTCTCCGGACTAAATGAGATCTGCGCAGTACCATATGCCTGGTAGGAGGAGAAGCATGCAAGAGAACCCCACAAGCACGCCTGCACCCACCGCCCCCAATCCATCTCGTCTTCGAGCTCGGTCATCCCTCCCAGCTCGACAACCTCATCTAGCATAAGGATGATACCCCCCCCTATGCCCGCCCCTGCCCCCCGCCCCACCCCTATAATTCGCCCCCGGCTTCCCCGCGTTCTTCGGCCCTGTCGGCGCATTCGCCGGCGGTGCGCTCTGCGGCCCCGGCGTCGTCTTCTGAAACCCCCCGGGGGGGGGGGGGGGGGGGGGGGGCGCGCGGGGCGGGGGCGGCCCGCCCGGGGGGGGCGGCCGGCGGCCGCGGCGCC
>JAABUS010006114.1_pt1 | contig 14954 bp, 10 predicted proteins | sample 5560161 | NCBI WGS metagenome assembly JAABUS01 (sample SAMN10711885, study PRJNA513376) | rock metagenome | isolation source: Antarctica rocks | place: Antarctica: Victoria Land, Trio Nunatak nord | collected 2016-01-04 | reverse complement strand
CCCTGGAGCGTGTGGACGGGGACGTGGAGCTGATGAAGGAGCTGGCCGGGCTCTTCCTCGACGACTGTCCCCAGCGAATGGCGGAGATCCAGCAGGCGATCCTCCGGCGGGACACGACGGGCCTCAGGACGTCGGCCCATACGCTGAGAGGGTCGGTGGCCAACTTCGGGGCCCCTGCGGCCGCCGAGGCGGCCCGCCGCCTGGAGACGGCCGGACGCGACGGTGACTGGGGCGACGTGGAGCCGGCCTGGGCCGCCCTGGAGGAGGCCATCGCCGGGCTCACGCCGGCCCTCGCCAGGATCGGCCAGGCGGGGATGTCGTAGGGACCCGGCGAGGAGGGGCGATGGCGCGGGATCAGTGGGAGATGCGGGACGAGAAGGCGGACGCGCCGCCGGGCACACCCCGGCTCAAGGCGGTGGCGTGCCTGGGCGGCGTGAGCCTCGAACGCGGCGTCCCGACCGCCGAGATCCACGACTACATCCAGGAACCCGACAACGTCGTCTGGGTGGACGTGCAGGACCCGGGGCCGTCGGAGCTGGCCATGCTGAGCGACGAGTTCGGCCTCCACCCCCCGTCGCTGGAGGGCGAGTCCTACGGCCAGCGACGCCCGAAGGTGGACGAATACAAGGGCTACTCGCTGCTGGTCACCTACGTGGCCGTCCCCGGCGAGGACGCCAAGGTCCTGCGGACCACCGAGGTGGACCTGTTCATCGGCCGCAATTTCGTCGTCTCCCTCCACCGGGGCCGCGTCCCCGCCCTCGAGGAGGCGTTGCTGCGCTGGACGCGCGGCGGGCCGAGGCTGCGCGAGGGGGTCGGCTTCCTCGTCTACGCGGTGATGGACGCCATCATCGATTCCTTCGCCCCGTTCCTGGGCGACCTGGAGGAGGAGATCGAAGAGGCGGAGCTCGACGTGTTCACCCGATCGGACGAGGAGAGCGTGCGGAACCTGCTCAGGCTCAAGCGGACCCTCGCCTCGCTCCGGCGCGAGCTCCATCCGCTCCGGGCGATCTTCCAGGTCTTGCTCCGGCGCGATCACCCGTTCTTCCCGGGGAGCACGGAGGTCCACCTCCGCGAGGTCTACGACCACCTCCTGCGCATCCTCGACATGCTGGATGCCGGGCGCGAGTCGACGGCGGCCGCGATGGACGCGTCGCTGGCGATCGGCTCGCACCGGCTCAACAAGACGATGAAGACGCTGGCCATCATCACCGTGGCGATGGCGATCGTCGGTTCCGTGTTCGGGGCCTACGGGATGAACTTCGAGGCCATGCCCCTGTCGAAGGAGCCCCTGGGCTTCTGGTTCATCGCATTCGGCACGATCGGACTGGTCGCGGTGGCCCTCCTGGTCGGGTGGTGGCGGAGGTGGTGGTGAGCGAGCGATGAGGCCGCCGGGACGCGGGGACGCGCGAGCCGACGGCTCGCCCCCCGCACGGGCCTTTCCCGATCTCCTGAGAGGAAATTCCCATGCACGTCCTGATCGCGGACGACGACTCCGTCTCGAGGCGGCTGTTGCAGAGCTATTTGCAGAAATGGGGATACGAGGTGACCGCGGCGAAGGACGGGGCCGAGGCGTGGGACCTCTTCGAGAAGGGCAGTTTCCCCCTGATCATCACCGACTGGATGATGCCGGAGCTGGACGGGCCGGGGCTGCTCCGACGCGTCCGATCGGCCGGGCGGCCCGGCTACGTCTACGCCATGCTCGTCACGGCGAAATCCGAGAAGGAAGACCTGGTCGAGGGGATGGACGCCGGCGCGGACGACTTCCTGACCAAGCCCTTCGACCGGGACGAGCTCCGGGTCCGGTTGCGTGCCGGAGAGCGGATCATCCGCCTGGAGCAGAACGTCCGCGAGACCAAGGTGGCGTTGATCCAGACGGAGAAGCTCGCGAGCCTGGGACGCCTGGCGGCGGGGGTCGCCCACGAGATCAACAACCCACTCGCGTTCGTGGTCAACAACCTGGCCGTGCTGCGCCGGGACGTGCTGGACGCCATGCGCGTGCTGGACAAGTACCGGGAAGGGGGCGACTGCCTGGCGCGGGAAGAGCCGGCGCTCGCCGCCGAGGCGGCCCGCATGGAGGAGGAGATCGACCTGCCCTACCTCCGCGGGAATCTCCCCCAGGTGTTCGAGAGCTCGGCCGAGGGGCTGCGACGGGTCCGCGCCATCGTCCAGAACCTGCGCGATTTCGCCCGGCTGGACGAGGCGGAATTCAAGGACGTGGACGTCAACGCCGCCCTCCAATCCACACTGGAGGCGCTCCGCCACGAGACCTTCAAGAAGGCGATCCGCGTGGAGACCGGCTTCGAGGGACTCCCCCCGGTGACCTGCCATCCCGGCAAGATCAATCAGACCTTCATGAACATCCTGCTCAACGCCATCCAGGCCTCCGAGCACGAGGGCCAGATCGAGGTCCGGACCCGGCCGGATGGGGAGGCCGCCGTCCTGGTGGAGGTCGAGGACCACGGCGGCGGGATCCGCCCCGAGGACCTGCCCCACATCTTCGAGCCCTTCTTCACGACCAAGCCGGTGGGATCGGGCACGGGACTGGGCCTCTCGGTCAGCTACGGGATCGTCCGGGACCAGGGCGGTACGATCGAGGTCGAGAGCGTCGTCGGCCGCGGGAGCCTCTTCCGCATCCGACTCCCCCTCCAACCTCCGCAGGCCGACGCCGCCTCGGGCTCGACGACCGCGCGATGAGGGGGTCGCCGGTGTGCGCAGGGTTGATTATTCGAAACATCTGGACGAGTTGGCTTGGGGGAGATGAGGGGGTATGTTAGGTTAGAACGAGAAATCGCAATCGCAATCCTTCGGCCTCTCATGACGCCGCAAACCGCCCGCTGCGAGGCCCGCGCGGTGTCGCTGCCATCCTGATTGCACCTCGAAGAGACAACCATGGCACGCAAGGTCCACCGTGAGCGGTTCGCGCTCCGTCTTGAGGTCCTCGAGTCGCGTGTCCTGCTCAGCGGCGAAGGGCTGACCCGCCGAATGTCCCGGCTCGCCGCCTGGGGGACTCGTGCCGACCGACCGAGGATCGACGCGGCCGAGGTCGGCGAGGGGCGCGCCTGCCGAGATACGAGCGCGAGGGGGACGGATGCGGCCCGCGGTGCCGGTCGGATCGCCTCGGCGTCCATCCCGGACGATCCGATGGTCGGCCTGCTCTGGGGGCTGGACAACGCCAGGAACGTGGATATCGACGCCCCCGAAGCCTGGACCGTTACGACGGGGGGCCCCGCGACGATCGTCGCCGTGCTCGACACCGGCATCGACCTGGATCACCCCGAGCTGGTCGGACGCGTCTGGACCAACCCCGGCGAGGTCGCGGCCAATGGCGTGGACGACGACGGCAACAGCTACGTCGACGACATCCACGGCTGGAATTTCGCCTCCGGCACGAACGACGTGCAGGACGACAACGGCCACGGATCGCACGTCTCGGGGACGATCGCGGCGGCGGGAGACGACGGGGCCGGCGTCGTCGGGGTCGCCCGAAATGCCACCATCTTGCCGCTCAAGACCCTGGCGGCCGACGGCGGAGGTGAGGTCGACGCGGCGATCGCCGCGATCGGCTACGCCGTGCGGGAAGGGGCCAGGGTCATCAACGCCAGTTGGACCCTGGACTCGCTCTCGGGGCCGCTCGCCGACGCCATCCGCGACGCCGGGGCCCACGGCGTGGTCTTCGTCAACGCGGCGGGTAACCAGGGGGCGAACAACGACAGGAGGCCCACCAGCCGGGCCCGCCCCTCGAACCAGATCACGGTCGCCGCGATCGACCCGGCGGGGAGGCTGGCGGCCTTCTCGAATTACGGGAAGAGGACCGTCGACCTGGCCGCGCCCGGGGTGGAGATCTGGAGCACGGTCCCCGGCGGATACGATTCCTACTCGGGGACGTCGATGGCGACCCCGCACGTCTCGGGCGTGGTCGCCCTCCTGTCGAGCCTCCATCCCGAATACACCGCGGAGCAACTGGTCGCACGCGTCCTGACGACGACCAAGTCCCTGGGAAGCCTGAGGAACAAGACGAGGACCGGGGGCATGGTGGACGCCGCGTACGCCCTGGGCGTTGCCGGCTCCCCGACCGCCCAGTCGACCAGGCTCCACGGCGGATCGCGGCCGGTGACCGGCGCCGTCGCGACCGAGGAGCGCGGAGGCACCCCGCGAAGTCCTCGCCGCGGCCCTCTGCAACAGGCGACCTCGCGGCGATCCCCGCCCGAGGCCCATCACATCCCCACGACGCGGTCGCGAACGGGTGTCCCCCGCCAGGCCCTCGCCTGAGATCCGGAACCCTCTCCCGCCTCCCCCTGCATCGGCTTTTCGGAGGTTCGCGGGGTTCCCCTGCGATCCCAGGCGGGGTATGATCCGCGGACAGGACGGTGCCACGGCCCGCTCACGGAGGAGCCATGCCCCTGACGACCCGCCCCCAACCGCCCAGCCTCCGCGACGCCGTCGCCGTCTCCGAACTCTTCATCGGCGTCTTTCGGCGTGATCTGCTCGCGTTCTATCCACACGCACAGTTCGAGCGGGTGGAACCCGGCCACTTCCGGTCGAGTCTCGGCTCGGGGCCGGACTTCCAGATGGTCGAGAGCGACGATCGCGACGCCCGCTCGGTCGCGGTCCGATTGTTCGGGGCGGAGTATCGATTGACCTCGCGGGATGGGACGCGTTTCACGCCCCACGACCGGCGGATGATCCGTGCGGTCGGCGCGGTCTTGACCTTGCGCTATCACCACCTGTTCCAGGTCGCGCATGCGTCGCGGCTGGAGCTGTACCGCGGAGGGTCGGAAGACCACTACGTAGCGGCCTTCGTCGAGCCGTCGGCCTACGCCCCCCCGGCCACCCGGATCAGCCGGATCGCCTCCACGATCCTGACCTTGCGGACCGCCGCGCTCTCGACCTACGAGAACCGTCCGGTCTCCACCGGCGCCCTCCTGCTGGGCCCAGGCGACGGATCGGGCCCCCCGGTCGCCCGGACGCCCTCCGATGCCCTGCCTTACGGCGTCGAGCTGACGAGCCTCAAGAGCATCCATCGGCTCTGCGACGGCGCGCGGACGCTCTTCCTCGTCGATCGCGATGGCAAACTCGCCGAAATCATCGAAGTCGAGCGGTGGGCGAGCGAGTTCGCCCGCCCGGGGGGGGCGGAAGTCCCCTGCGCCCGGGCCTACGTCGCCCACGCGCGGGCCACCCGCGTCGGCGGCCACGTCTGCCTGGTCCTGAGCCCGAACCACGAGATCAAGCTCTTCGCCGGCGGCGAGCAGGCGTTCGCCTTCGCCCATGGCCGGTGGCGGATCCTCGACCCGTCGTCGAAATTCGCGATCTGGGAGGACGCCGTCGCCAACCCGGTCCTGGCCCGCGTCCTCTTCCAGACCGCCCTCGACCTCGCCGAGAGTCGCCACGGCGGCCTCTTGGTCGTGGTCGCCGACCCGCGGGCCGCCATCGGCCGGCTGATCGCGCCCCACGACGTCCTCGCGACCGCCGGGGGTCATGCCCCGATCGGCGAGCCTCCCTCCCAGCGCGCCCTGCACTACCTCGCGCGCAACCGGGACGTGACGGAGCTAGACCCCTGCGTCCTGGAAGCCCTGGCCGGCCTCGACGGCGCCCTCGCGACCGATCGTTCCGGCCGGCTGCTCGCCTTCGGGGCGATCCTCCGCCACGACGCCGCGTCCCTCCCTCCCGGTGCCACCGCCGCCGAAGGGGCCCGGACCACCGCCGCACTCGTCGCCAGCCATTTTGGCGCCGTCCTCAAGATCAGCCAGGACGGCGTCGTCTCCTGCTTTATCGACGGGGACCGCGTCTGGGATCTCTGAGCCATCTGCCCGGATCCGCGTCGGTTCCCGGCAATCGCCCGCAACGAGTCCCAAACTTGCGGGGCTTGAGCCTCCATTGGCGTGTTCCCGCCGGTGACGTCCCGTCGCGCGACGCGGGGTTTGGGGAACCTCATCGCGTGTTCGGATTTACAACAGAGGAGACGCATCATGGATCGTCGAGAACTGCTGGGCGTCCTGGGCGCGAGCGCCGTCGGTCTGGCATCGGTGGCGAGCCGCGAGGCCCGGGCGCAGGAAGGAGGCCACAAGCACGACAAGACCCACGAAGAATGCCTCAAGGCGTGTTCGGACTGTGCGAAGGTGTGCGACGAGACCTTCCATCACTGCTATTTGGAGGTCTCCAAGGGCAAGAAGGAGCACGCGAAGTCGCTCCACCTGGTCTCGGATTGCGCGGGCTTTTGCAGCCTCTCGGCCTGCATGATCGCCAAGCACAGCCCGCTGATGGTCCACTCGTGCGCCGAGGCGTGGAAGGCGACCGCCGCGGAAGTCGGTAAGTTCGACTCTCCGGAGATGAAGGCCGCGACGAAGAGTCTCCTCGCCTGCGAGAAGTCATGCCGGGAGATGGTCGCCCACATGGGCAAGCACGATCATGCCGCGGGCGCGGCGTGCGACGAAGGGTGCTGCTCGGAAGCGGAGAAGAAGGTCTGACGATCGCCCGGGCCCAAGGCTGAGATGGACCAGTCCGAAACCGCCCCGCCGGACTACTGGGTTCGCGCGAGGGCGGTTTCTCTTGTCATGGCGATCTCGCCTTCGCGCTCACAACATGGGCGGACCAGCCCTGTCAGCGGGGGGTCGGGGTCGGTATACTTCGGAGTAGGGAAGAGGGCAAGGATCGGCATCCAGGAGACCCGATCCAATCGACGCGAGTTATACATAAATGCCCAAGCGAACTTATCACATCACACCGGAATCGGGCGGCTGGGCCGTCAAGGCCGAGGGCGAGGAACGCGCGTCGAATACATACCCCAATAAGATGGCCGCCGTGTCCGCCGCTCGTAAGATGCTGATTAAGGAGGGGCCGGGATCGGTCTCCGTCCATCGTCGAGACGGACGTCTCGAATCCTTTGAGGTTTCTCACTCGCCGGACGCCTTCTCGTACGAATCCGACGCCGAGCTCATAAAATACGCTAATAATATCATCGATGCGGAACAACTCCTCCGGGAGCTTTCCGCTAAGACGGGTGAAAGCCGAGAGGAGATCATTCGCAAGGCCCTCGCGCTTTACAAGGTTGCCACGGAGGCTGTCGAGCAGGACAAGGCGGTAGGGATCGCCAGCGACCCAAGCCAACTCGAGGCCGAGTTTGTCGGCTTCTGACGAGCCCACTCCATGGAAGCGAAGCCCGATGAGCCCAAACCCAGCAGCCCACGGCTGGTTGACCTCAACAAGCTGGCGAACATTCCGGGTTATAAAGTCGCCATCAACACGCCCGAGCCCCTCGAGGAGCTCCAGTCCCGGCTGAGGCTCGCGGAGTCCGAGGCCGAGCACAAGCTCCGCACGCAGGAGGCCGAGGACGCCCTCAAGCGTAAGATCAGCCTGATGGTCCACGTCTTCGTCATGGCCATCGTGGCCGTCGCCTTCCTGGCCAGCGTCTACATCGCGGTGGCCAAGGACCCGAAGACCGGGCTGCCGGACAAAGCGATGGGCATCATCACGGCGATCGTCGCGGCCGGAGTGGGCTACATGACGGGCAAGGGGAGCAAGTAGCGGCCCCACTCTCCCTGGGGAGAGGACATTGCGTCTCAGGTCGCACTCGACTGGGAGAATTTGTTTCCCCTGGCTTTGAACCGCCCCGATGGTCATCCTTACGATGTCGATTCGGTCGCGACGCCTTGCGTGTGATCGACGGGTAACCTGTAGACGTGGAGGTCGAGGGATGAGCATTGGAAGGCGGACGGTCTTGGCGCTCGGACTCATCGGCCTGGCCTCCTCGGGTCGGGGGGCCGAGTTCCCGGCGTTCCGGGGACAGGAGATCGACCCGAAGGTTGGCAACGTCTGCTACGCGGTGACGACGGCCGACGTCGACGGCGACGACAAGCTCGACGTCGTGGCCGTCACCGAGGATGCCGTCGTCTGGTTCGGCAACCCGGGCTGGAAGAAGCACACCGTCATCAAGGGCGACACCGCGCGCGACAACGTCTGCCTCCAGGCGCACGACGTCGACGGCGATGGGAAGGTGGATTTCGCCCTGGGCGCCGGCTGGAAGCCTGCCGACACGAACGGGGGAGGGACGCTGCAATGGCTCAAGCGGACCGGCGACGGTGATGGGGATGCCCCCTGGAAGATTCTCCCGCTCGGCTCGGAGCCGACGCTGCACCGCCTGCGCTGGGGCGACGTGCGGGGCACCGGCAAGATGCAGCTCGTCGTCGCGCCCCTGCAAGGGCGAGGCACGAAGGGGCCGGACTGGGGCAAAGGCGCGGGGGTGCGCGTCCTGGTCTACACCGTCCCCGACGACCCCGCCAGCAGCCCCTGGCCGGTGGAGGTCGCCGACGAATCGCTGCATACGATCCACAACCTCCAGCTCGTCGACTTCGACGGCGAAGGGCGGGACGACATCGTGCTCGCCGCGTGGGAAGGGGTGTTCGTCCTCTCGCGGGACCCGAAAGGCCTTTGGACGAAGACCCAACTGGGCGCGGGCAATCAGGAGGCGAAGCCGTTCAAGGGCTCGAGCGAGGTGAAGGTCGGGCGCCTGGCCGGCGGTGGCCGCTACATCGCCACGATCGAGCCCTGGCACGGGTTCCAGGTGGTCGTGTACACGCCCCCCTCGGCGGGCGCCGGGCTCTGGGAACGCCGGGTGATCGACGAGCCCGTCGCCGGAGGGCACGCGCTCTGGTGTACGGACCTCGACGGCGACGGCGACCAGGAGCTGATCGTCGGCTCGCGCGACAAGGGCACCGACCCGTCCCGCGGGCCGGGAGTCGCCGTCTACGACCCGTCACCGGGGTCGAAGCCCCTGAAGTTCACCCGTCACGTCGTCGACGATGGGGGGGTCGCGGTCGAGGACCTTGTCGCCGCCGACCTCGACGGCGACGGCCGCGACGAGATCGTCGCCGGAGGCCGTGCCACGCACAACGTCAAGATCTACTGGAACCGGGGCGGCTCCGGAGAGAAGTGACTTGAAGGGGTATGGGGTGAGAGATGAGGCCGGGGAGGGGGGAGAGGGATCAGGGAAAGGGGCTTGGGAACGGAATAGGGCCGATCTGAGTCAATTCCTCCCTCCTCCCCGGCCTCACGCCTCACCCCTCCAAAACCTCGGCCTCGGCGAGGTCGTCCTGAGCCTCGGTTGACCCCTCGGACCGGAGGGTGCCGTCCTGAATCTCCAGGACGAGGTCTTCGGGCCTGATGAACCGTCGGTCGTGCGTGACCACGACGAGGGTGGTCTGGCGGGCGCTTTGAAGGCGGCGGAGGATCCGGTAAATCTCGTCCCCCGCCTTCGAGTCGAGCTCGCCGGTCGGCTCGTCGGCCAGGACGACGAGGGGGTCCTTGATCAGGGCCCGTGCGATCGCGACCCGCTGCTGCTCGCCGCCGGAGAGCTGGTAGGGGCGATGGTCCAGGCGGGCGCCCAGCCCCACCTCCGTCAGCAGCTCGGCCGCGCTTCGTTTCTGCTCCGAGGTGAGCCCACGCGGCAGGAATGGCACCAGGACGTTCTCGACGGCCGTCAGGTTGCTGATCAGGTTGAAGGACTGAAAGATGAACCCCACCTTGTCGCGGCGATAGAGGTTCTGCTCGCCCTCGGACATCGCCGTCAGGTCGTTCCCCTCGACCCGGATCGTCCCCGAAGTCGGGCGGTCCAGGGCCCCGAGCAGGTAGAGCAGCGTGCTCTTGCCCGAGCCCGACGGCCCGACGATGAAGGCGAACCGTCCCTTGGGGATCCGGCAACTGACGCCTCGGACGGCGTCGACCACGCGGTCGCCGCTCCGGAACGACTTCCGCACGTCCACCACGTCGATCATGGGCATCCTCTGTGAAGGGGGGCGGGGGCCGCCGCGGGCAGGCCGATCAGTGCGATCCCACGCGGATGGCGTCCATCGGCACGAGCCGGGCCGCCCGCCACGCGGGGTAGAGGCCGCCCAGCGTCCCCGTGATGACCGACAGGCCGATGCCGAGCGCGAACAACCAGGGCGGGAGCACCAGCCTCAACCCTCCCGTGAGGAACTGGTTCGCGGCCTCCACACCCGCCAGTGCCAGGACGCAACCGACGATCCCCGAGAGCAAGCCCAGGAATGCGCTCTCGGCGGTCACCAGCGCCAGGATGTCTCCCTTGGACCAGCCATTGGTCCGCAGGACCCCGAACTCGACGAACCGCTCGGTCGTGCTCATCAGCATCGTGTTGATGATCCCGACGACCCCCACCAGCAGCGCGAGGCTGACCGTCATGAGCAGGAACTTGTCGAGCTGGCCCATCAGCATCCCGAAATTGGCCGCGAACTCCGACATGCTCCGCGCATCGACCTCGTCGAAGGCCTCTTCGATCGCGCGGGAGGCCGCATCGTTGGTCGACGGGTCTGCCATCTCGACGTAGTAGCTGGAGACCGTATCGGGCGCCACGCCGAGCACCCGGCGGGCCACGGAGATGTCCATGACCAGCACGACGTCCAGGAACATCGAGCCGGTCTCATAGATGCCGATGATCGTGAACGGCTCCCCCTTGATCTCGAGCGTGTCTCCGACCTTCTTGGGGCGCCCCTGGTCATCCGCGAAGTCGCCGGCGATCTTCTTGCTGATCACGACGTGGGGCTTCCCCCGGTCTTCGGGGAGGAGATACCGCCCCCCCTCCTTCCCCTTCAGCAGGGCCTTGGGATAGACGGCGCTTTGCAATCGGGAGTGGGCGATGATGTCTTGCCCCTGGATCACGGGCGTATCGAGGATTCCCTGAAACGACTTCCCGCTGGCGGCCCCGGACAGCGTCCGGCTGAAGACGCTGACCCCTTCGATCGTCGGGGCGATCTTCCAGACCTCGGGGGCCACGTTCCGGACACCCGGGATCCTGGCCAGCTTCGGGGCCAGGTCCGCCGGCAGGTCGCTGAAGACGGGGCTGGGCACGTTCTCGCGGAGGACCATCACCCCCTGAATCTTGTTGAGGGTGTCCCCGACCAGGTTCCGGAGCCCCCCCGACAGGCTGAACAGCCCCATCACGCCGAGGATCGGGACCGAGAGGCCGACCAGTGCAAGCGTCGTCCTGAGGGGACGAGTCAACAGATTTCGCCAGGCGAAAGATACCATGCGTCTGAGTTCGCCTCCTTGGGGCCCGTCTTCCCTCGCCGCTACGCATCGCCACGATGACGGCGGCAAGGCTTACAGGATTGTATTCCAGCGATCCCCCATTCCAAGGGGATGTCCCGAGGCCGTTTCGTTCGCCGAAATTCCCTCTCCCCCCGGGAGAGGGTGCCCGGAGGGCGGGTGAGGGGCTCCGGATTCGGTGGTGAAACAGGCTTGTGAGATATCGGGCCGCGATCATTGACCTGCAACAGCATAACTCGCGTCTATGACTCGGACTCGATGCTGACGAACCCAGCCCGAACGAGGAAACCGGTGGCCAGAGTGAGAGGAGAGTCTGCCGGACTTCACCCGAACCAAAGACACCCCAGGGCCGATGATTCCTCGAAACCGGGGCCCCTCACCCGCCCTCCGGGCACACTCTCCCGGGGGGAGAGGGCAGTTGCGGGGGACGAGACACCTCTCGCGAGGCGGAAAAGTGACGGAGGGTGGATCAGCTCCCTCCGCCACCGGCGGGGGACTCGGGAGTCGTCGACTCCGGAGCGGGCGGAGTCGCCTCGCCCGGTGTTTGTTGGGGAGGGGCACCTTCGACGGGGTCGTCGTCGCGGGCCTGCCACAATTGCTTGAGCTGGCCGAAGGTCCGGAGCGGGACGGAGCCGGTCAACGCGTCCTTCGAGAGTGGGGGCGGAGGGGGCGCGGGCTTGGCGGGACGGACGGGGGGCCGGGGTGGCGGATTCCGGTCGAAGCGCCCCGGACCTTGCCCTTGATTCGGCCCCTGGCCGGGCCCTCCCCCGTACTGGTGGCGGGGACCGGGGCCACCGCGGCCCGGTCCGCCCGAGTCGCGTCGCGGAGCGCCGGGGCCTCGGCCGCCGGGCCCTTCGCCTCCCCCTCCACCGCCCGCGGGACGATCGGGCCGCCTCGGCGGGGCGTCTCCCACCGCGACGCCCGCGCCGGCGGGCTGGGGAGGCGCCTGGCCCTCCCGGCGAGGGGGACGGCCCTGACCCTGACCCTGGCCCTGACCTTCGGGACGTCGCTCGCCGCCGCCGCGGGGCTCGCCGGGGCCTCGACGGGCGCCCCCGCCCCCGCCGCCTTGATTGCCCCGAGGACGCTCCGTACCCGGCTTGACCATGGTCAGCGAGACCCGTTTCCGCTCGCCGTCGACCCCCATGACCCAGGCCGTCACCACGTCGCCGACGCTCACCACGTCGTGCGGGCTCTTGATGTAGCGGTTGGCGAGCTGGCTGATGTGGACCAGGCCCGAGTCTTTCAGGCCGATATCGACGAAGGCGCCGAAGTCGACGACGTTCAGTACGGTCCCCTTCAGCTCCATCCCCGACGTGAGGTCTTCGAGCTTGAGGACCCCCTGCTTGAAGATCGGCTTGGGCAGGTCGTCGCGCGGGTCGCGCTCGGGGCGGGCCAGGGCCTCGAAGATATCCCGCAGCGTCGGCTCGCCGACCGCCAGCTCCTGCGCCAGGGCGGGCAAGTCGGCCTCGTTCATCTTCGCATGCAGGGCGGGCAGTTCTTCTCGCTGGCGGATCACATCGGGAGCGAACCCGAGGTTCTCCAGCACCCGGATCGCGACCGGATAGCTTTCGGGGTGGACCCAGGTCCGGTCGAGCGAATTCTCGCTGGCGGGGATCTTGAGGAACCCGGCCGCCTGCGTGTAGGTGACCGGCCCGACCCCCTCGACTTGCATCAACTGCTCGCGGGCGTGGAAGGGCCCGTTCTGGGCCCGGTAGTCCACCACCCGACGCGCCGTGAGCTGGTTCAAGCCCGAGACGTGGCGCAGGAGCGGGACGCTGGCCGTGTTGAGGTCGACCCCCACGAAGTTCACGCAGCTGGCGATGACGGTCTCGAGCGACTCCTTGAGCTGCTTGGGATTGACGTCGTGCTGGTAGAGGCCGACGCCGATGCTCTGGGGCTCGATCTTGACCAGTTCGGAGAGCGGGTCCTGGAGCCGCCGGCCGATCGAAATCGTGCCGCGGAGCGTGGCGTCGTACTCGGGGAACTCTTCGCGACCGACCGGGCTGGCCGAGTAGACGCTGGCGCCGGCCTCGTTGACGATCACGTAGGCCAGTTGCGCCAGGCGGGCGTCGGCCGGATGCGGCTCGGGCGGGCGGGGGGGCTGCTTGGGCCGGGGAGGCCGGGGGTTCTCCGATCGGCCATGCGAGGAGGAACGGCCCGGCGACCCGGCCGGCGGTGTGGTCATCCCTCGTCCCGGAGCGTCCTGGTCCTGGGGACGCACCTCATCGCCCGGCGATGGGGAGGATGTGGGCTCGGGCGATGGCGCGGTGGTGTGTGCGGAGGCGTCCGTCGCCGGGGAGTCGGCGAGCTCGGTTCCCGACGAGTCGGCGGCATCGGGCGTCGGAGTCGCGGGGGGCTCGGGAGGCGTCGACTCGGCAGTCTCGGTGGTCGGAGAGGCGGGGGGCTCGGGAGGCGTCGACTCGGCCGGGGCCTCGTCTGCCACCGGCGAAGGCTTGGCCTCCGGAGAGGGCTCGGCGTCGCCTTCCTCGGCGGGGTTGCGCGTGCTCTCGGAGGATTCGAGCGCGTCACTCCTCTGCGACTGGGCATCGCCCGTCGCGGCCTCACTGGCCGAGGAAGGGGGGGGTGGGGTCTTCTCCGGGTCGGCCTCCGTCGAGTCCTCGTCGGGGGCCCCGCCGACGATCGGCGGCAGCATCTCGACCGGCGTCTCCGCCGTCATGGACGCAGCGGGGGCCTCGTTCACCGGGGGCTCGGTCTCCGGCTCGGGAGGTGAGTGCTCATGCATCGCGACGGCCGGCTCGGTCTCGGGCTCAGGCTCGAGCGCTGAGGTCTCGTGCGTGACGATTGCCGACTCCGACTCGTCACCGGGACCGTCTCCGGATTGCTCGGCTTCGGGGGCAGGTGTCTCGTGCTCCGGCGCTTGCTCGGCGTGGCCATCCCCCGGGGGCCTCGCGGGCTCGGCGGGGGGGGTGCCGGGGTTCTGATGGAAATGGGTCCCCTCGGAGATGATCTCGGCGACCAGTTCCTCGGTCTCCCGGCAGGCGGTCCCGTTGCCGATGGCGACGACGCCGACCTGGTGCTTGCCCACGAGGTTCTTGAGGTAGTGCTTGGCCTCGTAGCGGCGGTTCTGCGGCGGGTGCGGGTGGATGACGCCGTGCTCGAGCAGGACACCCTGGCCGTCGAGGACGGCGACCTTGCATCCGGTCCGGAAGCCCGGGTCGATGGCCAGCACCACCTGCTTGGGGATCGGCGGCTGGAGCAGGAGGCTGCGCAGGTTGCGGGCGAAGACGTCCACGGCGTGCCGCTCGGCGAGGTCGGTCAGGTCGCGGCGGACCTCGCGTTCCATGCTCGGCAGGAGCAGCCGGTCCAGGGCGTCGAGCGCCGCGGCCCGGAAGCTCTCGGCGTGGGGGTGGCCTTCCAGCGGCAGTTGCCCGAACGTCGCCTCCTCGAGGTCGGGACGCAGGACTTCGAGCTTGACCTTGAGCGGGCCTTCCTTGTCGCCCCGGTTGATCGCCAGCACGCGGTGGGGGGGGATGTGCGCGACCGGCTCGGAGTAGGCGAAATAGTCGCGGTACTCCAGCCCCTGGCCCTCGGGAATCTCGGCCTTGGTCGTCACGATCCTGCCCGTCTTCCAGACGACGCGGCGGACCGCCTCGCGGACGGCGGCCATCTCGCTGATCGCCTCGGCCAGGATGTGGCCGACCCCTTCGAGGACCTTCTCGGCCGTCGCGAGGTCCTTCTCGGGGGCGATCAGTTCGGCCGCGGCGGCGTTCAGGTCGACCAGGGTCTCGTCCCGGCTCCAGATGCGAAGCGCCAGGGGTTCCAGGCCCCGGTCGCGTGCGTCCGACGCCTTGGTCTTCTTCTTCGGCTTGAACGGCAGGTAGAGGTCTTCGAGTCGCTTGGGGTTGTCGGCGGCGCGGATGGCGGCGGCAAGATCCTCG
>JAABUS010006112.1_pt1 | contig 14956 bp, 10 predicted proteins | sample 5560161 | NCBI WGS metagenome assembly JAABUS01 (sample SAMN10711885, study PRJNA513376) | rock metagenome | isolation source: Antarctica rocks | place: Antarctica: Victoria Land, Trio Nunatak nord | collected 2016-01-04 | reverse complement strand
AGCCTGCGCACCCGGTTTGGCCGTCTTTCGCTGATGCTGGGCGTGTATGCAGCCATCGGCACAGCCGGCATCCCGCTCGGCATGGCCGCAACGCCTCGACACCCCGCACACGCCGGGAATGGCGGCGCCACCCTGGCCGCCACGGCCGTTCATGGCGTGAAGTCAGGGCGCAGCAGCCGGGCGCTCGTCCCGCGCGCAGCACATGCCGCCGCACGCCGCTCCAGGGACACGCGCATGGCAGGCGCCAACCGTCCCACGCACCCGGGCCGCTCCGCTTGGCCAAGCCATGCTGCCAATCACGGCCTAGCCCTCCGCAGCGCCAGCGCGGTGCATCGCGGCGTCATGCCCCTGGTCAACACGGCCTGGGACGACCCGGCGGTGCCGCCTGCCGTACTCGACGCCATCCAGACGGCCGCGCACGAGTCCGGCGTCGATCCGCACCTGCTCACGGCGATTGCCTGGCGGGAGAGCCGGTTCGACCCGAACGCGCTCAACCGCCAATCCTCGGCAAGGGGGCTGCTGCAGTTCACCTCGGGGACATGGCTGCGGGCAGTCCGGGATTACGGCTCGGAGCACGACGTAGCGGATTACGCGGCGGCCATCCACACCAGCCGGTCCGGCGACCTCGTGCTTCCTGAAGAGGTGAAATCCGCCATCCTGGACCTGCGTAGCAACCCCATCCTGTCGGCAAAGCTGGCAGCGGACAGCATGAAGCGGGAGCGCCTCGTGATGGAGGCGCGGCTCGGGCGCAGGGTGACGTCCGCGGATCTCTATCTGATGCACGTCCTCGGGCCGTCCGGCGCCATGCGCTTCCTTGAGGCGGTTGCCAAGAAGCCCAGCGAATCCAGCTTGAAAGTGGCGAGTTTCCAGGTGATGCGAAACGCCGGCCTGCTGGCGCAGGACGGTCATCCGCTGACCGTGGCCAACACCTATGCCGCCGCCAATGCGATGCTCGACTCGCAGCACCTGCACTCGACGCTGCTTCTTGCGACGGCAAAGGAGGGCAACGGCTCGTCCCCGGTCGTGCTGCCGGCGGAGATGCCGTAGCGTTGGTCTCGGACGCCTCAGGGCGCGTGAGCGCGAAAGAGCCTCGCATTCGGTCCTGCAACGGACGTAGCCCTCGCAGGCCTGCGGGCGTATAACGCCATCCCTGATGTCCCGGCTGCCTGACGGAGGCCGGTGATGCCGCAGGCGCTGTTGCGAGCAAGGAGGGACCCCGTTGACCCCGCTATTCCGCCTGTTGCACCGCATCCTCCCAGCGGTCCGGCGTCTCCAGGACGAGCGCGACGGCTTGCGCGGCGACCAGAACTCGATGCGACTGAAGTTGCGGGCCGCGTCCGCGGAGATGGACGACCTGGAGGAGCAATGCCGCATGCTGCGGCGTGAGCGGGACCAAATGGCCAAAGCCGCGGCGGATCATGCCTCCCAGGTCGAGGAGGCACGCCTAGCGAACGCGGCCTTGCTCAAGGAACGCGATGCCCTGATCGAGGAGCGCCGCGCCCTGATGGAGAAGGCGGCGGGTTAACTGGGCCGCCCGCGCTACTTCTCCAGCACGTAGCTCCCGGGCGCGTCCTGCAAGGGCGGGTAGTGCCCGCCGCCCATCGCGGGCGGCGCGGCCTTCTGGCCGGAGCGCACCGCCAGCCAGGCGAACCAATCCGTCCACCAGCTTCCGTCGCTGGCCTGCGCCGCCGCGCGCCACTGCTCCGGCGTTTCGGCGGGTGCCTCGTTGGTCCAGTAGGTTCCCTTGCCGCCGGGCGGGTTGATGATCCCGGCGATGTGCCCGCTCGACGCCACGACGTAGCGCACCGGGCCGCCCGTGAGGCGGGTGATGCGCCAGGCCGCCTTCCACGGCACGATGTGGTCCTTCTCCGCGCCCACGGCATAGAGGTCCTGGCGGATGCGGCGGAGGTCGAGCGCCTCGCCCTTCAACTGAGTCTTGCCCGGCTCGATCAGGTTGTTCTCGACGTAGGTGTTGCGCAAATACCAGGCGTGCGCCGTGCGGGCCATGCGGGTGCCGTCGCTGTTCCAGTACAGCAGGTCGAACGCCGGCGGCTTCTGGCCGAGCAGGTAGTTGTTCACCACGTTGGACCAGATCAGGTCGTTGCTGCGCAGCAGGTTGAACATGTTGGACATCTCGCGGCTGTCGAGGTAGCCGCGCTCCATCATTTGCTGCTCCATGAAGTCGATGGTGGGTTCGCCCAGGAAGATGGCGGTGTCGCCGACCTTGGTGAAGTCCTGCAAGGACACCATGAACGTCACCGCGCCGAACCGCTCGTCGCCCTGTGCTGCCAGCCAGGCCAGCGTCATCGCCAGCAGCGTGCCGCCGATGCAGTAGCCCATAACGTTGACGACAGGGCTGCCGGTGATCTCCCGCACCACGTCGCTCGCCGCGAGCGGGCCGAGGTCCACGTAGTCCTCGATGGTGGTTCCCTCCATCGTGCTGTCGGGGTTCCGCCAGGACACCATGAACACGGTGAAGCCCTGCTCCACCAAATGGCGCACCATGCTGTTCTTCGGCTGCAGGTCGAGGATGTAGAACTTGTTGATCCAGGGCGGCAGGATCAGCAGCGGGATTTCATGCACCGCGCCGCCCTGGGGCGCATACTGGATCAGCTCGATCAGCTTGTTGCGATACACCACCTTGCCCGGCGAGAGCGCCAGGTTGCGCCCCGGCGCGAACGCCGTGGCATCGACCATGCTGAGCTTGCCCACCTTGATGTCGTGCATCAGGTTGCGGGTGCCCTCCGCGATGCTGGCGCCGCCGGTTTCCACCGCGCGCTTCAGCGCCGCCGGGTTGGCGGCAAGCTGCAGCGTGGGGCTCATCGCGTCCACGAACTGGCGCAGGTGGAAGTTGAGGTGCTGGCGCTCCGCGGCGCTCAGGCCGTCGGCGTCGTCCGCCTGCCGCAGCAGCCAGTCCGACGCGAGCAGGTATAGCTCCTTTAGCGTGCGGTAGGCCGGGTTGCTTTGCCACTCGGGCGCCGCGAACCGCTTGTCGCCGGGGGCGCCGGCCGCGCCCGCCGGCGTCCCGCTAAGCTGCCCCCACCAGCGCTGGCCGGCGTCGTTCCAGGCGTCCATCGCCGACTTCCAGGCCTGCGCGTTGAACTCGGCCATGGCCGCAAGCGCCTTCTCAGGCCGGCTCATGGTCTGCAGCCAAACCGTGCGGAGCGCCCGCGTGATCTCCGCCCAATCGACCGGTATCACCTGGTGGAGTGGGTTGGCGTTGAGTGCGTCCTCGGCTGCGCGCAGGATCGGGTCGCGGGCCAGCATCTCTCCAAGCTGCCGCATGCTGTTTTGCAGGTTTCCAGCAATTTGGTCGGGCGGCATCTGCCAGACTGCCTGCCCCGGCAGGCTCTCGGGCGTCGGGGCCACGCCGCGTCCCAGCTTCGAAGCCGCCTCGATCCACGATGTCCACAGGCCAAGCATCATCTCGGGACCGGGCGGGACCATCCCGGCGGTGGCGTCCTCGGGGGCGGGCGCCGCCTCATTGGGTGTCCGGGGGCCTTGGCCTGCCATCATCTCTTGTCCTTCCATCTGCGCAACGCTACTTGATCGCAGCTCATGCTGTGCAGCAGTGGCAAGGTGGTAAGCGGCGCCTATGGGGAGGTCAACCGCGGCACGAAGGCCGCCTATCGGGCAAAAGCGGGGGCGCTGGACGCCGACGCTCCCCGCAGCCTCCCAGGCCGACCGGCTACTCCCAGGCCGACCGGCTACTCCCAGGCCGACCGGCTACTCCCAGGCCGACCGGCTAACGGACGATGCGGCCGAACACGTAGCCGACCGCCGTCGCGATGCCCAAGGCGGCGAAGGGCCGCATACGCACCTGCTCCGACAGGCTTTCCTTCTGCGCGTCGACCTGGGCCGCCGTCCGGCGGGCGCCGGCAACGGCGCCGCGCACCTGGCCGGCAACCTGGTCGGCGCCTCGGCGGATCGGCGTCGCCACCGTTTCCGACACCGTGGACGCGGCGCTGGACACGGCGGCGGCGGCGCGCTGCTTGGCATCCGCGAGGATCGGCGCCGGGTCGCCCGCACGCAGCTCGTCGAGCTGGGCGCGGAGCTGTTCAACTTCGGACGAGGTGCTGTTCGACGAGTCTGCCATGGGATTCCTGCCCTGTTGCTGCCTGTTCATAATGCCGCAGCGGTAGCCGGGGTTGCAGGGAGGGGCACCGTGAGTCGCACGGCTGATATACTCCTGTACCGTACACACCAATGCTAAACAATATGCAACGACATCAATACGTTTGGCAGAGCATCACCATAAACGGAATAAACCTTCTACATAGAAGAAGATTTAAAAAGGTTTCCACAACCATGGGCAGTAAATTTTTTAGCAAGTAGTCTCTAGCACAATCCATCTTTCTTCGGCTAAAGCCTGCCTCAAGGAAATTTGAAAGGGGGCTTCATGCTGGAACCATTTCCCGAGAAAGCTGTTATGTGCGCTGACCGAGTCTTTGTCGCCTTGCGAAAATCCGGCCGCGTCGCGAGCAGCAAGAGCCGAGTGTTCCATGCCGTGACGCCGTATTGCCGAATGTCGCTGTGTGCCGACGAGCCGGGACCCGGCTCGCACTGGGCCGAGCCGCCGGGGCAGCAGATCACCTGCCCGGCCTGCCTCAGGCGCCTGTCCCGGCTGCAATAAAAGCGGTCCGCCCCCCAAACCGCTGGCGCGTCGCCTATCCAAACGCGCCGACCTCATGCGACAGCGCCGCCGTGATCTCCCGCGTCAGGCCGAACAGGCGGCGCATCGGCTCAAAAATCCGCTCGTGCTCCCCGGCATAGGAGGCGTGGGCGCCGGGGCCGGGCGGCTCGCCGAAGTCGCGCTTCGCCGCGGCTCCGCTGTCGCGCGGGAACACCTCAGCCAGCAGGTCAAGCGTCGCGGCCACGTCCAGGCGCAGCAGCCGCGCCCGCAGCCCCTCCGGCGTGGCGCCGTGGCGCGGCGAGAAGTCCGGCACCTGCACCGCCAGCAGCCAGACCCGGCCAATGATCGCCAGCCGCAGCGCATGCAGCAGGGTCTCACGGTCCGCCATATGCGGCAGGTCTGGCCAGACCCGGCGCAGCAGCACCTGGTCGGCCTGCGCCCGCCGCATGGTGCCCTGCATCGGCGCCCATAGCCCGAGGCCGGTCAGCGCGTCCGCGACATGCACAAGCTGCACCGCCCGGCCCGGCAGCCGCGCATGCGCCGCCCGGTCCAGCCAAGAGCCGGGATCAAGCATCGACACCGTGCCGCGCAGCACATCGAGGTCGGAGTGACGCGCGGCGTGCTCGGCCAACTCCAGCGCGCGGCGGAAGCGCGGGCTGCTGTCCCGCAGCTCGGCGAACAGCTCGGGGTCGCGCCCCACGGCGGCGCCGAGGCCGTGCAGCACATTGGCGCACCAGCCGAGCTGCTGCAGGATCGCGTTGTTCGGGATGGCGCGCAGTTCCCTTGGGTGGCGGATGGCGACGGGGCCGCCCGCATCGCTCTGCCGCGCGTTGGGGCGGGAGCCGGTGGGGTCCAGCAGCGCCGGGCCGAACGCGCCGAGCAGGGCGGCGTAGCCGGGGTCCTCCACCAACTCCTGCATGGCGTTGGACGCGGTCGCGAAGAACCCGGCGGCGAAGTCGCCCTCCTCATAGATCGGGTCGGGCTGCGCGGGAGCCGCCTGGAACACGTGCTCGGCCACGCGGGCGATGCTGGCGAGCGCCAAGGCTGGGGTGTCGAACAGCAGGTAGCCGTCGCCGCCCTGGAAGCTGCTTTCCTCGCGAACCCGCAGGCCGCTGGTGGTCAAGGCCGCACGGGCAGCCGGCGGCGACAGGTAGGCGAGCCGGTCGGCCAGCGACCCGGGGTGTGCGCCGCGGCCGATGCTCTCGCCGTGCGTGTCGAACAGCACCACCTCGATATCGCCCAAGCCATGCCGGCCCAGCGTCTCCACCAGGCGGAGCTTCAGCCGCTCGACCAGGTAGCTCGCGGGAAGCTGCCCGAGGTAGCGCCCAGAATCCGAGTAGCCGAACTGCAGGCACACCCGGCCAATCCCGCGCACGTAAGCGCGGTAGTGCGGGGAACGCAGCGCCTCCTCCAGCACGCGCACCCCTTCTTCCAGGGCGTCCGCGGTTTCGAACAGCGGGCTGATCTCGATCTGGTGCTCGACGCCGCAGGCCCGCGCCAGCCACAGCGCCGCCAAGAGGGTGTAGCCGCTGCGGGTCTCGGCGATCAGGAACCGGGCTGGGGTGTGCCGGTCGATGTGCTTGGCGATCTGCGCCACCAGCATCATCAGCCGCATCGCCGAGGACTGCTCGTCAAGCAGCGCGCCGAAATCCACCGGCTCCGCCTCGACGGCGTCGAGCGCGTCGTCGATCCCGGCCAGCAGCGTGCGGCGGCGGGAGCGGTCAGCCGGCGGGTCGTCGAGGCCGAGGCGCAGCCGGGCGGCGTTGTGCACCTGCGTCGCGTTCAGCCGGAAATGCGCACGGGCGAGGCAAAGCCCATGCGCCAGCGCGCCCGCCCGGGCGACGCATAAGCGGCGCTGCGCCGTCTTGTCCGCCCTGGCGATGGCGCCGGCGAACAGCGGCAGCAGCGGCTCCGGCGACAGCAGCGCCTCGTCCCGCCCGTCGATGAGCGCGCGGGCGAACGGTTCCACCGCCGCCGGGTCGGGACCGGACGGCGCCAAGGCGAGCTGCGCATCCACGGCGGCGAGGGCCTGCTCCAGACGGGCGTGCAGCATGGCGGCGCATTCGAGGCCCGCGACATCGGCGGCGAGCCGCGCCAGGCCCAGCCGCTTCATGCGCAGCCGCAGCCGCAGGCTGTCCCACCAGCCGATGTCGGTGCGCCCGTCCGTGTCGAGGCCGACCCAGGAGGCGAGCACCACGGGCGCCGGGTTCAGCCCGGTCCATGCCTGCGGGAACGCCGCGCTGGCCGCGTCCAGCAGCGCGCCGCATAGCTGGTCGAGCGCGTCCCGCCCGTGCGAGATCGCGGCGTTGGCGGCCCCGAACTCGTCTTCCAGCGTCGGCTTCGATGGCCGGTGGGAGGGCGGGTAGCCGCTGGGCCGGCCACCGCTCGCCACCTCGGCGATGCCGGCATACACGCGGGGCGAGAGGGCGAAGGTGGGATGCGCCGTGAACACGCAGGCGTAGCGCGGACGCTCCATGAGGGCGCGCACCTCGCGGAGCGGCAGCGGGCTGTCCTCCGGGTTGGGCCGCACCAGGCGCTCCGCCAATTGGACGAGCGCCACCTGGGACCCGGCCAGCTCGGCGCCGCCCACGTAATTGGACAACCGCTGCGCACGCTCGCCGGCCGCCGCGTCGCGCAGGAAGGCGACGATGCCGGCGAGCTGCGCCTCGTCCAGCCGGCCCTCGTCCAACTGCCGGCTGATGGCCAGCGCCGCGGTGAGCACCGGGTTGCCGAACGGGTCCTGCACCGCCCGGGCACGGGTTTCGCTGATGAGGTGCAGCAGCGCGGCGGCGTCGCGCTCCGGGCCGCACGCCAAGTCCGGCGCCGGGGCGGACGATGCGTCAGCCTGCAAGGCGGTTTCCGATGGCTGCACGGCTGCTGTCCTTTCCGTTGGCCCGGCACGGAAACCGGAACGCCCTGGCCCGGCACGATGCCTGCTTGCCGCGCTGCGCTGCAAGATGCAGGCCATGCGGCTCCGCCCTGGGCGTGTTGGCCGATGAACCCTCATGCGCATTGACCCCTGGTCCGCATTGTGACCAAACACCGTCCAATTATGGATACAGTCCTCACCGGCCCCCGCCTCCGCAAGCCGCGTGGCCAAGGCGCCACGCGCCGGGCCGAGATCCTGCTCGCGGCCCAGCGCTTGTTCCTGGAGGAGGGGTTCGAGCACACCACCATGCGCCGCCTCGCGGACGCCGTGGGCGTGTCGGCGACCGCGCTGTACGTTTATTTCACCGACAAGGACGCGATCCTGCAAGCCATCGCCGAGGCGACGTTCGCCGAGATGCTGGCCGTGCTGGAAGCCAGCCAAGACCCGGAGGCGACGCCGCTCGAGCGGTTCCGCGCGGGGCTGCACGCCTACGTGGCGTTCGGACGCGCCCGGCCCGACGGCTACCGGCTGACGTTCCTAGCCAAGATGCTGGCGCCAGCCGCGCCGGGCCGGCGCAAGCTGGACTGCATCGAGATCGACGCCGCCAGCCGCTCCTTCGCCATCCTGGAGCGCGGGGTGGCGGAGCTGATGCAGGCCGGAGAGTTCCAACCCGACAACCCGCTCCTGGTGGCGGAGGCGCTGTGGGCCAGCCTGCACGGCGTCACCGCCCTGCTGATCGACCTGTCCGCCCATGTCGAGTCCCCGCCGGACCTGTTGATCGAGACCGTGCTGGAAACGGCGATCCGCGGCCTTTCGGCTCAATGAATTACCATTGTTAACCTAACCTTGTTGATCTAAGGTCTCCGGTGGACATCCTTAGGGACGACGCCGATGCGAACCGCCGCCCTGCTCGCCTGCCTCGCGCTTTTCGCCTGCGACAAGCCGGCCCCCACGCAAGCGGAAGCGCCGCCGCGGCCGGTGCGGGTCCAGGCCGTGACCTTCACCGAGCCGCGGGAAACCCTGACCTATTCCGGCACGGTGCAGGCCCGGCGCCAGGCCGACCTGGCGTTCCGGGTCGGCGGCAAGATCATCGCCCGGCCCGTGGACCTGGGCGTCCGGGTCCATGCCGGCGACGTGCTCGCCCGGCTCGACCCCGCGGACCTCGCGCTGGCGGCAGGGGCCTCGCAGAACGCCATGGCCGCCGCCGCCGCCGACGCGACGAACGCCCGGCTGGAGTTCCAGCGCTACGAGAACCTGGGGCGCTCCTCGCCCTCCTTCCTGGCGTCGGAGCGTGAGAAGCGCGTCGCGGCCAACATGATGGCCAATGCCCGCCTGGCGCAGGCGCAGCGCCAGTACGCGCTGGCGCTGTCGCAGCAGAACTACGGCACCCTGTTCGCCGACGCGGACGGCGTCGTAGTGGGGCTGCCGGTCGAAATCGGCCAGGTGATGTCGCCCGGCCAGACCGTCATGACCGTGGCGCAGACCGCGGAAACCGAGGTGCTGGTCGACCTGCCGGAGAACCGCCTGCCCGAGCTGCGCGCCGCCGACGAGATCGCGGTCGTGCCGTGGTCGGACCCGTCCCATTCCTTTGTCGGCCATGTGCGGGAAGTCGCGGCGCGGGCCGACCCGGCCAGCCGCACCTTCGCCGTCCGCATCGCGGTGCAAGCGCCCGGCGAGCAGTTGGCGCTGGGCGGCACGGCCACGGTGCGGCTCACCGGGCACGGCGCCGGGCCGGTCGCGATCCTGCCCGCCTCCGCCCTGGGCGACTGCGACGGCAAGCCCTGCGTCTGGGTGCTGGATGAGCAGCAGAACCGTGCCGTGCCCCGCCCGGTCACGGTGGCGGCCTTTCGGGAGGACCATGTCGCCATCGCCGCCGGGCTGCAGGCGGGTGAGCAGGTGGTGACGGCGGGGGTGACGCAGCTCGATCCCGGCTTGACCGTCGCCGCCTGGGGGGGAGCGCAGCGATGAACCTGTCCGCCCTCGCGCTGCGCCACCGCACGCTGACCTGGTTCGCCATGCTGGCCGTGGCGGCGGCGGGCGTCTGGGCCTACTTCCAGCTCGGCCGGGCCGAGGACCCGCCGTTCACCATCAAGAACATGGTGGTGACCGCCAATTGGCCCGGCGCCTCCGCCGAGCTGATGGCACGCGAAGTCACCGACCGGATCGAGCGCAAGCTGCAGGAACTTCCCTTCCTCGACCACGCGGACACCCAGACCAAGCCCGGCAACAGCACGACGATCATCACGCTGCTTGACACCACGCCTCCGCGGCGCACGTCGGAACTGTGGTACCAGGTCCGCAAGAAGCTGGCCGACCTGGCGCCCACTCTCCCGCCCGGCGTGCAGGGGCCGTTCTTCAACGACGAGTTCGGCGACGTGTTCGGCCTGGTCTACGCGCTCACCGCGGACGGCTTCACCCTGCCGGAGCTGAAGCATGTGGCGGAGGACGTGCGGGAGCGCCTGCTCACCGTGCCCGGCGTCGCCAAGGTCCAGTTGCTGGGCCAGCAGGACGAGCGCATCACCATCGAGTTCAGCCCCCGCCGCCTGGCGCAGTTCGGCCTGTCCATGCAGGACGTGACGGCCTCGGTGCAGCGGGAAAACAGCGTGGTCGCCGGCGGCTTCGTCGAGACGGCGCGCGACCGCATCTTCGTCCGCACCGGCGCCGGGATCGACGGCGCGGCGGAGTTGAAGCAGATGCCCTTGCAGGCCGGCGGGCGGCTGGTGCCGCTGGGCGACGTCGCGACGGTCACGCGCGGCACCGTCGATCCCCCGGTCTCGGCCATGCGGTTCAAGGGGAAGCCCGCGCTGGGCCTGGCGATCTCGATGGCCGACGGCGGCAACCTGCTCGACCTCGGCCGCCGGGTGGAGGCGAGGGTGGCCGAGTTGGCGCCGACCCTGCCGCTCGGCGTGCAGATGGGCCGCGTGCACGACCAGGCGGAGGTCGTGGCGGCCGACGTGGGCGATTTCCAGGAGAGCTTCTTCGAGGCGCTGGCCATCGTGCTGCTGGTGTCCTTCGCGAGCCTCGGCTGGCGCACCGGCATCGTCGTCGCCATCAGCGTGCCGCTGGTGCTGGCGGGCGTGCTGGTGGGGATGAAGCTGCTGGGCATCGACCTGCAGCGCATCTCGCTCGGCGCCATGGTGATCGCGCTGGGCCTGCTGGTGGACGACGCGATCATCGCCGTGGAGACCATGTCGGTGAAGCTGGAGCAGGGCTGGGATCGCATGCGCGCCGGTAGCTTCGCCTATACCTCGACGGCGTTCCCCATGCTGACCGGCACGCTGGTCACGGCGGCGGGCTACCTGCCCATCGGCCTCGCGCAGTCCAGCACCGGCGAGTACACCCAGGACATCTTCCGTGTGGTCGGCATGTCGCTGGTGCTGTCCTGGATCGTCGCCGTGCTGTTCGTGCCGCTGCTGGGCGCGAGCCTGCTGCCGGAGGTCCGCGCCCGTGCCGGCCACGACGTGTACGGCACGCGCGCCTACCGCGCGGTGCGCCGGGTCGTGAGTTGGTGCGTGCGCTGGCGTTGGCTGGTGATCGGCGCGACCGTGCTGGCCTTCGCAGTGGCCGTCGTGGGCTTCACGCGGGTGCCGCAGCAGTTCTTCCCGAACTCCGACCGGCTGGAAGTCATCATCGACATGCGCCTGCCGGAAGGCAGCGCCTACGCCGCGACCGCGGCCGAAGTCACCCGGCTCGACGCCGTGCTGGCCGCCGACCCCGGGGTGAAGTCCTGGGTCGATTACGTCGGCAGCGGCGCTCCGCGCTTCTTCCTGGCCTCCGCGCCGGAATTGGAGAACGCGAACTTTGCTCAGGTGGTCGTCAACATGCGCTCCATCCCGGCGCGGGAAGCGACGCTCGCCCGGCTGCACGCGATGTCCGACAGCGGCGCCTTCCCCGACGTGCGGATGCGCAGCGGGCGGCTGGAGCTGGGGCCGCCGGTCGGCTACCCCGTGCAGTTCCGCATCGTCGGCCCCGACCCGCTCGTGCTGCGCGGCGTCGCGGACCAGGTTCGCGTGCAGATGCGCGCCAACCCGCATCTACGCAACGTCGGCGACAGTTGGGGCAACGCCGCCAAGTCCGTGCAGGTCGAGGTCGACCAGAACAAGGCCCGGCTGCTCGGCCTGACCAGCGAGGACGTGTCCACCGCGCTGCAGGCCGTGCTACAGGGTGTGACGCTGACCCAGTACCGGGAAGGCACCGACCTGATCCCCGTGCTGGTCCGCGCCACCGCGGCCGAGCGCGGCAACCTGGCGGAGTTGGCGGAGCTGCCGATTGCCGCCGGCGGGCGTACCGTGCCGCTTGGTCAGGTGGCGCGCATTTCCTATGGCATCGAGGCGCCGACGGTCTGGCGCCGCAACCGCACGCCGATGCTGCTGGTCCGCGCCGATATTTTGGACAACACCCAGGCGCCGGTCGTGACCGCGCAGGTGCTGCCGACGCTGGCTGCGATCAAGGCCGCGCTGCCGCCGGGCTACTCGATCGAGACGGCCGGCGCGGTGGAGGAAAGCGCCAAGGGCCAGGCCTCGGTGAACGCGGTCATGCCGCTGATGGTGTTCGTCATGGTGGCGCTGCTGATGCTGCAGCTGCAGAGCTTCGGCCGGGTGGCGATGGTGATCCTGACGGCGCCGCTCGGCCTGATCGGCGTGAGCGCGGCGCTGCTGCTGACTGGGGCGCCGTTCGGCTTCGTCGCCACCTTGGGCTTCATCGCGCTGGCTGGGATCATCATGCGCAACTCGGTGATTCTGGTCGATCAGATCGACACCGACGTGCGGGCCGGCCTGCCGCTGGCGGAGGCCATCGTCGAGGCCACGGTGCGCCGGACCCGGCCCATCGTGCTGACCGCCGCCGCGGCGATTTTGGCGCTGGTGCCGTTGGCGTTCTCGGTGTTCTGGGGGCCGATGGCGATTGCGATCATGGGCGGGCTGGTGAGCGCCACGGCGCTAACGCTGTGCTTCGTGCCGGCGCTGTATGCCGCCTGGAACCGCGTCGGGCGGGTGCCGGCGCGGGCCGACGCGGACGCGGCGGCGCTGGCGTCCAGCAAGGTTTACCAGACCTAGTGGTCAGAATTACCCGCTTGGCGCCCACCAACGATATGGCGGGAATCGACCGAGGCTGTGTGAAAACTCGTTTTCCGCCGGGTGTCGGCCAGATTTCCTCCGGTTCGGGGGCGCGGCGATCTGCGGCGAGACCCCGATCTGGCGTTGCGAACGGGTCGGCTGATCCTGGCTTTCAGGCCCTGATCGCCTCCATCAGCGGCTTGATGCCCAGGATCGCGATCACCCGCTTCATGTTGTAGGCCAGCACCTGCAGGCTCATCTCGGTGCTGACCCGTTTCAGCCTCCGGGTCAGGAAGTGCGTGGCGCCCATCCAGCCCTTGATGGTGCCGAACGGGTGCTCGGCGGTTTGCCGTCGCAATTGCATCGCGTTCGGCATTTGGTCGAGGCGCTTCTGCATGGCATCGAGGATGCCCTCCTGCTCCCAGCGCTTGACCCGGCGCTGATCGCCGGTCGTGCACTTGGCTTTGATGGCACACTCCGGGCACTTGGTCGTCCAGTAATGCCGGAGCAGCTTGCCGTCCTCCTCGCGGTTGAACCGCCATGTCAGGGTCTCGCCCGCCGGGCAGCGATAGGCGTCCTGCTCGGGGAGGTAGACGAAATCCTGCTTGCCGAAGCGCCCCTCGGACTTGGCGCCCGAGGTGAGCGGCTTGGGCACGTAAGGGATGATGCCGCCCTGCTCGCAGGCATGGATCTCCCAGCCGGAGAAGTAGCCCCGGTCGGCCAACACGGTCAGCTCCCCATGGCCCATCGCGTCCTGAGCGAGCCGGGCCATGGTCGCCAGCTGGGCGCGGTCGCTGCCCGCGTTTGTGACCTCGTGGGCGACGATCAGGTGGTGCTTGGCGTCAACTGCGATCTGCACGTTGTAGCCGACGATCCCGGTGCCCTTGCCGCTGGTCGCCATGGAGCGCGCGTCCGGGTCGGTCAGCGAGATCTGCTGGTCGGGCGCGGCTTTCACGACGGCCTCCATGTCGCGGAACTGCTGCATCTGCTGCTTCAGCACCTCGATCTTCTCCTTCAGCCGCACCGCCTTGGGCGAGGCGGTCTCGCCTTCCTGGCGGTCGGCCGTCTCCATCGCCGCCATGTAGCGGGCGATGCTCTGCTCAACCTGCTCGATCCGGCGCTGCAGCTTGGCAGGGGTGAAGTTCTTGTCGCGGGTATTGACCGCCTTGAACTTACTGCCGTCGATCGCGACCAGCGCATCCGAGAACAGGTCAAGCTTGCGGCACAGCATGACGAACTGGCGGCACACAGCCCGGATCGCCGGGCCGTTGTCGCGGCGGAAATCGGCGATGGTCTTGAAGTCGGGCGCGAGCCGGCCCGTCAGCCATACCAGCTCGATGTTGCGCTGCGCCTCGCGCTCCAGGCGACGGCTGGACGGGATGCGGTTCAGGTAGCCGTAGACGTAAAGCTTGAGCATCACGGCCGGATGATACGACGGTCGTCCCGTCTCCGCCGGCACGGCACGGCCGAACCCGAGCTTGGCCAGGTCCAGTTCGTTGACAAAGGCGTCGACCACGCGAACCGGGTTGTTCTCGTCGACGTAATCGTCAACGCACTCCGGCAAGAGAAAGCTCTGCGACCGGGTCCAGCCTTCTACGTAGCGCGCCATGGACCTGCTCAGCCTTTGCAAATCGTCACGTGACGATTCTGCCAGGTTCGCACGCATTTGGGTACCCGTTTCGACAACGTTTTCACACAGCCTCGACCCACACCGGACTCTCGCACCAGACCCGTGGTGTTACCCCGCTTCCTTCATGGTAGGCATGGTGAACCAGAAGGAGTCAGCCGCAATGAAGTGCTTGCGCATCTATGCCACCCCGGATGGCGAGTCGCATTTCGACGAAGTCGAATTGCCGACGACGAAGAGGTCGGTGCACCCCGATGCCGTGCCGTTCGACGTTACGGCCAGTTACCCGGCGTCCCGCGTCCGCATCACCCGCATCCCAGCGGGCATGCGCGAGGTTGCTTGGCATAAGGTCCCAGACCCGAACCTTGTGGTTAGGCTGGATGGTTCGGTTGAATACGAGACGAGCGACGGAGAGGTGCGCCACGTTCAGGCGGGTAGCTTCGTGTTAGTGGAAGACACACACGGCAAGGGCCATCTGTCACGCCATTCCGCAGAGGCGCAAACTGTCATCTGGATCTCACTACCGAACGGCCTCAATTTGCCGCCCGCATAGTCCGTCTGGGCACGCTGTCGGCGCCCCTGCCGAGAGTCTGCTTTCCACCAAGTGCGGTTGTTCCCGACTGTTTGCACGCAGGTGCCAAGCGCAGGATTGTGACCACCAGGCACCGGTTAGTTGTAAGCGTTGGTGCGTGGCCCTTCTTCTTTGTTGATATCTGATTGTGATTTGTCTGCTTGAGGCAAGGAGCTTTGAGCGGACGCGATGTTTGATGACG
>JAABUS010006110.1_pt1 | contig 14961 bp, 13 predicted proteins | sample 5560161 | NCBI WGS metagenome assembly JAABUS01 (sample SAMN10711885, study PRJNA513376) | rock metagenome | isolation source: Antarctica rocks | place: Antarctica: Victoria Land, Trio Nunatak nord | collected 2016-01-04 | reverse complement strand
GAACGCGACGCGCGGGCACCGAGCTCGCCGAGCGTCGCTGTGCCGAGGCGCGCGCGGACGTCGATGCGCTTGCGGGCGACGATCTCGCCCAAGACTCCGCCTATCCGCACGTCGTCCGGATCAGGCACGTGTCGCTTCCGCAAACGCGGTCAGTATCGCGTACGGTGCGCCCGACGCGATCCGGTCCTTGGCGAGCGCGACGCCCGCCGCAAGATGGTCCGCCAGCCCCGCCGTCATCAGCAGCGCGCCTGCGTTCAAGGCGACTGCGTCGACATGCGCGTCGGGTCCGCGACCCTGCAGGACGGCGGCGAGCCCCGCGGCGTTCGCTTCCGCGTCCCCGCCCGCGACCGCACCGACCGGACGACGCTGCAACCCCGCGTCTTCGGGGCGCAGCGTGACGCGTTCGAACGCACCGCCCGACAGCCGTATCGCCTGCGTGTCGGAATGCAGCGCGATTTCGTCGAGCCCGCCGCCGTGCACGACAAGCGCGTCCGTAACGCCGAGCGCGGCGATCGTGCGGGCGACGGGTTCGAGCGTGGCGGGATCGTACACGCCCAGCAACTGCACGCGCGGGGCGGCGGGGTTCACGCAGGGACCCAGCAGGTTCATGATCGTGCGTACGCCCAACGCGCGCCTTGCCGGGCCGGAGTGGCGCAGGCCTGGATGATATGCGGGCGCGTAGAGGAAGCACACCCCCGTCTGGTCGAGCGCGCGGCGCGACACTTCGGGCGTCACGTCGATGCGCACGCCGAGCTGTTCGAGTACGTCCGCCGACCCGCAGCGCGATGTGACGGATCGGTTGCCGTGCTTGGCGACCGGGAGCCCGGCGGAAGCGGCGACGAATGCGGCGGCCGTCGAAATGTTGATCGAGCCCGACCCGTCGCCCCCCGTCCCGCAACTGTCCGCGAACGGATACTCCGGCCGGGGGAACGGTGTTGCGGCGGCGCGCAGCGCCTTGGCGGCACCCGTCATCTCTGCCGCAGTTTCGCGCCGCACGGGAAGCGCCACCAGCATCGCGGTGATCTGTTCGTCGTCCAGTTCGCCCGCGATCAGCGCGGCGAACAGGGTGCGCGACGCGTCCTCGGTCATCGGCTCGCCCGCGACGAGATCGGTCAGAACGGTTCGGTGATCGAGGTCTTGGCGAATCAAGGTATCGGTGATCATGCAGAAGTCCTGACGCAAAAAAGCCCGCCTTTTGGCGGGCTTGCATTCGGTTGTTGCGGCCTCTTACGAGATCATCACCACCGAAGCGCGCACGCCGCCATGTCGCCGCGCCAGCGATACGAGGTGGAGAGTACGGCCTGCGTCATCTTCCGGCGCAGATGCGACGGAAGGTGCCGGTGCGTCAATAGCCAAGTGTCGATGCACCACGTGGATTGCCGGGTTCTGATACGCGACCCATCCCGGCACAGCCTCAGCCGACCCGCCCCCCCGCCCAGATGACACGGCCGACGATGTCGATGGTCGCCGGATCGCAATCGGGCCAGGTCGCGTGCGCGGGGTTGTCGCTCGCCACGGTCAAGCGGCGCGTGCCCGGATGGACGGACAGGCGCTTGACCAGCAACGCGTCGTCGCGGCGCAGCACGTAGATGCCGTCGCGGATGCGCGGCGCGGCGTCGCTGCGGTCGACGAGGATGTCGTCGCCGTCGTCGAGCGTCGGCAGCATCGAATCGCCATCGACGCGAATGATCGACAGATCGTCGCCCGGCCCCACGCCCAGGCGGCGGAGCCAGTCGGGGTCGAAGCCGATATGCGCGATGGGACGCTCGTCGTCGTGGAGCGCTCCGGGACCCGCGGACGCGCCCAGCGCGAAACGCGGGATGGGGCGCAACCCGCCTGTTCTGGAGGCCGCGGGCGGCGGCGGGCCGCCGAGGTCGGCGTCGGGAATGCCGAAATAATCGGACAGGCGGCGGCGATCGGCTTCGTCGAGCTTGCGCGGAACGCCGCGCTTGACGAATTGCTGCACATAGGCCGGGTTGCGGCCGAGCAGGCGAGACAGGTTGGCGTAATCTTCGCGGCGTTCGCGAATCAGGCGTTCGAGCACGCGCCTTTGATCGAGTTGGGGTTGTTCGGCGATCATGCCAACAACCTTAGCGCAGGAATTTGCCTAGGCAAGCGCGAACGGTTTGCGCAGGGGCGCAGTCCCGGTTTACATCGCCCGAGGAGGAGATGCGACGATGACCGGAGTGATCGACAACGCGCAGGAAAACCGCTTCGAACTGCAAGCGTCCGGCGCGACCGCGATCGCGGCGTACGTGCGCGATGGCGATACGATCACGTTTACGCACACGGTGGTTCCGGAAGCGATGCAGGGTCATGGTCTGGGTAGCCAGCTGATCGCGGCAGCGCTCAATTCGGCGCGCGCGCAAGGCTTGTCGGTCGTGCCTCAGTGCGAATTCGTCGCCGCCTATATCGACGCGCATCCGGACTACGCCGACCTGGTCGCGTGAGCGACGCCTGGCGGATCGTCGAGCGCCCGGTGCGCGACCGATTGGGCGAAGGCCTGATGTGGTCGGGCCGCGAGAACGCGTTGTACTGGACGGATATTCTGGAAAAGCGGCTCCACCGGATGCGACTGGCCGACGGGAGCATCGACAGCTGGACGATGCCCGAGATGATCGGGTGGGTGATCGAACGCAAGAACGCGCCGGGGCTCATCGCGGGGCTGCAGAGCGCGATCGTGGAGCTGACGCTCGATCCGTTGGCGATCACCACGATCGTCGCCCCCGAACCCGACCTGCCGGACAACCGCCGCAACGACGCCAAGGCGGACGGACGAGGGCGCATCTGGGCGGGGTCGATGCCGGTGGACGCGGACAAAGCGACGGGCGCGTTGTGGCGGCTCGACCCCGACCGATCGCTCCACCGCATGGATGCGGGCCACATCATCTGCAACGGGCCGGCGTTCAGCCCGGACGGGCGCATCCTCTATCACACCGACACCGCGATCGCGACGGTGTACCGCTTCGAACTGCACGACGACGGCAGCCTCGGGCCGCGCGACGTCTTTTTGCGTTTCGAGAACGGCTGGGGCAAGCCGGACGGGATGACGGTCGACGCGCAGGGCGGCGTGTGGATCGCGCATTGGGGCGGAAGCCGGGTCAGCCGCTTCACGCCCGACGGACGGTTGGACCGCGCGATCCCCCTGCCCGCGTCGCAGATCACGAACTGCACGTTCGGAGGCGCGGCTTTGGACCGGATGTTCGTGACGTCGGCGGCGGTCGGCTTGCCGGACGAGCCGTATGCGGGTGCGCTGTTCGAGGTCGATCCGGGCGTGACCGGGCTTCCGGCGGGGCGGTACGGCGGGTGAGCGACGCGGGTTCGAACGCGATGTGGGGCGGGCGCTTCGGCGGCGGCGCGGCGGACGTGATGCGCGAGATCAATGCGTCGATCGGGTTCGACAAGCGGCTGTGGCAGGAGGATATCGCAGCCTCCAAGGCGCATGTCGCGATGCTTGGCGCGCAGGGGATCGTATCCGCGGACGACGCGGCGGCGATCGCGGGCGGGCTCGACCGCATCGCGGAGGAGTATGCGCGCGACGGCGTGGCGGAAAACCCGGCGCTCGAAGATATCCACATGCACGTGGAGGCGCGGCTCGCCGAACTGATCGGGCCGGTCGCCGGGCAGCTGCACACCGCGCGTTCGCGCAACGACCAGGTGGCAACCGACTTCAAGATGTGGGTGCGCGGCGCGATCGATACGGTCGACGCCGGGCTTGTCACGTTTTCGCGAGCGTTGGTGGACCGGGCGGAGCAGCATGCGGACGCGGTGATGCCGGGCTACACGCATCTGCAGGCTGCGCAGCCGGTGACGCTTGGCCACCATTTGCTTGCTTATTACGAGATGATGCGGCGCGACCGCTCGCGGTTCGCGGATGCGCGGGCACGGGCGAACGCGTGCCCGCTCGGCGCGGCGGCGCTGGCGGGAACCGGGTTCCCGATCGATCGGGATGCGACCGCGGCGGCGCTCGGGTTTGCCGGGCCGACGCGCAACTCGCTCGATACGGTGTCGGATCGGGATTTCGCGTTGGATTACATGATAGCGGCGGCACAATGCGCGCTGCATCTGTCGCGGCTGGCCGAGGAAATCGTCATCTGGGCGTCGCAGCCGTTCGGGTTCGTTCAGCTGCCCGACGCTTATTCGACGGGATCGTCGATCATGCCGCAGAAGCGCAATCCGGACGCGGCCGAGCTCGTGCGCGGACATTCGGGGCGCATCGCCGGGCTCACCACCGGGCTGATGATGACGATGAAGGGGCTGCCGCTGGCCTATTCCAAGGACATGCAGGACGACAAGGAGCCCGTGTTCGCCGCGCACGACCTGCTGACGCTGAGCATCGCGGCGATGACCGGGATGACCCAGACGGCGACGTTCGACACGGTCCGCATGCGCGCGGCGGCGAGCGCGGGGCATGCGACCGCGACCGATCTGGCGGACTGGCTGGTGCGCGACGCGGGCGTGCCTTTCCGCGAAGCGCACCACATCGTCGGGCGCGCGGTCAGGCTGGCGGAGACCTGCGGGGTCGAACTCGCCGCCCTGCCGCTGGAGGACTTGGTCGCGATCGACGCGCGGATCGATGCGCGGGTGTACGACGTGTTGAGCGTGGAGGCGTCCGTGGCGAGCCGCACGAGCTTCGGCGGAACCGCGCCGGACCAGGTGCGCGCGCGCGTCCGCCAGGCGCGTGCGGAACTCGGCTAAACGCGTCGATCCCGCCGCGCGGCGACCTGCAGGCGTAGCGCGTTGAGTTTGATGAACCCCGCGGCGTCGCGCTGGTCGTAGCTGCTGCTGCCCTGTTCGAACGTGACGAGGTCCTGGTCGTACAGCGCGAGCGGGCTTTCCCGGCCGATCACGGTCACGTTCCCCTTGTACAGCTTGAGTCGCACGCGGCCGGTGACGTGGGTCTGGCTGCGGTCGATCAGCGCCTGGAGCATCTCGCGTTCGGGCGAAAACCAGAAGCCGTTGTAGATGAGCGACGCGTAGCGCGGCATCAGCGCGTCCTTGAGGTGCATCGCGCCCGCGTCGAGCGTGATCGATTCGATCCCGCGGTGCGCGTGGAGGAGGATCGTGCCGCCGGGGGTTTCGTACACGCCGCGCGACTTCATGCCGACGAAACGGTTTTCGACGAGGTCGAGGCGGCCGATGCCGTTGTCGCGGCCCAGGTCGTTGAGGCGCGTGAGCAGCGCGGCGGGGCTTAGCGTCTCTCCGTCGATCGCGACCGGGTCGCCGCGTTCGAAGTCGATGCTGATCGTGGTCGCCTTGTCGGGTGCGTCTTCCGGAGCGATCGTGCGCTGGTGAACGAACTCGGGTGCCTCGAGCGACGGGTCCTCCAGCACCTTTCCCTCCGAGGAGCTGTGCAGCAGGTTCGCGTCGATCGAGAACGGCGCGTCGCCATGCTTGTCCTTGGCGATCGGAATTTGATGGTCCTCGGCGAAGCGCAACAATTCTTCGCGGCTGCCGAACGCCCATTCGCGCCAGGGTGCGATGACGCGGATGTCGGGTTCCAGCGCCAGATAGCCGAGTTCGAACCGGACCTGGTCGTTGCCCTTGCCCGTCGCGCCGTGACACACCGCGTCCGCGCCGACCGCGCGCGCGATCTCGATCTGGCGCTTGGCGATCAGCGGGCGCGCGATCGCGGTGCCCAGCAGGTACTGGCCTTCGTACACCGTGTTGGCGCGAAACATGGGGAACACGAAGTCGCGCACGAATTCTTCCCGGAGATCGTCGATGTGGATGTTTTCAGGTGCGATCCCCATCAGCAGCGCCTTGTGACGCGCGGGTTCGACTTCCTCGCCCTGCCCCAGGTCGGCGGTGAAGGTGACGACTTCGGCGTCGTATTCGGTCTGCAGCCATTTCAGGATTATGGATGTGTCGAGCCCACCCGAATAGGCGAGGACGACTTTGAGGCGGGGGATTGTCATGGGTCTTCTCTCGTTCATCTAAGATACCGGCTTGGCTGAGCTTGTCGAAGCCCTTCTTTTTCTCGTCAGGCTGCACCGAAAGAAGAAAGGCCCTTCGACAGGCTCAGGGAAGTCGGCTTTTGAAGTCTGCTCAGTCTTGTCCAGCCATTGACCGAAACCGGTCCGCCATCACACCCGCGATCACGCCGTCGCGCAGTGCGACGAACAGCGTGTCGTCGCCCGATATCGTGCCCGCGAATTCCGGCAGTGCCGCCTCGTCGATGACGAGCCCGACGAGATGCGCGGACCCGGGCGGCGTCTTGAGCACGAGCAGATTGCCCGCGGCTTCGACCGATCGCACCCATTCGCCGACGATGCGCTCCATGCGTCCGGCCTGGTAATCGGCCGCGCCCTCGTCGGTCATGGCGTAGCGTAGCGCACCGCCGCGCTTGACCTTGACCGCGCCCAAGCTGTCCAAGTCGCGCGACACGGTCGCCTGCGTTGCGGGGTGGCCCAAGGCGGCGAGCCTTGCCGTGACCTCCTCCTGACTGCCGAGCGTCTCGGTGCGGATCAGTTCGGCGAGCGCCTCTTGCCGACGTGCGCGACCGCTCACGTGACCAGCCACGCCAAAGCCGCGCGCGCGGAATGCATGCGGTTGGTCGCCTGCTGCCACACGGCGGACGCCAGACCGTCGATGACGTCGGCCGCGACTTCCTCGCCGCGGTGCGCGGGGAGGCAGTGGAGGAACCAGGCATCGTCGGTTCGCGCCATGACTTGCCGCGTCACCTGGTGGTTGGCGAACGCGGTGCGGCGGGCATCGACTTCGTCCCCCTGCCCCATCGATACCCAGACGTCGGTGTAGACGAATTTCGCGCCCGCGACCGCGTCGGCGGGATCGACGACCTGGCGCACGCCGGGCATGCGCGCCAGCTCCGCAGGCTCGAAGCCATAGCCTTCGGGCGAGGCGACGGTCAGCTCCGCGCCAAGCTTCGAACAGCCTTCGGCGAGCGATCGGCACACGTTGTTCGCGTCGCCGACATAGGCGATCCGCACGCCTTCGATCCGTCCGGCCAGCTGGCGGATCGTGAGCAGGTCGGCGAGCGCCTGCAACGGGTGCGCGCGTTCGGACAGCATGTTGAGCACGGGCGCATCCGTCGCGGCGGCCATCGCATCCAGATGGGCGTGCGCCGCGACGCGCGCGGCGATGATCGCGTGGTAGCAGGCGAGCGTGCGCGCGACATCCTCGGGCGTTTCGCGCGTGCCGAGGCCGACTTCGTCCTTTTGGATATAAACCGGATGCCCGCCAAGTTGAATTACCGCCATTTCCATGGAGTTGCGCGTGCGGGCCGAAGGTTTTTCGAAGAGCAGCGCGACGCCCCTGCCGGCCAGCGGCGTGCCCAGATCACGCTTGGACAGGTCGAGCAGCTGTGTGAGCGCGGCGGCGTCGAGGTCGGCAATGGTCAAAAGGTTCACCAGCTCGCCTCGCGCTTGATCATCGTCCCGATGCCCTCGTCGGTCAGCAGCTCGATGAGCAGCGCGTGGGGCACGCGTCCGTCGATGATGTGCGCGGTGTCGACGCCGCCCTCGACCGCGTCGGCGCATGCGCGCAATTTGGGGATCATGCCGCCGGTGATCGAACCGTCGGCCATACGCGACCGCATATCGGCGGCGGTCAGGCGGGGAACGAGGCTGGTCTCGTCGTCCACGTCTTCGAGCAGACCGGGCGCGGCGGTCAGATAAATGATCTTTTCGGCACCCATCGCGCAGGCGATCGCCATCGCGGCTTCGTCGGCGTTGATGTTGTAGGGCTGGCCGGACGCGTCCGCGCCGACGGTGGAGACGACGGGAGCCATGCCGTCGTCGAGCAGCTGATGCAGGATCGCCGAGCGCACCTGCGCGACGTCGCCGACGAAGCCAAGCGTCGGATCGCGGGGCGTGGTGACGAGGAAACCGCCGTCCTCGCCCGAAACGCCGACCGCGACGGGCTCTTCGGGCGTCTCGGCATTGATCGTCGCGACCAGATCGCGGTTGACCTTGCCGACGAGCACCATGCGGACGATGTCGAGCGTCTCGGCGTCGGTGACGCGCAGGCCGTCGCGAAATTCCGGCTCCTTGCCCATGCGGCGCATCACCGCGTCGACCTGCGGCCCGCCCCCGTGGACGAGGACGCAGCGCACGCCGACGCTGCGGAGCAGGAGCAGGTCCTGTGCGAGCGCGCGGTCGAGTTCATGGTCGATCGCCGCGCCGCCCAGCTTGACGACGATCGACTTGCCCGCGAACCGGCGGATGTAGGGCAGCGCGCGGACGAGGACGTGCGCGATGGATTGCGCGCGATCGGGGATTTGCGGAGACGCGTTCATGACGTTTGGCTGTTTTCCTTGATGTATCCGGGGCCCAGATCGACCCCGATCAGCCGCGCCGACCCGGTGCCGATGCCAAGTCCGACTTCGATCGCGATCTCGTCGCCCGCCATGTGCGCGGCGACGGCGGCGGCATCGTGGGCAAGCGGCGCGCACGCGCGGGACACGACGATGCCGCCATAGGCGACGGTGGCGAGGTCGGGCTCGAACGCGACGTTGGCCGAACCCGCGGCGGACAAGATGCGTCCCCAATACGGGTCCGCGCCGTGCCACGAACATTTGACCAGATTGTTCTCGCCGATCGCCTTGGCGGCTGCGCGCGCCTCCGCGTCCGTGACCGCGCCGGTGACGTGGAGCTGGACCAGCTTGGTCATCCCTTCCGCGTCGCGCGCCATGAGCAGCGTCAGGTCCTCGCACACGCGGTGCACCGCGTCGGCGAATTCGGTCAGGTCGGGCGCGCCGCGCCGTCCGCTCGCGAGCAGGATGACGCTGTCGTTGGTCGAGGTCGCGCCGTCGACGTTGAGCGTGTTGAAGGTCCGGTCGACCGCGTTCTTCAGGATCGCCTGCAGCTCCGCCTGCGCGACGTCCGCGTCCGTGGTCAGGAACGCCAGCATCGTCGCCATGTTTGGCGCGAGCATCCCGCACCCTTTTGCCATGCCGCCGACGGTGAAGGTGGAGCCGGAGACGACCGCCTGCTTTGGGCGCGTGTCCGTCGTCAGGATGCCGCGCGCCGCGTCCTCGCCGCCGTCGCGCGACAACCCCGCCGCGAGCCGGGGCGTGGCTTCCAGGATGACGTCGATCGGCAGCGGCGTTCCGATGATCCCCGTCGAACAGACGAGCACGTCGCCCGAAGCCACGCCCCCAAACCTGCTGCTTAATGCCGCCGCCGCAGCGCCGCACATGCGTTCCGCGTCCGCGCGGCCCTTCGCGCCCGTGCCCGCGTTGGCGTTGCCCGAACTCACGACGATCGCGGCCGCGCGCCCGTCGTTCGCGGCGAGCCGGATGCGGCATGCCCCTACGGGAGGCGCGAAGAATTTGTTCTGCGTGAAGACGGCGGCGGCGGTGACGGGCTTGCCGTCGTCCGTGGCGAGCATCGCCATGTCGTGGTTCGCGGGCTTGATCCCCGCGTGCAGTCCGAACGCGACGAACCCTTCGGCTGCGGTAACACTCATGGAAACACTCCGCACGTGGTGAGGCCCGCCGTCTCGTCCAGCCCGAGCATGAGGTTGGCGCATTGGATCATCTGCCCGGCCGCGCCCTTGCCCAGATTGTCGAGCGCCGCGATCGCGAGCACGCGGCCGGTGCGCTCGTCGTATCGCGCGGTCAGGTGCACCGCGTTGGAGCCGAGCGTCCACTTGGTCGCGGGCGACGTTTGCGAGACGTGGACGAAGGGTTCGTCGGCATAGGCGGCGCGCAACGCGTCGAGCGGCGCGTCGGCAGACATCGAGCCAGAGGCTTGCGCGTAGCAGGTCGCCAGAATTCCGCGACTCATGGGAGCCAGATGCGGCGTGAACAGGATGCGGCCACCAATCGCTTCCTGCATCTCCGCGGTGTGGCGGTGGGTCAGGAGCGCGTAGGCCACCATCGATTCGGCGACGGTCGAGAAGCCCGTCTCCTCCTTCGCCCCCCGCCCTGCCCCGCTGACGCCGGACGCGGCATCCACGATCAGCGTTTGTGGGTCGACGAGGCCAGCATCGACGAGCGGCTTCAACGCCAGGATCGCCGCGGTGGCGTAGCAGCCCGCGGCGGCGGTGCATTTCGTGGTACGGATCTTGTCGCGGTTGAGTTCGGGAATGCCGTAGACAAATCTTTGTAGCAGGTCGGGGGCGCTGTGTTCGTCGCCGTGCCAGCGTGTGTAGGTCTCCGCGTCTGACAGCCGGAAATCCGCGCCGAGATCGACGAAGGCGATGCCACGGTCGACGATTCCCGGGGCCAGGCGCTGCGAGTGACCGTGGGGGAGCGCGGCGAAGACGAGGTCGGTGCCGCCCAGCATCGCGGGATCAAAAGCTTCGATGCGCACCTGTGGGTAGGCGAGCGCGAGGTGCGGGTGGACGGCGGCGACGGGATCGCCTGCCCTGCTGTCGCCAAGAACGTGAAGCACGCAAATCTCGGGGTGGCCGCTCAGGAGGCGGAGGAGCTCGCCTCCGACATAGCCGGACGCACCGAGGATGAGGACGTTTGTCACTGCGGTCCCTATGCACTTAGTTGCATAATTATGCAAGCTCGGTTCAGATGGGCACGACCTCCGTCAAATAGGGATTTACCGGCACCGCGTCCGGCACCGACAACCGCGGCACGGGCCGCGCCGCCGCGTTCGCCAGCCACGCTGGGCCGTTCGGACGTTCGCGGATCGACTTGTCCGACTTGGTCGACACGAGCCCGTAGATCGGCAGGTCGCGATACCCAGGCGAGGCATCCCCGAACGCCCAGGCCAGATTGCCGTACGTCGACGGATCGCGCCCATCCAAACTCAGCCGGTCGTTGAGGTAGCAGGCGGTGGCCCACGCGGTCTTGGGATCGGGCGTGTATTCGATGATCTTCTTGGCCCAGTACATGCGCAGGTTGTTGTGCATCCACCCGTCGAGCACATACTGCTTTTGGCACGCGTTCCACGTCTCGTCGCGCGTCTCGCCATGGAGCAGCGCGGACAGGGTTTCCACGTTCGGGCGCGGGTCGGACGCGTGTTCGCCCAGATAGCGGTGCGAGCGATCGGGAAGCCGGGCCCAGCTTTCGGGCACGGGCTTGGTGCGGGCCGCGTAGTGGTACCATTCGCGCCAGGTCAGCAGTTCGTCGATATACTTGGCCTTGTCGACGGCGGGGACGTCCGCGGCCTGCACCGCGGCGACGATTTCGCGTGGGCCGACGAGGCCGAAGTGGAGGTATGGCGACAGCGAACTCGCGCCTTCGGGTCTGCTCGCGTCGCCGCGCGCGCTCGCGTAGACGGGGAGCACCTCCTCGGTCAGGCGGCGCAGGCGGACGAGCACTTCGTCGCGGGTCGCGGGGAACATCGCGACGGGGGCGACCGCGTGGTCGATGTCGAGCGAGGCGACGAGCCCGTCCAACTCCGCGTCCGTCGTGTTCGACCAGTCGTCGGGCACGTAGGGCAACGGCCCGGCATACGGCGCCACTTCCGGTGACTCCTCGTGCCACGCGTACCACTGCTCCCGCGCCTTTTCGTGGCGGCGGCGGAAGGCGGAGGTGGTGCCGACGCCGACCTCCATCGCGAGCGGCGGGACGACGCACGCCGCGTTGACCGCGAACACGGCGACCGGCGTTTTCCCGGCGACGCGTTCGGACTGCCATTGCGCGACGAACGCGGGTTGGTCCTCCAGCACCACCGCGGCCGCATTCGCCGCGAGTCGGTAGACGAGGCCGCGGTCGCGCTTTTTGGCCCGGTCGACGTACTGGATGCACGCGAGCCCGCGTTGCCTGCACCCGCGCGCCACGTCCCGCGATCCGCCCAGGATAAAGCGGTGCAGCCGCGCCGACGCGTACGGATAGTCTTCGCGAAGGCCATGATAGACGAGCACGGGAAGCCGCAGTTCGTTGCCGAGCCGGATTGCCGCGTCGATTACCGGATTGTCGCGCGCGCGCAGCGCCTGCTGCAGCCAGCACAGCACGTACGCGCCGCCCGGGTGGATCGGCCTGTCGTTGGCGGGGCGGACGCGCGGAGCCTCGATCCAGGTCGTGAAGGCATCGGGCAAAACGGTCATGGCGCGCTCAACACGCGAAGCGCGTCGCGGCTCCCCCCGGTTGCGCGAAGCGGGGTGCCCGGTTGCGCGAAGCGGCGTGGACGCGATAGCACGACCCGCATGATCATCGGAATCGACCTTGGCACCACCAACAGCGCGGCCGCGGTTTTCCGCGACGGGGCGGCGAGCCTGATCCCCAATCGGCTGGGCGACGTGCTCACTCCGTCCGCGGTTTCGATCGACGAAGGCGGCGCGGTGCTCGTCGGCTTGGCGGCGCGCGAGCGCCAGGGCACGCACCCGCGCGACACCGCGACCGCGTTCAAGCGCTACATCGGCACGTCGCGCGAGACGGTGCTTGGCGGGCGCAGCTTTTCGGCGGAAGACCTGTCCGGGCTCGTGCTGCGCAGCCTCAAGGAAGACGCGGAAGCCTTTCTCGGCGAGGAGGTGACGGAGGCAGTCGTGACCGTTCCTGCTTATTTCAACGACAAGCAGCGAAAGGCGACGCGGCGCGCGGGCGAGCTCGCCGGCCTTCGCGTCGACCGCATCGTCAACGAGCCGACCGCGGCCGCGCTCGCCTACGGCATCCACCGGCTCAATGCGGAATCGCGCTTTCTCGTCTTCGACCTCGGCGGCGGCACGTTCGACGTGTCCGTGCTCGAAATCTTCGAAGGGGTCATTGAAGTGCGCGCGTCCACCGGCGACAACCGGCTCGGCGGCGAGGACTTCAACGAAGTGCTCGTCGGGATGATGCGCGAACGTCATGCGAAAACGTGGGGGGCGTGGGGCCGCGACGACGACGACCTGTACCAGAAGCTGCGCGAGCAGGCCGAGCGCGCGCGCCGGGCGCTGAGTGGCAGTCCCGAAGCGGAGATGAGCGTCCTGTGGCGCGAGGAGGCGTTCGCCATGACGGTCACTGCCGACGCGTTCGAAAAAGCGTGCGAACCGCTCATTACCCGGCTGCGCGAGCCCGTCTTGCGCTCGCTCCGCGACAGCGACCTGCGGCCCGAAACCCTGTCGGAGATCATCCTCATCGGCGGGGCGACGCGCATGCCGATCGTGCGTCGCGCCGTGGCGCGCATGTTCGGGCGTTTTCCCAACGCCACGGTCAACCCCGACGAGGCGGTGGCGCTGGGCGCGGCGGTACAGGCCGGGTTGAAGGCGCGCGACGCGGCGTTGCGCGAGGTCGTGCTGACGGACGTGTGCCCGTTCTCGCTCGGCATCGAGACGGTACGCGCGCTGGGCAACAACGCGTTCGAGGACGGGGTTTTCTCGCCCGTGATCGAGCGCAACACAACCGTGCCCGCGAGCCGCTCCGAGATTTTCTCGACGACGCAGGCGAACCAGCCGTCGGTGCGCGTCAAGATTTTCCAGGGCGAGTCACGCAGCGTCAAGGACAACGTTCAGATCGGCGAGATCGAAGTCCCGATGCCGCGCGGCCCCGCGCACCAGCCGTTCGAATGCCGCTTTTCGTACGACATCAACGGGTTGCTCGAAGTCGACATCCTGGTGCCCGCGAGCAAGGAACGGCGGCAGCTCGTCATTTCCGATCCCGACGTCGAAGTCGACCCGGCCGAGTTCGCCCGGCGTCGCGAGGCGCTGGCCGCGCTGAAAGTCCATCCACGCGACGAGGAGCCGGTGCGCGCGGCGCTTGCGCGCGGGGAGCGGTGCTGGGAGAACGCGCTGGGCGAAGGCCGCGACCACGTCAATCACCTCATCGGGCAGTTCAAGGCGGCGATCGAAACGCAGGATCGGCGGGCCGTCGAACGCGCGCGCGAGGCGTTCATGAGCGAACTCGACCGGCTGGAAGGCGAATCGTTTTTGTGAGCGGCGCTTGAAGTCCGTCTGGGAGACTTTGGGAGTGCCGCCCGGCAGCGAGCGCGACGCGATCCGGCGCGGCTATGCACGCAAGCTCAAGACCGTCCATCCCGAAGACGACCCTGAAGGGTTCAAGGCGTTGCGGGAGGCGTACGACCAGGCGCTGCAGGAAGCCGAATGGGCCGCGCGCTACGGCGACGATTATCACGAGGAGGACGAGGAGGAGGCGTTCGCGGACGACGGCGCGAGCGACGCCGGCGACGCGGGCGAATACGCGCGCGGTTGGCACACGCGCGACACCGCGCCGGTCCGGGACGGTGCCGAAGATGCGTTTGCCGTGGAAGACGAGCGAGACGCCGCCGCGTTCGACGCGATCCTGCGCGATTTCGCTGAACGCCTTGATTCCGATGCCGCGCCCGATCCGGACGGGCTGATCGCCGCCTTCGACGCGATCGTCGCATCGCCCGTCATGGACGGCATTTCGGCGCGCGGCGGCGTCGAGGCGTGGCTTGCCGAGGCGATCGCGGACGCGATCCCGCGTTCCGACCCGCTGATCGTGCACGCGATCCGCACCTTCGGGTGGGACGACAACGATCACCGCCGCACGAACGACTGGCACCTCGGCCGCATCATGCGGCGGATCGAAGAGTGGGATTTCATCGCCGACGCGCAGATCGCGGGCAGCGAAGCGCACTTGGGCTGGCGCGCGCTGACCGGGCCTCCGCTGCCGAACTGGCGCATGCGACTGCTCGCCTGGTCGGCGACGCAGCGTGCGCAGGTACGGCGGATCCTCGAGCGCACCCGCTACGACATGCCCGGACTGCGGCACCATTTCACCCCCGAGGGCGCCGCCTGGTGGGAAGCGTTCGAGGGTCGCGCGCATCACACGATCGGCACGCTGCTCCTCGCGCCGCTCGTTCTCTGGCTCGTGGATTATGTCGCGGGGGCGTTGTCGAACGACGCCGCGGTCGAAGGCTACGCAACCCTGCTCGGCATCCCGCTTGCGCTGGTCGCGCCGACCTTGTGGGTGCGGCTCGTCAAGAAGCGGCAGCTCGGATGGATGCAGGGCGACATCGACCCGCCCCCGCGCTGGTTCGCGACCGGCTGGATGCCCGCCGCCGTAGCGCTGCCGCTCGCCGCCATGCTGCTGCCGGGCGATGCCGTGGGGATCGGCATCGCGTTCGTCCTGTCCGCGCT
>JAABUS010006108.1_pt1 | contig 14965 bp, 11 predicted proteins | sample 5560161 | NCBI WGS metagenome assembly JAABUS01 (sample SAMN10711885, study PRJNA513376) | rock metagenome | isolation source: Antarctica rocks | place: Antarctica: Victoria Land, Trio Nunatak nord | collected 2016-01-04 | reverse complement strand
ACCGGCCCCGGTATCTCGGCCATGTAGGTCTTCGGCACTCCGAACGAGGGATGCGTCAACCGGTGGGCGAGCTCGCCATCGTTGGTGAGCAACAACAATCCCTCCGAGTCCATGTCGAGCCGGCCGACGTGGAACAGCCGGGCACATTCGCTCCATTCGGCGACCAACTGTCCGATGTGCGGGCGGCCCTGATCGTCCGACATCGTCGACAGCATTCCCGGCTGTTTGTTCAACGCCAGATACACCAGGTCGGACTGCATCTGGACACGGTTGCCGTCGACGTGCACGACGGCATTGCCGGGGTCGATCCGCATACCCATCTCACGGACTACGATTCCGTCGACCTTCACCCTGCCGTCCCGGATCATCTCCTCGGCCTTGCGGCGGGACGCGACGCCCGCGGACGACAGAACCTTTTGCAGGCGAACGCCTTCGGATCGTTCGTCCGCAGAGAACTGCGGTGGGACTGTCCCCTTGGCGGGGTGGTCGAACTGGTCAGACATGGCTTCATTCCTCGCTCGGACTATTCACCGGCGTGCGATCCTCTGAGGGGTACGCCCGATGTGACTGGCCACTCGCCCGAGCCCTCGGCCCGGGGTCGTGGTCCAGTGGTGAATAGTCCTCGCCATCGATTGCATCCGCTTCGGGCAATAGCGGTCCGATCTCGGGCAGTTCCTCCAGGGAGTTCAGCCCGAGCCGTTCGGTGAACAGCTCCGTGGTGCGGTACAGCAGGCCGCCGGTCTCGGCGTCCGACCCGGCCTCTTCGACGAGCCCGCGAGCCGCCAGCGTGCGGATCACGCCGTCGACGTTGACGCCCCGCACAGCGGCGATACGGGCCCGAGTCACCGGCTGTCGATACGCAATCACCGCAAGGGTTTCCATCGCGGCCCGGGACAGCCGGGTCTGCTGTCCGTCCAGCACGAACCGCTCGACCACCGGCGCGAACCGATCGCGGGTGTAGAAGCGCCAGCCGCCGCCGACCTCGCGCAGATCGATACCGGAACGGGCGTCGGTATACCGCTGCGTCAACAGGACCAGCTCGCTGCGGACCTCGTAGACCGATCGGCCCGTTGCCGTCGCCAGCGCCTGTTCGCTGACCGGGCTGTCGACCACCAACAGCACCGCCTCCAGCGCGCCGGACAGCTCGTCGGCGGCGACATCGGGTGCGCTGCTGGGCGGGACCGCGTCGTCGTCGATCTCTGGTTGTCCCTGAGCCACGGCGTCGGGGTAGCCGCTCAGATCGGTTGTCCGGACCGGCGGCGGTGACCCGTGTTGCTGGCTCATTCGTACTCCTCGTCGGTGGCGATCCCGGCAGCGGCGGTGGCCTGGCCCGATGACCCGCCGTCGGCGTGCGCACTGCCGTATTCGCCGGTCCACCGGACCGTCAATTCCCCCCACGGTTCGGGCTGGTCGAAGACCACGGCGGCCTCACGATAGAGATTGAGCAGACCGAGGAATCTGGCCACCACCTCATTGGTCATCCGGCAACCGGCCACCAGTTCGGCGAACGTCATGGACCCGTTGCCGGCCAACATGTTCCGCATTGCGGCGGTGTGTTCGGCGACCGACACCGTCGAGGCGTGAATGTGGTCAAGGGACATGCTCGGCGGCGGATCGGGGCGGAAGACGTGGGCCGCGAACTCGGCGAAGGCGGCCGGATCCATTCCGATGCGCACCTCGGGCAACAGCCCCAGGTAGCGGTCCTCGAGGGTCACCGCGCGTGGATACCGGCGCAGCGCGGCGGCTTCCAGTTCCCGGAACAGCATCGACACCTGCTGGAAGGCGCGGTAGGCCAGCAGCCTGGCGAAGAGCAGGTCCTTGGCCTCCAGCAGCGCCAGGTCGTCGGGGTTCTCCACCTCGGCGTCGGGCAGCAGCCTGGCAGCCTTGAGGTCGAGCAGGGTCGCCGCCACCACCAGGAAATCGGTGACCTGCTCCAGGTCGAAGTTCTCGCCCATGGCCCTGATGTGCGCAATGAACTCGTCCGTCACCCGGTGCAACGCCACTTCGGTGACGTCCATCCGATGCTGGCCGATCAGCTGCAGCAACAGGTCGAACGGGCCGTCGAAGTTGTCCAGCTGCACCCGGAACACCGCGCGCGGGCCAGGGATCGTGCGGGCAGCCGGCGCCGCACCGGCCGTCGGGTTGTGGGTCGGGCCCGGGGTGGGGTCCGCGGTCCGGCCTGCGGTCGGGTCCGGCGCCGGGTCGGGGGTCGGGCCCGGGGTCGGGTCCGGCGCCGCGAGGATCAATGTGCGGTGTTCTGTGGTGGGTGTGACGGGAGTCGTCATTCAAATCCTCGAAGCCGATGATGATCCTCGCCGGGAAAGGGGGGCCGGCAGACTCACCGGGCGATCACTTCGCGAGCCAGCGCCCGGTAGGCGTCCGCCGCCGGCGACGTCGGCGCGTAGGAGGTGATGGGCTCGCCGGCCACCGTCGTCTCCGGGAACTTCACGGTCCGGGAGATCACCGCGTCGTACACCTGGTCGCCGAAGCGCTGCACCAGCATCGCCACCACATCTCTGGCGTGCACGGTGCGACCGTCGAACATGGTGACCAGCACTCCGTCGATCTCGAGGTCCGGGTTGATCCGCTCTTTCACCTTCTCGACCGTGTCGACCAGCAGGGCCACCCCGCGCAGCGAGAAGAACTCAGCGGCCACCGGCATGATCACCCCGCTGGCGCAGGCCAGCGCGTTGACCGTGAGCAGGCCGAGAGAGGGTTGACAGTCGATCAGGACGTAGTCGTAGGCGTGCAGCACCGGCCGGAGCGCGCGAGCCAGGGTCTGCTCCCGCCCCACCTCGTTGATCAGCTGCACCTCGGCGGCGGACAGATCGATGTTCGCCGGTATCAGGTCCAACCCGTCGACCTTGGTGGACACCAGCACGTCGGAGATCGACGTGCTCTTCGCCAGCATCAGGTCGTAGATGGTGCGCTCCAGCTCGTGGGAGGGCACACCGAGGCCGGCGGAGAGCGCGCCCTGCGGATCCAGATCGACCAGCAGCACCCGGCGCCCGAAGCCGGCCAGCGCCGCTCCGAGGTTGATGGTCGATGTGGTCTTGCCGACCCCGCCCTTCTGGTTGCACATGGCGATCACCCTGGCCGGGCCGTGGCTGGTCAGCGGCGCCGGTTCGGGTGTGTGACGGGACGTTCGGCCCGTCGGCCCGAGATCGCCGGGTGTCCGGTCGACCAGCTCGGGACCGGCGTCCGGAACGCCGTGCGGGACAATCGGGTCGGGGGCGGAGCCGGTCGTCGGGCTGTCCGCGCCGGGAGCGGAGCTGTCGGTGGTGACGCTGTCCACTTCGGTGGGACCGGCGGCGTCGGTGGCGCGTTCTGGATCGGGGATGGGCCGGTGACCGGCATCGGGGCGGGGGGCCCCGGCGTTGACCCAGCTCGCGTCGTCCGGTTCGGTCATCAACTCTGCGAACTCCAGCCTCTCCACCGTCATCCTCCCGACGACGTTCGCCAGATTAGGCGCTCGAGGACCGACTCACCAACACGACCCGCCTGAACCGTGGTCGTGGGCTTCGCCGGCGGCTGGGCCCCAGCGTGCCGCACCGGCCGTTGGCCGACCGGGGCGGTCGGCGACCTCGACCGTTGAGGCCTGATGCGTCTGTTGACGTGATGCCTCGTGGTGACCAGTCCAGATCAGCAGCGTGACCGCCTCCGCACCGGTGACCTCGGCGCCGCGCGCCGACGAGAGACCGCCTGTCGCGAACGAGTGCTGCGCACCGACCGATACGCTCGGCGGATGAGTCGCCCACATCGACCGTGGCCGGCTCTTTCCTCGGCCGAGCGGTCTGTTCTGGTGGACGTCTTGGTGAACGGGCCCGCATCCCGGGCGCACCTTTCGCGCCGGCTGGCGCTGTCACCCGCAAGCCTGACCCGCATCACCAGACTGCTGGTGGTCAACGGGATCTTGACCGAGACCGGGGTGGCGCCTGCGGATCGGCCCGGTCGTCCGTCGATGCCGATGGATGTCATGGTCGATGCTGCCCACCTGATCGGGGTGAACCTGACAGCGACCGCCCTGCACCTGGTCCGCACCGACCTGCGCGCGAGGATCATCGAACAGCGCGACATCGAACTTAGCGACACCAGCCCGGAGTCCGTTGCCGACACCATCGGTCGAGCGGTCGAAGAGCAACGGGCACAAGATCTTTCACTGCTCGCCATCGGCATCAGTCTCGCCGGTCCTGTCTCCCCCGCGTCCCGCATCGTGCGCACCTCGCCGTTCCTGGGCTGGGCCGATGTCCCGCTGGTCCAGATGGTCAAGAACCGAACGGACCTGCCGACCTTCGTCGAGAACGACGTCCGGGCGTTGACCGCTGCCGAGCACTGGTTCGGCGCGGCGGCCGGATGCTCGGATTTCGTCCTGGTGACGATCGGGTCCGGTGTCGGATGCGGAATGGTCATCGATCATCGACTTGTCGAGGGCGTCGTCGGCGGCAGCGGCCAGGTGGGTCACCTGCCGATCACCGCATCCGGGCCGCTCTGCGAACGGGGCCATCGAGGTTGTGTCCGTTCGTATTTGGCATCCTCGTCGATCATCAGCCAGGTGAGCATTGGTACCGGCAGAACTAATCTGCGGTATGACGACGTGCTCGACCTGTCGGTGAGCGGCGAGCCGGTGGCACGCCGCGTTGTCACCGACGCGGCAACCGCTTTGGGTCAGTTGATCGGCACCCTGGCCGCGGTGAGTTCCCCGCAGAAGGTGCTCATCTCCGGCGAAGGCGTGCGGCTCGCGGACCTGATGCTGGACCTGATTCGAGAAGAGGCGGCGCGCGCCCAGCACTGGACCCTTGAGCCGGTGGACATCGAGATCTCGCCGTTCACCTTCACCGAGTGGGCCAGAGGTGCTGCGGTGATGGCACTTCGGCGTCAATGGGAACCCGGGGCTCGGCTCAACGACGACTGACCGCACCGGTATCCCGACCGGAGGCCCTCATCCGAGCCGAATCACAGCGACTCCACCGGCCGGCACCAGCACGCACTCGCCATCCCGATCCGCTCCCAGCAGGTCATGACCTGCGATCGGCAGCTGGATCTGCTCGGCGGTGTGGTTGATCACGAAGGTCCAGCGGCGGCTTCCTCGTTCCCTGGTCAGGATCTCCACTCCGTCCATCGGGTCGGCGCTGATTCCGACGGTTTCCAGGACGGTCGCGATCAGCTCTGACAGCCCGGCACGGGTCAGCTCGCTGCCGACATAGAAGGCGCGACCGCGACCGAAATCGTTGCGGGACAACGCGACCGATCCGGCGGATCCACCACTGCGGTAACGGCTGAGTACCTGAGCGGTGTCCGCTCTGGCCGTCTCGGACCACAACCTGCCGGGGCCGAACGAGGAGAGCTCGACGGTCTGGTCGGCAAGGAGCGGGTTGAACTCTTCGACCGTGACCCCCAAGATGTCGCGCAGCGCCCCCGGGTGCCCGCCCGGCCAGATGTGGTCGTTCTCGTCGGCTATCCCCGAGAAGTAGCCGACAAGCACCGTTCCGCCGGTTTCGACGAAACGACTGATGTGGTTCTTGGTCGTCGCGTCGATGAGGTACAAGCCGGGTAGCAACAGCAGCCGATAGCCATCCAGGGGTGTTGCGGGTCCGACGAAGTCGACCGGTACGTTTCGGCGCCAGAGTTCACGATGCCAGTTCTGCACCGATTCCATCACCGAGAAGTCCACCGAGGGGTGGGCGTCCAGTTCTGCGGCCCACCAGGAGTTCCAGTCGAACATGATGCCCACTTCGGCGGGTGCGGGCGTGCTTGCGGTGGTCTCGGCGATGGCCCGCAGGGTGGCGCCGAGGGCGACGACCTCGCGCCAGCGAGCCGAATCCGTCCCGGCGTGCGGCAACAGGGCGGAATGGAACTTCTCGGCACCGAACAGCGATGCTCGCCACTGGAAGAACAACGCACCATCGGCACCGCGGGCGATGTGCTGCAACGAATTCCGCAGCATCCGGCCCGGTTCCTTCGCGGGATTGCGGGGCTGCCAATTGACCGCCGATGTCGAGTGCTCCATCAGTAGCCACGGCCGTCCGCCGGCGAGCGAACGCATCAGATCCGCGGACATCGCCGTCATCTGGTCCGGCGTGGCATTCGCCGCGATGAGGTAATCGTCATTGGAGACGATGTCCATTTCGGGTGCCCAGGAGAAGTAGTCGACATGCCGGAAGAAGGACATGAAGTTGGTCGTCACCGGCTGCCGTCCCACCGATCTGACCGCCGACGCCTCGGTCCGGAAGCACTCGAGCAGCTCCGCGGAGCAGAACCTGCTCCAGTCCAGTTGCTGGGTCGGATTGGCGAAGGAGTCGTAGGAGACGGCCCCAGGTGGGAAGATCTCGGACCAGCGGGCGTACCGCTGGCTCCAGAAGCTTGTTCCCCAGCAACAGTTCAGCTCCGCCAGCGTGCCGTACCGGCGTTGCAACCAGTCGCGGAACCCCGCGGCCGATGTCGGGCAGAAGCACTGGTGGTTGTGGCATCCGTATTCGTTGTTGACGTGCCACATCACCACCGCAGGATGGTCGGAGTATCGGCCGGCAAGCTTGCGAGCCAACTTGCTCGCGGCATGCCGATAGGCCAGCGCCGACGGGCAGAATGCTTGCCGGCCGCCGTGCATGCGGACCGTTCCGTTCCGGTCCACCAGCCGCGCTTGCGGATGATCGGTGGTGAACCATGGTGGTGGGGAGGCGGTGCCGGTGGCCAGATCGACCGCAATCCCGCCCGCATGCAACAGCTCGAGGACCTCGTCCAGCCAGCCGAAATCGTAGTTTCCAGGTGTGGGTTCCAGCAGTGCCCAGGAGAACACCCCGACGGTGACCAGGTTGATGCCGGCCTGCTGCATCAGTGCGATGTCCTGCGGCCAGACCTCACGTGGCCACTGCTCCGGGTTGTAGTCGCCGCCGAATGCGAAACCTCCGATCGTTCTGGTCACCAGATCAAGCGCCGAGTCTGGCCCCGGCGGTGGCTCGGTCGTCGGCCCCGGGCCTGGCCGGGTCATTTGACCGAGCCGGCGGACAGGCCGCCGCGCCAGAACCGTTGCAGCGACAGGAACATGATGATCAACGGGATGACCGCGATGACGGCGCCGGTGATGGTGAGAGTCTGCAGGTCCGGGGATCGGGAGATCTGTGATTGCCAGCTGAACAGGCCCAGGGTGACGGGGTACAACGATTGGTCCTGCAACATGACCAGCGGCAGGAAGAAGTTGTTCCAGATGGCGACGAACTGGAACAGGAAGATCGTCACCAGCGCCGGGGCCATCAGCCGGGTGGCAATGCTGAAGAAGATTCTGAACTCGCCGGATCCGTCCAGTCGTCCTGCCTCGATCAATTCGTCGGGCACCGACGCCGATGCGAAGATGCGGGACAGATACACACCGAACGGTGAGACGATCGAGGGCAGCAGCACCGACCAGTAGCTGTTCGTCAGTCCGGCCTTGGTGAAGATCAGGAACAGCGGAAGTGCCAGTGCGGTGGCCGGCATCAGCACACCACCGAGTACCACATTGAAGACGAACTCCCGACCGCGGAACCGATACTTGGCCAGCGCGTAACCGGCCAATGCCGACAGCAGCGTTCCGATGACCGCCCCGCCGACGGCGTAGAGCACCGAGTTCAGCAACCAGCGCAGGTAGATGCCGTTGTCTCGGGTGAAGAGTGACCCGATGTTGCTCGGCAGCGCGCCTCGTGGCACCACGCCGCTGGTGGTCGCCAGTTGGGACTGCTGCTTGGTCGCCGCGACGACCAGCACGTAGACCGGGAACAGGAAGTACACCAGCGCGATGAACATGACCGCCATGGATGCCACCACGGTCAGCTTGTTCTCGCGCGGGCCGCGGGCGCCCTCGGCCGGCTCCGGGGTGGTGATCGCTCCCGCGGTACTGGTCAGGATGCTCATGCTCCTGCCCTCCGGTTGGTCAGTTTGAGGAAACCGAAGGACAGCGCGAAGGTTCCGATCGCCAGGGTCACCGAGATGGCTGCGGAGACGTAGTAGTTGTTCCGTGCCGCGTTGAAGACCACCAGGTTGGGTGTGTAGCCAGAGGTGATGTTGGTGGATATCTTGCTGAAGACGATGGGCTCGGTGAACAGCTGCAGCGTCCCGATGATGGAGAACACCGCCGTCAGGATCAATGCCGGTGTCACGGCCGGAATCTTGATGCGTCGGGCGATCTGCCAGTTGCTGGCGCCGTCGAGCCGGGCTGCCTCGAAGATGTCGGTGGGGATGGCCAGCAACGCGGAGTAGATGATCAGCATGTTGTAACCCGAGTAGGTCCACGTGACGACGTTGGCGATGGACCACAGGACGGTGTTCGCGCCGAGAAAATCGACGGAAATGTTGAGCTTGTCCAGCAGCGCGACGATCGGTGACAGATTCGGTGAGTAGATGAATCCCCACATGATCGCTGCGATCACTCCGGGTATTCCGTACGGAACGAAGTAGGAGATCCGCAGAAACCGCTTGAGGTGTACGACGGTGGAGTCCAGCAGCAGGGCCAGTCCCAGCGCCAGGATCAGCATGATCGGTATCTGCACCACACCGAAGACCAGCACCCGAAGGACGCTGGATCTGAACTCGCCGGATTTGAAGACCTCGCCGTACTGGCTGAGGCCGGCGAACACCTGTGTGGCTTTGCCGTAGATGCCGCCGGTTCGTTCGATCTTGAACAGACTTTGGTAGATCGCGTACCCGATCGGCACCAGATAGAACAGCACGAAGGGGATACCGAACGGGAGCAGGAACAGCCACGGCAGCAGGCGGCTCCCACCGGCCGGCCGAGGTGTCTCCGGCTGCACCCGATTGCCGGTGCTCGACGCCGGCGCAGTGATCGCCATCTGTCACTCCTTCGCGGTGCGGGCGATACCAGGCGGCGAATTCGCTGGGGTGCTCTGTGCCGCAGCCCCGGGGTGATGGTCGCGGCGCCGGCCGAGGATGCCGACCGGCGACCGGCGCCGCGACGACGACATCAGTTGGCGACCGGGATGCTCTGTGCCTTCAGAGATTCCACGGTCTTGGTCTGCGCACTCTTCATCGCATCATCCAACGTGCCGCCACCGCCCAGCGCGGCAACCACACCGTCCTTGATGGCGTTGTAGGTGTCTGTCATCGTCGGTCCCCATTGGAACTCGGCGTTCACCCCACCGCTGGCGTTCTTGAACACGTCGAAGATCTGCTGGCCCCCATAGAATTCGACGCCCTTTTTCAGCGCCGGCAGATCCAGACCCGCCTTTGCCGCCGGATACAGCCCGCCGAGGTCGTTCTCCATGGCCAACGCGGCCGGATCGGTGTTGAGCCATAGGGCGAACTTCGCAGCTTCGGCCGGGTGCTTCGAGGAGGCAAGGACCGCCGTGGACGACCCGCCCCAGTTGCCGGCCTTGTTCTCGCCGGCAGTCCACTGCGGCATCGGCGCAACGGCCCACTTGCCGGCGGTGGACTTCGCGTTGTCCCTGATGGTGCTGTAGCCCCAGGCCGCACTGACCCAGCTGACCACGCTGCCGTCGTTCCAGGCCTTGTACAGCTCCGGCGAGAAGCCCTGCAGGTTGGTGGCAATCAGTTTCTTGGAGATCAGGTCCTGCCAGTACTTGTTGACCTGGGCCACCTGCTGGTTGCCGCCCAGGCTGACCTTGACGGCATCGTTCTGGGTGCTGAACAACTGGGCACCGTTCTGCCACAGCAGACCGGCGTACCAGTTCGGATCGCTCTGTGAGAAGAAGGTGATGTACTGCTTCGGATTCGCCGCATGGATCTTGGCCGCGTCCTCGGCATACTCCGCCCAGGTGGTCGGCGGTTTCAACCCGAGCTTGTCGAAGACGTCCTTGCGGTAGAACAGGGCCATCGGGCCGGCGTCCTGCGGGATCGCCCACACCCCGCCGGAACCACCGAAATCGACCTGTCCCCAGGTCCAGTCCACGAAACTGCTCTTGGCCTCGGCCACCCCAGGACATCCGGAGATGTCGGTCAGGCCGTTCTGCACCCGGAAGTTCGGCAACGTGTCGTACTCGACCTGGCCGAGATCGGGGGCAGTACCGGCTTTCAGGCCGTTCAGGAAGTTCTGGTAGGTGCCGGAATTGCCGGCCGGAACGTTCTGCACCGTCACCTGGATGTCGGGATTGGCCTTGTTCCACAGCGCAACCACATTCTCCATCTTCGGGACCCAGGTGGAGAAGGTGAGCTTGACGGGGCCGCCCGATGCGGCGCAGGCAGCGCCGGTTCCGCCGGACGCAGCAGCCGATGCGGCTGCGCTGGAGGTTGCCGGCCCGGAGCCGACGCCGGAACCCACGGGTGCGGCGGGGGTGCTCGACGAGCCACAGGAAGCGGCTGTCACTGCGAGTACGCACACCCCTATCAGCGCGCCCGCGCTGCGGGCTCGGTGGCCGAAATCTGTCATTGCCATCTCCTTTGATGGTGCGGCTGTTGGATACTCCGCGCGGCGGGATGCCGGCGGCCGGTCGGTGTCGACGGGGCTGCTGTGGTCGGCATGGACGGTCGTGCAGCGATCACTGGTCGACGGCCTCCAAGTGCAGCAAGATCGATCGCTCCGGATACAGCGCGGGGAGCTGCGCGCCCGATGCAGCCAGCGCCCGGCCGGACAAGTGCAGTCCCGACCGCATCCACTCCGGGGTCCAGCTGGTGCTGAGAAGCACGTCGGTGGCCAGTAGCGGACTCAGCCGGTAGTTCAGGTCGGGATTCAGCCCCGGCAAGCGAAATCGGCCGGGCGGCCAGGTCACCGACCGCTTCATGGTGGTGATCCCGACCACGGCGGCGCGGGCGTCACGGCCGATCACTGCGTTGATCCAGATTGCCGCATCCGGATGATCGACGACGACGACCCGCCCGGTGTGCAGCAGGGAACGGAACCGTTTGTACAGCGCGACCCATTCGCGAACCCTGGCCAACTCGGCCGGATCAGCCGCCGTCAGGTTCCACTCGATTCCCAGGTGCCCCCACAAGGCAGTGGCAGCACCGAAATCCAGTTCGTGATGGCGCTTGGTGGAGTGTGCCTGCGGCGAACCCAGATGAGTCCCGATCAGCTCCGGTGGGAGCAGAAGCTGGGTCCACCGCTGGATCCCTTGCCGTTCCAGCGGATCCAGGCAGTCGCTCGGCCAGACCCGATCGGTGAACTGCAGAATGCCGAGATCGATCCGGCCCCCGCCCGCTGCGCAGGATTCGATCTCCAGGTCGGGATGACGCGCTTTGAGCTCAGCCAACAGTCGGTACACCGCGCGGGTCTGGTCATGGACCCCCGGGATCCCGGCCGGCTGCTGGCCCGCTTCGACGACCATCCGGTTGTGGTCCCACTTGAGACTCGCGATCCGATAGCTGTCCAGCAGCGTGTGCAGACGGTCGGCGATGTGCCGATAGGCCTGCGGATTGCCGAGGTCCAGCACGTACTGCTGACGGCTGGCGATGCCGGGTCGTCCGCCGGCTTGGAAGATCCAGTCCGGATGCGCCCGAGCAAGTTCCGAATCCAGGTTGACCATCTCGGGTTCGACCCACAGCCCGAAGTCCATGCCGAGGCCGTGCACCTTGTCCACCAGCGCACCGAGTCCGTCCGGCCACACCTGATCATCGACGTACCAGTCGCCCAGACCAACCGCATCGGAACGACGACCGTGAAACCACCCGTCGTCCAATACGAAACGTTCGGCGCCCACGGACGCAGCCACCTCGGCGAGTCCCAACAGGTCTTCCAGCTGGTGGTCGAAATACACGGCCTCCCAGGTATTGACGACGACCGGCCGAGGCGTATGCGGGTGTTGTGGTCGGCTGCGCAGCAGGTGGTGGAATCGGCCTGCCAGCTCGTTGAGTCCGCGTCCCCAACTCGCAAACAGCCACGGGGTCAGGTAGGACTCACCGGGTGGCAGGCGCAACTCCCCTGGCAGCAGCAGCTCACCGGCGCCCAACAGCCGGATCCCGTTGTAGCTGTGTTCGGCATAGGCGAGTTGGTTGCCCGACCAGCCGACCTGAATTCCCCAGACCTGTCCGGCCGTGAAGCTGAATCCCGGCTGACCTGCCAGCAGCAGGTACGAACCGTCCGGGCCGGGCTTGCCCTTGCGCGATTCCCGGAGATGGGTGCCGATCCCGAACGGCTGTCGCTGCGGGATACGTTCCATGCTGTGACGGCCGGTGAAGTCGAGCAGCTCATCCGCTTCGGCCGGTACCGGCAGCGCGAGAACCATGCCGTCGAGGTCGTAGTGCTCCGTCCGATGCAGATTCGTCAGCTCCGAGCGCATCCGGATGATGCCCGCGGTGGTCAGCTCGACCACGACCTCCATGCCCAGCTGCGCCGTCTCATCTCTGCCCAGATAGCGGCGCCCGCCGGCGACATCACCGGCGCCCGGGATTTCCTGTTCCAGCGTCACCGAGAACAACGGCGAGAAGTCTTTGCCGGCACGGCTTCCGCTCAATCCGGGGGTTGCCACCCAGCCTTCCGCCGGCGTGGGGAGCACACCGACGCGCTCGGGTACTTCGATGCGGCTGTCGCCGAAGGGGGGGTCGGCGGCCAACGCGAGCTGATCGAGGTCGGCAGCGGTGAGATCGCCGAGGTCCGCTCCCCAGTGCAGGATTGCCGGCAGCGCAGCCCTGCGACTGTCCAGAACCAGGCTGACCCCCGCCGCGCGGAGATGAACGATCGAGCCGCCGTCAGCTGCCGGCACGGGTCACCTCCGGTGTGGACGCTGGTAATAGTTTCGCCGCGGTACTTAAGCTACGAAACCACGTCGCGCCAGGGCCGTCAAGACCGAGTTGGACCGGGATCTGCCGTTCCGATGGTGTCGCCAGGGCCGTCGCCTCGCCAACATTCACGGTTCCGGAGCCGGCGTGCACGGGACCCCTGGGCACGATAATGTCGCAGTTGAACTAATTGTTGGCGCACATCCGGACGGCCACACCACCGCACCACGTCGGCAATCGGGTCAAGGATCGTCGGCGTCCAGAACGGCTGTGCCGCAGGCCATCATCACCCCGGAACCGCCTCGGGTGCGTGGCTGATCCGAGGCATCACCGGGCGGCTCACCCGGTCCGCTGGACCGGCCCGGGGGATCGGACGGCGAACTGCTCGCGGTGGCGGCGGGGGCTGGTTCCCAGCTGCTCGCGGAAGTGCCGCCTCAGCGAGGTCGCCGAACCGAATCCGCTCTGCTCCGCGACGACGTCGACACCCAGGCCGGTGGTTTCGAGCAGCGCCCTGGCGTGGTCGAGGCGCTGCCGCAGTAGCCAACGTCCGGGACTGTCGCCGGTGCGCTCCCTGAACCGACGAGTGAGGGTCCGGCGCGACATGGCCACCGCCCTCGACCAGTGATCCAGGTCGATCGGCTGAGACAGCCGCCGGCGCGCCCACACCATCGCCTCCCCGACGTCGTCGCAGTGATCGGCGGGGATCACCGGCAGCTCGATGTGCTGGGCCTGGGACCCGCCGCGGTGGGGGGCCATCACCAGACGTCTGGCCAGGACAGCGGCGGCGGCGGCGCCGTGGTCGGCGCGCACCATGTGCAGGCAACAGTCCAGCGCGGCGACGGTGCCGGCGGAGGTGATCACGTCCCCGAGGTCGGTCCACAGCACGTCAGAGCGGACCCGGATCTGCGGATGTTCGGCGGCCAGTTGCTCGGCGGCGTGCCAGTGGGTGGTCACCGTCCGCCCGTCCGCGATGCCGGCCGCCGCGATGACGAAGGCGCCGACGCACAACCCGACGATCCGGGCGCCCCTTGCGTGCGCGGCCCGGACGGCGTCGCTCAGTTCGGCCGGAACCGGCACATCACGGTTCCAGCTCGGGATCAGCACCGTGTCGGCGGTGGTGAATGCGGACAGCCCATGCCGGACCGCGATGTCGTATCCGGCTTTGGTCCGCAACGCGCCGGGCGCGATTGCGCAGACCACGACCTCGTAGTCCAGCGGCACCGTCCCCGGCAGTTCCGAGCCGAAGACGACGGTCGGCACCGCCAGGTGGAAGGGGGATATCCGATCGAAGGCCAGCACGGCGATCTGGTGGGGCATCCGGCGACTCTACCCAACCCTGGCCCGATCTGATCGAAGGGTGTCCCGCGGGCCACTCGTCCGGGTGTCGTCGCATCCGGTGAACTGCTGCCATGACTCCAGCTGACCTGACCGCACCCGACACGGCCGAACCCGACACGGCCGAACCCGACACGGCCGCATCCGACCCGACCTCCCTGGCATCCGTGACCCGAGCCGGCGAGGGTTTTGAGCAGGCCCGGTTCTCGACGCCCGTCCGCGTCCTGCACCTGGGGGGTCCGACGGCCGCACTGGACCTTGCCGGGTTGCGGATCCTCACCGATCCGACCTTCGACCCGCCCGGCGACCATCCGGTCGGTGAACGGGTACTGGTCAAACTCTCCGGGCCCGCGCTGCCGCTGGACGAGCTCGGCCACATCGACCTGATCCTGCTGTCGCACGACCAGCACCCGGACAACCTCGACGATGCCGGCCGGGCGGCGCTCGCCGAAGCCGGCCTGGTGCTGTCCACTCCGCTTGCCGCCCAACGCATTCCCGGGGTGCGCGGGCTCGCGCCATGGGAATCCACCGAGCTGACGACGCCGGCCGGCTCTACCCTCATCGTCACCGCGGTGCCCGCACTGCACGGCCCGCCGGGCTTCGAGGAAGTGTCAGGACCGGTCACCGGATTCGTGCTGACCGGTGACGGGCTGCCAACCATCTATGTGTCCGGCGACAACGCCTCGGTCGATCTCGTCGAGCGGATCGCGGAGCGGATCCCGACCGTCGACGTCGCCGTGCTGTTCGCCGGCGCGGCCCGTCGCCCCGACCGCGACGAACCGCTCACGCTGACAGCCGCCGACGCCGTCCTTGCCACCAGGGCACTCGGCGAACCACTGGTCGTTGCCGTGCACAGCGAGGGGTGGCTGCACTTCACCGAGGGTCCGGGCACCCTGGCCAGAGCCTTTCGGCAGGCCGGTCTCGCCGACCGCCTCCGGATCCCGCTGGCCGGGGTGCAGATGACGTTGTGACT
>JAABUS010006107.1_pt1 | contig 14968 bp, 13 predicted proteins | sample 5560161 | NCBI WGS metagenome assembly JAABUS01 (sample SAMN10711885, study PRJNA513376) | rock metagenome | isolation source: Antarctica rocks | place: Antarctica: Victoria Land, Trio Nunatak nord | collected 2016-01-04 | reverse complement strand
GTGCTCCGCTCCAGGGCACGCTTGACCATCAGCTCGAGAGCGCGTTCGGCAACACCGAACGCCCGCATGCAGTGATGGATCCGGCCCGGGCCGAGGCGCGCCTGGGAGATGGCAAAGCCACCCCCCAACTCACCGAGCAAGTTGTCGACGGGCACGTGCACGTCGTCGTACATGACCTCCGGATGGCCTCCCCGGTCCTCGTACCCGAAGACCTGCGGGCTCCTGCCGATGGAGACCCCTGGGGTGCTCCTGGGCACGATGACCATCGACTGCTGGAGGTGCGTTGAGGCGTTCCGATCGGTCTTGCCCAACACCACGAGCACCTGGCACCGGTCGCTCAGCGCCCCCGGAGCTGAACCATTTCGCGCCGTTGAGCACGAACTCGTCTCCCTGGCGATCAATGCGCAGCTCGATGTTGGTCGCATCAGAGGAGCCGACATCGGGTTCGGTCATGGAGAAGGCAGATTTGATCTCGCCCTCCAGCAGCGGTGTCAGCCAGTCCCGCTTGACCGACTCGGAGCCGTAGAGGTTGAGGACCTCCATGTTTCCTGTATCGGGGGCGGCGCAGTTGAGCACCTCGGAGGCGAAGCCGACCTTGCCGAGCTCCTCGGAGACGGGTGCGTAGTCGAGGTTGGAGAGCTTCGTCCCAGGTGCGTGTGGAGCCAGATGGGGCAGGAACAGGTTTCCAGAGGCCCCGCTCTCTTGCCGCCGCCTTCAGCTTGTCCAGGATCGGTGGGTACCCGCTCGGGCCGACCTGCTCGAGCTCCTCGTGGTACTCCGCTTCGTTCGGATAGATGTGGTCCGCCATGAAGCCGGCCACCTGGTCGTGCATGGCACGGCCTCGTTCGGTGAACTCGTAGGGCATGTCGTCCTCTCGACAGGGCGGCGAAACGTCCCCCATGCACCGGTTAGCTCAGGAGGGGGCTCAGGAGATGGGCAGCACCTTGCGGGCCTGAAGGATCTTGAACCAGTGGACGAAGGACTCCTCGGTGTCCCAGGTCTCGGTGAAGCCAGCCTGCTTGATCTTGATCGTGCTCACGAACGCGGGCGGAGGCGCTTCGGTGGCGCCGTAGGCAAAGCAGAAGTCAGCGTAGAAGTGCGACTCCCCCAACAGTTGTTCAATGCTCAGCGGACGCAGCCCGTGCTTGCTGACGATGGCGTCCCACACGTCGGCTTTCGCCAGCAGGAACTCGGCGAGGCACAGCGGCTCGTCGGGTCCAACCTCGACCCCCAGCACCTCAGCCATGGCGGGCCACAGATCCCGCCACGAGAAGACTTCTCCGTTGGTCAGGTTGTAGTGCTGGCCATGAGCTTCGGTCGTGTCGGCGGCCCACCGGATGGCGTTGGCGACCAGTCGGGTGTCCACGGCCTCCCACACGTAGGGAACCCCACCCGGGAACGCGAACGGCCGGCCTTCATGTCTGCAGATCGCTGCAAAGGCCCCGATGACCGGAGGGAGGTTCATGACGACGCCGTAGTTCGGACCCACGATGAGTTGCGGCCGGAAGATGGTGTAGCGGAAGCCGCGTTCGGCCGCCTTCTGCGTCAGGTAGTCCTCTTGCAGCCAGTAGAAGTTGGCGTGGTCGTCTCGGGGGTATCGCTCGCGGGCAGGAGTTCGCATCGGGTGCAGGTGGATGCCGTAGGCCTTGGTGCCCTGCAGCAGGGAGACGTGCTCCAGCGCCGCGTCTCCGGACAACGGCTCCACGAGGTTGCGCAGCATCCCCAGGTTCGTCTGCATCTGGTCGTCCTCGGTCCACCCGGCAATCAGCCCGGGCTTCTCGAACACCGCCGTGTATACGATGTGGCTGACCTCCCGGATGCCGCTGAAGGCGTCACGGCACGCCTGCTCGTCCTGGAGGTCGACCGCCAAATGAGTGAACGGGCGTGTGCTGAACACCTCAGGCGCGCGCCGCGATACCGCGATGACGTCCCAGCCGTCGTCGAGGAAGGCGTCGACGCAGGCTGCACCCACCAAGCCGCTGGCGCCTGCGATGAGAACTGTTCTGCTCATGTCGCTCCTGAAAGGAAGGAAGCTGCGCGGACCCGCCGTCAGCACGATGATGGTGCCCCGGCCGAACGTGCGCTCGGTCTGGGAGATTGGCGTGAGAATCCTGCGTAAAGCCATGCGTGTCAAGCAATGACAGCCGTTCAGGATTTCCGATATCCTGGCCGTCAGCAGCGCTAGCTCGGGTCGACCGGACGCGAGCACTCGCACGAACAGAGAGGTGGCCGGTGTCGACTCGAAGCCCTGCCTCCGCCGAGCACGCTTCCCGCGCAGCGATCGGCCAGCGGGTCAAGGATCTTCGCCAGCGTCGGGGGATGACGCTGCGCAACCTCGCCTCAAGGCTGATGGTCAGCCCGGCCACGGTGAGCGCTATCGAGAATGGCCACACGGGGTTGAGCGCGGTCCGCCTCGGCGAGGTGGCATCCTTGCTCGGGGTGTCGGTCGAGGAGCTGTACGCCTCGCCGACCGGAAGTTCCACCGGCTCGTGGCGGTCCGGTGCCATGACGGGCGACAGCGGGGACTCGAAGGCGAACGGACCTGGGCTGACGGCGGTCTCGCCCGTGGTCAGCCCGTTCGACTGGCGCCACTACCCGCCGCTCGCCCTCGACCCACCCTTGGCGGCGGCGCTCTCATCCTTTCTCGACTTGGGCTACCACGGGGCCACGATGCGTCACATCGCCCAGCGGGCGGGTCTGTCGGTTCCGGGCATCTATCACTACTACCCCAGCAAGCACGAGATGCTGGTGGCGATCCTCGACCTCACCATGGACGACCTCATCCGGCGCAGCTCTGCAGCGAGGGATGAAGGAGTCGGCCCTGTCGAGCGCTTCACGCTCTTGGTCGAGTGCCTTGCGCTCTACCACACCCATCGCCACGAGCTGGGGTTCGTCGGGGCGAGCGAGATGCGCAGCCTGGCTCCCCAGCCGCGCGCGCGGGTCGCCGGCATTCGGCGCGCGCAACAACGCATGGTCGACGCCGAGGTTCAGGACGGGTCACGAAGCGGCGCCTTCCTCACCGAACGCCCCCTCGAAGCGGCGCGCGCGGTTGTCACGATGTGCACCGCGCTCCCGCAGTGGTACTCCGCAACGGGACCGACCAGCGCCGAGGAAGTCGCACGGCAGTATGTGGAGTTCGCCCTCGACCTGGTCCGCTACCGGCCGGCCCAGAGTGGGCAGCGTGCCGTCGCACGAAGCAGCTCGTAGCACGGGGCCTCCCTGCACAAGCCCATCACCATGTTGAGGTCCAGAAGACTGGAGTGGCGGGCGCCCCGGCACCCGTCGATGGCCGTACCGCTCTGCGGTCAGCCCTGGTAGCCCGACTTCGGGCTCCCTTAGCGGAAGCCCCGCCGGCGCCCTGCCTCGAGATGGTGAACGACTCCACCTCGAGGTCATTGACCAGCGAGACGCCCAGGATCGAGTGAGCAGCGGTCATGCAGTTGTGCGGGGTCCGCCACGCGGAGCTTGGCCATGACTGCGGCGCGGATGGCGGTCGCCACCGATTCCGGGGCCACGGCGTGTATCCGGAGCAAGGTGGCGAGTTCCTGGGTGTCCGCGACGCCAAGTCCGGCCAGGCGGTTCGCATGCTCTCGGTCAAGTACGGGGCTGAGCGACATCTCGCGTTCCACCACGCGCAGAACACGGTCGCTCACCTTCCGCAGGAAAGCGTCGTGTCCGGTGAGATCGAGGGTTGCGAGGAACTCACGTACGGCCTCGAGAAGTTCAACGGCAGAGGGGCGGTCGTGAAGATCACTCGGGGGCGCGCCGCCCGGCGCGGGCGCATCGTTGGTCTCCCGCTCGACGGGCAAGAGATCCAGCACGTCCAGCTCCACCTCGCACGCGCGCCGGCCGACAGCTGCAAGCTCCACCGAACGGACCCGGCCCGTGAGATGAGCACGTGCCTGCTCAACGCACATCACACCCCAGTTCAGGGTGCAGAAGACCTCCCACCAGTGCAGTGCGGAAGCGTCGACCGGGGCGCCCCCAGCCGCCGTGTAGGCCTCCATCAGCTGTTCGCGCGTCCCGAGGCCGGCCGCAGGAAGCGGCGACCCGAACCGCCAGGAGCGCACGCAGAGCCAGGCCAGGTCCTGCACCGGATCACCAACGTGCGCCAGCTCCCAGTCCAGCACGGCTACCAGTCCGGTCTCGTCCACCATCAGGTTGCCGAGTCGGAAGTCGCCGTGCAGCACGGCAGCAGTCACCGGCTCCGGCCGGTTGACCGCGAGCCAGCGAAGGGCCAGCTCGAAGGCCGGATGGGGCTCACCTGTCTTGTCCAGACGTTTGGTCACATCCACCAAGGGATCTCGGACGGGCAGCCCTTCGATGCGGTTCACCGGGACCCGTGTGTGTAGGAGAGCCAGCTGCTGGGCGCATTGCTGCAGCAGCCTCGGTCGGGCGTCCGCGAAACGGTCGTCGCGCAGGATCCGCCGTGGAAGGGTTTCGCCGTCAAGCCAGGACATGACCAGGTAGCTCGGCTTGGCAAGCAGCACGTCGGGAACGGCCATCCCCGCGGCGCGGGCAGCGCGTAGCAGCCCCGCCTCCCGCTCCATGCCGACGACGGACGGCGCACCGGGAGGATCCCGCCTGAGCACCAGCCGCCGGTCGTCGACATGGAAGGACCACATCTGCCTGGACGCGCCACCGGTGAGCCGGCACAGGTCGAGCACACGCCCCCCGCCGAGCAGCCGGGAGAGCTCCTCGGTGTCGGGTGCCGCGGTCACGACCAGGGGGCGGGGCCGCCGGCCAGCAGGCTGCGCGCCACCACCATGCGGTGGACCTCGTCGGGGCCGTCGTAGATCCGCGCGTACCTGGCCTCGCGGTACATCCGCTCGAGGGGGGTGTCGCCCGTGACCCCCAACGCCCCGTGCACCTGGATGGCGCGGTCGATGACGTTGTGCAACATCTGAGCCCCCCAGAACTTGATCATCGAGATCTCCACGCGCGCCTGTTCGCCGCGATCCATGGCACGTGCGGCATCCAGCGTCATCAGCCGGGCGGCCTGGATCTCCGCCGCCGACTCGGCGACGTACCGCTGGACCTCGCCCTTGTCCTTGAGCAGCGAGCCGTGCGCGTACCGGACGTTGGCCCGCTCGACCATCAGCTCAAAGGCACGCTGGGCCTGTCCGAGCCAGCGCATGCAGTGGAAGATCCGACCGGGACCCAGCCGTCGTTGGGCGATCGTGAATCCCTGTCCCCGCTCCCCGAGAAGGTTGTCCCGGGGCACGCGCACATCGTTGTAGCGGACCTCGCAGTGGTCCCCCCCGATGTGGCCCATCGTGGGGACGGCGCGGACAATGTCGTAGCCCGGGGTCTCCGTCGGCACCAGGATCGCGGAGAAGCGACCGTACGGCGATGCCGCGTCCGGATCGGTCTTGGCGAACACCGTCACGAAAGCGGCCCGCGACCCGTTGCTGGTAAACCACTTGTGTCCGTTGATCACCCACTCGTCTCCGTCGAGAACCGCGGACGTCTGCATCAGGGTGGGGTCGCTCCCTGCCACCTCGGGCTCGGTGAGCCCGACGCTGGGGTAGATCTCCCCGGCGACGAGCGGCTTGAGGAAGCGCTCGCGCTGCTCAGCCGACGCGTACAGATGGAGCATGATCGAATCCTGCATGCTCACCGAACCGACCGCCAGCTGACCGAACTCGGATCGTCCGATGACCTCGTTGAGCAGGGCGAAGTCCATGAACGGCAGGCCGCCACCACCAATCTCGGCAGGGTGTCCCAGCGCCCAAAGGTCACGGCGCTTGGCCTCGGCTTTGAGGTTCTCCAGAACGTCGAGGCCGTGGGCATCAAAACGCTCAATCTCGTGCTCGTGAGGGATCACCTCACCGTCGATGAACTCCTTCATCGCAGAGCGCAGCGCGCGGAACTCCTGGCCCATCTCAGCAGGCACGACAACCCTCTCCGATCGGTGGAAACGGCAGGCTGTGCCGTTCAGTCGGTCACGTACTTGGTACGCAGCTCGGTCTTCAGCACCTTCCCGCTGGCGTTGCGCGGGAGAGCGTCGGTCGCCACGACCCGCGCCGGCTTCTTGTAGGACGCCATCCTGGCCCGACACCAGTCGATGATCTCGGCCTCCGCCGGCGGCGCGCTCTCGTCGCTGGCCACGATGACCGCCATCGGCACCTCAACCCACTTGAGGTCCGGAATACCAATCACGGCGACCTCCCGCACGCCGGGGTGGGCATCGATCACAGCCTCCACCTCCGCGCAGTAGATGTTCTCACCACCGGAGATGATCATGTCCTTCTTGCGATCAACGACGAAGTAGAACCCGTCCCGGTCCTGACGAACCAGGTCCCCGGAGTGGAACCAGCCGCCGCCGAAGGCTTCCGCGGTCGCCTCCGGCTTGTTCCAGTAGCCCTGCATGACCGTGGGGCCGCGGTAGACGATCTCGCCCACCTCACCCGGGACGACGTCTTTCATTTCGTCGTCCACCACGCGGACCTCGACGTTCACGATCGGCGTGCCCACCGAGCCCATCTTGCGGACCGCGTCCTCACCGCGCAGAACGCACGTCACAGAGCTCATCTCGGTCTGGCCGAAGGCGTTGTAGTTCGGGACGCCCGGGAAGCTCTCGGCCATGGCGCCAAGCACGGAAGGCGGCGCCACTGAGGCCCCCCAGGAGATCCGACGCAACGCCGACAGGTCGCGCCCAGCCAGGTCGGGGACGGCACAGATGGCCTGCCACTGGGTGGGCACGAAGTAGCACGCGCTGATCCGCTCCGCCTCGAGCAGGTCGACGACCTGGTGGGCGTCGAACTGGCCGGACGGGAGGATGACGGAGGTCCCGCCCAGCAGGAGGTAGGGGAGGATGCCGTTCAGTCCCCCGATGTGGAAGAGGGGCAGGCCGGAGAGCCAGCGCCGGTCGTCGTCCCGGAAGCCCATACCCACGATCATGTTCATCGTGTTCATCAGCAGGTTGAAGTGCGAGAGCACCGCGCCCTTGGGTCGACCCGTGGTGCCCGAGGTGTACATGATGAACGCGGGGTCGTGCTCCGCGACGTCCGGCCGCGGACCCTCGGCGTCCGCTGCCCCAAGCGTGTCCTCGTAGGACGCTGCGTCGCTTCCCGCCACACTGGGGTCGCCGCCGGTGACCAGGCAAGTGCGCAGGTCGCGCGCCTGGGCGCGGGCGGCTCCAGCTGTGACAGCCAGGCCCTCGTCTACCACGAGCGCGCGGGCGCCACTGTCCTTGAGGATGTAGGCGATCTCTTCCGCGACCAGCCGGAAGTTGACCGGGACGCAGATCGCGCCGAGTCGGGACGCCGCCAGGAAGGTCTCGACGACCTCCAAGCTGTTCATCATGAGCGTCGCGACCCGGTCGCCGGCGCCGACGCCCCGGCTGGCCAGTGCAGCCGCGAGCCTGCCGACTCGCTCGTCGAGCTCCCCAAAGGAGCGGGAGATGGAACCGAGGCGCAGGGCCTCGGCCGCCGGGGTACAGCGCGCCACTCGGGCGAGTTGCTCAGCGTGGGACATCCGACGGGCGCTTGTCAGGCCTATAAGATCCGGGTTCAACGCGTGCCCCTCATCTCGGAAGTTTGGAGGACCCGACGTCACACCCGGCCGTGAGCGGCGGGAAGCCGATGGGTGCACCTAACATCGAACCTGTCCGAACTTGACGGGTAAGTCAAGTGCCGTCACGGACCAAAGAGGTCCCAGTACTCCTCACGCCAACGCATCCCCTCAGCGGTCTCCTCGAGGATGATCAGTCCCGCACGCATGACGTTAGGCACGGTCGGCGACCCGGAGGGCCTGGCCGATGTTCTGCTCCAGCACAAGCACCGCGAGGTGCGTCTGTGTCACGAAGATCGCGCCGGCGAGGCCGGCCAGGGCGGCGGGCACCGCGAAGACCGTCAACTTGTAGGTGAAGACGTCCTTGCTGAGGACCGGGCAAGCGACCCCGTTCACCCGGATGCCGCGCAGAACGCGCCCGTAGGGCCACTCGCCCATCCCCCGGACGATCAGGTAGATGACGACCGTAATGACCGCCCACCCGCAGCTCCAGGGAGTTCCGCCAAAGTGACGTTGCAGTCAACTTTCCCACTCGGACTGTTGACGCATCGCGTGACGAGTGCCAGCGTTCTGCCCCATGACCCGACCCGCGGTCGACCCGCTCGGGGCCGGTGCGGCGCCGGACCGACCGTACGTCGTCCGGTCTGGAGCTTGAGTGCAACGGGCCGACTCGTGCGGCGGGACGTCGCGGCCCCTCGAGGCCTTGACGGCACGGGGGTTGCGCACCCGCACCGCCCTAGTGACGGCTGCCCGAGGTGTGTTCGCGGAGCGGGGGTATGCGAACGCGCGCATCACCGACGTCAGCCGCGCCGCCGGCATGGCCCACGGGAGCTTCTACACGTACTTCTCCACCAAGGAGGCGGTGCTCATGGCTGTGGTCGAGGACCTGCAGCGCGAGATGGCGACCCAGCGCGATATCGAGGAGCCACCGCTCCAACCGCTGGCCGGGATCGAGGCGGGGCACCGGCGCTACCTGCAGGCCTACCGCGCCAACGCGGACCTGATGGCCGTCCTCGAGCAGGTGGGGACCCTGAGTCCGGAGCTGCGCGCCCTGCGGCGGGAGAACCGGCGGTTCTTCGTCGAGCGCACAGCGCGGGCGATCGGCCGCTGGCAGGACGCCGGCCTCGCCGATCCCGCGCTCGACGCCTTCTACACAGCCAACGCCCTGGGCAGCATGGTGGACCGCTTCGCGTACGTCTGGTTCGTCCTCGGCGAGGACTTCGACGAGGAGCGAGCGATAGCCACCCTCACCCGCCTGTGGGGTCAGGCCCTCGGCCTGGACCACGCCGACGTGCGCAAGTCGCGGCGGCTATCAGCGCTGGGAAGGCGGCGGTCAGCTCGCCCGACCCGGAACTGACAAACGCGCATCCCGCGGCGACCCGCCGGCAGACCTGAGAGGACGTCATGGCACCGCCCTTCGACAGTAGGAACATCGAGACAGGTCCGGACGGCATCAGGCGCTACACCGGCTTGCAGCAGAACCTCGTGGCGCTGCTCCAGGGTGCCGTCGATGACGCCCCCCAGGCCGAGGCGCTCGTCGAGCTCAGCGGCGAGCGCGTCACTTACGCGGAGCTGTGGGATCGCGCAACGCGCGTGGCGGGAGGCCTGCAGGCCGCCGGTGTGCAGCCCGGCGACCGGGTCGCGAACTGGCTCGGCAACGGCACCCGCTGGGTCTACGCCTTCTGGGGCACCCTCCTGGCGGGCGCCGTCGTCGTACCGGTCAACACCCGGTTCACCGAGTCGGAGGCGGCATACGTCGTCAGCGACTCCGGTGCGTCGTACATCTTCGAAACCGGCGCAGAGCTGCCGGACGGGGAACCGCTCGTCATCAGCGACCAGGGCCACACCGAGCTGGCAGCAATCTTCTACACCAGCGGGACGACGGGGTCACCGAAGGGGGCCATGACGTCGCACGAGAACTTCCTCTCCAACATCGAAACGTGCATCCGGTGCCTCAAGCTCGGCAGGCAGCCGGGGCTGCGGACCCTGATCTCGGTGCCCCTGTTCCACGTCACGGGCTGCAACAGCCAGCTCCTCGTCCTGACCGCCCTGCGCGGGACATCGGTGATCATGCCGATCTTCGACGTGAAGAGCTTCCTGCGGGCCATCGAGGACGAGGGGATCTCGGTCCTGACGACTGTGCCGGCGATCTACTGGCTTGCGCTACAGCAGCGGGAGTTCGGTGGGCTGGACACCTCCAGCGTGCGGGCGCTGAGCTACGGCGGTGCCCCCATCGCGCCCGACCTCGTCCTCCAGCTCAAGAATGCGTTCCCCACCGCTCGGGTCGGGAACGGCTTCGGGTTGACCGAGACCGCCTCCGTGTCGACGTACCTCCCCCATGAGTACGCCGCCGAGCACGCCGACTCGGTGGGCTTCCCGGCTCCGGTTGTCGAGGTCCGCGTCAGCGATCCCGACCCGCAGACCGGGGTAGGCGAACTGCTGGTCAGGGGCCCTAACGTCGTGGCCGGCTACTGGCACAAGGAGGAGCAGACGGCGCAGGCCTTCGAAAAGGGCTGGCTGCTCACGGGCGACCTCGCTCGCATCGACGAGCTCGGGCTGGTCTACATCGTCGACCGCAAGAAGGACATGATCAACCGCGGGGGCGAGAACGTCTACTGCGTCGAGGTCGAGAATGCGCTCAACCTGCACCCGGCCGTCGGCGAGGTGGCCGTGATCGGTGTCCCCGACAGCATGATGGGCGAGAAGGTCGGCGCGGTCATCGTCCCGACGGCGGGCGCGAGCATCGATCGCGACGACCTACTGGCCTTCGCCCGCAAGCATCTCGCCGACTTCAAGGTGCCGCAGTTCATGGCTGTCCGCTCCGAGCCGCTGCCGCGCAACGCCGGAGGGAAGGTGCTCAAGCCGGCGCTGCGAGGCGAGACCACGTGGACCTGACGGTCGACGTACGCTTGTTCAGCGTCATCCGAACAACATCAGACGGTCTCGCGCTCGTCAAAAGATGCTGTAGCCACCGTCGACGACGAACGAGTCTCCGGTGTGGTAGCTCGACGCGGACGACGCGAGGTAGACGGCAAGCCCCCCGAAGTCGGTGGGTTCACCCCACCGGCGTGCCGGCACCCGCGGAAGGATCTTGTTTGCTGCGACCGGTTGGGCCATCGCCTCCGATGTCATGTCCGTCGCCACCCAGCCGGGCAGGATGGCGTTGACCCGTACGCCGTGGCGGGCGAGCTCGACCGCCGCCCCGCGGACCATCGCCACGACCGCCCCCTTGCTGGCGGCGTACGCCTGGTTGCGCCCTACCCCTTCGATCGCCGCAAGGCTGGACACGGCCACGAGCGACCCGCCGGGATCGCCGGCCTGGGCGCGCTGGACCATGTGCCGGGCCGCCTCCCGGAGCGTCCAGTACACGCCGAACACGTTGGGTCCGAAGGCGCCTCGCAGGTGCGCCGTGGTGCTCTCAACGAAGGGGACTTGCGTCCCGCCGACCCCCGCGTTGGCGAAGACCGCGTCCAGGCGGCCGAGCTCTCGCACCGCATCAGCCACGCCGTCGACGACCGCAGCTTCGTCGCTCACGTCGACACTGCCAGTGAGCACACGTCGACCCGTCGAGGCGAGCGAGCGCGCTACGTCATCGTTCCGGCGCCCGTCTCGGCCCCAGAGGACCAGGTCTGACCCGGCGTCCGCGAGGGCCATCGCCATGCCCAGACCGATCCCGCGGTTGCCTCCGGTCACGAGCACCTTGGAGCCCGTCAGGTCGAACGGCCCGAACGCCATGCGGCCCCCTTCCCAGACATCGTCCGGCGGCACGGCGGGACGCCGGCACCGCGCCCTGTCAGCCGCCGAGAGCCGCCTGAACGGCCCCGCCGCCCTCGGGATCCTCGTCTTCGTGACCTGGGCGCTGGCCACGAGGAGGGCCGTCCCCACGAGCCTCCGCGCGAAGGAACACCACCTGCCTACCCGCCGTCAACACCTCACCGCGGAAGTGCACGAGGACGCCGGCTCAGACCGGCCGCAGGAGCTGGACCGCCAGGTCGTGCGTCACCGCGTGCTCGCCCGGTTGGAGCTATGGCGACGGGCTAGATAGGAGCAGGCGATGGCCACGCCACCGTGCAGCAGGTCGGCCTGGTTCAGGGAGGGGCCGGTGGTCTCGAGCAGCAGGCCGGCCGCCGGGTCGGCAGGATCGGTGAGGCGCAGGCCAAGGAAGTGGTGCAGCGGGATGTCGAGCACGTCCCGCATGCGAGCGTCTAGACCAACCTGCCGATCGTCGACCTCCGCCACGTCTTTCTTCTCTCGCCCGAGCAGCCGGTGCGGCGTCGGCTCCCGGCGACGCCGCGTGAGCGCCCCCGGGAGCAGGACTACTTGATCGCTTGTGGGTTGATCGGCGAGCCGACCGATCCCGACACCGAGGGACGGCGCGACGAGCATGAACTCCTACACACCATCCTCGGGGCAGTCCTTGGCCAGCTCCTCCATGTCCCACACCTCACCCAGGTGGATGCCGGCGTGACGAGCATGAGCCACGTTGCGAGGGCAGAAGACGTCGGCAGCGCTGCTGGCCAGCCCCGGCGCAGGACCGCCGGCGAAGTCCCCCACGCCCCCGCCTGCCGGCGCTCCTCCCCACTGCTCCGTACGGACGAGGGCGAAGTCTCGGAGTCGAGCGACAGGGCAAGGGAGAAGATCTCCCCGCGCCGCACGAAACGGCTGGCGGCGGCGATCTTCTCCGGCGTGACGAAGTTCATGTAGCCCAGCTCGTCGTCGGGGCCTCACTTCCCCCAGTTGCTGTACTGCTGCGACCTCTCGAGCACGACGCGGATGTCCATGACGCTCTGTGCGGTCAGGCGGTCTGCTCGGGTTGCGTGCCAGGCAACGCCTGACGCTGCGGGCCGGCGGTGCTGTCGTGCGGGGCCAGCCCCCGCTCAGAGCGCCTCGCGTGCTGGACCGAGCGTTCGCTCGGGCCAAGAGCGGCATCTTTGGCCGCCCTTCGGACGCTGTCAATCCTGCCTGCCCCCTCCGCCCGGGAGCGGACCAGCCCCGGGCTGACCCCGCCCTCGGTCCATGACGGCGGTGCGCGCCTTCGCCACGGCGACCGCGTCGAACTCCTGGTCAAGCCAGGCCCTGCTCGCCGCCGCCTCTGTCCGCAGGCCCTGCGCATTGCGGTCGGCGTCGATACGGCGGTAGGTCGCGAGCAGCGCGCGTACGGCCGTTCGGTTGTTGCCCGCAATCGTGGTCGCCAGGACGCGGGTGCGGACGGGGAGCTCGTCGTGGGCGACCACCTCGCTCACCAAGCCGAAGCGCAAAGCCTGCTCCGCCGTCAGGTAGTCCCCGGTGAGGCTCATCTGCCGGGCGACCCGGGGCCCCACCGCCAGCGGGAGCAGAACCGACATCCCCCAGCCCGGCATGACCCCGACCCTGGCGTGGGTGTCGGCGAACGCAGCCCGTTCCGAGGCGATCACGATGTCGCAGTGCAGGACGAGCTCCAGCCCGCCGGTCACCGCTACCCCGTTGACCGACGCGATCACCGGCTTAGCCGTCGGTGACCATGGCGCTGCGGCCTGCTGCCCATCCGGGCTCGCACCCAGCGCCAGGTTGCCTCCCCCGGCCGCCATCTCCTTCAGGTCCAGGCCGGCACAGAAGGCCGGGTCGGCACCTGTCAGAACGATGACGCCGACATCGTCCGCCGCGTCGGCGTCGGCCATGGCGCGGCCCAGGGCGTGAAGGAGGGCCGTGCTGAGAGCGTTGCGAGCGCTCGGCCGGTTCAGGGTCACCACCGCGACTCCACCGGCGCTCTGGACGGTCAGCGGTGCCGGCTCGACGGCTCGGGAAGCGGTCATCTCTCGTCCTTGTCGACGTCGGGGATCTGCGGAAGGTCCTCAGCGACCCCGGAACACCGGCTCGCGCTTCTCGAGGAAAGCCAGCGCAGCCTCCTGGGCGTCCTCCAACACGAGGTTGGCCGCCTGGACCCGTGCCTCGTCGTCGAGGGCCTGCTGCAGGGTTACGTCGAAGGCGTTATTCAGCAGGGCCTTCGTGCCGGCGAGGGCCACCGGCGGCCCAGCCAGCAGCGTCGCGACCACGTCGCCGACGGCGCCGTCGAGCTCCTCGGGCGCGACCAGCCGGTGGACCAGCCCATAGTCCCGTGCCTGCGCTCCAGAGATCATCTCGCCCAGTAGCGCGAGCTGCTTCGCACGGTGCAACCCGACCAGCCGCGGAAGGATCCACGAGCCACCGAAGTCCAGTGACAGGCCGCGCTTGACGAAGATCTGGGAGAACCGGGCCCGGTCCGTGGCGACGACGAGATCACACCCGAGGGCCAGGTTCATCCCTGCTCCGACGGCGACGCCGTCGACCCGCGCGACGGCGGGAATCGGCAGCCGGTACAGGGCGAGGCAGGCATCACCGACGACCCTCATCATCTGCAGGGGTGAGACCCCCTCGCGACGATCGGCACTCAGGTCGGCGCCCGCGCAGAAGTCCTCGCCTGCACCCGTCAGGACTAGGACGCGGTCTCCTGGACCCGGGAGACCGGACAGGATGTCGAGCAGGGTGGCCCAGCCGGCGGGCGAGACGACGTTCTTCCGGGCGGGGTGTACGAGCGTGAGGGTGACGACGCCGCCACTCCGGCGGAGCTCGATGCCGTCCCGCCGGTCAGGATGGCCGTCAGGGCCGAGGTGTGCCGGGGAGTGCACGCGTTCTCCAAGGGCCGATGAACAGGGGCGGGGCGCGGGCCCAACAGCGTCAGGGCACCGCGCCGTGGCACGTAATCCTGACTTGACCATGATGTCAACTGCCGGTAAGGCGTCGGAGGCGTCAGGCCCTCTCGGCATAAAGCCGGCGGCGACGCCGACCCGCGCACCACCATGCGATACGACCGCGCCCGCAAGAACCCCGACCGGGACCCGAACTACATCCTCGCCGCGTACATGGCCTCCGGCACCTAACCGCGTCTGCCGATGAGCGGATCCAGCCCAAGGATCTGGCCAGAGCCCGACCGGGCGGACCTCCTCACTTTCGCCCATGAGCACCTGGCTGACTTCAAGGTCCCGCGAACTCCTCAGCGTGCGGCCGAACCGCTGCCCAGAAACGCCGGCGGCAAGGTGCTGAAGCCGGTCTTACGCGAAGAGACGGTCTGGACCTGACGGCGTCGATCGGGCCGAGCGAGTGGCACCGAAAAGAACGTCCGGCTTGCCAGCGGTCCCGGTGGCAAGCCGACGGCAGCCACGCGACCCGCCGGAGGGCCCGCAGCACGGCCGGTCCCACGCCGGCGGTGAACCCTGGGTTCACCCCGCGGGCAGCCGCCCCGCTTCGGCTGCGTCGAGGCCGACCGGAAGTCGAGTCTTGGTCACCTGGGCGGCCGCGACTTCCGTCCCGGTGACCCGCGCCTCGGCGCGGAGGAAGGCAACCCGTCGGCCGACCCTGAGCGCCCGGCCCTGAAACAGGACACGAGCGCCCGGCGAAACCGGTCGCAGCAGCTGCACGGAGATGTCATGGGTCACCG
>JAABUS010006106.1_pt1 | contig 14968 bp, 15 predicted proteins | sample 5560161 | NCBI WGS metagenome assembly JAABUS01 (sample SAMN10711885, study PRJNA513376) | rock metagenome | isolation source: Antarctica rocks | place: Antarctica: Victoria Land, Trio Nunatak nord | collected 2016-01-04 | reverse complement strand
GTCACCCCAGCCATGGACCACGCGGCGGCCAACCTCATCGCCGGCTTGGTCGAGCGCTCCGCAGACCTTTCGTTAGCCACATGTGAGCCACAGCCTCCAAACGAAGATCGATACGAAGGGACTGAGATGGAACGCCGCAGGTCAGACGGGGTGGGCCGCCCGGGGATCGAACCCGGAACCCGCGGATTAAAAGTCCGCTGCTCTGCCAGTTGAGCTAACGGCCCGGCGCTGGACGGTCGCCGGTTACGAGCGTAGCCCGAGGCCCGGGAGCGCAACCGTTCGGAAACGCAGCGCCGTACCGGGGCGGGCTTGCGCGGCGAGCGCTACGTCGGCCTCCGTCACGACGGCGATGACCGGGTAGCCACCGGTCGTCGGGTGGTTGGCCAGGAACACGATCGGCTGGCCGTCTCGCGGCACCTGGATCGCGCCGGTGGCGATGCCCTCCGACCGCAGTTCGCGCTGCTGACGCCACCGGAGCGGACGACCTTCCAGTCGTACGCCGGTCCGGTCGCTCTTCGACGTGACCGTCCAGATCGTCCGGCAGAGCGCCTCGACAGCTCCGGTGGCCAAGTGGTTGTCGCGGGGACCCGGCGTCACCCGCAGAACAGGCTCCATCTCGGCAGGCCGGGTCGGGGCTACTTCTTCCCATGGTTCCGCCCGTCCCGCCGAGCCGACGATCAGCCCGCTGCCAGCAGCGAGCTTGGGCGGACCAAGCCCGGACAGCGTGTCGGTGGATCGGCTGCCCAGCACCAGCGGTACGTCGATGCCGCCGCGTACGCCGAGGTAGGTCCGTACACCAGCGGTCACGGAGCCGATCGAGAGCACCGCACCTGCCGGCACGCAGTATGCGGCGTTCATCGCAACGGCGCGGCCCTCGACTGCGGCCGCCACCTGGGCGCCGGTCAACGCGACGTATGTCGGCGAGTCGCACACCAGCTCCGGTCCGACCAGTGTGATCTCGAGGCCGGCTGCACTTTCGTCGTTGCCGACCAGGCGGTTCGCCAGCCGCAGGCTCGCCACGTCGACAGCGCCGGCGTGCGGTACGCCGAGGTGCGCGTACCCCCGCCGGCCGAGATCCTGGATCGTCGTCAGGAGCCCCGGCCGACGTACGACGATCACGCGACGGCCCGGAAGCGGACCCGGTCGCCGGGCGCCAGCAACGCCGGCGGCTCCCGGGAGACGTCCCAGAGCACCAGGTCGGTGCGGCCGATCAGCTGCCAGCCGCCCGGCGACGCGCTGGGGTAGACGCCGGTCTGGTCGCCGGCCAGGCCGACAGAACCCGCCGGCACCGAAGCCCGCGGCGTCTCGCGGCGCGGCACCTGCAGCGCCGCGGCCAGCCCGCTCAGGTACGGGAAGCCGGGGCTGAAGCCGAGGAACGCCACGACGTACTCCGACTCGGTGTGCCGGCTCACCACGTCGTCGGCGGGTAGACCGCTGAGCCGGCAGACCTCCTCGAGATCCTCGCCGTCGTAGACAACCGGGATCTCGACCAGTCGGCCGCCGACCGCCTCGGCCGGCGGCAGCTCCCATAACGGCAGCTCGCGGGCCAGCCGCACGAGATCAAGCCCGCCGTCGCCAGTCACCAGCACCGTCGAGTAGCCCGGCACGATGTCGACCACCCCCGGTCGTGCCGCCGCGCGCAGTGCCGCGGTCAGCCGGTGCACCGTCTCCAGACCGTCGACGTCGACGAGCAGCGCGCGCTCGCCAGCCACCCGGACCCTCATGCGAACGCCATCACCTCGATGCCGGCCGACTCGAGCGCGGACCGTACGGCGCGCGCCAGCTCCGCCGCTCCCGGGGTGTCGCTGTGCACGCACAGCGAGCCCACCAGGCCTGAGCGCGCCAGGGTGACGGACTGTGCCGCCACCGCGTCAGCGTCGGTGATCAGGGCGCCGGGCGAGGACCGCGGCAGCAGCCGCCCGTCGGCTGCGTACGCCCGGTCGGCGAAGCCCTCGAGCACGGCCGGTACGCCGGCCGCCGCGGCCACCGACGCGGCCACCGACCCCGGCAGCGTGAGCAGCGGCAGCGCGCCGTCGTACCGGATCAGGGCTGCGACCACGGCCTGCGCCTGCTCCTTGTCGGCCGCGATCCGGTGATACAGGGCGCCGTGCGGCTTCAGGTAGGCCACCGGGCCGAACACCGCGAGCGCCCCGAGCTGATAGAGAACGTGCGCCGTCAGCTCGTCGGACGGCAGGTCCATCGGTCGGCGGCCGAAGCCCTCCCGGTCCGGGTACGACACCTGGGCCCCGACGACCACCCCGCGACGCAGCGCGGCAGCCGTGACCGAAGATATGGTCGGCGCGTCCCCCGCGTGGTAGCCGCAGGCGACGTTGGCGCTGGTCACGACGTCAAGGAGCTCAAGGTCGTACGCCGAGCCCTCGCCGAGGTCGCAGTTGAGGTCGACCCGCACCTGGCGAGTATCGCGGCTCCCGCGGCATCCCCTAGACTCGGGAGTCGTCTCGGCGGCGGGCGCCCTCATCGTCTAGCGGCCTAGGACACCGCCCTTTCAAGGCGGCAGCACGGGTTCGAATCCCGTTGGGGGTACGAGCGCACGACCGAGGTCCCGTAGTGCAGTTTGGAGTGCACGCCGCCCTGTCAAGGCGGAGGTCGCGGGTTCAAATCCCGTCGGGACCGCTCCGTTCAGCCAGCCGCACAGCAAGCGGTCGGCGTACGGGCAGGTAGCTCAGTCGGTACGAGCACTCGCCTGAAAAGCGAGGGGTCGGCGGTTCGATCCCGCCCCTGCCCACCTCACTCCGATGCGGCCTGCTCGCCGCGCTGGGCCGGGATCCCCGCCAGCAGCGCCCGCACCTCGGTCTCCCGGTAACGCCGATGCCCACCGAGCGTGCGGATGGCGTTGAGCTTGCCGGCCTTGGCCCAGCGCGTGACGGTCTTGGGGTCCACCCGGAACATGGTGGCGACTTCGGCCGGCGTGAGCAGGGGCTCGGCCTCGGGACTGCGGTTCATGAACTTCCTCTCGTGACCGGCTGCTGAGCTGGTCTTCGGTGCCATGGTGCCGGTTGGGGTGCTTGCCCGATATACCCAGAGCGGCCCATCTTGGCTGATCTCAACGCTACTGTCACCTGATCGCCGCAGTTGCGGCCTAGTTGGCACCTTCGTACGCCGCAACCTCGCGCCAGCGTTCGGTGACCCGCTCGTAGGCCGCCGCCGCCGCCCGCAGGTCGCGGCGACCCAGCGCGGCGAGCGCGGTCGCTACGTCGGACACCGAGCTGTCCTCGCGCAGCGCCCGGTCGTCGAGCAGCTGCACGAGGCCGGCATAGTCGAGCTCGACCATCGAGTGCGGGTGGAACTCCTCCAGCCATCGGCCCAGGTCCTCGACGCCCGCGATCACCGGACCGTCCTCGACGGTACGCCGCAGGACCGACAGCGCCCTGGCCAGCCGACGGCGGGCCCGTGACATCGGGGTCAGGTAGAGCAGGGTGCGGGTCAGCCGCGGCGGGGTCCCGCGTCCACCGGCCGGTACGTCGACCCGCCGGCCGGTAACGAGCCGCCGCTCGTCGGGTTGCACGAGGAGGAACCAGCGCAGCGGCACCTGCCAGGTGGCCGTCTCGATGTGCGGCGAGCAGACCCGGTGCGCCGTCCACTCGTCACGGTCCTGTTCCACCGGCGCCGCAGCTCCGCCCGCCCCGCCGGCGCGCGGCGGGAAGAAGGCGGCGGTCACCGAGTCGGGCAGGTCCTCACCGAAGTCGGCCAGCGCCGACCAGGCTCGCTCCCGGGTGCGCCAGGGGCACACGTAGACGCCACCGTCGATGCGCAGGACGAAGGCCTCCTCGCCAATCTTCGGGATCGGCGGCGCGGACAGCAGGGCGAGCCGGCCAGCCTGATACTCCTGCGCGACCCCGGCGGTCCGGTCCGGGGCGGAGCCGCCGGCGGCGTAGCCGGACCAGTGCTCCCGCTCGGTACCGGCGAAGGCCGAGAGCGGCTCGTAGACCCGCAGGTAGGCGGCGTACGGCGTCACCTTGGCATCGTCGCACGAGCAGGGCGACTCGCGCGTGCACGCCCGGCGTACTGGCTACCCTGGACCGGGGAGCGTCGTCAGCGGGAGTCGAACATGCCGGACGGGGTCGTATTCGGGCGCAACACCGGCCACGAGCAGGTCGTTTTCTGCTCCGACCCGGCGGCCGGCCTGCGGGCGATCATCTCGATCTACTCCACCGCGCTCGGCCCTGCCCTCGGCGGCACCCGCTTCTACCCGTACGCCGCTGAGGAGGACGCGCTCATCGACGTCCTGAACCTCTCCCGGGCGATGTCCTACAAGGCGGCAGCCGCGGGCCTCGACCTCGGCGGCGGCAAGGCGGTGATCCTCGGCGACCCGACGACCGACAAGTCGGAGGCACTGCTGCGCTCCTATGGCCGCTTCGTCCAGTCACTGAACGGCCGCTACATCACCGCCTGCGACGTCGGCACCTACGTCGACGACATGGACGTCGTCGGCCGCGAGTGCGACTACGTAGTGGGCCGCTCGGTGGCCTACGGCGGCAGCGGGGACTCTGCGGTGCTCACGGCGTACGGCGTGTTCCAGGGAATGCGGGCGGCGGCGCAGACCGTCTGGGGTACGCCGTCGCTGGCCGGACGCCGGGTCGGCGTATCGGGCATCGGCAAGGTCGGCCGGCATCTGGTCGGCCACCTGGTGCAGGACGGCGCGTCGGTGGTCGTCGCGGACGTCAGCGCGGCGGCGCTGCGCGCCGTGCAGGCCGTCCACCCCACGGTGGACGTCGCTGCTGCCGACTCGCTGGTCGCTCTGCCGATGGACGTCTATGCGCCCTGTGCCCTCGGTGGCGCGCTCAACGACGAGACGGTGCCCCAGCTGCAGGCCGCGATCGTGTGCGGCGCGGCCAACAACCAGCTCGACCACCCGGGCATCGAGAAGGTGCTGGCCGACCGCGGAATCCTCTACACCCCGGACTACGTGGTCAATGCCGGCGGCCTGATTCAGGTCGCTGACGAGATCCGGGGTTACGTCGAGTCACGGGCCCGGCTGCAGGCCGCCAAGATCTTCGACACCACGCTGACCGTCTTCGCGTTGGCCGCCGACGAAGGGGTGCCGCCGGCGGTGGCCGCCGATCGGCTGGCCGAACGGCGGATGGCCGAGATCGGCCGGCTGCGCGGGTTCCACCTGCCGGCCTGATGTTGCCGGTCGGGGTGCTGACCGGGCCGGGAACCAGGTACCTTGAAGCGGTGCGGTCGGCGCTCCCCTGCGCTGGCTGCCGTCCATCGCGAGCGCGTACCGAGGGGGTCGAGCCATGGGGCGCGGCCGGGCCAAGGCCAAGCAGACCAAGGTTGCCCGTCAGCTGAAGTACTCCAGCGGCGGCACCGACCTCGACCGTCTGCGCGCGGAGCTGACCTCCGACGGCAACGGCGCCTCGCCGGCTAGCGTGGTGGAGACCGAGGACGAGGACGGGGCGGACGAGGACGGGGCGGACGAGTACACGGCCGAGAACGACGAGGACGGCCGTCCAACCTAGGCCGACAGGGTCAACGGGAACATTCGTGCACACAACCGGCGGATACGACCGCCGAGCGAGTCCGAAGCGAGTCCGATCCAGCGGGCAGACCGCTCGGCGGCGTGCGGATGTGTGCATAGGTAGTTCAGCCGGTCCGTCAGTCGGACGGATGCCTACCGACGAGTTGGGCCGTCCCGGCGCCAGCCACCACATCGCCGGCGACCCACGCCGGCACGTTCCGCTCCTCGAGGACCGCAAGGGCGTGAGCAACGTCGTCCGGTGGCAACACCGCGACCATGCCGACGCCCTGGTTGAACGTTCGCTCCATCTCGGCCGGCTCGACCCGGCCACGGTCGGCGATGAGACCGAAGATCGGCGCTGGACACCATGTGCTGCGATCCAGTACGGCGTCGAGGTGCGGCGGCAGGACGCGCGTGAGGTTGGCGGCCAGGCCGCCACCGGTCACGTGCGCGAACGCGCGCACGTCCACTTCGGCGGCAAGCGCCAGGCAGTCGCGCGCGTAGATCCGGGTCGGGGTCAGCAGCACCTCCCCGAGCCGGCGGTCCAGCTCCGGGAGCTCGGCGTCGAGGCTCAGCCGAGCGCCCTTGAGCAGCACGTGCCGGACCAGCGAGTAGCCGTTGGCGTGCAGCCCGGACGACGCCATCGCGAGAACCACGTCGCCGGCCCGGACCCGATCGGCACCGAGCAGGTCGTCGGCATCGACGACGCCCACGCCGGCACCGGCCAGGTCGTACTCGTCTGGTCGCAGTACGCCGGGATGCTCCGCTGTCTCCCCACCGAGGAGCGCGCAGCCGGCCTGCCGGCAGCCCTCGGCCACACCGGCCACGATCACGGCGATCCGTTCGGGTACGACGGCGCCGCAGGCGATGTAGTCGGTGAGGAACAGCGGCTCGGCCCCGCAGACGACCAGGTCGTCGACCACCATGGCGACCAGGTCTATCCCCACGGTGTCGTGCCGGTCCATCGCCTGGGCGATCGCCAGCTTGGTCCCGACCCCGTCGGTGGCGGTGGCCAGCAGCGGCCGCCGATATCGGGAGAAGTCCGGGGCGAACAGTCCGGCGAACCCACCCAGCCCACCGACCACCTCCGGCCGGGAGGCACCGGCCACCGCCGTCCGCATTCGCTCGACCGCCCGCTCGCCGGCCGAGATGTCGACGCCGGCCGCGGCGTACGTCGCCCCCGCTCCCTCCGGGAGCCTGGTCACGGCCGGCTCAGGGCGTCCCCGGCGCCGACTCCGGGCAGCAGGCGCTCGAGCTCGTCGTCCGGGGCAGGACCGGGGCTGCCCGCATCGGCTGCGACGGAACGCTCGATGCCCTCGAGCACATGCTTGCCGATCAGGTCCGGCGCCGGCAGCGAGATCGGGTAGATGCCGTCGAAGCAGGCGCGGCACAGCCGATCGGCCGGCACCGTGGTCGCCTCGATCAGTCCCTCGAGAGAGACGTGAGCGAGGGAGTCGGCGCCGATGGACTGCCGGACCTCCTCCACCGTCAGCCCGCTCGCGATCAGCTCGGCCCGGCTGGCGAAGTCGATGCCGTAGAAGCACGGCCACTTCACCGGCGGGCTGGAGATCCGGACGTGCACCTCGGTGGCACCGGCTTCGCGCAACATGCGCACCAGTGCCCGCTGGGTGTTGCCGCGGACGATGGTGTCGTCCACGACGACGAGCCGCTTGCCACGGATGACGTCCCGCAACGGGTTGAGCTTCAGCCGGATCCCCAGCTGGCGGATCGTCTGGCTCGGCTGGATGAAGGTGCGCCCCACGTAGCCGTTCTTGACCAGCCCGGCGCCGTACGGGATCCCACTCGCCTCGGCGTAGCCGATCGCGGCCGGCCCGCCGGACTCCGGCACCGGGATGACGAGGTCGGCGTCCGCCGGGGCCTCCCGCGCCAGGCGACGGCCCAGCTCCACCCGCGTCACGTGGACACCGCGACCGGCGATCGTCGTGTCGGGACGAGCCAGGTACACGTACTCGAACAAGCAGCCCTTCGGCGTCGCCTCGGCGAAACGCGACGTACGCAGCCCGTGCTCGTCGATCGCCACCAGCTCGCCGGGCTCCACCTCGCGGATGAACGCCGCGCCGATGATGTCGAGGGCCGCGGTCTCGCTGGCGACGACCCACCCACGCTCCAGCCGCCCGAGGACCAGCGGCCGTACGCCGTGCCGGTCCCGGGCGGCGTACAGGGTGGTCTCGTCCAGGAAGACCAGCGAGAACGCGCCCTGCAGCAGCGGCAGGACCTCGCGCGCGGCCACCTCGAGCGGTACGTCAGGCCGGCCGGCAAGCAGTGCGGTGACGAGGTCGGAGTCCGTCGTGGCAGTGACAGGGCCCGTGCGCAGCCCCCGCTCGGCGACCAGTCGGCGCAGCTCCCGAGGGTTCGTGAGGTTGCCGTTGTGGCCCAGCGCGATCCCACCGCCGTTGCGGCACGCGCGGAAGGTGGGCTGCGCGTTCTCCCAGTTGCTCGAACCGGTGGTCGAGTAGCGGGTGTGGCCGATGGCCAGGTGGCCGCGCAAGGAGCTCAGCGTCGGCTCGTCGAAGACCTGGGCGACCAGGCCCAGCTCCTTGTAGACCAGCACGGTCGAGCCGTCGGCCACGGCGATGCCGGCCGCCTCCTGGCCGCGGTGCTGCAGCGCGTAGAGCCCGAAGTAGGACAGCTTGGCGACTTCCTCGCCGGGGGCCCAGACACCGAAGACGCCGCACGCGTCCCTGGGACCGGGCTCGTCGAGGGGCTCGGAATCGGCGAGAATCAGCCTGCCGTCGGCAGCTGGCACGGGCGGTGCTCCTCGGGAGTGGCGCGCGGGGAAGCCGACCATCCGCAGTCTACTGCCTGCATTCGCCCTCCCGGGTTCGGCTAGTGCCCCGCCTGGGGAGGTCGGGCGGTTACCTGACCGCCCCACCGGCCCGTGTTACGACAGGACCGGGAGGTACGCCGAGAGGTTGACGGCGCGCGAGCCGCTGGCCCGCACCCGGCCATCCGCCACGGCGTCGGCCCAGCGCAGCCGGCCGGTCGCCAGCTCGAGCCAGCCGGCCGGGTCGGTCTCGACCACGTTCGGGGGCGTGCCCCGGGTATGCCGCGGCCCCTCCACGCACTGCACCGCGACACCGCCCGGGCCGGCGATGCGCAGCTCGACCGACCGGCCGGGGGCCCGGCGTACGAGCACGCCGGCGAGCAACCGCACCGCGGCGCTCACGGCGGTCGGCTCCGCGGCGGGCGGCGAACCGGTCGCGGCGGCCAGGTCCAGGCCGTGCACAACGCCTTCCACCGCGCGGGTTGCCAGGAAGTCGGACAGCCCGACGTCGCCCAGGTTGACCCGGATCAGGCGGTCCGGCGCCGCGGCGGCCAGCGCGGCAGCCATCGCGGGGGCGGCGGCCCGCAGGCGTTCGCGCTGCCCTTGGCTCGTCACCGCCGCGGTGGCGTCGTGCGCGCGGCGCGCGATGGCCGGCGCCTGCGCGGCGGCGCCGTCGTAGTAGTTGTAGGGGTCGAGCGTTGCCGCGGCAGGGCTGGGCGCGGCCAGCGCCTGGAGCAGGTACTCGGCGTTGCCGGCCAGGTGGGCGACCAGCTGCGCGACCCGCCAGTCGCCCAGTCGGGTCGGCAGCGTGAAGGCGTCGTCGGGCAGGACGTCGACAGCCGCGGCCAGCCGCTCCCACTGGCCCACGACGCCGGCTCGAAGATCGTCGTACGCCGGTAGCCTGGGGTGGCGGGCTGCGGACACCGGCTAGTCCAAGACCGTGGCGTCGGTGCCGAACAGCCGCGGCAGGGTCGTCTCGTGTGCCGTCCGCAGCTCGGCCAGTGGTACCGCAAACTGACCCGCCACCTCCAGGCGGTCGCCGCCCACCGTGCCCAGACGGGTGACCGGCACGCCGGCGGCGCGGCACAGCGCGGCGAGGTCACCCACCGCAGCGGGTGGCGCCGTGGCCAGCGCCCGAGCGGCCGACTCGCTGAACAGCGCGACAAAGGGATCCCCCGGCAGCTCCACCCGCGCGCCGACGCCGCCGGACAGGGCGCATTCGACCAGCGCCTGCGCCAGCCCACCATCGGAGAGATCGTGCGCGGCGCTGAGCAGCCCGCTTTCGGCCCCTTCCAACAGGACACCGGCCAGCGCGGACTCCGCGGCCAGGTCCACCGCCGGGGGGCGACCGCCCAGGTGTCGGTGCGTCACCCAGGCCCATTCGGAGCCGCCGAGCTCGGCCCGGGTGTCGCCGAGCAGCAGCAGCACGTCCCCCACGTCGCGGAACCCCATCGGCGTACGCCGCGCGACATCGTCCATTAGCCCGAGCACGCCGACGACCGGGGTGGGGTGGACCGCCGTGCCGCCGGTCGCGTTGTAGAAGCTGACGTTGCCCCCGGTCACCGGCGTGCCGAGTGCCCGGCAGCCGTCCGCCAGACCGCGCACCGCCTCGGCGAATGACCACATCACCGCCGGGTCCTCGGGGCTGCCGAAGTTGAGGCAGTTGGTGACCGCGATCGGGCGGGCGCCGGTCACCGCCACGTTGCGGTAGGCCTCGGCGAGGGCCAGCTGCGCACCGGCGTACGGGTCGAGCGCGGCGTAGCGGCCGTTGCCGTCGGTGGCCAGCGCCACGCCGAGCCCGGTCTGCTCCGAGAGCCGTACGACGCCGGCGTCGGCCGGCATGGCCAGCACCGTGTTTCCCTGCACGTATCGGTCGTACTGGTCGGTGACCCAGGAGCGCGAGCACAGGTTGGGGCTGGCGACCAGGCGCAGCAGCGTCTCGCGCAGCTCCGCGCCGGTCCGCGGGCGGGCCAGCCGGGCCGGGTCGTCGGCCTGGAGGGCGTCGAGACCGAGCGGGCGGGCCAGCGGCCGCTCGTAGACCGGCCCGTCGTCGACGAGCGAGCCCGGTGGTAGGTCGGCCACCTCTGCACCGCGCCAGGACACGCGCAGCCGGCCGGTGCCGGTCACCGCTCCGATCACCGTCGCGAGCACTCCCCAGCGGTCCGCCAACCCCAGCACCTGCGCCACGTCGGCCGGGGCGACGATCGCGAGCATTCGTTCCTGGGACTCGCTGGTGAGGATCTCCAGTGGGTCCATCGAGGGCTCCCGCAACGGCACCCGCTCCAGCTCGACCGCCATCCCGGCGCCGCCGGCGCTGGCCGTCTCGGCAAGCGCGCAGGTCAGCCCGGCTCCGCCGAGGTCCTGGATGCCGGTCACCAGTCCGTGGTCGAAGAGCTCCAGGCAGCACTCGATCAGCAGCTTCTCGGTGAACGGGTCGCCCACCTGCACCGCCGGCCGCCGGCTCGGCCCACCGCTCTCGTCGAAGCCGGCGCTGGCCAGGACCGACACCCCGCCGATGCCGTCCCGGCCGGTCTTGGCGCCGAGCAGGACGACCGCGTTGCCGGTGCCGGTGGCCCGCGCCCGCTGGATCCGGTCCACCGGCAGCACCCCGACGCAGAGCGCGTTGACCAGCGGGTTGCCGCCGTACGCCGGGTCGAAGACCACCTCGCCGCCGACGTTGGGCAGGCCGAGGCAGTTGCCGTAGCCACCGATCCCCGCCACGACGCCCGGCAGCACCCGGGCGGTGTCGGGTGCCTCGGCGTCGCCGAACCGCAGCGAGTCCAGCACTGCGATGGGGCGGGCGCCCATGGTCAGGATGTCGCGGACGATGCCGCCGACCCCCGTCGCCGCCCCCTGATAGGGCTCGAGGAAGCTCGGGTGGTTGTGACTCTCGATCTTGAAGGTGACGGCAAGACCCTGGCCCACGTCGACGACGCCGGCGTTCTCGCCCATCCCGACCAGCAGCCGGTCGCCGGCCGGCACATCGCCCAAGCGCTGCAGGTGCAACTTGGAGCTCTTGTAGGAGCAGTGCTCGCTCCACATGACGCTGTACATCGCCAGCTCGGTGCCGGTCGGGCGGCGGCCGAGGACGGCGCGGATCCGGTCGTACTCGTCGGTCCGCAGCCCGAGCACGGCGTACGGCTGGACGGCGTCGGGATCCTTTGCGGCCAGCTCCACCGTGTCGGCCAGCTCCACCGTGTCGGCCAGCTCCACCGGGTCGGTCATGCGGCGGTTCGCGCACGCAACGCCGAGCGGAAGATCCCGAGGCCGTCCTCCCCGGCCCCCGTCAGCGCCTCGACCGCGTGCTCCGGGTGCGGCATCAGCCCGACCACGTTGCCGGCCGGGTTGGCGATGCCGGCGATGTCGCGCAGGGAGCCGTTGGGCGCGCCGCCGGCGTAGCGCAGGACCACCCGGCCCTCGGCCTCGAGCTCGTCCAGGGTGCGCTCGGAGGCGACGTAGCAGCCCTCGCCGTTCTTGAGCGGCAGCACGATCTCGCTGCCGTCGGCGTACGCCGAGGTCCATGAAGTCCGGACACTGTCCACGCGCAGCCGCTGGTCGCGGCAGAGAAAGCGCAGGCCGGCGTTGCGAACCAGGGCTCCGGGCAGCAGGTGTGTCTCGCAGAGGACCTGGAACCCGTTGCAGATGCCCAGCACGGGCAGCCCACCACGGGCGGCGTCGGCGACGGCGGTCATGATCGGTGCGAACCGGGCGATGGCGCCGGCCCGCAGGTAGTCGCCGTAGGAGAAGCCGCCCGGCAGGATGACCGCGTCGACGCCGGCCAGACCGGTGTCCCGGTGCCACAGCGGGACGGGCTCCCCACCCGCTCTGCGGACCGCGCGCAGCGCGTCCCGGTCATCGAGCGAGCCGGGAAAGGTCACCACGCCCACCCGGTTCCCGCTGCTGGTCATGCGGCCCTCCGGCGTTCGGTGAGCGGGAGGCTCCCAGGCTATCCGAGTGAGCCCGGCGCGGGCCCGGCGACAGGCGCCGCCGTCGGGGCCCTGCCGTTGGTCGAGAGCCGCTCGATGGCCGCGCCCTCATGCCAGTGCAGCCGCTTCTCCAGATGGACGACCGTTCCCTGCTCCGGCCTGCTGTCGAAGCGGACCCGGTCGACCATCTGGCGCATCAGGTGGATGCCGCGGCCCTCCTCCGCGGAGAGCTCGGCGGTCGACATCCCGACGCCGCCGGCGTCGAAGCCGCCGCCGGCGTCGATCACCTCGATCACGCAGATGTCCTGGTCGATACCGACGGACACCTCGTAGTTGGCACCGGAGGCCGCATGCTCGAGAACGTTGGTACAGGCCTCGGTGACCGCGACGGCGACTTCGTCGATGCAGTTGCCGTCGACTCCCAGCACCTTCATGGCCGCGGCCAGGATGCGGCGTACGACCGGGATGCTCAGCTCGTCCCGCGGTAGAGCGAGCGTGAGCATGACCTTCACGGCGGCGCCTCCTCGACAGTCTGCTTCGAGGGTTCCCGCCGGTTCGGAGCGTGTAACCGTATGGAGGCGCCTGTGTGCTCAGTCGCCGAGGTGGACGCTGAACTCCTCGATGACCGGGTTGGCGAGCAGCGTCTCGGCGATCTGCTCGGCGCGGGCGCGGGTGGAGTCGTCGCGCGTACCGTCCAGCTCGAGCTCGAAGCGCTTGCCCTGGCGCACGATCCGTACGCCGGGAAAGCCGAGTCGCGGCAGCGCCGCGGCGATGGCCTGGCCCTGCGGGTCGAGAATCTCCGGCTTGAGCATGACGTCGACGACGACGCGGACCACGCGAGTCCTCCCCGGCAGGTGAACGTCCAGCCTATCCAGCGGATCGCGCCGCTGCCCGTCCGACGACACCTACCGCACGATCCGCGTCATCTAGGCCCCTCCTGCGTCGAGATAGTCGGCGAACGCCCGTCCCGTCAGGCGCTCGTAGGCCTCGACGTAGCGGTCGCGGGTGCGGCGTACGACGTCGTCCGGCAGCGGCGGTGGTGGTGACTGCCGGTCCCAACCCGACTGTGCGGTGAGCCAGTCCCGCACGTACTGCTTGTCGTAGGACGGCTGCGACTCCCCCGGCAGCCAGCGGTCGGCCGGCCAGAAGCGCGACGAGTCCGGGGTCAGCACCTCGTCGCCGAGCGTGAGGACCCCGTCCGCACCGTGACCGAACTCCAGCTTGGTGTCGGCCAGCAGGATGCCCCGTTCCGCCGCAATCTCGGCCGCCCGGTTGTAGACCGCGCGCGTGAGCCGTGAGAGCTCAGCCACCAGCTCGACGCCGACGAGAGCCGCTGCATCGACCGCCGAGACGTTCTGGTCGTGGCCCTCGGCGGCCTTGGTGGCCGGCGTGAACACGGTCGCGGGAAGCCGGTCGCCCTCGCGGAGCCCGGCCGGCAGCTCCACCCCGCACACCGAGCCGGTGGCGGCGTAGTCGGCCCAACCGCTGCCGGCCAGGTAGCCGCGAGCAACGCACTCGACCGGCACCATGGCGAGCCGCCGGCACAGCATCGACCGGCCGCGCACCTCGGCGGGGATCCGGGGGTCGTCCGCGGCCACCAGGTGGTGGGGCACGACGTCGGCCAGCTGGTCCAGCCACCACAGCGTCAGCCCGGTGAGCACCGCCCCCTTGTCCGGGATCTCGGTCGGCAGCACCAGGTCGTACGCCGAGATCCGGTCGCTCGCGACGATCAGAACAAGGTCGTCGCCGACGGCGTAGAGCTCACGGACCTTGCCCCTGGCCAGCAGGGGAAGCGGCAGGGCGGGCGACACGGCCGTCACGACAGCGCGGCGAGCCGGTCGAACACGGCGTCGAGCCGGGCCAGGAAGTGCTCGGGCCGGCAGACCTCGTCGAGCGCCGCCTCGTCCAGTGGCTGGCCGGCGTCGGCGGCGTGCTTGCGCAGGGCCTCGCGGAAGGGCAGCCCGCTCGTCCAGGTCTCCATCGCCGCGCCCTGGGTGAGCGCGTAGGCGTCCTCGCGGGCGAGCCCGCTCATGACCAGCGACAGCAGGACGGCCCCGCTGTAGACCAGGCCACCCGTGAGGTCGAGGTTGGCCCGCATCCGCTCCACGTCGACGGTGAGCCCCTCGACCAGCCGCAGCGTCAGGTGCAGCAGGTAGTCGGTCGCGATCGCCGCGTCGGGCAGCGCCACCCGCTCCACCGAGGAGTGGCTGATGTCGCGCTCGTGCCACAGCGGGATGCCCTCCATGACCGGCACGACCTGTGCGCGTACGACGCGGGCGAGGCCGGCGATCCGCTCGCACAGGATCGGGTTGCGCTTGTGCGGCATCGCGGAGGAGCCCTTCTGCCCCCGGCGAAACGGCTCCTCGAGCTCGCGCACCTCGGTCCGCTGACCGTGCCGCACCTCCAGCGCCACCGCCTCACACACCGTCGCGAGGACGGCGAGCGAGGACGCCCACTCCGCGATCCCGTCCCTCAGCACCACCTGGCTGGCCACCGGCGCGGGGGCCAGCCCCAGCTCGGCGGCGACCCGGGCCTCCACCGACGGGTCGACGTCGGCGTAGGTGCCGACCGGGCCAGAGATCTTCGCGACCCCTACCGCCTCGCGGGCCCGGCGCAGCCGGTCGCGGCTGCGGGCGGCCCCGAAGGCGAAGTCGGCCAGCCGATGGCCGAAGCTGTCCGGCTCGGCGTGGACGCCGTGGGTCCGGCCGGCCCGGACCGTGCCCCGGTGCGCCAGGCCGAGGTCGCGCAGGGCGGCGACCAGGGCGTCGGCCTTGG
>JAABUS010006105.1_pt1 | contig 14970 bp, 18 predicted proteins | sample 5560161 | NCBI WGS metagenome assembly JAABUS01 (sample SAMN10711885, study PRJNA513376) | rock metagenome | isolation source: Antarctica rocks | place: Antarctica: Victoria Land, Trio Nunatak nord | collected 2016-01-04 | reverse complement strand
CGGCGAGCGACGCGCGGACCGCCTGACGCCCGCACCGGCCGTCAGACGGTCGACTCCCGCACCACCGCGAGCGCCAACAGGTCGGTCGGGTCGAGCACCGTTGCGCCATCCGCGAACTCACTCCCGGCAAGCGCCAGGGGAAGCTCCGTGCACGCGAGGACGACGACGTCCGCACCAGCGTCACGAAGGTGACCGATGGCCTGCTCGACGAGGGGTCGCGCCGAGCGCGCGTCGTCGGACTTGACGAAGGCGATCGCCCGTGCCAACCGCTGCTGCGTGTCGTCGTCAGGCCTGACCACCCCCACTCCCGCGTCGGCCAGGCGCTTCTGGTAGAGACCGCTGGCCAGCGTTCCGGCGGTGGCGAGCAGCCCGACCCGGCGCACCGGGTCGACCCTTCCGGTGACGGCCGCGACCGTCTCGTCGACCATGTCCACGAACCGAAGGTTGCTGTCAGCCTGGAGACGATCGAGGAAGAAGTGCGCGGTATGGCACGGCATCGCCGCCAGCGTCGCACCAGCCTCGCGAAGTCGCTCGGCGCCGTACAACAGGGCCGGGTATGCCGTGTCGGTACCGTCGCGGACCGAGGACACCCGGTCGGGGACGGTGGGGTCGGCCCAGATGACGACGCGCAGGTGGTCCTGGTCCCGGGTTGCCGGAGTGCGCCGGACGAGCTTGGTGTAGAAGTCCGCGGTGGCCGCCGGACCCATGCCACCGAGGATGCCCACCAGCGCCTGACGGTTCGGCTGTCTGCCTCCCGGCTCGGGCATCAGGGGCTACTCGCGGGCGGCGAACGCCGGGCGGTACCCGAAAAGCCCCACGGACCCTCCGGTGTGAAGGAAGACGACGTTCTCGTCCGGGGCGAAACGGCCCTCCCGGATGTTGCCGAGCAGGCCCGCGAAGCCCTTGCCGGAGTAGACGGGATCCAACAGGACGCCCTCGACGCGTGCGAGCAGCAGCAGTGCGTCCACCATCGAGTCGGTCGGCACGCCGTACCCCCCGCCGACCCACCTGTCGTCAACAAGCACCATGTCCCGGGACACCGCGCCCTCGCAGCCGATCTTGGCGGCCGTGCGCTCGGCGAGGTCCTGGACCGCGTCGACCTGCTTGACCTCGGGCTGGCGCACACTGATGCCCAGCACCTTCGCCGGACTGTTCATCGCGGCGAGGCCGGCGACCAGCCCCGCCTGCGTCCCGGTGCTGCCGGTGCCGTGGACGACCCAGTGGACCGGGATGTCTGCCCCCTCGAGCTCCTGGGCGCAGCCGACGTAACCGAGTGCTCCGGTCGGGTTCGACCCTCCCCCCGGGATGACGTAGGGACGGTGACCGGTCGCCCGCAGCTGCTCGGCAAGCGACTCCATGGCCGCCTGCATGTCCGTGCCGCCAGGGGGACGCTGCACGATGTCGGCCCCGAGAAGGTGGTCGAGAAACACGTTGCCGGACTCCTCGTACTCCTCATCCCCCTCGATGCGCCTCTCCAGCAGCAGCTGGCAGCCCATGCCGGCACGGACCGCAGCGGCGGCCGTCTGACGGGCATGGTTGGACTGGGTGGCGCCCTGGGTGACGAGGACGTCCGCGTTCTCCTGGATCGCCTCGCCGACGAGGTACTCGAGCTTGCGGGTCTTGTTGCCTCCGGTGGCCAGACCGGTGCAGTCGTCGCGCTTTATCCAGAGGTTCGGGGTCGATGGGACCGTCTCCCGAAGCTGGGCGGTGAGCCGTGCCATCGGCTCGAGGGGGGTCGGGAAGTGACCGAGCGAGTACCGCGGGAACCGCGCGAGCTGAACCATCCGAACCCCGTCTGAACGTCTGTGTGTCGTTGCCGCCAGTAGACAGGAAGGTGCAGACGCTGTCCAATACCCCATGGCGGGGCGGGACGCGAGGCCAGTGACCTCGCGGACCAGCACGGACGAGAGAGGGGTGGGATCATGGCAGTCTCCCGGGGAAGCAGTGGAGCCGGCTCAGCCGAGAACGCCGACGAGAGCGGAGTTCGAAGCCGCCGACGCCTGCCGCCACTCGGCATCCAGGTTCTCGTCGCCCTCGTTCTCGGCGTTGTCCTCGGCCTGCTGACACCCGAGGTCGCTGAGCACCTGAAGGTCCTCGGCGACGCCTTCATCCGGCTCATCCAGATGGCGATCATCCCGTTGGTGTTTCCCCTCATCGTGCTGTCCATCGCCCGGATGCAGTCGGCCAAGGCCCTTGGGCGCCTCGCGGGGAAGACGATCCTCTACTTCGAGGTCGTCACCACGGCGATCCTCGTCGTGACGATGCTGCTCGCCACTGTCGCCGGGCTGGGCAAGGGAGCCAACCTCGCAACCTCGGCCGCCGCAGACACCTCGGGTATCAAGACGTCGCTCAACCTGGAACAGATGTTTCTCGAGGTCATCCCCAAGAACGTCTTCGACGCGTTCAGCCAGGGAAACCTGCTCTCGGTCATCTTCTTCGCAACCTTCCTCGGAGTGGCGCTGTCCCGGATCGGTCCCAAGTCGGGCCCCATGCTCGATGTCCTGGACGCCCTCGCCACCGCGATGTTCCAGATCATCACCTGGGTGGTCAAGCTCGCCCCGCTCGCGGTCCTCGCGTTCGTCGCCTACAACACAGCGCACTACGGGTGGGGCCTGCTGGCCAGGCTGGCCCTCTTCGTCGTCGTCTTCTATGCCGCCTCCCTGGTCGTGCTGCTCGTGGTCTTCCCCATCGTGGCGACGATCTTCAAGGTGCCCTACTTCCCGCTCGTCCGCGCGATCAGCGACCTGATTCTGCTCTCCTTCGTCACCCGTAGCGCGGAGGTGGTGCTCGCACCCCTCATCAAGCGGCTCGACGAGTTCGGCGTCGACCGGAGGATCTCGTCCTTCACGTTGCCGTTGGGCTACTCGTTCAACGCGGACGGTGCGACGATGTACGAGGGACTCGCCGTGGTCTTCCTCGCGCACGCCTACGGCGTCGAGCTGACGGTCCCGAAGCTCATCCTGGCGATGTTGGTGCTGATCCTGCTCACCAAGGGCATCGCCGGCGTCCCATCGGCAGCGATCGTCGTGCTGTTCTCCGCCGCCGCGACCATCGGGCTGCCACCGCAGGGCATCGCGATCCTGCTCGCCATCGACTTCGTCGTCGACATGGCCCGCACCGCGGTCAACGTCACCGGCAACTCACTGGCGAGCATGGTCATCGCCCAGTCGGAGGGCCAGTTCACGCCCCAGCAACCGCGGGAGGCGCTCGCGGCTGCATCATCGCGCTGACCTATGTGGTCTGCCTGGGCCACGGGCGCACGGCGACGGCCGTGGCCACCGCCGCTGTCGCCGCTTCGTGGCCCTTGTCCTCCGTTGAGCCGGGCAGTCCGGCTCGGTCCAGCCCCTGCTGCTCCTTACCAGGCCACCTGAAGGACCGGTGGGCGGCCGTCAGGGGACGAGGACGAGCTTTCCGCGGACGTGACCGCCAAGGCTGATGCGATACGCCTCCGCGGCCCGCTCGAACGGGAAGGTCTGCACCTTGATCACCAGCCTGTTCTGGGCCAGCAGGCCGACGACGAGGGCGAGAGCCTCCACGGGGCGACTGTCCCCGCCCCCGCCGGTGACCCGTGCTCCGGCCCGTCCGGCGTCGAAGTTGGAGATCGAGACGACCTGGGAGGGCTCGGGAGCGAGGCCGACCAGCTCCTCGATCGGGGTCTTGCCGGCGACGTCGAAGACCGCGTGGACCGGGCCGTCGGCAGCATCCTGCACCCGGGTGGCCATGCCCTCGCCGTAGAGCACGGGGGCCGCCCCGATCTCGCGGAGGTAGCCATGGTTCGCCTCGCTCGAGGAGGCGACCACCTTCGCGCCCAGCGCCCGCGCCAGCTGGACGGCGGCGGCACCCACGCCGCCCGCACCGCCGTCGATGAACACGGTGTCGCCGCCCTTGACGCCGAGCAGGCGAAGGCCGCGTTCGGCGGTCTCGCCGGCGATGCCGGCCGCGGCCGCCACCGCCCAGTCGACGGACGAGGGTTTGCGAGCCCAGGAGTCCAGTACCGCGTACTCCGCCTGGGTGTTGCTGCCCAGGCCCAGCACGTCGTCCCCCACCGAGACACCCGTGACCCCTTCGCCGACCTCGTCGACCACCCCGGCTGCGTCGAAGCCGAGGTACCCGGTGCCGGCCAAGGGTGCACCCCCGGACATCATCCCGGCCAGCACCTTCCAGTCGATGGGGTTCACGCTGGCGGCCCGCACCACGATCCGAACCTGCCCGGTTCCCGCGTGCGGGCCCGGCGCCGGCGCCCAGGTGAGCACCTCGGGCCCTCCGTACCTCGTGAACTGCAACGCTCGCATCCGACAGTCCTTCCTCTGAAGGGGCATCCCGCGCTGCCCCCCCAGCGGCAGACGTGGGGCAGCTGCCCGCGTCAGGAGCAAGCAGGACGGACCCGGTCGTATTCCTGGCCGTCGAGGAGTCTCCGTCAGTGCTGACACGGACCTTGCAGCGGGAACAGATCCCGCTGAGCTGGCCGGCGCCCCTTCAGCCAGGCGCAAGCGGCATCCGAGCCCTGACCTGTAGCCGCTGGGTAGGGTTGCACTATGGGGACGCTCATTGCGGGACGCTTCGTGCTGCAGGAGCGGATCGGCGGCGGCGGAATGGGTTCGGTCTGGTTGGCGTGGGACGGCAAGCAGCGGCGCTGGGTCGCGGCCAAGCTGCTCAGTCACACGAACGCGACGATGGTCCTGCGTTTCGTCCGTGAGCAGTCCCTGCGGATCGTCCACCCACACGTCGTGGCCCCGACGGGCTGGGCCGCGGACGACGACAGGGTGGTGCTGTCCATGGAGCTGGTTCGGGGAGGCTCGCTCCAGACCCTCTTCGGAGACCATGGTGCGCTGCCGGAGTCGTACGTCGCCGTCCTCCTGGACCAGCTGCTCGACGCCCTCGAGGCCATCCACGCCGCGAACGTCGTGCACCGCGACATCAAACCGGCCAACCTCCTGCTCGAGCCGACGGGGACCGGCCGACCCGTCCTACGGGTCTCCGACTTCGGAGTGGCCGCTGTGGTGGATGAGCCGCGGCTCACCCATACCTCGATGAGCATCGGGACGGCGGGCTACATGGCACCTGAACAGCTCCACGGTGCGGAGCCCGATCCGAGGCAGGATCTCTACGCGGTCGGCGTCATCGGACGTCAGATCCTGACCGGATCCCCGACGAGATCGATCCCCGACAAGTGGCCCAGTGTGTTGTGGCCGCTCCTGATGCGCCTCAGCGACCCCGACGTCAGCCGCCGACCAGCGACGGCCGCCGACGCGAGGCGCGAGCTGCAGGCGCTCAGGGCCGTGCCGACGGACGCGCCGTGGCAGGACCTGCCCGACTCGCCTGAGGTCTTCGAGCAGGTCCGCGATCCCGCCACACTGCCCCATCCGTCTGAGCTCGTTTCCCCGTCAGTCGAGCCGGCGGCGCTGCCTCGGCCGGCAGGACCCGACGGCACGGCTGGGCGCGGGCGCCGGGTCCTCATCGCCGTGATGGCGACCAGCTTTGTGCTGGCCGCCATCGCGGTGGGAATCATCCTCGTCATTCTTCTCTGATCTGAGGGACGGGCAGGTCGCCTGCACGACTCGCTCAGGGGCGGCGCCGGAGCAGGACCAGTGCGGCCGTCCCGACGCCCGCCAGGGCCAGGGCGCCGACCCCGAGGCCGGCCACCAGACCCCACGGCTGCCGAGAGGACGGCCCCGACGTGGGTGACGCCTCGACGCGGGACGGCTCACGGGTCACCGTCGGTGCGCCACTCGGGCCCGACGTCTCTGTCGCGCTGGGCAGCGTCTGGGGGGTCGGCCCCGCCGGGGCCGCCGTGGCCGCCGGGGCCGCCGTGGCCGCCGGCGTCCCTGGGGTGGGGGATGGGGTCGCCGCGGGAGCGTTCTGGACGTATGGCGGTGCGCCCGTCCCCGCCTTCCCGACGAGGTCGACCTGCAGGCTCACCGGGACCGGGACGGAGGGATCCTGCGGCGTCTGCCTCTGCAGGCTGATCGCGATGAGGTAGCTGCCCGCCCTTGAGGTGGAGACGTCCTCCGGGAGGATCGAATCCCGGTTGAGGTAGCGGACCTCCCTGGTCGTGGCCAGGACCTCCGCCTCGTCGGAGCCGAGCCAGTCGTCCTCGTCCACCGGGATGCCACCCCTCCTGGGCGCCGGCCTGTCCCGCACCACGAACGACCTCACCGAGCCTCCCAGGGGCGAGAGCAGGTCGACGGCGAACCTGCGGAGCCCATCGCGGTAGGTTGGGACCCGGGCAGCCGTGGCATGCGCCTGTAACCGCTGGCCGAAGTCGAGGTTGACGCGGAAGAACTGGATCTCCCCGGGGACCATGTCGAACGTCTTCACCCCGGGGGTGATGCTCGGCGCATTGGCGAGAGAGTTGCCCCCGGTGACCGCCTGCGGGTTGCCGCTGGCCGGGACGACCTGCCACGTCGGGTCGTCCGCCTGACCCGGCAGTCCCGAAGTCCCGGACACTGGCGGCTCCTCCTCGACGTCGATCTGCAGCGGTGTCCCCGCGATATCGCTCCGTGCGCTCCGAGGCTGTCGGATCGTCAGGATGAGGTCGGCCCGGACACACTCCTCGGAGGGGTCCCGTACCCAGGAGTTGGTGGCCCCGGTGAGGAGGGACTTCGACCCCAGTCCGGTGTCGAGGGTGTAGGGATACGAGACGTTGTTGCAGGAGGTGGCTCCAGGACCCTCCGGATGCAGGGCGAGCTCCAAGGCCCCCCTGGGCTTGTCAGGTCGCGCGCTGACGCCGACCCAGAAGGTGGACTTGGGGGTGGTCCGCTTGAGGCGGTAGCTCCTGACGGCTTCCGGGCCCGAAGCGGCATCGGTCCAGCGGCCGACGCCGATATCGGGGGCACTGGCGTCGGTGGAGGCTCCGACCACGGGCGTGCCGGTGACCTCAAAGGGGCGCAGGGCGCGTTCCTTGACCTGCCTCAGGCTGTCCAGGAGCTGCTGGGTGTTCTGGGCGTCGTAGTACGTGCCGCGGCCCTTCTCCGCGATGCACTTGAGCTGCTGCTGCGCGAGTCCGGACACCTTCAGTCCCACGACGTCTATGCGCAGGTCGATGCCCTGGGCAGCGAGCTGGGCCGCGACCGGACAAGGGTCCGGCACGCAGGTCTCCTCGCCGTCCGACACGAGAAGAATGGACCGCTTCCCGACCGTGCCGAAACGTCCTTGCCGGCCTCGCCCAGGGAGTAGGAGATCGGGGTCCACCCGGTCGGGGTGTACGAGGCGACCTGACTCTTCAGCTGGGCCTTGTTGCCCGCCGCGATCGGAACGACGAGCTTGCTGTCGGTGCACGCCGCGGGGTCGGCCTTGTCATGGACCGACGACCCGTACACCCGCATACCGACCTGGGCCCTGGTCGTCAAGGGAGTCGATGACGGCGTTGAGCGCACTCTTGGCTGCGTCGATCTTGGACCTGCCGTCACCAGCGGGCTCAGCCATCGAGCCCGACGAGTCGAGGACGAGAAGCAGCTTGCCGGCATCGCCGGCTGCCTGGGCTGGGGCAGCCGTCGCCCCTCCGGCACCGACGGCGGCGAGCGTGAGGGCGAGAACGGCGAAGAGACTGATTCGCGGGCGGACGGTACGCATGTGCTCCTCCTCAGGGTGGGAATCCATACGTAACCTTCCCGCTCCTAAAGTCAAGTGTCAAGACCCAAGTTTCCGTCTGTCAATTCATGGGCTACCCTGACCATGGAGGGAGGACCGGACCATGACGGACCAGATCACGGCGAACCGGGCCAGTCAGACTGAACTCTACGGCGAAACGCTCTCCGCGGTCTTGGCGGACGTAAGCGCCGTGCTGGGCCTGAACCAGGCCCAGCTGGCCGATGCCATCGGCATCTCGGCAGCGATGTTGTCTCACCTCGTCGGAGGTCGTCGGGTCAAGATCGGCAATCCGGTGGCCCATGCCCGACTGGGGCAGCTGCGGGTCCTCGCCGGCAACGTGCGCGCCGGGCAGGTCTCCGCTATCGAGGCCGCGGCGGCGATCCGCCGCATCGCCACCACGGTGGACAGCTGGGGCACGACCGAGACCGCTGTCGCTCCTCGCGCCGCGGACGACACCGAGACTGTTCGCCAGGTACAGGACCTCTTCCGTTCCACGGCCAGTGCCGCGGACTGGCTCGAGGTCGCAGACTCGGTCGAGGCCGACCACCCCGAGATCGCGGAGCTGCTTCGCAGCTACGGGGCGGCCCGGACTTCGACCGCGGTCCAGCACTGGCGACGCGCCCTACGACCGACGTGAGCAGGCGCTCGCCCTTGCGCAGGTGGATGGCGGTGGCGGTGGGATGTGAACCGACGGTGGAGTCTCCCCCACACACGCTCTCGAGCTCTGCCCCGCGGGAGTCATCGCGGGTTGCAAGCATTCAGACACGCTCAACGTCGCGGCTGTCTACGGGAGCGCGGCGTCCTCTCCGCCGTCCAGGCACCGGGCGTAGACGCGCAGGAGGACGTCGAGGCCGTGACGGGCCCGCTCGGCGACCTGGGCCGGCGCCACTCCCCGTTCGGCCGCTTCATGTCCACGTACGAGCACACGAACTCATACCAACTGGTCGTGGCCGCCTGCGACGCAGCATGGTGACCGGGCGGCCCGTTCGAGTCCCGGCGATGGTGCTCACGGGACATCTCCTGCCGCGGTGAAGCGGCGGTGGATGGCCGTCGGCCCGCCGGGTCGCTGAGCCGTCACCACGTCAGTCCGTCCGTTCGCCGGTACGGCAGCTGTCGGTCTTGTCGGCCCTCGACCGTGTGCTGGATGCCTTGCCGGTGCCAGCTCGCTCCGTGGGCGACGGCGTCGGGCACGCACGCGGTGTTGGTGGGATCGAGGGCCGTTCTGCTCGGCGAGGTCGACCACGTGGTACCAGGAGGCGCACGCGGCGACCGACCCGACACCCAGCATTAGGGCCAGCTGCGCGGCGTCCGGGCGACCAGCAGGGCACGCGTGTTCGGTGAAGCCGCCCAGATCCCGTACCGCTCGCGGTGCTCGATGTATCGACAGCTCACTCCTCATGCCTCACGAGCGTCACCGTTTCGCGGGTGTTTTCAGTTGATGCACCGAGGGTGTTCGCGGGCAGTTCTCGTGATGCTCGTCGGGGGGTTGACACAGGGCCGGTGCCCTATCATTATTACGGGCCATACGAACGAATCCGCCTCACGAAAGGTTAACGACGATGGCACGAAAGTTCCTCCTACCAAGAATTCTCGCGGTCGCTGCGGCATGTTCGATCGGGTTGACGACGTTGTCCGGTACCGCCAGCGCCGACCACCTCAACACCGAGGTGAAGGTCATGTCGTGGAACATTGCTGGAGGCAACTGCGCGAGCCACGTAGATCCCGGCGTCATGGCCGCGCGGATCAAGGAGCTGCGCGACAGACACAACGTCGACGTCTTCGGACTCCAGGAAGTACATAAGGATCAGGCTCAGCGCATCGCGACAGACCTCGGCTACAACTACCTCTTCAACATGCACTTCGTCCCGACTAGCTGCAACGGCACCCGTGGCAACGCGATCATCAGCCGTAACACGATCGAGGACATGGTCTTTCTCACGTTCTCGGCGCAGTCGAGTGACGAGACCGAGAAGCGCAACGTGGTGGGCGCGAAGATCTTCCGTGACGGACGCCGTGTCTGGGTGTTCACCACCCACCTGACGGTCAAGTCAGGCGAGGACACGGGTTCGGCTCCCATCCGCGCCCAGCAGGCCATCGAGGCGCGGCAGTTCGCCGAGAGGTACAACACCTACCCGTTCCGGGCGATCTTCACTGGTGACTTCAACGACCGGCCCTACAACACGGATGACGGTGCCAACGATGCCTACGGGGAGATGAGGAAGCTCTACACCGACACCTGGGCGACATGGCAAGCCACCTCCGGCGCCAGCGACATCAGCGGTTACACCGTGGGACCGGGGGACCGGAAAAAGCGGATCGACTACATCTTCCGTCGCAGCGGCAGCAAGCTCGGTCTCATCTCGTCCGGGGTGTTGCAGAACACCACGTCCTCTGATCACTTCCCGGTCCTCTCACGCTTCAGCGTCGAGGCAGCCACGTGACCATCCGTTTGCGTCTGACCTGACTCCTCTGGGGGACACACCGCCAGCAAGCGCCGCCGATAGACTGGTGACGTGACGCCCCCTCGCGACGTAACACCTGCCCCAGCGGGTGTTGCGTCGCCGTCAGGGGCCCGACCATGGTGCCCGTCGACGTCGCGTTCGCTCTGGCCTTCGGCCTCGTGGTGCTGGCCGCATCGTTGCTCGGCATGTGGGCGACTCGTCGCGAACGCACCCCGAACGAACCGTGCTCCGGTGGCGACGGTCGCGGGGGCACCCGCGCCAGCGATGCCGAGCAAGGCGAGAAGCGGCGGTGCACAGCAGACCGCGCAGGCGGCCGCTGCGGCGCCGAATAGGTGACGTCCTTGATCGTCGTGCTCACGCATCCGTGCTTCGGGTAGTGATGGCAGGGCACGGATCAATCCGGCACCGGGTGCAGCTAACCAAGGTGAGCCTGCCGCTGGTGACGTTCGAGGCGGTTCGGGTCTTCAATGACCAGATCCTCGATCCGGCGAAGCCGGACTCGGCCCAGCTACACCCACGGTTGCGGTGGGACCTGCGGCAAGCGGTTTGCTGGGTACTGTCCGCAGAGGGGCCGAGCCAATCTCGACACGCACTCCACCAAGTCAAGAGCAGGGCGGCGCCAGATCGGACTACCCCCACAGCTCGTCACCCTCCTGACGCAGCATCCATCCTACGATTATGAACGTCATGGGCTGGTCCAACCCAGCGATGACTCAGCGGTACGCGCACGTGGTCGGACCGATCCGCCAAGACGTCGCGCGCCAGGTCGGCAGCCTGCTCTGGGAGGAGCAGCTGGGACTCGAATGAGACTAGGAATGAGACTAGGACCCGGGAACGCCGGTCCGAGCTCTGAGGCTCCGACCGGCGTTTCCGCAGGTCAAGGGCGGTGGCGGTGGGATTTGAACCCACGGTGGAGTCTCCCCCACACACGCTTTCGAGGCGTGCTCCTTTGGCCGCTCGGACACGCCACCGCCCCGCAGGTTACCGGAGCCGGCGCGCCGCGAAGAAATCGACGAGCACCCGCGCGCACTCGGCCTCGCGCACCCCGCCGACCACCGCGGCCCGGTGCGTCGCCCGCGGGTCGCGCACGATGTCCCAGACCGACCCGCAGGCACCGAGCTTCGGGTCCCAGGCGCCCAGCACGACGGTCGCGACCCGCGCGAGAACGACCGCCCCCGCGCACATCGGGCACGGCTCCAGCGTCACGACGAGCGTGCAGCCGGTCAGGCGCCAGAGCCCGGTATGCCGTGCGGCATCGCGCAGTGCCACGACCTCGGCGTGCGCGGTCGGGTCACCTTCTGCCTCACGCGAGTTGGCGCCCTCGCCGATGACCTCGCCGTCCGCCGACACGACCACGGCGCCGACCGGGACGTCGCCGTCCCGCCCCGCCGCGACCGCGAGGTCGAGCGCGCGTCCCATCCACCCGGCATACCGGGGGTCGGGGGCGGGGCTGCCGGCGAGCGTCACGCGATAAGTTTCGCCCATGCGCGTGCACATCGCCGACCACCAGCTCGTCTCGCACAAGCTGACCTACCTGCGCGACAGGCGGACCGACTCCCCAACCTTCCGCAGGCTGGTCGACGAGCTCGTGACGCTGCTGGCCTACGAGGCCACCCGGGACGTGCGCGTCGAGCCGTTCGAGATCGAGACACCCGTGGCACCGACGACGGGCATCCGGCTGGCCAGCCCCAAGCCGCTGGTCGTCCCGATCCTGCGCGCCGGACTCGGCATGCTCGAGGGGATGGTGCGGCTGCTGCCAACCGCCGAGGTCGGCTTCCTCGGGATGATGCGCAACGAGCAGACCCTCGAGGCGGTGACCTATGCGAACCGCCTGCCGGACGACCTGTCGGGGCGCCAGTGCTACGTGCTCGACCCGATGCTGGCAACGGGCGGGACGCTGGCGATGGCCATCGGCTACCTCGTCGAGCGGGGGGCCGACGACATCACGGCGATCACCCTCCTCGCCGCCCCGGAGGGCATCGCCCACGTCGAGGCGCAGCTCGGCGAGCTGCACGTGCCCGTCACCCTGGTGACCGGTGCGGTCGACGACCGGCTGAACGAGCAGGGTTACATCGTGCCCGGCCTCGGTGACGCCGGCGACCGCCTCTACGGCCTGGTCTGACCGGCGCGCCTCCTCGGGCTCGCCGCCCGCGTCGGACAGACTGGTTCTTGAGGTCGGGCCCGGCCTGCCAGTACCCGAGGAGCATCCATGCAGCGCGCCAGGAAGGTCCTGTGGTGGCTGCTGGCCGGGTTCGTCGTGTACGCGATCCTCAAGTCCCCGGCACAGGCTGCCGACATGGTGCGGACCGCTTTCGACATCATCGCGCAGGGCTTCCAGAGCATCATCAAGTTCTTCGACGCGCTGTTGCGACGGGGGTAGTCGCCCGCCTTGGGCCCTCGTGACCGGCCGGCGCTGCAGCGCTACCTCCTCGACGGAGAGCGCATCGTCATCGCCGTGCACCACCACTGGGTCAAGGTCACCGAGCCCGTGCTCTCCGCGCTCGCTGGTCTCGCCGTCGCGGTCTGGGTCGACGTCACCGTCCCCGCCTCGCTCGGCGCGGCCGGCACGGCGGCGTGGTGGCTGTGGTTCGTCGTGCTCGGCAGGGCGCTCTGGAAGCTGTTCGAGTGGCGCCACGAGTGGTTCGTGGCGACGGACAAGCGGCTCCTGCTGACCCACGGGCTGCTCACCCGCCGGGTGGCGATGATGCCGCTGCAGAAGGTCACCGACATGTCCTACAGCCGCTCGGTCCCCGGCCGCCTCTTCGGCTACGGCAAGTTCGTCATGGAGAGTGCCGGGCAGGACCAGGCGCTCCGTGAGATCAACTGGCTCAATGACCCGGACCACACCTACCGGGCGATCTGCGCGGAGATCTTCGGCGTCGAGGACCACGAGCGGGTCCCGGTCGAGGAGAGTCGAGAGGCGATCCCGCTGCGCCGGGGCGGGCCGGCCCCCGACGGCTGGGACGTCCCGCCGACCGGTGCGGACCAGGGACCGCACGGTCGCGGCGGCGACACGGGACCCATACCGAGCTCCCAGCCCGGAGACGACTAGGACGCAGGGAGGCGACCATCGGCGGCCCGGCCGGTCCGGTCCGGAGGAGGTCCGGTCCGGGCAGGCACGCCGGGCAGGTCAGCTCAACGCGACCAGACCCATGACCCCGACGGCGTAGAGCACCAGGACGACGACCGAGTCGATGCCCATCCGCAGGATCTGTCGCCGAGGCCGGAAGACGAGGCCCGCCAGGTACACCGCGGAGAGCAGGGCACCCAGCGCCGTGAGGTACCGGTCGCTGGCGTGCGCGCTGGGCAGGACCGCCTTGCCGCTGATGAGCGTGACGAGGAGGAACAGGACGGGGAGGAACGCGTTGCCCCCGAAGATGTCGCCCATCGCCAGCTTGAAGTCGCCGCCGCGTGCGGCCGTCAGGCCGGTCGACAGCTCGGGCAGTGACGTCGCCGCAGCCAGGACGGTGGAGCCGAAGAGGACACCGGACAGCCCGAGGTTCCCGAAGAACGCCTCACCGCTCTTCTCGATGCTGACCCCGGCGCCGAGGGTCAGCAGCGCGGCCACGCCGAAGACCGCCCCGACCCGGGTGGTGCTGGCGCCGCTCCTGGTCGCCCGCTGCTCGTTCTTCGTGCGGGTGTGGCCACGCGGCTGTTCCTGGCTCTCGGGCGCCTCGCCGCTGTCCGTCCAGGGCAGGCGCTGGCCCGGTCCCCCGATGAGCTTCAGCCCGACGACCCAGATGATGACGATGAGGACCGGTCCCGGGGTGAGGCGGCCGAGGATGAGGCTGCCCGGCAGCTCGGACGCGGCGAGCACCACGAGCAGGACGGCGATGACGAGGGCGGCCTCGAGCACCAGTGCGAGGCTGCCGGCCATGAAGGTCAGGGGGCGCCCTCCCCGGACGCCGAAGGCGTCGATGACCGCGAGTACGACTGTCTGGATGGCGATGCCGCCGAGCAGGTTCCCCACCGCGATGTCCACGTTGCCGGAGACCGACGCCGCGACGGTGATCGCGATCTCCGGCAGGTTGGTGGCGACGGCGAGCAGGATCACGCCGCCGAGGGCGGTGCCAAGGTGCAGGCGTTCGGCCAGCACGTCGGTGTAGTCCGACAGCTTGATCCCCGCTCCCCAGATCACCCCTGCCGAGCCGAGGAAGACCAGCAGCAGCAGCCATGGGGGCAGCGTCGACACGGTTCTTTCCCTTCCGTCTGGGAGGTGACGCGCGTGTCGGGCGCACGCGGCCGCCACGACGCTACAACGCCTTGATGATGTCCTCGACCCGGTCCTTGGCGTCCCCGAAGAGCATCTGGCTGTTGTCCTTGAAGAACAACGGGTTCTGCACCCCGGCATACCCGGTGTTCATGCTCCGCTTGAAGACGACGACGTCCTTGGCGTTCCACACCTGCAGGACCGGCATACCGGCGATCGGGCTGCTGGGGTCGTCGAGGGCCGAGGGGTTGACGGTGTCGTTCGCGCCGATGACGAGGACGACGTCGGTGGCGGGGAAGTCATCGTTGACCTCGTCCATCTCCAGGACGATGTCGTAGGGCACCTTCGCCTCGGCGAGCAGGACGTTCATGTGCCCGGGCAGCCGGCCGGCGACGGGGTGGATGCCGAAGCGCACCTGTATGCCGCGCTCGCGCAGCTTGTGGGTGAGGTCCGCGACCGGGTACTGGGCACGGGCGACCGCCATCCCGTAGCCAGGGGTGATGACGACCGAGCCGGCGTCCTTGAGCAGGTCGGCGACGTCGGCGGCGTTGGCCTCCCGGTGCTCGCCGTAGTCCTTCTCGGCGCCGCTGACGGCCCCGTCGGACCCGAACCCGCCCGCGATGACGCTGACGAACGAGCGGTTCATCGCCTTGCACATGATGTAGGACAGGAACGCACCCGAGGACCCCACGAGGGCCCCGGTGACGA
>JAABUS010006104.1_pt1 | contig 14971 bp, 10 predicted proteins | sample 5560161 | NCBI WGS metagenome assembly JAABUS01 (sample SAMN10711885, study PRJNA513376) | rock metagenome | isolation source: Antarctica rocks | place: Antarctica: Victoria Land, Trio Nunatak nord | collected 2016-01-04 | reverse complement strand
TCATGCCAGTGAGGTCGAGCGTGGCCACCACTCGCGGCGTGCGCGTGTCGACGACGCGTCCGAGCGTCACGTTGCGCACCACCAGGTACTGCGACAGCGCTCCGGCCGCGATCCCGGCCAGCCCGGCGACGCCCAGCACGGCACAGATCTCGGCGAACACAGCACGCATCACCTGCGGCCGGCGTACCCCGACCACCCGCAGCGACGCGGAGTCACGCCGCCGGTCGGGCATCTGCACCATCAGCGTGACGACGAGACCGGCCATCGCCAGGCCGATCGCTGCGAACGCCGCCACCAGGTAGAGGTTGAGCGACAACGCGTACGCGTCCTGGTCCAGCACGGACTTGGTCTCGCTCAGCGACACCCGGTTGGAGATGCCGTGACCAGCCAGCGCGTCGAGCACCGTCTGCGGCGTGTCCGATCGCGCCAGGACGTACACCTGGGTCTGCACGTCGGAGATGAGATCGTCACGGCTGAACATCGTGTAGTCGATCATCAGTCCACGCGGGCCGAGGAACGGCATCGAGTCGGCGGTGGCGACGCTACGCACCGCCAGTCCGTCCGTGGAGCTCGACTCCAGGAGCTCGACGTCACCGTAGCGGGCCACGACCGACATCTGCGCACTCCGGCCCATCAGCACCGGCCGCACCGCCGGGACGTCCGCGGGTCGGATCTGCATCAGGGCGGGCTCGCCGGAGGTGTCGACCGCCACCGACAGGCGCCCGTCCTCGACGGTCGGGACGACGGTCGGCGGCGACGTGCCCTGCACGGTGTCGACGGGTTGCCACGCGCCGTCCTCGAGCAGGGCGGTCGCGGGTCGCCCGTCCACGGTGACGGCCGAAATCTCGAACGACCCCTCGATGTCTCCGGCCGACGCGGCCGGCGACCCCAGCGACAGGTTGCGGACGGTGCATCCAGCGGAGCAGTACGGGACACGCGTCACCGCCGTCGTGCTGCCCGGACCGTAGGGGCCGACGAACGCGGTGCGCTTCTTCCCCGCAGCCGTTTCCACCTCGATGCCGATGCTGACGGTCTCGGGGCCACCGCTGAGCCGGTTCTCACCGGTCACCGCCAGCGTGGTGCCGGTGAACATCATCGGCGGCCGCCTCGGCGACAACGCCGCCGCCACTTCACCCGCGTCGAGACCCGGCGTCCAGGAGGCCGGCCACTCGGCGACCCGTCCGAGCCGTGGGGCGTCGACGATGAGCTTCTCTCCGACGTCGGAGTAGATCAACACCCCGGCGGCCATCAGCCACTGCCCGTCCGGGTCGATCTCGTGAGTCGCGGCGACCGTCTCGGCCAGGGGCAGCGCCGACGTGAAGGAGTACGCGGCACCCACCCGGGTCGCCGCGGTGCTCGCCCGCCAGTCGCTGGCTGCCGTGTAGACCCCGGCCGCGAACACCGCGATCGCCAGCGCCGCCGTCAATGGCAAGATGACCAGGCTGCCTTCCTGCCGACGGCTGACCGCTCGGGACGACACGAAGCCGGCGATCCCGCGCCGGGTGGCTGTCCGCCGCGCCCACGTTCGGGCAGCCCGCACGGCCAGCCACCCGACCACGAGGCCGGTGGCGAGCGAAAGCACCAGCGGCAGCAGGAGGTCGCTCATCTCCGGCCGGGAGCGGCCCTTCGCCGTCAGGGCCGTCGCCACCAGGACGGCTCCGGCAGCGACGAGCGCGATCCTTGCCACCAGGGTCCAGCGGCTGCCGCGGTGAGGTCGGCGTACGCCGGCGAGCTGAGACGACAGCGGTTCGCTCAGGGCTGCGCTTACGGTGACCACGGTCGCAACTAGCGACACGAGGAAGACCGACGCGGCGGCGACGACGCTCGCCCACCCGAGCGGCACCTCCAGTCCCGGCTGCAACCAGGCGCCGGCGAGCAGCCTCGCGGTCAGCAGGCCGGCCACCACACCGACCGGCGTCGCGACCGCCAGGATCGTGGCGGGTTCGGCGAGCCCGAACGCCCACATCTGCCGGCGGGAGAGTCCTCGCAGCGAGCCGAGTGCCAGCTCCGCCCGGCGCTGGTCGGCGGCCGCGCTCAGCAGCCGCACCAGCAGCGCCAACGCCACCAGCACCAGAGAGATCACGGCGGGCGTGACCGTCTGCCGCGCCGTCTCGCGGTTGCTGTCGATCTCCTTGAGAAGGAAGGGCAGCGTCGAGTCGGTGGTCATGACGTAGCCGCCGCCGGCGAGCCGGCGCAGCTGCGGTGGCAGTTTCCGAACCACCGCGTTGGCCGTGCGCACGTCGTCGGAGCCCATCGTGGGCCGCACCGTCAACGACCGGTCAACCAGCACCTGCCACGAGCGAGCGAGCAGTGCGTCGAACGTGGACGCGTCCGCGATCAGCGGCGCCGGGTTGTAGAAGCTGGGCCTCGTCCCGGACGGGGCGTACGGCACCCGCGCCAGCCGAGAGTCGTCGAAGAAGAAGCCGGTGGCGTCAACAGGCACAGAGTAGGTGCCGACGACGGTCAGCCTGGTGCTGAGGCCGTGGAACGGCAGTCTGCCACCGACAGAGACGTCCGTGTCTTCGCTGTCGAGCTCGTGCAGCAGCACCTCGCCGGGCTCGCGGGGGCAGCTGCCCTTGATCACCAGCCGCTGGCAGCTGCCAGACTTGGACATCAGCACTACGCGGCCATCGAAGGGAAGCTCGAAGACATGGCCGAGCGAGTCGGGGTCGGAGCGCAGCGTCGTCGTCGGCCTCCCAAAGGTGCCGGCCAGCTGCTGGGCATCACCTCGCTTCGCTGCCGCCGTCGCGGCGGCGACGTCTTCGGCGGCGGTCGGCCGGTAGCTGATCGTCACCCCGGTGCTGAAGGGGCTCGCCTCGCTGAGCCGGGCGACGAGGAAGGACCGGGTGGCGGCACTCTGGTACGCCGGTCCGAGCACCGCCGACGCGACGGCCACACTCGTCAGCAACAAGCACCCGATCGTCAGCGCGAAGCGCGACCGGAGACCGCGCAGCACCGCGGCGCCCAGCTGACCTCGGCGTCCGCTCATCGACTTCCTCCCCCGCGCAACCGGCTAGGCGGCGACGTGCGCGCCACGCCGCGACAGCCGGCGTACGTGACGATGCCGACCAGCAGCGCCGCCCCCGCGGCAACGGCGACGACTCCCGCGAGGTTTGTCGGTCCGCCCATCACCGGCAGGTACTCCGACCGGGGCACCAGCGACAGTGCGTCCAGCGAGGCGCCCGACGCGGCCCATCCCGCCAACCCGACGACGACGAACGCCGTCACCGCGAGCACTGCTGCCTCGACGGCGGAGGCGTTGTTGATGCTCGACACCGGTACGCCGCAGACCCGCAGACTGGCCGCTTCGTCACGACGCTCGGCGCGCTGCGCCAGCACGGAGCCGACGAGGCTGATGGCGGCGATAAGGCTGGCGAACAGGCTCATCAGCACATACAGCCGGATGCCCTGTGCGTCGGGCCTGGCTCGAGCCCGCTCCAGGGTCGACGGGTAGCGCTGTGGCGCGGAGACCTGACCTGAGGTTTCCAGGGTGGCCAGCACGCTCGCCGGTGTGTCAGCCCTGGCGACGATGGCTGCCGTCGCGGTCGAGATCATGCTGCTGGCTCCGGCCAGCGCACTGGGCAGATCGAGCAGCAGCCCCTGCCGACCGACGAAGGGCAGCGCGGGCACTGTCGCGACAACGTCGACCGGATGCTGGGATCCGTCCGTCGCGAAGGTCACCCGGTGCCGTTGTGGCTTGAACAGGCTGACGCCAGGCGTCGACAGTGCCGGTAGCGGCTGCGCTCGCCCGAGGTCACTCAGCAGCAAGGGCTCGGAGAAGGGTGACACCTGGACGCGCATGAGGTCCCCGGCGTACGTGAGCACGTCAGGGATGTAGTCGCCAGGCACCGGGCGCCAGCCGCGGCCGGCCAGTAGGTCGGTGGTGCCGAATCGCAGGCCGCTCAGCTCAAGCAGGTTGGTCCGGCCTGCGTTCCTTTCCGCGTTGACCGTGATCTGGTGAACGACGCACCCCCGGCTGCAGCTGTCGACCGGCGTCGTCACGCGATCCGTGCCGGCGCCCGGTCTCGCCGTAGGCGTGAGGACCGCCACGTCGACGTCGCCGTCGTCGTCGACGTAGCTGATCGTCACCTGCACGTGGTACTTGTCCTGCAGCGAACCGCGGTCGAACACAACCGACGCCTGGTCTACGGTCATCGGTCGCACGACATCTGCAGCCCGCAGCACCGTCGCGCTCTGCGACACCGCGGCGGCGCCGGTGCCGGCGAAGAAGTCGCCGACCACGCTGTCCCAACGCTCCATGTCGGCGAAGGTGCGGCGATAGGCCTCGGACCGGTCCGGTGCCGTTACGACCGCCATCAGCCACCGGCCGTCGGGATCTGCCTGCCGCGACAACGTGTACGCCGCCAACGCGCCGCCCGAGACCTCCATCCGCTGCGGGCCGCCGAGCCGAAGCCTGGCCGTCTCGTCCTGCCAGGCGGCTACCGCCCCCGCCGAGCTCACCGTCACGGCCGCCACGACCGCTGCGGCGACGACCAGGCTGGTGCCGCCGACGGTGTCGCGGCGGCGCGCGAGCCGGCGAACGGTCAAGAAGGCGCCCAATCCGCCTCCGCGGCTGCGACCTGTCAGCCTGACCGCCCGGGCCGAGCCGAAGGCCAGCAGCCAGGCAGCGATCTGCGCGGCCGCGAGGCCGGTCAGCACCGGGGTGAGCAGCGCCGGACTCGCGAGTCCCCGCCAGTCCTCTCGCACACCGCCGCCGTGAGCCGCCTGATAGACGGCGATCGCCGCGGCCACCAACACCACCGTCTGTCCCAGCAGCACGAGCGTTGCGGATCGTCGGGGGCGGCGACCCTCGTCTAGCTGTTCGACGAGCGGCTGCTGCAGTGTCTGGTAGCTGCCGGCCGCGACCGCGACCAGGCACAGCGCGGCGGCGAGACAGACCGCGGCTACGCCGACATGGCTGATCGTCACCGTCCCCTCGGGACCAAGCCAGGCATCTGCAGCCGTCTGGGTCACCTCTCGACCGACGAAGACGCCGCCGACGGTCGCCGCGACGAGCACCGTGAACGGCTCCGTCAGGTAGTAGGCGTACAGCCGCGCCCTGGCCCGTCCGCGGATCTGCGCCAGCGCGATCTCCCGATGCCGGAGCTGTGCGACCTGGCTCGACTGCACGCTCACCGCCACGACGCCCAGCAGCAGCAGTGCGCCGACGGCTCCGAGCGGCGTACCGGTGAGCTCGCTGAACGTCACCGCGGTGACGGTGCCGGCGACCACCACGAGGACGAGGAGGAACAGGGAGACGCTCGCCGCCTTTCGCGCCGCGATCCCGCGCAGGAGCTGGCCCATGCGGGCGTCAGCCGCTCATGCCAGGGCGCAGGGGCCCGACGGGTACGACGTGGTCGGTCAGCTCGCCGTCGTCCAGCAGGTACTGCCGGTCCGCGGCCGCCACCACCGCCGCGTCGTGCGTGGCCACGACCACGACGGCGCCGCGGCGGGCCTCTGTGCGCAGCTGGGACATCACGTGCTCGCGGTTGACCTCGTCGAGCTCGCTGGTGGGCTCGTCCGCGAGCAGGATCTCCGCCCCGACGACGAAGGCCCGCGCGCAGGCGACGCGCTGCATCTGCCCACCGGACAGCTCTTCGACCTGCCGGTCGCCGAGGTCGCCGATGTGGAAGCGGTGCAGTGCCGCGGCCGCGCGTTCGTCGACGACATCCGGCGCGACACCGCGGGCCCGCAGCGCGACGGCGACGTTCTCGCTGGCGCTGAGGATCGGCACCAGGCCGTAGACCTGAAGGATGAAGGCCACCTGCGGCCGCGGGTCGCCGTCGCCCTGCCACATCGGGGCGCCGGCGTACGTCGCGGTTCCGCGGGTGGGCGCCAGCAGCCCGCCCGCGACCGAGAGCAACGAGGTCTTGCCCGACCCCGAGGGGCCCGAGATCGCCGTGACCACCCCTGGCTCGAACGTCAACGTCATCGGCTGCAGGATCTGCTTGCCCGCGACGGCGAGCGAGATGTCATCGAGGAGCAATGCTGCGCTCATCGGGCGTCTCGCTGCGTCGCGCCCTCGCCCGGCCGGCTGAGCAGCAGGGCATCAACGCTCTCGGGCTCAATCCGCACGAGCGTCCCGGGCGGCCACCGCTCGCCGAGATGCGCCGGAAGGTGGAGCACGCCGTCGACGCCGATGACGACGTACTCGGCGCCGTCGCGGCCTTCCGCACCGACGCGGCCGCCCTTCATCGTGATCGTGCGCTGAAACGTCGCGGCGACCTCCGGTTGATGAGTGACGACCACGATGGTGGTGCCGAGCTCGTCACCGAGGCCGTGGATGAGCTCGATCATGCGGTCGCGGTCGTCGTGGCTGAGCTGGCTGGTCGGCTCGTCGGCGAGCAGCAGCTGCGGCGAGGAGCAGACGGCGCACGCCAGCGCGAGGCGCTGCTGCTGACCGCCCGACAGAGTGCGGACAACCTGGTCCGCCTGGTACGCGAGTCCGACCCGGTCCAGTAGCGCAGCGTCGTCCAGCCCGCTGCGCTCTCCCGCCGGCAGCGAGACTCGGGCGAAGGCGAGGTTCTGCCGCGCGGTGGCGTACGGCAGCAGGTTGCGGCCGGCGCCCTGCAGCATCGTGCTCACCCGCTGTGCGCGCACCTTGGTGAGCGCCTGCTCGCTCATCCGGGAGATCTCCTCGTCACCGAGCAGGATCTTGCCGGCCGACGGGCGCTGGATTCCGCCGAACAGCGTCAGCAGCGTCGACTTGCCGGACCCCGACGGACCGAGGAAAGCGACGCGCTCGCCGGCCGCGATGTCGAGGTCGACGCCCTGCAGCGCCACCACGTCGTGGCCCTCGAAGGTCCGGTAGAGGTGCACGACGCCGCGGCAGGTGATGCTCACCCCACGAGGAGCCTCGACGGACTCGGCGTACGGGGGAACGTCCTCGATCGACTGCCCGTGCACGTCGCCCCCTACCTCTGCTGGTCCGTCAACCTTCGAAGACAATCGGCTCGACGCGGTGGGCACAACAGTCGTTGCTCGGTCGTTAGCCCGTTGTGACCTGGCGGGATGTCTACATGGCAAGTTCTCTGTAAATACGGCACGTTTGCTATGTGAACAAGGCAGCTGGCTTGTTCACATGGCAAACGCCAAGGAGGTCAGAGCTCGTGGCTCATCGAACGGCGCAGACCGGACCGCTGGACTACACGCTGGATCGTCAGGTCGCGGATGTCCGGGGAGCCGACGTACCTGATGTCGCGCAGGCCCTGCTCCTGCGCAGCGGACTCGAAGACGAAATGCCCGAAGTCCAACATCCGGCCGAGCAGTGGTTTCTCGACGGTGATGTCGAGGATGCGGGAGATGGGCATCGTCGCGAGTCGCCGAGACACGACTCCACGGATCCGGAAGACCCGCATGTTCGTGATGACGAAGCGGTCCATGTGCTCGATCAGCGCCAGCCAAGAGGCGTGGACACCGAAGCCGAGGCTCAGCAGCAGTGGTAGCCAGCCGACCTGCACAGAGCTGACCAGGAAGGCGATGAAGAGGGAAACGGCCACGACCGCCTCGAGCGCCGCGCGCCAGAACGCCATCCAGTGGTGCCGCACCTCGTCGATGACGATCTCGCCCTCGTCGGCGAGCAGGTGAACCTCGATCTGCGGGTCGGCGAACGTACGCCGCAGCCAACCGGCCATCGCGTTTCCTAGTCCGCGAGGGTCGACAAGAAGCGCATCAGCTGCCCGAAGCCGTTCGCGACGGCCTCACCGGCGCCCTTGATCGCGTTGGCGGCGTTCTCCGGCTGACTCAGCAGATAGAAGACAGCGAACGCGAGAACGAGGAAGGTGATGCCCTTCTTCGCAACATCGGTCATCGGTCCTCCTCGTTGGTGCGCACCGAAGCACGGACCTGGCTGTGGTCCTGCAGTCCTGTCTAGCAAATGGGGCCGGTGTGACAGTTGAGGCGCGCCGTACGCAGCTTCCCCTCCCTGATTCGTCCGACCCGTCCTGACTCACAATCCCGGCAACCGAGCGGACGAATCGAGCGCAAACACTCAGATAGCGGCGATCACCCTGTCAGCCGCGGTATAGGGGTCGGTGTCGCCGGCCACCACTGCGGCGGCCAGCGAGTCAAGGTCGCCATGGCCATGCACGTTACCGAAACGCTGCCGCAGCGCCGTGACCGCGATGGCCTCGATCTCGTCGCGGGCCCGCTGCTGGCGTCGCCGCGTCAGCTCGCCGGAATCCTCGAGCATCTGGCGGTGCTTGTCGATCGCCGCGACGAGGTCGTCCATCCCCTGGCCGGAGTGCGCCACCGTCTTGACGATCGGGGGCCGCCACGCTCCCGGCTGCGCCCCGAGGCTCAGCACGGAGCGGAGGTCGCGCACCACCTGGTCGGCGCCGTCGCGGTCGGCCTTGTTGACGACATAGACGTCGCCGACCTCGAGGATGCCGGCCTTGGCGGCCTGGATCCCGTCACCCATGCCGGGTGCGAGCAGGACCAGCGTCGTGTCGGCGAGCCCTGCGACCTCGACCTCTGACTGGCCCACCCCCACCGTCTCCACGATGACGACGTCACAGCCGGCCGCATCGAGCACGCGCAGCGCCTGGGGCGTCGCCCAGGCCAGGCCGCCGAGGTGACCCCGTGCCGCCATCGAGCGGATGTAGACGCCGGGGTCGGTGGCATGCTCCTGCATGCGGACGCGGTCACCGAGCAGCGCACCGCCCGAGAAGGGTGAGGTCGGATCCACGGCGAGGACGCCTACGCGCTTGTCGACCGCCCGAAGGGACGAGACAAGAGCCGAGGTGGACGTCGACTTGCCCACACCCGGTGAGCCGGTGATGCCGATGATCTGCGCCTTGCCGGTGTGGCGGGACAGCTGAGCCGCAACGTCGCGGAGCAGCGGAGACGCGTCCTCGACCAGCGAGATGAGCCGGGCCACGGCGCGGGGATCGCCTCCGCGGGCTCGGGCGACCAGCTCGTCGACACCGAGCTGCCCGCGCCCAGCCCGGCGTCCGACCGTGTCTCGCCGGGCCGGTGGCTCCGTCGTGACGTACGGGTCGCCGGCAGCGGTCACGCTGGAACGCGGACGATCAACGCGTCGCCCTGGCCGCCCCCGCCACACAGTGCGGCAGCGCCCACGCCGCCACCTCTGCGTTGCAGCTCGAGCGCCAGGTGCAAGACGATCCGCGCACCCGACATGCCGATGGGGTGGCCGAGGGCGATCGCGCCGCCGTTGACGTTGACCTTGTCCTCGCTGATGTCGAGCTCACGTGAGCTGGCGATACCTACCGCGGCGAACGCCTCGTTGAGCTCGACCAGATCGAGGTCGGAGGCCGCGATGCCTTCCTTGGCGCAGGCCGCCCTGATCGCGTTCGCCGGCTGCGACTGCAGCGTCGAGTCGGGGCCGGCGACCTGGCCGGAGGCGCCGATCTCGGCCAGCCAGGCAAGGCCGAGCCCTTCGGCCTTGGCCTTGCTCATCACGACCACGGCGCACGCCCCGTCGGAGATCTGAGATGCGGAACCGGCGGTGATGGTTCCTTCCGTCGCGAACGCGGGACGCAGCTTGCCCAGCGACTCAGCGGTGGTGTCGCTCCGCACACCCTCATCCTCGGTGACGACGATCGGGTCGCCCCGGCGCTGAGGCACCTCGACGGCGATGACCTCGTCGGTGAAGACGCCGTTCTTCCAGGCGGCGGCGGCACGCTGGTGCGACCGTGCCGAGAACGCGTCCTGCTCCTCGCGTGAGAGCTGCTCGGCATCGGCGTTGCGCGTCTCGGTCAGGCTGCCCATGGCCTGGTCGGTGAAGACGTCCCAGAGGCCGTCGTAGGCCATGTGGTCGCGCACCGTCACGTCGCCGTACTTGTAGCCCTCGCGCGACTTGGTGAGCAGGTGTGGGGCGTTGGTCATCGACTCCATGCCACCTGCCACCACGACCTCGCACTCACCCGCGCGGATGAGCTGGTCAGCGAGCGCGATCGCGTTGATGCCCGACAGGCACACCTTGTTGATCGTCAGCGCCGGCACGGTCATCGAGATGCCGCCCTTGACGGCGGCCTGGCGGGCGGCGATCTGGCCGGCGCCCGCCTGGAGTACCTGGCCCATGATCACGTAGTCGACCTGCCCGGCGTCGACGCCCGCCTTGTCGAGGGCACCCCTGATCGCGGCACCACCGAGATCGGCGGCCGAGAGGTCCTTGAGACCGCCGAGCAAGCGACCGATCGGCGTACGCGCTCCAGCGACGATGACTGATCCGGCCATAGGGTCCTCCTGCTCGACGGTGCCAGGGCACGCCGAGCGCGGCGTGCGGGGCTCTTCTCACCTTATCGAGGCGCTTGCACGACCGTGAACGCGCAGGCGGGTGGTGTCGAACACGTCACACCCCCCTGGCGCGTCCGCGCGGATGCCGCCAGGATCAGACGATGTTTCCGCCCGGTCTGATCACCGCCGTCGACCACGTCGGCATCGCCGTCACCGACATGGATCAGGCGATCGCCTATTACAGTGAGAACTTCGGGTTCTCGATGGTGCACGAGGAACGCAACGACGACCAGGGCGTCCGTGAGGCGATGCTCGCCGTCGGCTCTTCGGACACCCGCCTGCAGCTGCTCGCCCCGCTCACGGCTGAGTCCACGCTCACGAAGTTCCTGGACCGCTCGGGTCCGGGTGTGCAGCAGCTGGCGTACCGGGTCACAAGCATCACCGAGGCGATGGCCGCGGTGCAGGCGCAGGGGATGCGGTTGCTGTACGCCGAGCCGCGACCCGGCACCGCCGGTAGCCAGATCAACTTCATCCATCCCAAGGACGCCGGCGGCGTCCTCGTGGAGCTGGTCGAGCCGGCCGGTGAGGGCGAAGGGCCTCCGCGATGAAGGACATCCTCGACGCGATCCTGGCCGGCGACGCGACGAGCGCCGATTTCGCGGCAGTCGACGTACCGGAGCACTATCGAGGCGTCACCGTCCGCAAGGACGACGTGGCGATGTTCGAGGGTCTCGAGTCGCGCGACAAGGACCCCCGGCGGAGTCTGCATCTCGACGAGGTCCCCACGCCGGAGCTCGGTCCCGGCGAAGCGCTGGTGGCGGTGATGGCGTCGTCGATCAACTACAACACCGTGTGGACGTCGATCTTCGAACCGGTCTCGACCTTCACGTTCCTCGAGCGCTACGGGAAGATGTCGCCTCTCAGCAAGCGGCACGACCTGCCCTACCACGTGGTGGGTTCCGACCTCGCCGGCGTCGTCTTGCGCACAGGCGCCGGGGTGCATACATGGTCACCTGGCGACGAGGTCGTCGCGCACTGCCTCTCGGTCGAGCTGGAGAGCCCCGACGGCCACAACGACACGATGCTCGACCCCGAGCAGCGGATCTGGGGGTTCGAGACGAACTTCGGCGGGTTGGCGGAGCTGGCCCTGGTCAAGTCCAACCAGCTGATGCCCAAACCCGCCCACCTCTCCTGGGAGGAGGCTGCTGCGCCGGGCCTCGTCGGCTCGACGGCGTACCGCCAGCTGGTCTCCCGTAACGGCGCCGACATGAAGCAGGGCGACACGGTGCTGATCTGGGGCGCCTCGGGTGGCCTCGGGTCGTACGCCACCCAGTTCGCCCTCAACGGTGGCGCCACCCCGGTCTGCGTCGTGTCGTCCGACGCGAAGGCCGACATCTGCCGGGACATGGGTGCGGAGCTGATCATCGACCGCCGGGCCGAGGACTACCGGTTCTGGAAGGACGACACGACCCAAGACCCGCGGGAGTGGCGACGGCTGGGCGCCAAGATCCGCGAGCTCACGGGCGGCGACGATCCCGACATCGTGTTCGAGCACCCGGGGCGGGAGACGTTCGGGGCGTCGACGTTCGTGGCGCGCAAGGGCGGCACGATCGTGACCTGCGCCTCCACCTCGGGATACCTGCATGAGTACGACAACCGGTATCTCTGGATGAGCCTCAAGCGCATCGTCGGATCGCACTTCGCCAACTACCGAGAGGCATGGGAGGCAAACCGGCTGATCGCCAAGGGGTTGGTGCATCCGACCCTCAGCCAGACCTACCCGCTGGAGCAGACAGGTGAGGCGGCGTGGGAGGTTCATTGCAACCGACATCAGGGCAAGGTGGGGGTACTCTGCTTGGCACCGGAGGAGGGCTTGGGGGTCCGCGACCAGCACTTTCGTGAGGCCCACCTGCAGGCCATCAACCGGTTCCGAGGAACGTAGACACACCCGGCGGCGGCACCGGTCACCGGGAGCGAGAGAATGAGAGCGGCAATGTCTGACAGCGGCCAGCGCGGACTGTCCATCTTCGACGACCATGCCGGTGACTCGACTCCGTTGACGGCGAAGGGCGGCTCTTCCGACGAGGCGAGTCGAAGCTTTCCCGCGGTCGGCTCAGGTCCCGGATCGGCCCCGCCGCCTCGTCCTGAGTTCTCGGTCGTCCGGCGCGGCGGTTACGACAAGGCCGCGGTCGACGCCTACGTCGCGCAGGCGCAGGCCCGCCAGGCGGCTGAGGAGCGTGCGGTCCAGGAAGAAGCCAGCCGGCTGCGCCAACGGCTCGCCGAGCTGGAGAGCCTGCAGGCCGAGCAGACCTCCCCGACGTACGCCGGCCTCGGTCACCATGCCGCTGCCATGCTGCGCATCGCTGAGGAGGAGTCGAACTCCGTGCGGGCCGCTGCCCTCAAGGCCGCCGAGGAGTCGCGTCAGCGGACGCTGCGCGAGGCCGCTGCTCTGCGGGCCGACGCCGAGAAGGAAGCGTCCGACATCCGCACCGTGCAGCTGCAGGAGGTCGAGGAGCGGCGTGCCTCGATGCTCGCCGAGGCAGAGCAGGAGCGTGATCTCGCCAAAGCCGAGGCGACTGACCTACTCGCCTCCGCCAAGCGAGAGTCGGAGCAGCTGCGGCTGGCTGCACAGCAGGAGACGAACGCGCTGCGCACGTCGGCCAAGCGTGAGGCCGAACAGGCGCGGGCCGCGGCCGACCGCGAGGCCATGGAGTCTCGGCGGATGCTGGCAGTGGAGAAAGAGCGCCTCACCAAGGAGGCATCCGAGCGTCACACGTCGGCCACCGCTGAGACTTCGCGGCTGGTCCAAGACGCCGAGGCACGTGCCCAAGCGGCCGAAGCGCGCGCCCGCGAGGCGATGACCGTCTCCACCCGACACCGCGAGCAGGCCACCATCGAGAGTGAGAAGTCGCTGGCCCGGTCGCGCCGGGAGGCCGAGCAGATCGTCACCGCCGCGCGCCGCCAGGCGGAGCAGATCGTCGCCAACGCCACCGCTGACTCCGACCGTCAGGACACCGCAGCCCGTGCAGAAGTCGAGCACCTGCAGCGCAGGCGTGACGGCATCGTCGCCCAGCTGGCGCAGCTGCGCGACCTCGTGGCGCAGTTCGGCTCGGACGACGAACCAGCGCCCGCGACTGCAGGAGTGGCACCGACGACGGCTACGTCGGCACGCGCGCCTGGAGCCCCCCCGGTCGAGGCCCGCAAGGCATCGGCCCCGAGCGAGGCGACCGCTGTCGCCACCCCCAGTCCCGCCTCGGTCGATGCACCCACCACCGTGATGGCCAAGCCGGTGGCGCCGCCAGAGGACGCCGCGACCGAGGACGCCGCTGCCGCGGAGTCGGAGGAACCCCCGAGGAAGGCTGCGCCGCGACTTACCGCCGCCCAGCGTGCAGCAGCGTCACCTCCCACGGCCGCCGAGCAGGTCGACGAAGACGATCCCACCGACGAGGACAGCGACGCCGAGCACTCCCGGTAGCTGCCGACCTGCGCCGCCGTCAGCAATGCTGTGCCGCGACACGGATATGACAAGGTGTGGGCATGTCTGACGAGGAGGTCGAGAAGGCGCGCGACGCCGCAGCTGACGCAGCGGAGTCCAAGCGCGGCGCCGAAGCCGCCAGAGACGACGCGCAAGATGCCGCGGAAGCGTCCAAGAGTGCGCAGTCCGGCTCCCATGCCGCCCCCGACGACCTGCTGATCCACCCCGATCAGGCGCCCACCCCCGGCGACCCCGAGGCCTTCGGGTTTCCCGGGCCACCGATCTCACGACGGTCCCCCTTCTATCTGGGGTTCTTCGGTGGCCTTGGGGTGCTGGTTGCCATTTTCTTCGGCATCGCCTTCCAGCAAGCGCAATCGGTGCTCGTACTGATCTTGGTGTCCGGGTTCCTCGCCGTCGGCCTCAACCCGCTCGTCGAGCTGCTGATGCACCGGGGCATGCGCCGGCCGTGGGCCGTGCTGATCGTGACGCTCGGGGTGGTCAGCTTGGTGGCGTTGTTCGTGGTCGCATTGGTTCCGGTGCTGCGCGACCAGATCACGGCACTCATCACCAACGCGCCGCAGTGGCTGAAGCAGCTGCAGGGGAACGGCACGGTCAAGAACCTCGACCAGAAGTACGACGTCATCGACAAGGTCAACGAGAAGCTCCAGGACCCCAAGCTCGCCCAGCAGGCGTTCGGCAGCGTCTTCACTGTCGGCCTCGCCGTCCTCAATGCCTTGCTCAACGCGTTCTTGATCTTCGTGCTGACGCTGTACTTCCTGTCCGCACTCCCCCAGATCAAGCGCGCCTGCTACACGCTCGCGCCGGCGTCTCGGCGTGAGCGGGTCAGCTCGCTCGGGGACGAGATCCTGCGCCGCGTCGGCGGTTACGTCGCCGGAGCGTTCGTGGTGGCACTGTGCGCGGGCGTCTCGTCATTCATCTTCCTGGAAATCGTGGGGCTTGGCGAGTACGCCCTGGCGCTGGCCCTCGTGGTGGCCATCCTCGACTTCATCCCACTCATCGGCGCCAGCATCGGGGCGGTGATCGTCTCCGTGATCGGGTTAGCGACGTCACCGACCGTCGGGGTCATCTGCATCATCTTCTACGTCATCTACCAGCAGGTGGAGAACTACGTCCTCTACCCCCGGGTGATGGCCTCGTCGGTCGACGTACCGGGTGTGGTGACTGTCATCGCCGTACTCATCGGCGGCAGCCTGCTCGGTGTCGTGGGCGCCCTGCTCGCGATCCCGACCGCGGCAGCGCTGCTTCTGCTGCTGCGTGAAGTGTTGCTGCCACGGCAGG
>JAABUS010006103.1_pt1 | contig 14973 bp, 12 predicted proteins | sample 5560161 | NCBI WGS metagenome assembly JAABUS01 (sample SAMN10711885, study PRJNA513376) | rock metagenome | isolation source: Antarctica rocks | place: Antarctica: Victoria Land, Trio Nunatak nord | collected 2016-01-04 | reverse complement strand
CAGTATAAGCACTTCACTGCAGGAACGATTCGGTTTGGTAGAATTATGCTCTGAAAGGCATCAGTAACAGCCTGATTGCGAGGTTTGCCACCGCGTTGAGGAGGCATAGCTGGTGGTAGCCTGGTAGGAAGATAGATCTACTCCATGGAGCAATGATGACAGCGAGGTCAAACCCCCCGAGCTAAACCAGATAGATTTAGCTTGCTTACATAATATAAAACCAATAAACAAACATGAATAAACCGCTAGTGAGTTTTAAACACGTTTATTGTAGAATAAACGGTTTTATTCGCTCCCTACGTGCAATAGAGACCGTTTCGCGTTAAAGGTTCCAAGCCCCCTCGGGTAATTCTTCAAAGTCGCGTGGCCCGCGTGCGCTCCACCAAAGGTGCGCTCCAAATAAAGCACTTCTCCAAGAGTTATGGCCCCCAAAGGCCAACCAATATTGGGCTGAGATGAGATTCAGATACATGCGCATCGAGAGCGCCAGTGCTGATTGCTAATTACGGTATGCTATGTGGCAGACCGCTAGAAGACTATCTGTAGAGGAAATTCGACTGACAACGCGATGAGCTTCCCAGACTCCCTACCAAACTTCCTACCAAACCCCCTACCGACGTTCCTACCAAACTCCCTACCAAACTCCCTACCGACCTCGATACCAAACTTCCTACCGAACTTCCTACATGCTTCAAAATACGCGTCGGTCGGACGCATAATACACGTCAAATAGTGCTTCAAACAATGCTTTCTACATGGCTTCCTACATGGCTTCCTCCATGGCTCCCTGCATGGCTCCCTCCATGATTCCCAACCGAACATCCTCCATGGCACGATGGCTCCCTCCATGATTCCTCACCGAACACCCTCATGGTTCCCTACCGAACACCCTACATGCTTCAAATTACGCGTCGGTCGAGCGCATAACATGCGTCAAACAGTGCTTCCTACATGACTCCCTCCATGGTTCCCTTCATGGCTTCCCTACCTCATTGACTTCCCCATTGACTTCCCCATTGACTTCCCCGTTAGTTTACCCATTAACTTCCCCATTAACTTCCTCGTTAACTTTCCTATTTGCTTCCCTTGCGCATATATTAAACTATGTAAATAGCTATTATTTAGTTAGTTTATGAAATTGATTATTAATTAATCTATTATACGATCGCAAGAACTAGTTATTAATTCAATATTTGATGCTGAATTGTAATCGAATTTGTCAATGTTTCCAGTAGTGATTTGGTAACTCAATGTAAATACTTGAGTAACTTAAGCTGACTTAGATGTGTTGGTTAATGACTCTGGTAACCCAGCTAGCACAAGGGTCGAACATGAGCAGATTGGCTCCGATGTTCTTGAATTGTCAATGTTGAATTGTTTATTGACATGAAGTTTTCTGCTTTGAAGTTTATCTTCTACGAAGTTTTATATATTTTGCTCTCATATATCTCGTCATTTAAATATTAATCTACTGACTAGTCATTGTTTCAAACACGTTTTCTTTATCTCATTATTTAGTTATACATTTTCTGCATGACCATGCCAGTGACAAAACCGGCTCTGCTCAGCCCGATGCTGCCACGTGTCGAAGGAAGATCAGACTAGTTAAAAGGGGTCGGAACTGGCTGACCGCGGTCTTGGCAAAGGTTTTCTACTTGGAATAATGCTCAGAAGTTGATGATCGCCTACAATTCCGGCTATCAATAAGCGGCATTACATCTTCGAGGTAAAAGCTGCACTGCTTTTCGGGGGATAGCCTCTGGAAAGAGCTTCACTTACTGTAGTCTTAGCTATACCGCCTAGAGCTGCAAGACCACCCTTACCTGCAGCACCCGGAACCAACCTTTATAATCGTGCCAAGACTGCGGTCAGCCATTTCCGACAGCCAGGGTGATAAGTTGCAGCCCGCCTGCCACTCTACTCATTTGTTCTGCTCTTGGAATGAATGTCCATTGCTCTTTATATCGCCTACAATGACCAGCTCAAAAAATCCACGCGTCTTTGTCACCGGCGTCACGGGCTTCGTCGGCGGCTCTGTCCTCGCTTCTCTTTATAAGGCTCATCCTGATATTCACATCACAGCTTTGGTCCGTAAGGAGTCTGATGCTGAACAGCTTCAGTCAGTCTATTCGAATCTGTTGATCGTCATTGGCTCGCTCTCTTCACTCTCTATCCTCACGTCCAATGCCGCCGCTGTCGACTTCGTCATACATATGGGAGGTGACAACGTCCCTGCCGTGTGCGCAATGATAGATGGACTAGCATCCTCCTCCACCACTGAAAGGCCTTTGCCACAAATCATCAGCATAAGCGGCCCGCGCAGCTTGCTCGACCTCTCTGTCCCCATCACTGGGATGGAAAGCCCAAACAGCAAAGTTTGGAGCGATGTTGCCGATGCGCACACATTAATCTCTTTTCCTAAAGAACGGATGCATGCAGAGGCGAATCAAGAGATTATCCGTCACAGCATCGCCAAGGGTGTAGGCACTATGCTCCTCTCGCCAGGTCAGCTGTGGGGTCGAAGCAAAGGACTTTTGAAGAAGGAGTGCCATGCCGCGACCTACTACGCAGCGGTCAAGAGACGCGGACGTGCCTTTGTAATTGGTGATGGCTCAGTAGCATGGTCATGGATTTCAATCGACGATTTAGGTGATGCCGTGGTATTCTTGTTGGAGCAGGCCGTAATGAGTGGGGACGAAAGAAGAGGGCAGGTAGGGCTCAATAAGGAAGGTTACTACTTTGTGCAGGCTGGGGATGTGAGTCTGATGGAGAGAGCTGAAGCTGTGAACAAGCGCTTAGGCTTTGAAGAAGTGGAAAGGGTTTCGCTTGAGGTCGCAAGAGATATCCATCCGTTTGGGCATATCATGTGGGGTTGCGGTGCGAGGTTCCGAGCACATAAATTGAGGGAGTTGGGATGGAGGCCGAACGAGGTTGATTGGAGAGTCTTGATGGAAGAGGAAGGGGGGGAAAGAGCGTAGGCGTGGTATCAATTTGGATAAGACCGATGGATAGAAGAATGACTCCGTACGATAATGGACCATAAGCAAAACACGCATGGTTTTATACGTCAGTCCTACGATATGGTTCAATCGGGAGAAGACTACTTGGCTACGCTGATTGGAGTACTAACATTCACTCGTATCTACTATCGAATATTAGGAGATATTATCGTTATTAACAAAGTCTCTTAAGTGAGGTGCCACCCACACTCGATAGACACTCTTCGTAAATTTGTACGCTGATTACTTGACCTTGCCATACAGCGCCGTGAAGCTAAACTCGTGAACGGAATATCGATTGAAGGCAGTCTTCTATTCTTCGATGACGCCGTAGTGATCGTAGATTCTAACTGATCTGTGATGATGAGAGATCGAAAAGGCAAGAATCTCTTGATCGTGACGTTCTAGACTTTGGTAGCTATTGCGTTTCTTTCAAGGCAATATCGCATGAGACCCGAAAATAAATGCGAAGGCACGCTTTGATTGTGACTCGAACAGAAGACTGTAATAAAGTCTGCGAGACGAGCGTACGAGGCGAGCTAACCGCTTCTATGCGAAAGCGACACATTTTCCCACAGTCAATGATAGTGGTATTATAAAGAATACTGCGGTGTGGTATTGGAATTAGGTCTGTTTATGTCATTTTAGAAGGGTTTGAGGAGGTGGGAGCAAGTTGGTGTTGGCGATGAGTGAGTTATTGGGATAGTGGCCGTGGGTAATTTGTTGTATCAATGGATGTCAGCTATCGGGCATCGACTCCGTTTGAACTAATATGTATTATATGTGTTTGGGGAAACCCGACAGCCCCTGGCGGTCTCTAGGGCTAAATTTTGCCCCGGAAGCCGCCCTGAGGTGTCAAGCACTCCCTCTATCTAAGCGACTGAGTCTATGGAGTGGGTGGGTGGGGCGAAAGCGCGTTTCTGGCCGAATCTTAAGGGATGGAGAAACAGGAAGAGATGAAGGGGGAAACAGTAGGGAGGACGGCCTATTTATTCCCCTTTTCCCCGCTTAATCTCCTTGCTCCCTAGTGCCGAGCTAGCCGGGTAGCAACCACCTTCGCTTGCCGATAGCCTCCAGTCAAGCTGGCCCTTGCTGGTTCAGGAATAACGAGATCGGTATTTCCTAGAGCTTGGGAGTGTTTGTTGCGGTACGTGTGAATACTCTGATGTTCAAACGTAGTTGGGAGAGAATCATTCTTCAAGGTTCCCAATAAATGGATGTTTCCGGGAATTTGCTAGGGAAACACGGTAATGGTTGAGGGAATGACAAGTTCGGATTTAGCTGCAAGGCCTTTGAGAACTAGCACAGCTAATGCAGCAGTACTGATGGCTAACTGCCTAGGTTCTTGCAAGGAGAAGACGGGCAGTTGCTTTCCAGTTTATGGTATCTACCGTACCGCAACTGTCAGAGTATAGGTATCAAGGCTCAGAGGTAAGTAGCCGCCACGGTTTCTGTTGGAAACAGGGAACAGTACTGTCTAGAGTACTTCAATCAATACAAGCACATGCACATACTTCTTCTGACCCTCATATACCAACAGTTTCTACTGGTGAAACATCTCTCCCTGGACCCTGCGCACCCAGCCATCTTTAAACGCGTCGTAGATATATCCCGCGTTATGAAGTGCCCATTTCCATTGCGGCCATAAGCAATCTCGTCTGGCGTAGTCACTAGGCGATTTACCTTCGTTGTCGAGGACATTCGGATCGCATCCCGCTTTGAGGAGGAACAGTAGCTTGAACCTTATACGCTTCTTGAATACCTGCTTTGGGTCTCTTATCCAATGATATTGATTGTCATCGCCTTTCCCAATGATCCAGTCAATTTCATGATCATCTGATCCTCTATCCTCATTACTCGAGCAAAAGTAAAGGTTGTCGGCCTCAGAGCCAGTATGTGTACAAGCATCTGGTTCTTCAGCGAAGACATTATGTTGAAAATTGTGCGCAGAGTTGGGATCTGCAATGAAATGGCCAGTGGCAGGAAGATCATCGAGGTTCTGATAACCACAAATCAGGTACGCTTCACGCTTACCACGAGAAGCATTCGAGTCTGATGTCCTGTGACGATCACACATATAAGAGCTCACTTGACAGTCTAATTTCGATTCGTGGTCTCGGTTTTGGGTGTCGAGAAGCGAATCATTGCTAGGAGCATGTCCCACCGTCGAGTCATTTTGTACAAGTGGTTCAAGGTCATGGTTCAAGTCACTGTAGTCTTCTGCATACCCCTCATCATTGGTCCCATAACATGACATAATTTCCCAACTATCAAATTCTGGACACGATGATGCTAGGGTTTCCCCACAGCATTGAGGTTCCGCGAAAGCACAATGTAGAGCACCACGACCTCTTGCATCGACTGCATGAATTCCGGCTCCTTTCTCAACTAAAATCTTGAGAAACTTTATGACTGGTGGTATCAGAACCGTCGCTGCACAAAGTAACGGCGTCAATCCTTGGTTTTTTTGCTGTTCCATGTCATATCCAGTCTTGAGTAGGTATTTCAGGGCTTTTTCATGTGCTGAAGCTTCACGTGCTGAAGCTGGAGCGTCTGTATCTGGAAAGGTTTTCGTCTCGATAATCGCAAATAACGGATTGGGGAAGTAAGGATTATAGGGAACACTGTTGTCAATATCGCAGCCATGGCGCAAAGCCGCGTCAGTCATGCTCACGCACTGATTAAAGTTTCCAAGGTATTCCACGGGGTAATCTCCTAGCCTGGCGCCGCTCTGGATGTCATCGAAATCTCCCCATATAGTCCAAATTAGGTCAAGCGTGTTGTTGCAGCTATTGATGTGGTCAGCTCTACCGTAGTGTTGAAGCTATATGGCACAGAAAACGCACGAATTGCAATTCTGTGTGTCGGCTCCAGCTTGCAAGAGCAATTTAAAAACATCGGAATAGCCATAATGAATGGCATACTTAGTTTCCAAATTAGTTCTTGTAATTGGTTTACACAGCTTGGATCCTCACCGAAAGTAGAGAGAACCCAAGTTTATCGACATCTGTAGGAGAAGCTTCCCCCTTCTCGAAAAGCTTCTGAATGCCCAGCAGATCATTTCTTGACACGCACACCATAATCTCCGAGTCATCAGGAACAACATTGAACACCTTGATATATGGACTTATGCGGGGCCCTGCAAATTCATTTACTGTCCTGACAAAGGTCACAGATATCCCTCTTGTACGCTCGTTTTCCGTAGGCATGAAAGCAAGATCTAGTATGAGGAAGCCATCTGAAGTATTAGAATCTGTTTCCTCGTTTGGTAGAGTACCAAGTGTTGCTCTGAGTACACCCGCTCGTGAGAAACTCAGAGAGTATTCTGTACTTCTTACTTGGGGGTTAGATTCGGACCAGCTTTTTCCATTAGCTCGACCACTAAGGCTTGATGACTTTTGACTTTTGCTAGAATTGTCATTTTCCCCATCAAGCAAATCATTGCGTCCTTTCATTATTGACCGTAATTTACGGACAGCTTTGACAAACGATTCACAGCTCCAACAGAGAAGGTCCTCCAGCTCGAGCTCTAACCATCTATCACGAGATAGGTTACCGAGAATAGAAGTACTGGAGTGTTTTGCGTGTGCAGGAGGATAGAAACACTTGGTAAGGTGCGACTTTATCAGTTCAAGTGGTAGGTTGAGTGTCGTAGGATCTGTGCCTTCCGAGATGATGGGGTGTATGTATGGAATTTCTGCGTCGATGTTTGGTGGTAGTATGCGGCCTAATGAGTCCAAACGTTTAGATATGCCATTGTTGGTAAAGTCTTGATCGCAAAGAATACTTTTACTGCGAATAGTGGGCGATTTTGGTAAAGAGCGATTTGCTCGGCCAACGATACTACCCGATGCTCCAATCGACGAGCGCATGCTCGGGGACCAGTTGATCACTGCCTGCCAATCGGAGTCGGACAGGCGGACGCTACTCCTTCTCGACATTTTTGCAGGAGAACCCCCCGGGAAGAGCTCATTTGAGAGCTGCCCCATTTCGGTATTATGGTATGTATGCTCCAAATTGCAGGTCTGGAAAAGGTTGGTCTGCTTGTCTGTCTCAATCGACTCGACGACCGCGACGTCAGGTGCATCTACCATGATTCTGTCATTCATTTGTGCGATAGCCTTAGCTGAATCCACGCCATGAGGAAACGTAAAGTCCATGTCCATGGCTGAATTAAGGGAAGGCATAGGATTAAGCGGAAAGTCTGATCGTTGCATAACGTAAGAATTAGAGTCTAGATCACGAGAGTTAAGTATTCCTATCCCGTCGCCAGTAATATTCCGACCATTCGAAACATCATCGGCAGGCCATCGAGGACTCTGATGCCGTGAACGATTGATTTTAATATAGGAAGGGATGACTATAAGACCGGTTTAGTAATGCAGGTTGCTCCAGTGATGTTTCAGGTACTCACATGTCGGTGATAGAAGTGGACCTTTTCGTCGCTTGAACGCGCGCTCAATACGCTCTTGTTCAACAGTATGTCCCTTGTACTGAATCTGAATATTTTTGCCCTTTGCTTGACGTTTTCTCCTTAAAGATAATATGATTGCCATATCGTCATCTTTGATATATTTCTTGACATCCCACTTCGCAAACCGGTGCTTGAGTTGCGTGCCGCTGTCATCTGTTAGTTAATTTTGCCACCAAGGAGCCATCGGACCCCCAAAAGGCCTTTACCTACGTTATCACAAAATCGTGCTCCTTAGCCATGATATCGATAATCTCTTTACGCGACACATCTTCTTCTACATACAGCTTGACCAACTTTTCGCGCCAGATCTCCCATTCTTGGTCAGGGATGCGCCTTGCGCGTTGGGCCTGGGACGAGGCGTCCACAGTAAGCCTCCCGGTTTGAGAAGCCATTTTGTACTTGTATGATCTTTGGCATGGAAGCAAAGGAACGTTCAAGATTTTGTATCAGAATCCAACTCAATTTTGGAGCTTGAGGGAAAATATGAGACTGTAGTTGTGGAAAGTAGGGAGGAGAGGTGGAAACACAGGTCATGGAAAGGTTGCCTGGGTTGCCTGGATTGCCTGGATTTGCCTTGTCTCCCACAAAGGTATGAGGCTCATTGGAGGACGATATCCACTTTATCGTCCCGGCTGATTTGACTAAGTCGTATTCGATTAGCGTTCAAAAAGGATATACCAAACCATTTCGGACAAGGCTCGACATCCAGATAAGCGAGCCAAGCCATCAAAATGGATATAAATCCACGTGCACATTATAATTTGGATGTATACTGTAAACAAAAAGCATATATGACGTTGCACAACGGTAACGTAGCTGCAATGGCTGGCTGGCAATGTGGCCTTATAGAAGGGAACCGCTCTCCACTATGGTCCCTTTCTTCTAGTTCCAATGTCCAGCGCTGCCCAAGAGTCTTAAGACGCCAATTTCCTTAGAAGACTTCAAGTAAACACGCCTGTGAATAGAGTATCGTTGACAATGCTGGCTGACATGAGGAAAAGAGTGTCCCTACCATGCCAAATCAAGGCGAGCAACAGTACAGCTCAAATGAGCGGTATGAACCAGGGCACAAGGCCGAGAAGGAGCGGAAAGATGGGAAGAAAGTAGTGGGTCTCCTAAGGAACATTTCTATTGTGCTACGTCACAATGTCTGACCGCAACATCCAACTTAGTCAGGCAACACTCCACCTTTGATTGCGTTCGATACCTTAGATCGGGTTCGGCCAACGGGGAGCAACGCCCTAGGTCAGGGAGGACCTCAGCAAACACCGGTGGCAGATATTTCGCCAGCGATGCAGCGATGGACAGAAGAATCAATGGGGCAACAGCCCTGGCATGGGATTGGAAGCTTCTCGACACCTCCAATTTCTAAAGGAAAGTATGTGGTTAAAGGAGAAACGGGAAGTAACAGTGCCGTGGCAGGAAGTGCAGAGCGAAAATCGGACAGATCTGACAATTAAACCGCCTCTGTATTCTTCTTGCTTGACCAGCAGCTTCTTGGGGCCCGGATCTGATAAAGACTGATCATTCGATGCCGCCGCATAACGACGGATCGCAGATAGGATGGATGTCACTCGCTACTTTAATCGACTACTCCAATTCATCACCATCATTCTTTATACTTGATCGTGCCCTATGCTCCACAGTTCTGGCCTCTATCGCATTCTCCCTCCTGCATCACGTTAGCCAATTGATCAACAGAGCCTTCCCAAAGTCACAAGACCCACATTCAGCGCCATCCCAGGGATTTACTATGCAGTAATTAATATACTCTCCCCTACCCGTTCCCCTGCCCTCCCACCGAGCGACGCTCCCTAACGCCCTATATTCCATCAATAAGAAGAATAATTCAAATCAAGTTATATCAGTAGAAAATGCGAATGTCTCCAGTATAAGAAAAGCCCGAGCAAGGTAGTGTTGGAAATAGGGGAGTTGGTAATCTCCGCCCCATAGGGCTTGGGACGCTAGCAGAGTTTTTACCTTCTGCACCCCCTAGATAGACCTTCTAACAACAACAACAACATCATCACCTGATTGCCCTCATTTGACCGTGATATTCCAACAGGCAGGAGCGATAGTACGCCATTATACCGCCGGCGGAGCAGATCGACGCGCCAATGATGAAAGGGGATGAGCCTGTCCCAAATCCTTGCACGGATGACAGCTGCGGCGAGACCACTTACAACCTAGGATTTGCGAATCTCAGTCATTATAATATGATGAATAGTGCTTAAGCTTGCTTAAGCTTACAATTGTCAACACCTTATGGCTCCCAAAGAGTAGAATACAAAGACCGGCTCACACTGACGAGACGATAGCATTCAGAAGTTGCGACGACAGTCCAAAATCGAGGAGCGAACGGTAGAAAGCAAAAAGAGACGAGATCAAGCCTAGCCGAATGCGACAAGCCTTATCGTACTCGTAATTAGATTGGTCCATACCTTTACGCCTTCGTGTCATCCACGCCTGAAAAGCAGGAGTTGAACTCTCCGCACACTTTCGCCAAGAAAAGTTCAACGGGTCTCAAGTGGCCATCATCAACGATCTCAATACGGATCCTGACGAGATCAAGAAAGATGTCCGCCAATTTCGATAGAATGATCTTGAGCCGATTATGGCGAACGAACGATTGCGACTTCATCAGTTGCAGCCACTCCTCTGCGCATGGGATCGATCATTTGATTGAGTGACATTGCAAGCGATCTGGGAACACCCTATCACAGTCGCACAACAACATTCGAGTTGAAGGGCTACCAGGTGTTCCTAGCTGTCTCTCGAACTCGGCGTTGTCCTGGTCTACGTTGCACAGAAGAGCCTAGCCCTTTGACCGCCCAATGCCCCACTATACCCACCGTGCATACGAGGGTTTCGACTCAGAACCAGCGAGAGTCTCATACACGTTTCTGCAATTCGAGATTTGGTCTATGCCTGACAGTTCCTGGCGCGATTGTTCCACATTCAAGACTGCCGTCGCTGCCGCCGCCAATCTTTGGAGCTTCTACTACCTCGACCCTTTGCCTTTCCTTCCTACCCAAGATCAGTTGGAAACGCCCCGCCATGGATCCTCGCACCCCAGACCTAGAGAAGTCCGTTGAGATCGTCGACATCACCTCCAGCAAATCCGAGGACAATGGCCCACTCCACGTTCCAGAGAATGGAAGATTTTCGATATGAAACTCCAGAATAAAGAAACCCGCCTTCCTAAAAGAGCGTAGGATCACACGTGTGATGCCAAACGAGCGACATGCGCCTTCCGCCTTTGGCTACGTTCAGATGGTTCTACTCTGGTTCAGCGCGAACATTGTCGTGGGGTGGAGCCACGCACCTCGAGGGCCCACGGAACAGTATTGGTCCGACGACTTATAGGGGTTTCCCGAGCAGAGTTTCTTTCTACAGTCAAGCATCGAAGCACCATTCCCGTCACCTTCTACCTGATGTTTGACCCACCTTACCTGTATCTAGCCTACCTCCTAGATCTACCCACTACTACTACTACTACTATGCCTTCTGGGCTCTGACTACTAGTTGAGACATACCACCCCTCTACATTGAAGCCGACAGCGGGGCTCTTCTAGTCAGTAACAAAGCTCATCTCAGAAGCTAGTTAGTATCGAACCCTACCAGCTGCTCGAAACCTACCAGCTGCTCGATGTTCCATTTAGAGGGCATCAACATCCCCAACCTCAATTACTATGTCAAATCTTCATATTTTTCGATTATTCTTGAAAATCTGAACTCAGCTGATTCAGAGCTACAACTATGTCTTTCAAAGTATGTCAGGTACTCAGTGCGCGAAGTTCACCTTCAGCCGGGGAGCAGCTGCTTGGCGAAGGACTTAGCGATTCAGCGCATCGAAATATCTCCAACCACATTTACTAGATCAAACCTTCATATTTTTCGATTACCTTTGAAGCGTTGGATTCAACTGATGCAGGGCTACAATTATGTCTCCCAAAGTATGTGGGGTAGTCAGCGCGCCCCGCCGGTGGCCCAGAGAACGATGTCGGGAATAAGAGGTGTCTGCTTGATGACGGCACTACCCTTGACTGTATGCAGAACTGAATTCGCTGAAGCCGCAGTGAACGGTCTTGCCATGGTGTATTTGCTCCGCGAGCGTGGGTCCTTCTGCATGTGCGGAAAGACGCCATTCGTTAGTGCCAACTAGGGCTCCTGCGTGACAATAGCACTCTTCCCTTCATGGTCTGAACTTCTATCTGCTGAGCTGGAAAGGATAGGACAAAGCTTTGGTTGCTGGGATTGTAAAGTATTGGACCTTGAGCCACCTCGGATTACGACAACCTGGGGCCCGGTGGAGTGCTGGCATGGAGAGGATTAGACATGTCTAGCATGAACGACAACGTTGACAACAATTGGTTATGCACTATTCGCTCATTGTGAGGCAAGTCACCAGAGATTTTGCATGGAAATTCGCAATGCTTTCCGAATCGAATTCGATGGTGGCGAAGTTCTATGCATGATATTTTTCGACCGATAGCTTCGCTATGCAATCTACGTCAGCAATCCGGAACAGCCCCGCATCAGACTTCGAATGCTCGGACCGCATTCGGTAACGAACTTGGTTCAGACAACTTCAAGCTTCATGTCGGACGGCTGAATGCATTTCGGAGATGATGTTCGCAAAGAATTCTCTCTGGTATTCTTCAGAAAACTTTCTGTATACACCGAACGGATACGTCCAGCATAATTACTAGATACGCCGAGTGCAGGTCGTCAACACTTAATACCCTGAGTACGTATCAGAAGCATGAGACCGAGACCCATCGGCATATACATCGAACGTATACATCCAGCATACTTACTGAATACGCCGAATGCAAGTCGTCAACACTCAATGCTCTGAGTAAGTGCTAGAAGCTTGAAACCCACCGGCGGCCTAAATCCAGCATACTCTGAGAGCAATTGCGGACCAATCTTTGCTACACTTTCACGTCGTACTGTCTAAGGTCTAGGTAAAGAGGGGACTTGCGTTATATGGAAGTCAACATATAAGTAGCCTCTCATACTCCACCTTGAACAAACATTGTCATCCTTACACTGACCGCTCAAAGCCTTTTCGAGGATGCTCAACTCAATACTTCTTTTGCTCCTTGCTGCTTCAAGCCTTTTGGGGCATCCAACATCGTCATGGAGTAGTGAAATAGTCATTCAGGTCCACGAAAGCCAGGATGCCATCATCGAAGATGTATCTGCTTCAAAATCATCCTCTGCTATTCAATTAGCTACCAATGCAAAAATCAAACCAAAATAGAGAACATTGCCGTCCGTCCAAATGGCAACCTCCTACTTATTGTTGTGAACGAGCCCGTGATGTACCAGCTCAACCCTAAGGCTTCTCATCCAGAATTTCTTCATCAATTCCCAAATGGCACTAGTCTATCGGGTATTATCGAGACCGCTCCGGACATCTTCATCATTGTTGTAGGAAATTGGTCGACTGCAACATTCCAAGCGACCCCAGGATCCTTCACCATTTGGTCGACTGCAACATTCCAAGCGACCCCAGGATCCTTCACCATTTGGTCGATCGACTTGAATCCAAGGACGCCAGCCGTAAAGATTATCACGCCTATGCCCGGGGCCTTCGCACTTAATGGAGTGACGACACTGGATGGATCACCAGACATCGTTCTTATCTCAGACTCGGTTCTCGGAGCTGTGTGGAAGTTGAACGTAGTCACAGGCGAGCACGGAATAGCTCTTCAAAATCCCCTATTCACAAACACCACAGGACGGGGTCCTCTTGCGATCAACGGCCTTAGCATGTATCGAAGCGCAGTCTATTTCCTCAATTCAGCTCTAAAATTGTACGGCCGTGTCCCTGTTACTACTGATGGCAATGCCGCTGGAGAGGTTGAGGTACTTGCGAGAGCAGAAAATGATGTTTCGACGTTCGATGACTTCGCTATGGATTGGGAAGGCAATGCTTGGGTTGCTACTCATTCGAAGATGGTGACCGAGATAAGTGTCGAAGGGAGACAGAGAAATTTCACATCAGGGGCTGATGTCCCGGATATGACGCAGCCGACATCGATAGTGTTTGGAAGGGGTTCCAAGGAAGAGGAGAACACGTTGTATATTGTCACAGCAGGTTTCAAAGAGATCGGAGGACAGGTTTTCCGTATGCGCGCTTGCATGATCTGAGATCAAAAACAGAGGCGGAACTGATTATACGATCTGTATGCGCTAAGAACTTTTACTTAGGCCAGTTTCTCATAAAGCAAGTAGAAGCGATACTCATAGATTTCTCGCCGTTTAAGTAACGCTTTCAATTCTAACTTTTACGCCGCGGAACAGGGAAGGGAAGGGAAGGGAAGACAATAACCCCCAGTCCCTTCCCCGGAACAGGGATGGGAAGGGAATCCCTTCTTTTTCCTGTTTCCCTGGCCCCCTTATATGGCCATAGAATGGCTCATTGCTGCCCCTATTGCTGCTCTCGTATATGGGCCAAATATGACTAGTACTTAGAGGCTAGTCCAAATCAAGTATAAGGCTTGGCGTTTCGTAACGGCTTTCCTAATTATACTAATCTTTATACCACTTAAATGAGCATACATGCGCGTATACATAGGCCATGTATGGGACCAGCAATAGGCCATATATGGGGGCAGCAATGGGCTATACATGCGCGCATACAGGGGCCATATATGGGGGCAGCAATGGGCTATACATGCGCGCATACAGGGGCCATATATAGGGGCAGCTCTACAGCCAGCCCAATAGGCAGGGAAACAGGGAATAGCAGGGAATCCCTTCCCTTCCCTTCCCAGGTCCGCAGCGTACAAATAGTTACACAATCCCGCATTCAGCAAACTCATTTCAACCTATCGGTTTTCCTTTTCTCGATCATCTATCTTCGGTCTTCTAGTAATCTTGCGTAACACGAAGATGCCTCAGAGAGCTCCATACCCCTCTTCACATACATCTCCTCACTTACGCACCTTTATCCGAATACCCTTACTGTCCGCTTTCGGGTACGGCACGAACCGATCAGAAGCCATATCCGTATCACTCCGATCCGTCTCAAACAACTCCCAATATCCATCCTCGCCATGGTTCTCCTTGGTGCCAAACCTGCGCCAAATCTCCGAATGCATTAAAAAGAGCTCTGTATATGCCAATTGCATCCCGAGACACTGCCTAGAGCCCTGCGAGAAGGTCATTAAGTAGCGCTTGAGCTGCGGATTCTCTATGAAGCGCTCGGGGCGGAAGTCCATGGGATCGGCAAAGACGTCCGGGTTGAGATGGACGAGGGGCGCGGCCATGCCGACGGGTGTCTGGAACGCTGGTCAGAATGTACCTAAATGGGTATTGGTTTTGGAGGGGTGCCGCTCACGCCAGGAGGGATATGCCACTGTTTCTTGCCGTCATTGTACATCATGACGTCGTGACTGATGCGCGTCTGGCGCTGGCTGGTGCCCATTGCGAGGCGGAGACCCTCCGTGATGACTGCACTGAGGTATGGCAGCTGTTCTGTATCCT
>JAABUS010006102.1_pt1 | contig 14976 bp, 15 predicted proteins | sample 5560161 | NCBI WGS metagenome assembly JAABUS01 (sample SAMN10711885, study PRJNA513376) | rock metagenome | isolation source: Antarctica rocks | place: Antarctica: Victoria Land, Trio Nunatak nord | collected 2016-01-04 | reverse complement strand
ATAAGATGAAAAAAAATAAAAAAGTTATTCATACGAATAACTTTTTTATTTTTTTTCATATTTTATTAAGCGATTAGCAGACTCACCAACAACTATTATTTAACTACTAATTGATTGTCTATTCTTTTTGGATGCAAACCATTTAAATCCATCATAAGCTGCTGAAGTTTATCTTTCTTTACTTCACCTCTTAATGTAATTATTCCATCGTTCACACCGACTTGTACGTTTTTATAATTTGATATAGTTTTTTCAGCATTTTTCCTTAACTCTTTATCCGGTGTTACGGTTACTGCCGGAGTAACTATAATATTATTTGTAACATCCTTTACGCCATCAATTTTTTTTACTGCTTTTTCTGCATTTTTTCTGCAATCTTCGTCCTTACATTGGCCCGATAAGGTAACCACTCCATTAACTACAGTTGCACTCACTCCTGCTAAATTAGGATTGGTTTGTGTTTCTGATGCAATAGCAGTTTGTATATCTAAGTCCCTGTTTCCTTTGCACGATTGCAATTGAAAGCTAAATAAAGCTAAGAACAATCCCAGTATTACGCATTTAATACTTTTACTTTTCATGTGCTTTTTATTTTGAATTTAATTGTTTATTAAAATGTTATAAAAAAACAATAAAATAAAAATGGCGGCTGTAATTGCCACCATTTTTATACTTTTTTATCTTTTAATAAATATCCTTTAATTGTACAAATGACTGAATTTAGTCAAATGCCTTCTTAATGCCATCACCAATATCTTCTGCCTTGTCTTTAATATTTTCCCAAACACCTTTTGATTTGTGCTTGACATCATCTGCAGCATCCTCAGTACTATCAGCAATATCATTTGAAGCACGTTTAATTTTATTACCTGCTATATTAGCATCATCCTCTAAATCATTCTTAGCTTCCCTGGCATCATCAGATAAGTCATCAGTTGTGTTGTTAAAATTTCTTTTAGCGGTGGATGCGTCTCTGCTAATGTCTTCGTTTAGTTCATCATCTCTTTCTAACATAAAAAAAAGTTTATTTGTTATTGTTTTATAATACCGAGGATTATTATATAAAAAATCATACCATTAAAAATTCATCATTTTTTGTGCTATATTTCAAATAAGTTACATTAATACAATTATGAATTTGAAAGGTACAACTCACATAATTAAATAATTAAATAGATTTGAAAAAAGATGGCAAATGCAGGTTGCCATTTAAGGAGTAAGTAAATGTGAATGAAGATTTTATTCTCTCTTTAAAAATTCAATATTACCATTAAAGAACGCAAAAATATTATTGCGCGATTATTGCATTTTTTCCATGATTAACATTCCACACTAATGTACTTGCACCAAGGATTGCGGCATCTGCTTCGTTTAATTCACTAAAAATAATCTTTACTTTATTTTTATATTGCGGAAGTACATTTTTTTCCATGTGTTCTCCTGCGGCTTTCAAAAACAAGTCTCCTGCTTTAATCACCCCCCCAAACAAAATGATAGCTTCCGGGGAAGAGAACATTACAAAGTTGGCTAAAGCTTCACCAAGTATCTGGCCTGTAAAACGGTAAACTTCCTGGGCTATCGCATCCCCTTTTAATGCACATTCATACACTAATCTCGAATTAATCTTATTTAAATCATATTGCTGCATCAGACTTGCTTCATTGCTCTGCTGCAGCAGTTCTCTTGCTGTTATTACAATACCTGTAGCCGAGCAATAAGATTCTAAAGAACCTTCCAGGTCTGTTTTCCAATGTTTACGGCCACCATGTCTGATAATGGTATGTCCTAACTCTCCTGCATATCCATCGTGGCCATACACCATTTGTCCATTACAAACTATACCACTCCCCATACCCGTACCTAAAGTTATCATTATGAAATCCTTAAAACCTTTTGCAGCTCCATAAGTCATTTCACCAACTGCAGCAGCATTGGCATCATTCGTTAAAGTGCAAGGCAAGCCAAATTTCTCAGTTAATAATTTTGCAAGGGGTATAACGCCATTCCAGCGTAAGTTAGGAGCATACTCTATTAAACCCGTATAATAATTACCATTGGGAGCGCCAACACCTATGCCAACGACGTTTCCAACTTTTTGCCAGGCATTAATAATTGGCATGAGGTGATCATATAACTCATTTAAATAAGGTTCAATAATGGAATAGGTGTTTGTTTTTATTCTTCCTTTTTTTAGAATTTCTCCTCTGTGATTGACGATACCAAACTCGGTGTTGGTGCCACCGATGTCAATTCCGATTGCATAATTAGGAGAAGACTCATACATAATTTTCGCTCTTTTACGGAGGGCAAATGTATACAAGTTCTGCTTATTATAAGTTCATCCTGCTTATCAACAATTTCAAATTTGTAAACTGTTATATTTCTGATTAAATATCAAATCTTTTGCATTTATACTATTTTTGCATTTTTCTTCGTAGTCTTATTTGTAAGAACATCTCTGAGTATAGCTTTTGCTCTTGAGAACTGGGATTTACTGGTACTTTCGGTTATGCCTAATTTTTTGGCTATTTCTTTATGTGAATATCCTTCAACAGCATACAATTGAAAAACAGTACGATACCCTTCGCTTAGTTTCATAGATGTTTTAAGAAGGTCTTTTTCGTAGAGGCCGTCTAATGCACTCTCGTGATTATCGGTTATTGAATTTTCAAGGCCATCGCTATCTGTAAACTTTACGTTATTACGTCTTAGGTGTTCGATAGCTGTATTAACAAAAATTCTTCTTACCCAACCTTCAAATGATCCTTCCCCTCTATACTTGCAGAGGTTATTGAATAGCTTTACAAAAGCATCCTGCAGTATATCTTCTGCATCCATTTGGTTTTTAGCATAGCGGAGACATATAGCGTACATTTTAGGCGAGAAGAAATCATAGAGTTCTTTTTGACTTTTTCTGTTTCCATTGATGCAATTTTCGATATGAGATTTTTCAGAGAGGATAGTGAGGTTATTCATAGTTATTGTTTTACTCTTTCCTCTTTGCTACATTGGTGCCAAAGCATAACTACCTCAAAATCAACATATTAAATTTTAAAAAGTTGCTATATTTTCCCTAATCAGGAAATAAATATTAGTACGGGAAATTATTATAGCGAAGTTGCTATAACATTAGGTTTATGATATTTTTTCAAAGACATTCAGCTTGTATCTAAAGCATCTGAAACACACGTGGAAGTTGGCATTTATGAAATAAGAGTGTTCAGGTAACATTATATTTCTCATTTTTTAAGCCGCTTTCAAAGAAGACAAAAAACGACTCCAGAAGAAATTGAAAGAGCAAAGAAACTTGAAAAGCAATATTATGACGACAAACAAAACAAAATTGGTTGACCTTGAAGAATTTATTGGCAAGTAATACGACAACCGTGAGACAAAATACAAAGATAAAATGTGAAGAAGGTTATGAAGTCCTCAAGTTTGGAGTTATGTTGCAGGAAATGCGTAAACAAAAAAATATGACCCAGAAGCAGCTGGCTGGAAAAGAAGCTGATGAATTGTAACGTATATTTTTGATGAACTTCGGTGATAGCAATTCCCCAAGTCGGCAATACCTTAATTACCGATAAGTAACCTTTATTTACGCGAAGACAGCAAGGTTAATATTTCTTTCTTCTTATTAAAATAATCATTTGTATTAAGATCATACTGATTGAAGCTTTTTATCAGATCATTGTTTATTCTTTCAGCATCTGCCGGCCTCTTTTTGCGGAGGAGGTTTAGCAGGGCGACATCTGTTATTCCGTTTCTCATTGCTAAAGATCTTAAACTGATATTTACTGTCTGATTGGCGGGATAAAAAAGCCAGGCATCTCCTCCGGGAAATACCATTTGAGAAGCACCGAATTTTACAATACTTGCATCTGCATAAGGGGCGTCTCCCCAAAAGTTTAAGGCCCAATGTAAATAGCCATCGAGATGATATTTAGCAGCAATCCACGGAAGCAATGTTGTTTTTAATAAAGGCAGTTCAATAAAACGATTAGCATATTCACCCTGCGGAGAATTGCAGGTATAGAGCCATACCTTTTTATCAGAACTTTGCTGCAATTTTTGTATAGCGGGATAGGCTGCGGGCAATTGATCCAATAAAACAACTATAATATCCACATAAGGAGCTACATCCATTGTTTGAATCGCTTCTATAGTAGTCAGATCAGGAGCCAGCCCTTTTATAAACTTCGCAACTGCAATATATGAGCCTTTGTTTGCCTTGACAGGCTCGTCTGCAATATGTTGTAAAATTTTGCCCGCATAGTTATTGGCTTTCAAATGAGCATAGTAAGCAGGAATAAACCAGTTGTAAAAAGTAATTGCTTCAGTATCGCCCATTGCCCTGTTATTCATATAATATACTGTGCCATAAAACTTTGGAATGGTTAAACCGAATGGAGACTCCCATCCGCCAAGTCTCGTTGCAAACTGCCGGCAATTAACATACTTCATTCCTACTTCTTTCAAGATTATATTTGCAGCTTTATCAAACTGCGTAAAGTCTGCTGACCATTTATTGTCTGGTGTCTTTAAAAATTTAATCAGAAATAATGGATTTACAGTAAAAGTGTTTTGTCCATTTTCTTTAGCTGTCTTAACTATATTTTTAAATATTTTCCAGTACTGATCAGAGAAAGGCTGCACCCCATTTCCATTATTCATCAATTTGTAAGGTGCATCATGATACCAGGCGATGTAATTCAATTTAGATGCAGGAACGGTAACATCGTATACCTGGAAACTAAAGCTGGTTGAACCGACATCTTTTTTTGAAGCAGAAGTTAAAGTAACTTTTATGGTGTGAAGACCAGGCTTTATACCAGCATCTACAGGTACGTCCAATATAATGGGAAGCGGTTCGTTTTCAATTACTGCGAAAGTGTCTTCCTGAAATAACGGATCAGGGTAAAGTTGATTAGCCGATTTTAGCTGATCAGATGCAGGACGCTTTATTTTTGGTGAAACTTTTACATATCCTACTCTGTATTTTTTAATTTTTGCCAAATAAGCAGAAGACAAAGTGGAAGAGCTTAAAGTTATTGTGTATTTATCCCTTACATCTGTTTTTAATAATAACTGTATAGTTAGTTTATCTCCATATGCAACTGACTGTACCATTGAGAAGGCACCAGGGTTATTACTATTGGGTAGTATTTTTAAAAAAGGATCAACTTGTTGTAAACTGACAGTTGCATTTGCTTTAGCAAGTACAATAAATAAAAATACGAGAACTGTTAATCTCATTTCTATAAATTATAATTGCTATAAAGACAACAATTAGGCCATACTAAAGGTTTTAAAACTATTATGAAGTTTTAAACCATAGAGGGGTTTTATCATCAGGATTGCCATTATAACTAAAATACAATTCTTCTCCTTTTTTTACGTTTCTTATAGTACGAATGGTCATTGTTTCAGCGTCATAATCCTGTTCGTATTCACAATTGGGCTCAAATGAATGATTGTACATAGATATGTAACCGAGGGCCATACCAGCTTTTCTGCGGCTGGTACCCCATTCAAATATATAGTGGTATAGTTTTGTTCCTTCAATCTGTTTTCTTTCCTTTTGTGATAATTCAATTACCGGGGAAATTTCAATTACAGTATTAGCAGGGATATTTTTGGCAGTGAACACACCCCTTCCGCGGCTTTCGGAAGGAGCAATAAATAAATGTGGTAAAAGCATATTTGGATGTTGGCGGGCTAAGATAAAGAAATTGAAAGCAGTAAATAAAATAAACCTTCAAATACTTAATTTGCAGCATGCCTTTAGAAGATATAGAAGAACAAAGCATACAGGAACGGTTTGAGCAACTGATTGCGACTGAAGATAAACTGGCTATCAGAGAGTTTTTAGATGACCAGAATATTGCAGATGCAGCAGCGCTTGTATATAACTATCCTGATTATGAAGCTCAAATAATTGCTAATTTATCTATACATCGTGCTGCCAGCACTTTTAAGATTCTGGATTTTCCTACACAAAAAAGTATTGTTTCACAGCTTCCTTCCTTTAAAACAGCAGAGTTACTGAATGAGCTGCAGGCAGATGACCGTACTGATTTTTTAGAGGACTTGCCCAAAGAAGTTTTAAGAGACCTTATAAAATTGCTTGAGCCTGAGGAAAGGCTTGTAACACTTTCATTACTTGGTTATCCTGATGGCAGTGTAGGAAGATTAATGCTTCCTGATTATGTGTATGTATATGAACACAATACCGTAGAAGAAGTTTTCCAGATTATCCGCAAGTTTGCAAAGAATACGGAGACTATTGATGTCATCTATGTAATAAATGATAAAGGAGAATTAATGGATGACCTTCGCATAAAAGAATTTATACTTGCCGCACCAGACAGGCGGGTAAATGAACTGATGGATGAAAGAGTGATTGCCTTGAATGTAAAGGACGACCAGGAGTATGCAAACCAGGTATTCAAAATGAACAACCGTACAGCCCTGCCGGTGGTGGATGACAACAACGTGTTGCTTGGCATAGTTACTATTGACGATATACTGTGGGTTGCTCAGGAAGAGTTTAGTGAAGATATGCAAAAGATGGGTGGAACGGAAGCATTGAATGAACCTTACCTTGAAATGCCTTTAATCAAGCTATTTAGAAAACGTGTGGGGTGGATGATTGTTTTATTTATAGGAGAGATGCTGACTGCCACTGCCATGAGTTACTTCCAGGATGAGATTGCAAAAGCGTTAGTTCTTGCACTTTTTGTACCATTAATAATATCAAGTGGCGGAAACAGCGGCTCACAGGCTTCAACATTAATTATACAGGCAATGGCTGTTGGTGAGATAACTATATCTGACTGGTGGGCTGTATTGCGTCGTGAAATACTAAGCGGATTAATGCTTGGGAGTGTGTTAGGTATTATTGGTTTTACAAGAGTCGCTATCTGGCAGCAAGTCACACATATTTACGGAGTTCATTGGCTTTTTATAGGTCTCACTGTTGGCGTGTCATTAATAGGCGTGGTATTATGGGGCACACTCAGCGGCTCTATGTTGCCAATGATATTGAAGCGACTTGGCGCTGATCCCGCAGTTTCCTCTGCCCCCTTTGTAGCTACTCTTGTAGATGTAACAGGATTAATAATATATTTTAGTGTCGCTTACCTTTTTTTAGCAGGGTTATTATTGTGAAGTTTGAACCGGGACAAGATGTCTGAACCGGGATGTGTGTGATTTTTGGGATCAATGGGAAATGAGATGTAGTTGGATATTTGCCCAGTGCCTGGCACAAATGCATGCCAAGAAGTTATCTATGTTTGAGTTTTATAAAAGAATAAGCATTTAACGCTTTTCTGAATCTGTTTTTTAAGAAACAGAAATCTTTACCTCAAACTACTTCAAACTACTTCAATCTTCTTCCTAAGCATTTCCTTCACCTCACTTTCCCATTCATTTTTTAAAATAGATAAAACAATTGAATCTCTTCTTCCGCCTTCTCTTTTAGGCATATTACTTCTTAAAACTCCGTCCACTTTACAGCCAATGCTTTTCATGGCGGCAATGCTTCTCACGTTTTCCTTATCGGCCCTGAATTCAACCCTTTCCATTTGCCATTTTTCGAATGCAAATTCAAGTAATAAATATTTACAGTTTATATTTAAACCTGTTCCCTGAAATTCTTTTCCATACCAGGTATATCCTAATTGCAAAGTCTGAAAATCAGGCTGTATATCATAAAATCTTGTACTTCCTGCATATTGATTTGTCTTCTTATCAAAAACTATAAAAGGATATTCCTTTTTATCACTTCTGCCATTTTCCGCTATTTGTAAATAGTTTTTTAGATTGACGCTTCCTGCACCAGTTATCAATGAATACTTCCATAATTCAGGCTGTTCTCTGCTAAACCTGATTAAATTTTCAAAGTCATTGACCTCCAAAGGACGAAGGAGCACTTTTTCATTTTCGAATATATAATTATCATCAAAATTTATAGGTACTTTCATTTCTATGTAAAACTCTAAGCTTTCGCCAATTTGTTTAAATGATTTAAAAATAAGGATATTGCATACAAATATTGATAATAATGTGTGGAATTGTAGGATATACAGGGCCACGTGAGGCTTACCCCGTAATTCTGAAAGGATTAAAAAGACTGGAATATCGTGGTTATGATAGTTCAGGTGTGGCTTTGTTGAATTCTTCTTTGAAAGTGTATAAGAAAAAAAGAAAGGTGAGTGAACTGGAAAAATCCGTGATAGGAAAAGACATGCATGCACATACTGCTATTGGTCATACAAGATGGGCAACCCATGGTGAACCCAGCGACCGTAATGCTCATCCTCACAGAAGTTCGGGTGGAAAGCTTGCAATTATACACAACGGCATAATAGAAAATTATGCATCTATCAAACAGGAACTGATTAAAAAAGGCTGCAAATTCAAAAGTGATACAGATACAGAAGTATTACTCAATTTTATAGAAGACATTAAACAAAACAATCATAGTACAACAGAACAAGCTTTGCGGGTAGCATTGAAAAGAGTGGCAGGCGCTTATTGGGTATTATTGATTGATGAAGATGACCCTCAAACAATTATTGCTGCAAGAAAAGGAAGCCCGCTGGTTATAGGTATAGGTAAAGGCGAACATTTTCTTGCTTCAGATGCATCACCTATTATAGAATACACCAAGGAAGTTGTGTATGTAAATGATTATGAAATAGCGATAGTAAAACCAGATGAACTAATTCTGAAAAACCTGGGGAATGAAAAACAAACTCCTTTTATACAAAAGCTCGACATGGAGTTGGCGGCAATAGAAAAAGGCGGGTATGACCATTTCATGCTGAAAGAAATCTACGATCAGCCTGATTCCATTTTTGATTGTTTACGTGGACGTCTAAATGCAGTGGCCGGCACTATTACCATGAATGGAGTTGAAAATCATCTGCCTGCTCTGATGAATGCCCCACGCATTGTTATGGTTGCATGTGGCACACAAGCTGGCATGCAGGACTATTTGCTGAATACGTGTTTGAGGATTTGTGCCGTATTCCGGTCGAAGTGGAATATGCAAGCGAATTCAGATATCGCAATCCCGTAATAAATAAAGGTGATGTAATTATTGCCATTTCTCAAAGCGGCGAAACTGCAGATACATTGGTGTGGCTCTTGAAAACGCTAAAGAAAAAGGCGCTTTTATATTTGGTGTAGTAAATGCAGTCGGAAGCAGCATTGCGAGAATGAGTAACGCAGGCGCTTATACACATTCAGGTCCTGAAATCGGTGTGGCGAGTACCAAAGCGTTTACAGGACAGTTAGCAGTGCTGGCGATGATGGCTTTTAAAATAGGTTTTGCAAAAGGCACACTTGATAACAAAAGGTACCTGCATTTATTAACTGAACTAAATAATATACCTGATAAAGTATCGCAGATATTAAAGGAAAGTGAATCGGAAGTACAGGCTGTTGCAAAAAAATACAAAGATGCGAGAGACTTTCTGTACCTGGGCCGCGGATATAATTTTCCGGTTGCATTAGAAGGCGCTTTAAAGCTTAAGGAAATATCATATATACATGCAGAAGGTTATCCTGCAGCAGAAATGAAGCATGGGCCAATAGCCCTGGTAGATGAAAACCTGCCTGTTGTGTTTGTAGCAACTAAAGATAAATACTATGAAAAATTGTATCGAACATACAGGAAATAAAAGCCCGCAAAGGAAAAGTAATTGCCATTGCTACGGAAGGTGATACCATAATTTCAGCAATGGCCGATGATGTTATTTATGTACCGGATGCAGATGAGGCCTTAGCACCTTTATTAAGTGTTATTCCATTACAATTGTTGAGTTATTATATTGGCATTGCAAAAGATTTAGATGTTGATAAGCCACGAAATCTTGCGAAATCGGTGACTGTTGAATAGAAGTCCAAATTTTTAAAGATGGGTAAAGCTTACAAAATTAAAATTGATGGTTTTTTTGTCTAAAATTAGAGATAAGTTATTTTGAACCACAGAGACACAAAAGCACTGAGTAACACTAAGACTTTGTGCAACTTTGTGTTCTTCGTGTCTTTGTGGTTCTCTTTTTAAAGCAAACGCTATTAAATATTCCAATTCTATGTCTACCGCTATCAACGAAATCCGCAAACGAAGTATTGAATCCCTTGGTTATGATTTTATTTCATCAGAATATTTACCTAAAGGAAAAGATGAATATTACCTGCGGGATATGCAAAATAAGAATGGAATAAATTACCGTCAGCTTTCAGCATACGAGATTGAAGTACTGGTCAGAAACAGGAATACATCAGACAATTGGAATAATCTTTTAGTTTCTGATGCCTTTAACCCTGAGTTGGTAAAGAATTGTAAATTTTTTGGTCTTGTTAGAATAGGCAAATTAGAACCTTTTTACCTTGAATTCAGTGATTTAAAAGTTCCGGTTGGCTTGTATAATTCAACTATCATAAGTTGCGACTTTGGTGATAATGTGGTTATTGATAATGTAACTTACCTCTCTCATTACATTATCGGCAGCGAAGTAATCATTGTGAATGTAAATGAACTCGTAACCACTAATCATGCTAAGTTTGGTAATGGTATTGTAAAAGAAGGTGAAGAAGAAGATATAAGAATATGGCTTGAAGTATGTAATGAAAACGGCGGACGAAAGATTATTCCTTTTAACGGCATGCAGGCAGGAGATGCTTACTTATGGACAAAATTTCGAGATGATGGAGCGCTCCTGCAAAAATTTAAAGAATTTACTGAGGCAAAGTTTGACAAAAAAAGAGGTTATTATGGAAAAATAGGCGACCGGACTGTCATTAAAAATTGTAAAATAATAAAAGACGTTTGGATTGGAACGGATGCTTATTTAAAGGGCGCAAACAAGCTTAAGAACCTTACAATAAATTCAGGATCCGAAGGTAAATCACAGATAGGGGAAGGTTGTGAAATTGTAAATGGCATTATGGGTTTTGGCTGCCGCGCATTTTATGGTGTTAAGGCTGTTCGTTTTGTAATGGGCAATCATTCTCAGTTAAAATACGGAGCGCGTCTTATCAACTCTTATCTTGGTAATAACTCAACCATATCGTGTTGCGAAGTATTAAACACACTAATTTTTCCTGCTCACGAACAGCATCATAATAATTCATTTTTATGTGCTTCTACGGTTATGGGACAAAGTAATATTCCCGCAGGGGCTACCATTGGTTCTAATCACAATAGCCGCAGCGCAGATGGCGAAATCGTCGCCGGAAGGGGTTTTTGGCCAGGCTTATGTGTGAGCCTGATTATCCTGCAGAACTAAATATCCCCATTCCTTTTTCACTAATCAGTAATGATGTCCCCAGGGACAGACTTGTTGTTATGCCTGCTTATTGGTTTATGTACAACATGTATGCTTTGGAAAGAAATGGCTGGAAATACAAAGACCGTGACAAACGGAAAGAGAGAATACAGCATCTCGAATACAATTATCTTGCTCCGGACAGCATAAATGAAATAGTGGAATCAATTAAACTGTTTCAAAAATTTACAGGAAAAGCTTACTTTAAGAAAAATGAGCCTGAAAAAGAATTGACAGACGAAGAAGTTATTACTAAAGGCAAACAGTTGATTGAAGACAAAGACAGGCTAATAAACAATTTGGAAATTTTAGCTGATGGGTTTGAAAATACCAAACGGAAAGTTGTCCTAATTAAAATAGTAAAGAGCTATCACATTTTTAAAGATCTCGTTACGTTTTATTGTGTAAATCAATTACTGCAACACTTGAAGGAAAAAGGAATAGCTGATTATGAAAATCTGTTGAATTCACTTCCGCAAAAATATGTTTTAAATGAATGGATAAATGTTGGAGGCCAGTTAATACCTCAATCTGAAATAAGTCTCCTCAATAAAAGGATTCGTGATGGTAAAATAAAATCATGGGATAGCTTGCACTCTTTTTATCAGCAACAGGAAAACCTGTATTCAACTCAAAAGCTGGTACACGTGTTGGCAGCAGTTCAGACTGTTACGGGTATACAGATCAGAAAAATGAAGCAGGAAGCATTTAATAATATGCTTAATTCGGCTGTTGCTGCAAAAGAATGGATGACACAAGGCATTTACCAATCAAGGGCAAAAGATTATACCAATCCTTTCAGAAAGATCACTTTCAACAATTTAGAAGAAATGAATGAAGTAGCAGGTAAGTTAGAATGCAACTCATTTATAAAGCAACAGAATGAAGATCTGGTAAATTATCAAAAACAAATTGCAGAAGTTAAAGAAAACATGAAATTAAATGGAATCCATAATTTTTGAGGTAAAAAAGCCGAAACCTAATACCTATAGACTATTAGAATAAGAGTTGATCGCGGGTAATTTAATGTAATTTTTAAGGATGTTCTCAGCTCAATGTCACCTCGTACCATAAAATCATAATAAACTTTAAGAAAATTCGTTTTAACTTCTTTAGCAATAAAATGTCTATAAATCAAACTTTTGCTGATGTGCATTTCAAAATTTAAGGTTTCTGTAAAAATAAATCAACCTGCAACGTTAAAGATAATAATGCTATCTGGTAAGTAAATTTTAAAAAAACAAGCTCCTATTTGTACTTATACCACCTTAAATCTTATAGAACTATTTCGCCAGGTATGTATAAAATTTATTCACGCTCAATAGTCGTCCATTTTCCATAATATAAAAATAAAAATAACCATTAAAATGAAAAGTCAAATTAAGATGTATGCAATAATTATCATTGCTTTTTTTTCTGTTTTTTTTATTAGTTGCAGTAAAGACGTTACAAAAAATAAGCTACCAGTCATTTCTAATGCTGCTGTAACAGATGTTGCTACAAAGAGACCCATAGTGAGTGCTGAAATAACTTCAATGGGTGAATCTCAAATAACAGAACAGGGGGTTTGCTGGGATAGCATGCCTGCTCCTACAATATCAAAAATAAAATTGAAATCTGACAGCGTAAAATTAGGAACATTCTCAATAAAGCTGTTTGGACTAAAACCAAACACCAAATATTATGCAAGAGCCTATGCTACTAACAGCACCGGCACGGCCTACAGCAATGAAGTTAGCTTCTTTGTTGATCCTGTTAAAATAGGAGATCTTTTCGGAGGAGGTATTGTTTTTTATCTTGACGCCACAGGGCAACATGGGTTAATTTCTGCACTGCCAGGCAATAATTTTGCTGGTGGTTGGGGATGTACCGGCGTTAGTGTAGCTGGCACAAAAACAGAAATAGGTACCGGACAGGCAAATACTAAACTTATTATTGCAGCTTGCTCTGGAGATAATGCTGCTAAGTGGTGTGATGATCTTGTTGATAACGGATATAAAGATTGGTTCTTGCCATCAAAAGATGAGTTAGCCGAAATGTATAAATACCGGGTTTTGATTGGATTTAACGATGCCGCCCGTTGGAGTTCTTCCGAAGCTGATGGAAATACTGCATGGGCTCAAGGCTTTGGACCTGCATCGGGCGGTTCTGCAATATATAATAAGAATACTGTAAATGGAATACGTGCTATCAGGGCTTTTTAATACCAAATAATAAAAAAGCTGTCTTCGCACCTGTAGCATTAATAAGATTGATCGTATCTATAACAACAAAAGCAGCGGTTAAACCGCTGCTTTTGTTGTTATTACAGTATAGATAGTAGGCATAGCAAATACAGGCTTATTCAAAAAAAAATTCTGATAAATATTTAGAAATTCCTTTTGGTATAACCTAGCTCTGGGTCCCTATATTATTCTTGTAAATATTTAATGTGAAAAATAATCCTAAAAAGTAACAATGATAGGTAAACGAAAAAGCTCGCCCTTAATTAAGACTGAGCTTTTTTAATAATGTTAGATAGTTGGCGGTGGTAAAACTTCTTCAATTTCCCGCAGTGTAATATTTCCCCAATACTTTACATACGCCTCTTCAGAATGTGGCTTTTGTAAAGATTGATTTTCAGAAGCGACTTGTTTAACCGCATCCAGCAAAACATGGTAGGGGCGATAACCAGTTATTATTATGGAAGGTTTAGATACAGACCGTATTATCAATGTTGGAAACCTGGAAATGTTTCTGCTTTGCACTTCGTTCAAATCTGTTCGAAAGGCTTCAATTCCATTATCATTAACAGTTAAATCATACGTAAATTTTTCAATATCTAAAAGGCCGGAATAAGTATTTGCAATGGATTGAGCAATAGATATTAAAACATCTTGTCTTGATATATTCTTTCCATGCAACATAACTGCTTCACGAACCATTCTAAGATATTTTACTCCCGCCTGGTGTGACTGCAATTCTGCGCACTTAACGGCAATACATGCAGGATAAGAAGAAGCAGGCGGATCTTCTACCCATATTTTGTCATGTATCGTCATGCCGGAAGTCAAACCTGCCTCGTACCATACAGGTCCCATTTGCATGGGACGGCTGACTGAATATAAAGGATCATTAAAATTTTTCCATCCGGATAAAAGACCTCCCATAACATAGCGACATATGATTGAGTCCTGAAATTCATATTGCAGTCGCCGCCATTGCGGTTCAAACGCCCAGCTCCAACAACAAAGCGGATCGGTGTAAAAAATTATTTCCACACGATCCGCCTGGTTTTGTTGTAATATCTTATTACTTGATTCCTGTAATTCCATTACTCATTAAGTTCCCTTTTTCTAAACTTACTTCCAGATCATCTTCACTCAATGGTTTATTCCATTGCTGGGGTCCCATTGGTGCAGCTTTTTTTACAATTTCACTGCGTGCTTCACCGAGTTCTTCATTCATCTTCTTCACTTGGGCTTCGGTAAGTACAGAACCGGTTACTTTCTGATCAAGTAAACTGTTTGTTTCTAAAACATGCTTAATAGGATCTTCAATATACTGCCATGTTTCGCCTAATGGCATAGACTCACCCTGATTCCATGGAGCCCGTATAGCATTACCGCTTGACATGTTGAAGTATAGATTAGTATAG
>JAABUS010006101.1_pt1 | contig 14976 bp, 20 predicted proteins | sample 5560161 | NCBI WGS metagenome assembly JAABUS01 (sample SAMN10711885, study PRJNA513376) | rock metagenome | isolation source: Antarctica rocks | place: Antarctica: Victoria Land, Trio Nunatak nord | collected 2016-01-04 | reverse complement strand
CTGGACGATGCACGAACTGCTGACCGTCCCGGTGCCGGTACCCACCGTCAAACGACGAGGACGACCACCCAACTGGCTGCGGGAGGTGGCCCATGCTGCCTGACCACGGTTTAGTGGGGTACTACCGCATGACGTCCTTCTTCTCCACAGTAGCACATTATGGCAGGATCGCTCTGAGTTCCTGCGTGGCTGTCGCCTTGTCCACCGGCTGTTGCAGCACCCGGCGCACGATGCCTTGCCGATCGACGAGGATGTTCGACGGGAAGTTCTGGATACGATACGGGCCGATGTCGCGGCTGCCATCGTTGAAGGCGAGCGTCGAGGTCAGGTGGAGATCGGCGAAGAACTTCATGCCGTCACTCCGGTTGTCTGCGGTGTTGAGGGAGAGGAGCACGAGATCGGGGTGGCGGACTTGCTGTTCCCGGTAGACCACTTCGAGATCGGGCATTTCGCTGCGGCATGGGCCGCACCAGGACGCCCAGACATTGATCCAGACCGGGTGTCCCGCGAGGCTCGCCATGGCGAAAGGCGCGCCGCTCGCGTCTGTCAGCGGCAGGGCCGCGAGCCGGTCGCCGACCTTGGGTAGCGTGGCGCCGGGATCGGTGATCCCGCCCCCGCCATTCTCCCGATTGAAGAGGAGGATGCCCGCGACAATCGCGACGATCAGGAGCAGCGTCACTGCCAGCTGCGCACGGCGTGGCAAGGAGCGAAGCGATGGCACGGACTCGGGCGTTGTCGCGTCGGATGTCGGGTCAGCCATGCATCGTCCTTTCATACTGTGTGCTATTCCCGCGCGTCATCTACGAGACACCGGGCAGATTGATCACCGGTGCGAAGCGGGCGAGCCTGCTGAATGTGTCGGTGAGGAGCATGATGCCGATCAGGATGAGGAAAAGTCCGCTCACCATCGAGACGACGTTGTAGTAGCGGTTGAGATGCCAGAGGCTACCCCGCAGGCGCTGGAATAAGAGGCCGATGACCAGAAACGGCACGCCGAGGCCGAGCGAGTAGGTGAAAAAGAGGATGCCCCCGTTTGTTGGTTGGCTGCCGACAACGCCGTAGATGCTGGTGAGGATCGGGCCGATACATGGCGACCAGCCCGCCGCGAAGAACACACCGACGAACCAGGAGCGCAGGAGCGGCAATGTCACGCCGCGCAAGGGACGGAAGACCACCGTGCCGAGGCTCCGTTCGCGCTGTTGCGGGAAGCTTGGGCCTGCCGTTATTCCGAGCCGATTGCGCTCCGGCACAAGCCGAGGCAGGAGCGGGTGCATACTGATCGTGCGGTGCAGGAAAGGAATCTCCACGAGCCCGGTCGTGTGCAGGCCCATGAGGATGATGACCACCCCCCCGATCCAGCGGACGTATCCCTGCGCGACCTGGACAGTGCGCAAGACCTGCCCAACGGCGATCCCGACGATCGTGAAGACGGTCGAGAAGCCGAGGACAAACGCCATGGCGTGCAGGAGTACCCCGCGTCGTGGCGACGGCCGTTCCGGCGCGACGGCGACGCCCGCGAGATGACCGAGATAGCCGGGGATCAAGGGCAAGCAGCAGGGTGACGCGAACGAAAGCAGCCCGCCGATAAAGGCGAGCACGATGCCCAGAAGCAGCGGCGTCTCTTGGAGCCGGATCGACAGGGTCATGAATACCTCATGCAAAGAGCGCGGCGCGCCCCGTACGAATCAAGGCAATCGGTAGCACGGAGAACCCGGCCGTAGTGAGGAGCAGCCAGCCCGGTGTTCGGTTATCGTCTGCGTGCTGTCGCCAGTTCATCCTCATGGCCCCCTTCTCAGTTGGAAGACATGCGATGGGTTGCGACCGTCGCCAGTTCCTGCGTGCGTGGCGTATCGTTCGCGGATTCCAACTGTGCAATCTCGGCCGCGATGGCCTCGTGCCGCGCTTTGAGTTCCGCAAGCTGCTCCTCCGGGGTGCCAACGACGCGGGTCGGCTGGCCTGCCTGTGCGGGCTGCGTGGCACATTGTCCATCCCCCATCCCGCGCATCATGACGATCATCGAGAGCGGGCACGCTACCAGCAGGAGGAGCGGCACCGCCGCGCCGATGAGATTCGGCGCGACTGCCCAGACGCCAAGCCCGACGACGCCGAGCCCGACGAGGACCTTCCAGTTCATGCACATGCCAAACATTCTGTTCATTGGGTACCTTCCTTACTCATCTTTCGCCCATCGCCATGGTGACGTATGCAGCGCGACAACACGGATCTTGCACATCGCTCTCTCCCCCGACTACCGACTGGTCGTGACGGGTGTTTCGCGCCGCTGATCAGCAGTGAGGTGCTGCACCTCCGCTGCAACGGCGTCTTGCTGCGAACGAAGGAGCGCGAGTCGCTGCCCTCGGCTGAGTGGTTCGTTCGGCGGCATCGCCTGCGTGCCGTTTGCGCGCACGAACAACCAGATCACACCGCCAATGATGGCCATCCCAAGGGGGCACGCCAAGAGCGGGAGGAGAGACAAGAGGTTTTGCATGTTCATTGATCCTTTCATCGCTGCCGTACGCCGCTATCGTTGCCGGTCCGGTCAGGTCGTGATGCCGTACCACGCGGCGAGATACCCGCGCATCTCGGTAATCTCTGCCGATTGCACGGCGATGATGTCCTTGGCGAGTCCCTTCAGATCGGGATGCAGGGCGTTACCGAGAGCGTCATTTCCCATATCGATGGCGCGCTGATGATGCGGGATCATCAGCGTGAGGAACATCCGGTCGGCGAAGTCGCCGTGCATCATGCCCCGCCCCATCATGCCGGTCGTGCCGTTGCCCATCATGCCGCCGGAGAGCGGTGGCGCGTTGGGATACCATTGTTGCCGCCACACGGTCATCTGGTCGATTTGTTGCTGCTGACCGGTGATGATGCGTTGGCCGAGGTCGCGCAGTTCGGGATGGGTGGACTGGCTAATCATCATCTGGACCATGCCGATCGCCATCTCGTGGTGCACGATCATCTCGTCGAGGAAGCGGAGGTCATACGGGTCGCTGAGGTTAGTGCTTCCCATCATGCCGTGTCCCATCATGCCGTTACCCATCATCCCGTGTGTCGTGGGCGGTCCTGGGGTATTCGTCGCTGCGGGGTTGAGGGATGTGATCGTTGCATCCCGGGCCTGGACAATCGCGAAGGTCCCCGCAGTGATCAGCCCGAAAAGGACAAGGGCCGCGATACCGAAGCGGATCGGACGAGTGTTGGGTCCCATCGAGTGATTTCCTTCCTAAGACATCTATCGCAAGCACCAGCCTCCCCACCGTTATGGCACGTCCTCCGGCCCGTGATCGACAGAGGCTTGATAGAACTGCCGCAACTGACCGGCATCGAACGTGTCGAGCGAGAGTTGCCGCTCCCAGGCCACCGCCGTGATCGGGCTGTCCATGTGGTCATAGGGGGTGATGACGAGTTTCACCTCGCCGTGCTTCTCTTTGGGGAACGTTGCCAAGATGTCTCGCAGTTGCGCCTCCGAGGGGGCACCGGACGCAGTCGGTTTGTAGATAATCACCACATAGCCGTGTTCGAGGCTGTGCACCCAGTTCCCCTCAGGGATTGGCGTGGCGGCGAAGCCCGCAGGCGCGGGAGAGGGATAATGGTGGCCACTTGACGGCGGGTAGTGCTTGTATGTGAGCGTCGAGCCGTCGGGTACATGCGCGGCGGACCCTTCGCTGGGGACCGCGATGCCGATCGGGGCCGCGTTGGTTCCCCGATGGGAGAGGATAAGCGCACCGATGAGGATCAGGATACCAACACCGAGGACACCCCCGCCAATCATCACGAGTGTTCGGGTGCGCTGTTTCTTCCGAGTAGCCGCCCGCGCCAACGCTTCCCGTTCCCGGCGTTTCTCGGCGAGATGTTCTCGCTTCGTCGTTTGTGCCATCGTTTCTGCGTTCCTTTGCTGCCGAACTGGCATGGGCAGGCGTTACTTGCCCGCCCAGCTTTGTCCGGCGTCATCGCTGCGATAGAAGTGTCCCTGCTGATCGACCACCGCCACGCGATTCGGCTGCATGGGGCTGACGGAAATCGCGAAAACTGCCGTACCGGCTGGCAAAGCCAGGGTATGCCACGTCCCATCTGGTGGGCGCTTCGCAAGGCCCTGCACGGTCCCGGCGTAGAGGATGCCCGCGGGATCGACCGTCAGTTGAATCGTTTCTGCGGTTGGGCCGGGTTGCGTCGCCCACGTTTTGCCGCCATCGTGACTTTCCGCGATGTGTGTGCCGATACCGGCGTAGAGATGCAGCGGACTATCCGGCGCGACGGCAAGACCCATCCCGCTTGACCCACCCGGTGGCAAGGGGAGTTGCTGCCACTGATTGCCGCCATCGGCGCTCGTAAAGAGACCGTTGAAGCCGACCGGTGCCGTGTAGAGGCGCAGCGGATCGGAAGGACTGGCGGTGAAGGTGTGGAGGTCAAGGCTGGGGAGGTTCGTCGGCTGGTTGCGCCACGTCTTGCCGCCGTCGGTGCTCACCATGAAGACGCTGTGACCGGCGAGGTAGCGACGATCCCCGCCCGAGGCGGGCATGGCGAGTTGCATTGCGTCCACATTGCCCACCGACACATCCTGCCAACTGAGACCGGCGTCATGGCTGATCTTCAGGCCGGTGTGATGGCCGAAAAAGATCGTGTTCGCGTCGCCCGGGTCGAAGGCGAGCGAATGAATGTCCTGGGTATGGAACTGGGAGAGCGCGTTCGCACTCGGCACCGATCCGACGCGGGACGTGATCGCCCACACAGCGATCGCGATACCGACGACGGTCGCCGCGACGAGACCGCTGAGGAGCAACCGGCGCTGTTGCTTTTTGCTCTTCGCTTCCCGCTGCATCCGTTCGCGCTGGTTGGGTTGTTTGTTTGGCGTTGTCGCCGTCTTGACCATGAACCGACCTCCCGTTGTGCGCACCGGTGCGCACGGCAAGACATCAACTGCCGACCGCATGATGCGGTCAGGCAGGCTGCGTGAGAACGGGATATCAGATTAGGAAGACTTGGAGGAAAGCACGCCTGCGATCCGGTGGCCAGAGCCAGTGCTCACGCCGGAAGGCGAGGATTGGTGTTCGGATCGCCAGCAATGTGACGATCAGGAGTAACAGAAGCATCAGCGGGGTGAAGGGCAGCCGGGTCACTGCCGCCTCAACCCCGACGCAGATACGGCCGGGAATACAGAGGGTGACGATCCCCGTCGGGCACGCACCGTCGCAGGGCATCCCGATGTTCGCTTGCTGGTTCGTCGCTGTCATGGCGGGTGCGGCTGCGGGGAGTGGCGTGGCCATGATTATCTGATGCATGAGGAGGACAAGCAGCAGCGCCATGCCGGCGTGTCGCCACGCGCTTGGCCAGGAAGATCGCTGTTCGACTGGTGTCTCCGCCTCTCGCTGCTCCATACAAGCAAGTGTAGCCCTGGTACCGCTAGCAAGCAACTGAGCGAAGCCGTTGCGGATGCCGCTACCGCTCAGACGACACCGGCAATCGCACGAGCACACGGATGTGCTTCGTTGCCACATTCAAGCTGCAAGGTCGCGTGCTCAATCCCGAACTGATGATGAAGATCCTCGCAGCAGCGCGCAAGCAGGCCGTCGTGATCCGCTATTTCCGGTATGACGAGATGTGCGGTCAGCGCCGTTTCCGTCGTGCTCATCGCCCAGATATGGAGGTCGTGAACTTCGGTCACATCCGGCAGTCCTTCGAGGTAGGAGCGCACGTCGTCAATCTCGATCCCTTCCGGCACGGCATCGAGCGCCAGATTCACCGAATCGCGCAGCAATGCCCACGTACTGTGCAGGATGATCGCGACGATGACGAGGCTCACCACCGGGTCAATCCAGCGCAGGCCGGTGACGAGGATCGCGATCCCGGCGAGCACCACGCCGAAGGCAATCCCCGCGTCTCCGGCCATGTGGACGAAGGCACCGCGAATATTCAAATCGCCCTTCCGACCGGAGAGGAAGAGGAGTGCCGTGATGCCATTGACGAGTATCCCGGCAGCGGCGACCCAGATGACGATGCCACCGGTAACATCGGACGGCTGTTGCAACCGTCGAATCGCTTCCCAGGCAATGCCACCGATGGTGACAAGGAGCACGGCGGCATTGACGAGCGCCGCGAGGCGCTGTGTTACTTCGCTCGCAGTTCGTCCCGAATGATCGCCTCGTCAATGCCGCGTGCCGTGCAGCAGGCCGCGAGCTTGCTTGTTGGCCGCGTGCCCGCCGCGCCATGTGTCGTGATGACGACCGCCGGCACTTTATGTACTCTCAGCTCCTGCGCGCGCTTCGCGACATTCTCATTGTGCATGTCGTGGACGTGCACCTGATGGCCGGTATCCTCGGCGACCTTCCTGATGCGATCGATCACCGTCCGACACGCCGCACACCCGGCGCTGAAAATCTCGATCTCGCGTCGCATCGTCTGGTGAGTTGCTTGTGTCGCCATACCTTCCAGCTACTGGAAGGTCAATCCCGGTAGCGAAGGTGAATCTACGGCGTGGCTGGTGCATGTCGCCGCTTCGGCTCGAACACCTCGACACTCGGCGGCGGGGCTACCATCTCGATCTTTTGCTCGATGATCTGGCAGACACAACCCTGCACGGACGGCGTCTTCTGCAGCCGCTCAGTCTCCGCGATCCACGCGCCCCTGAGGGTGCCGAGGTCGGAACGCAGGGCCTGCAGATCGGCGATCCGCCGGTCGATGGCGGTGATCTTCGCGTCGATGATACCCAGGACGTGGCCGCAGGGACAGAGGTCTCGCGCCTTGAGGGAAAGAATCTCCCCGATTTCTTCGAGCGAGAGCCCGAGCACCCGGGCGCGGCGGATGAAGCCGAGCCGTTCAACCGCCGCGTCATTGTAGCGACGATACCCGGAGAGGCTGCGCTCCGGCTCAGGCAAGAGGCCGATCTGCTCGTAGTAGCGAATCGTCTTGGGGTTGAGGTCGAATCGGTTCGCCAGTTCACCGATTTGAATACCTTGTTCCATATATGCCCGCTTTCTGGGAAGTATCACTGCGCGCGGATCAGGGAGCCATGATAGCACCGACGCACCCCGCCCGATGCCATAGTGATCCTTGACCTTCCATTCGACTGTAACGTGTAGCGTGCCGCTCTAATCGATCCTCGATGGAGAAGCGGTGACGACAGGAGAGAACAACGAGCAGACCGTGTATATCCCGCTCACGCGCGGGAAATACGCAATGGTCGACGGCGAGGATTACGCGCGCCTCGCCCCCTATTCTTGGCACGCATTCCACGATAAGAAGGACGGCCGGTGGCTGGCGGTGCGCGGCGAGCGCATGCGCAGGAACGGACGCTCGATCACCCGCAACATCTGGATGCACCGGGAGATTCTTCATGCGCCCGAAGGCGTGCTGGTCGAGCATCTGAACGGCGACGGATTGGACAATCGCAAGACGAATTTGCAGCGGTCCACGCGGGCGGAACGATACGCGAAGCGCGGCAAACTCAACACGAACACATCCGGGTATTGCGGTGTGACCTTCTATGCCCGAACGGGCAGGTGGCGCGCCCAGATCAGGAGCGAAGGCACGACGGTGCACCTGGGCTACTTCGCGACGCCGGAGGATGCGGCCCTCGCCTATGACCGGAGGGCGCGGGAGATATTCGGGGAGTACGCCTACCAGAACTTCCCGGATGCAGCATCGCCACTGGACGGGACGGGTACCGCCTCACGGTGAACGCGCGCTCATCGGAGGCCGGCAAACAGGTCGTCGCGTTCGCCTCCGGGCGGCGGATCGGAACCGGGAGCCAGCACGAAATCCTCCCGAGAGAGCACGCGCCACCGCATCTCCTCATCCAGATTGCCGAATGGCTTGTCGTGATATTGACTCGCGTGGGCGGTGACGGTGGCCGTCCGCTTCTCCGCTATCCAAGGTATGACATCGAGGGAGAATGCGATCTCGGCATCCGGCGTCGCGGGAAAGCGCCAGCCGTGTGCCGTCGCGATACTTTCGGGAACGGCGGTGTAGACGAGGCGAGCCGGAGGCGCGATGTACTCGCGCGCCAGGTGAAACGCTTGCGTCGCGGCATGGTGGATCGCGATGTGATCGGGGTGGAGGGTGCGCCCCTCAAGGCCGAAGGTGATCACCACCTGCGGGGCCCGTTCCCGCACATATCTAAGGATATCGGCGACGAGGATCGTCGCATCGAGTTGCGCCAACCCGCCGTCGGGATAGTCTCGCAGGCGGACAGCGGCGATCCCGAGTATGCGGCACGCGGCCGCGAGTTCGGCGGTACGAAGCCCGATCTGCTCGGCCGGGTCCGCGCCCGGTAGCCACGCCTCGCCCCGTGTGGCGCAGTAGAGCGCAACGGCAACCCCTTCCGCCGCATATCTCGCCAGCGTGCCGCCGATGATGCGCGACTCGTCGTCGGGATGCGCCAGCACGGCCAGGAGGGACAAGGCCTGCCCGCGTCCATCAGCATGGCGGTTCGTTCGTGCCGGGAGACCGGCCTGTGTCGCGAAGGCGTGATTCTCCATGGAGTGATCGTAGACTTTCCAGTCGGATGGAAGGTCAACACCGCAGCCAATCCCGCCCTACGGCTTCTTCCCCTCGCGAGTTGTTCGGGCGGTGGTCGGTTCCGTATGATGCAACCGACGACCGCGAGAGGCTTTCTGCACAGGGAGGGACGGGATGGCCGGGAAGTACGATCCGTTGCGCGCGTACCTGGTAACGATGCCGGGCGAGGAAGTCTGCTACACGTTCGCCGAGGTCGAGGCGATTATCGGCGCGCCACTCCCGCCCACCGCGCTTCGCCACACCGCTTGGTGGGCGAACTCCTGCCGCTTCGATCATCCGCAGGCGCGGGCATGGATGGCGGGCGGCTGGACGGCCGGCGTCGATCTCGACAACACCTGCGTGACGTTCTTCCGGCGCGAGACGCAACCGACGACGCCCCGCAGGTATCACTTGCACACGCCCCGCCCGACGCAGTATCCCGACAAGCTCTCGGTGGCCGTCTCGCGGCGGTTGAAAAACGCCATCGATGACGCAGCGGTCGATCAGGAGATGACGACTTCCGACCTCATGCGCACAATCCTCATCGAATGGCTCGCCCGGCATGAGAAGGAACGTCGCAAGGTTCGCAAGCGCAATGGAGCGCCACACACGTACCGGAGCCGCGTCACGATGAGTCATGGTTGAGCTTGTCGGGAGTAGACACGGGCACCCCAGATGCATGGCAACATCGCGCGCCCGATGCACCGATGCGCCAGCACGCTTGAAATCGGCATGATAACCGGACTTTTCCGAGTCCGATAACAGTACTGCCCGGTGAAAAATGCGGTCGCTAACGCATCGGCTTGTAGGACCATGGTCGGGAATCGCCGATGCTTGTGCGTAAAACCGTCGGGGGATCGCTCTTCACGGCATCACGAAACGCATTTGTCCCGTCAAACCGGCGAAACCGGCTGCTCCATCCGGCCAGGGGCGCCGTCCCCATCCTCTCGCGCTCAGTAGCCGCTTCAGGTTCTGTCCCGCCGCGATGAACAACCCCTCCATGTTCACCTTCTGCAACCCCCGGAGCCGGAACTGCCGCATCCCGTGCCACTGCTTCGCCTCGCCGAAGAGCGGCTCGATCCACACCTTGCGTTTCCGCATCGCCTTCTGGTATTCCTCGGTCTCGTGGTAGCCACGCACCCGGTCGAGATACTCGGCGTCGAACGGGCGCGCGATCTGCCGCCCATGATCGCTCGCCGTGCAGTCCGTCTTCACCGGGCAGACATTGCAGATCGCCGCATCGGCGCGGTAGAGCACCTTCTTCTGGCGGTAGCTCGCCTTCCGCCGTCGCAGCGGCGCCCCTTGCGGGCAGAGGTAGACATCGTGTTCGGCGTCGTACGTGAACAGGGATGCGCCGTAGTAGGGCGTGCGCTGGTCCCAATCGGGCAGCGGCACATAGGCGCGGATGCCGCTCTCCTCGAGTTCCCGGATATTCTCCGCCGTCCCATCGGTCGTGTCGGCGATCACCTGCTTCGGCCTCACCCGCCAGCGGAAGATCGCCCGCCGCAGGAGCGGGAGCATCGGGGCGTTCTCCATCACATCCGCCGGCGTCACCAGCGCGTTGAGGATGATGCGCGCTTTGCCGCCATCGATCACGTAGTGGTCATGAAAACCGAGTGCTGCCTTCTCGCGCCCCGTGCTCATCGCGACGGCATCGGGATCGGTGGTGCTGACGAACCGGTCGCTCTTGCGCTCGTACCCCGGGGCCGCCGGGCGCGCCGGATCGAGGCGGCACTCCTCCAGCAGATCCCAGCGAGCATCGTTCATCTCCCACAGCGTGGCGGGTGATTCCGGCGGTTCGAGGTGCGCCAGGTGCTCTTCGGTGAGCAGACGCAAGCGGGGGATCAGGGAATCCATCGAGGCATTCGCCCGCACCTTAGTGGCGTCGAAGATCAGTTCATCACCCCGGACGAGCCCCGCGGTGACGCACTGCTCCGTCACGACTTCGAAGAAGCGGCGGAAGGCCGGCAATCCCAGGCGAGCACGGATCTTACTCAGTGAGGAATGGTCGGGCAGCGGCTCGTCCATGTTATAGCCCGCATACCAGCGCATCGCCAGGTTGTAGCTCGCTTGCTCGAGGAGCTTCCGCTCCGAGCGAATGCCCGCGAAAAACATCATCAACTCGAGCTTGAAGAAGACGATCGGGTCGATGGATGGCCGCCCGCCGCTGGCGTAGCAATCGGCGGCGAGAGCGCGGACGAAGGAGAGGTCAAGGACGCGGTGCAGATGCCGATAGAAGTGATCCTTCGGCACATAGGATTCGACGGCAACGAGGACGGGACGGTCGAGATCCCGCATCTTCGGCGGACCGAGCATGGCGCACCTCCTCACACGATGGGAGAGGAAGATGCTACCGCTCGAGAGCGATGATTTCCAACATGCTCCACTATTATCGGACCGAGGATGCAACACGTTTCGCGACGAAGGCCGGTTTGACTCCCTGCGTCGCGAGTAATACCATATCGCTCGTAACGTAGTTACAAGTTACGACACCGACATATTGGAGGATGGGATGATGGCTCGGCGGACACCCGCGTTTTCACGCCGCAGCTTCCTGCACACGGCCGCATTGACTGCGCTCACCGGCATCCTCACGGCCTGCGGACCGGAGCGCGGCCTGCCGAGGCCGACACCGACCCCCGCGCCCACCCGCACTATCCCGACGCCGACCGTTATCGGTGTCCCGCGCCCGTGGCAGGTTGTCTCGACGATCGAGAAGGAGCTTTCCCGCCCGATGGCCGTCACCGTCGACCCGAGCGGCAATATCTATGTCCTCAACACGCTCATCCCCAGCGTCATGAAGTTCGATAACACAAGTCGGCTATTGCTCATGTGGGGGAGCGAGGGTGGCGGGGCGGGGCAGTTCCAATTCCAAGTCCCGTCGCCCCGTCAGGGATGGACCGGTGATATCGCTGTCGATGCCGCAGGCGACATCTATGTCAGCGACGCGAACGACCGGATTCAGAAGTTCGACCCGATGGGACGGTTCCTGACCGAGTGGGGCGGCCATGGCACAGGCACCGGTGCCTTCCAGTTCCCGGATGGGTTAGCGTTCGGGCAGCACGGCGATCTCTATGTCGTCGACAACACGAATCATCGCATCCAACGCTTCGATGCCGATGGCCAGTATCTCGGCACGCTCGGGACTGATGGCAACCATCCGGGTCAGTTCCATTATCCACTTGCGATCGCGGTGAACAGGACGGGCGAGTTCTATGTCACGGACACGGGCAATTACCGGATCCAGAAGTTCGACGCGAACCGCCGGTTCGTGACGCTGTGGGGGAGTAAAGGCACCGGGGAGGGCCAGTTCATCTACCTGGGAAGGATCGCCGTCGATGTGGATAGCAATGTGTATGTGACGGATGAGGGCAGCCAGCGCGTGGCGAAGTACGATCCGAACGGGCAGTTGCTGATCACTTGGGGCGCTACGGGGACGAGCCAATCGCAGTTCAGCCAACCGTTCGGCATCGCGGTGGATCGACAGGGGAATGTGTATGTCGCGGATCACGCACTCAATCGCGTGACGAAGTTCCGGCAGTAACCGTTGGTCAAGTCTGATCGACAGAGGAATCGAAGCGCCGACGATAGCCACATAGAATACCGAGACTGGTGAAAACCCGCTCCGAGCGACTCAGCACCCTCGGATGCGGTGGTATTAACCGATTTCGGAGCGATTTTCGGGCCATTTGGTGGATCGGTAGTTCACTTTCGATATCGCGCGGAGGCCAAGGGCGCATTTATCAACACGCTCGCCCGTTACGTGACCCAACGGCCGGAAATAGTCACCTCGGGAATCAACCGACGGGAGTTGTCGGAGGCTCATCTGCTGGGCATTGACCTTCACCATGGTGGTTCGAGTACGCGTGCACCGAACCGAGCCACGATCGCTTCACAAAGGATGATGCCGGCGCGTGCCCGTTCCATCGCTGCCCCGAGAAACAGCGCTTGCAAGCTTTCCCGTGTCCCAGGGGGGAGTTCCACAAGATCTGGCAGCCGAACCCACATCTCGCTCACACCGAGCGTCGGTTTATCGAATGCGGTCCACAACCCGTTGAGGATAGCGGATGCATAGGTACTGGCGACACCACCCGCCCGCAACGCATCATCGGCATCGACTGCTGCCTGCAGTTTCTCGCGCGTGCGATCCACGATGAATGCGTAGCGTCGTTTCTGTTCGTCAGTCGAGCGATAGCCCGCATAGCGCTCGCGAGCGATGGTGACCAGTTCCGCCACGCGATGTGCCGGATCATAGAGGATGCGACTATCGAGATAGGCATAGACCCAGGTCGCGTCCGTATCGAGCTGCGACTGCGCCGTCGGCACATCCCGGTGATGATATTCGATGAGCACACCACGTCGTTCGTGGTTGCGGTAGAGCCGTTCCTTTCCCAGCCCGTCAGGGATAAGCAGGAGCACATCGATATCCGAGCCGGGCAGCGCGGTTCCTCTCCCCAGCGAACCGATGAGCAAGGCACCAGAAATCCGGTCATCCCGCACTGCCTCATCAACCAACTCGGCGACGATGGCGCGATGCTCGGCGAAGGGAATGAAGTCGAGCGTCATAAGTTTCTTTTTCTCCACGTCCGCCTATTACCGGAACGAAACAGCAGGTAGATCCCGAGCTTGTTGGTCTATTGCGTTTCTTTGCCGCTCCTTCGAGAGAGGAAGAAGGCACCAAGTTCGGCCATCGTCGTCGCCTCTTTTGGATCAAGCAGCGGGACAATCCGTTTGATCATCATATGCGGTGCCATGCCGCCACGCGTCGGGAGCGTAAACCCGATCACATCGGTCGGTTGGCCTGCTGCTCCGCCCCGTAGCTCATCGGCAACTAACTCAAGCAGATCGGCAATGCCGATATCCAACGCATGCGCGATGCGTTCAAGCACTCCGGCCGACGGGTATTTCTTGCCCCGCTCGATCTCGCCGAGATAGACCACCGAGAGTCCAACCTGCTCGGCAAGCGCTTTGATCGTGAAGGAGTGCGCTCGCCGTTCACGCCGAATGGCCATTCCCATCGTCTCTTGGAGGTCTCTCATGTGTCCGATCTCCTTCTACTCCGATGCAGATGCTATCAGCATGTCTTTTTCTTGACAAGTATGCAGTGGGATTATACCGTGGACGATCGCGCATCCATGCTGTATCCGCCCTTAACGGAGTGGTGGACGCATCTTAAGAACGAGATGGGCAGAAGGTCGAAGATTGACAGTATGTGCGCGCGACTAGGCGTCCGTTTTGCGCATGGAGGGGCAGACGATGAACCACCATCCCTTTCGATTCGGCGTACAAATGTGGGAGGCACAATCGGCAGCAGAGTGGCGAGAAAAAGCGAGGAAAGCGGAACACCTCGGCTACGACATTCTTGTCATTCCTGACCACTTTCCCGACCCCTCCGGGGGCATCCTCGGATACGCACCCGCTCTCGCTGCCGCCGCTGCCGCCACGACAACGCTGCGCATCGGCACCAACGTGCTCGACAACGATTTCCGGCATCCGGCGTTGGTTGCCAGCGATGCCGCGACCCTCGACCTGCTTTCCGATGGCCGGTTCGAGCTCGGCATGGGCGCGGGTTGGGATCAAGGAGATTACGAGCGATCGGGGATCGCCTTTGATCGTCCCGGTGTTCGTCTCAAACGCCTTGAGGAGAGCGTCCAGATCATCAAGCGCTTATTCACCGGCAATCCCGTCGCGTTCTCCGGGGAGCATTTCACGATCAACGGACTTGAAGGGTATCCCAAACTCGTGCAGCAGCCTCACCCTCCTCTCCTTATCGGTGCCGCCAGCCCGCGTCTGACCGCGTTCGCGGCGCGGGAAGCGAATATCATCAGTGTGATGCCGAGGGTATTGCCGCCCGGTGTACCGATCTATACCGATTTGACAGCGGCAGGTGTGGAGGAGAAAGTACGCTGGATACGCCAAGCGGCAGGGGAGCGATTCGATGATATCGAACTCAATATCCTCATGCAGCGGGTGATCGTCACCACTGATCGGCAGAGTGCGGCGCAAACTCTGGGCGAGCAGTGGCATATCACGCCTGAGGACGCGCTCGAATCGCCGTTTGCGCTGATCGGCACAGGAGAGGAGATGGTGGCGACCATTCAAGCCCGTCGCGAACGTCATGGCATCTCGTACCTGACCGTTTTCGAGCGAAACATGGAAGCGTTTACACCGGTCGTGCCGCAACTTACCGGGTCGTGATCGAGACGAAGTGGCGGGCTCCTATCCCGGTTCTTTCTCCGTAAAAGTTACTCATGAGGCAGGAAGTCAGTCTCACCTCGATCATCCTACACGATTGAGCGAGCGTGAACAGGGCGACAGAACGGGAGATGTGCAAGTGAAGGTCTGGGCAACGTAACACCAGAGCCTGTTGATAATCGCTGATGTTGCGCAGTAACATCCTCTCTTCCGTATGAGGGAGGTGCTCCATGCTCGGCCCGGTGAAGGCGCGCAATCTTGATCGTCCCGTCCTGATTGCCATCGAAT
>JAABUS010006100.1_pt1 | contig 14977 bp, 12 predicted proteins | sample 5560161 | NCBI WGS metagenome assembly JAABUS01 (sample SAMN10711885, study PRJNA513376) | rock metagenome | isolation source: Antarctica rocks | place: Antarctica: Victoria Land, Trio Nunatak nord | collected 2016-01-04 | reverse complement strand
ACGTGATCATCGAGGCGAAGGCGAACCACCGCGACGACGTCATGGTTGCGCACGGCATGGGGCAGGCCATGTACTACCGCTCGCTCGACCAGCTTGGCACCGACGACCGCATCGCCGTCCTGCTCCCCGGCCGACCAGGTGACGACGTCGTTCGGCTTCTCTGGGTCTACGACGTCGGGCTCATCTACCGCACCGGCGACACATTCAAGGAGGAGTGGCCGTAGCGCGTTGCCGAGGCGTTGTCAGCGTGCCTCAGCGTCCGAGCTGGCGGTCGAGCGTGTCCAGCACGAACTGGGCCAGGGAGCACGCCTCACGGACCACGAAGCGGGAGCACCTCGGCTACCTGCGGGGACTTCCGCGCCCACGCCGGCAGGATCGAGGAGGAGAACCGCATCCGCTGCCCGGTCACCTCGTCGGTGCGCTTGTCGTTGACCCGCGGCGCCCGCACCGGCACCGCCCCCGCCGCCGTGGTCACCTCCCGCGGCTGGTGGTGGCCGTTGCGGACCACCAGCCGGTGATCGGCCTGGTCCACCTGGTCGGCGTGCGCCTCGACATAGGCGGCGACCTCGGCCTGCAACGCCGCCGCGAGCATCGCCTTCGCGCCGTCACGGACCAGCTCGTCAAGCAGCGACCCGCCGACCGCGGCGGGCACGTGTGCGTTGGACTCGGACTCTTCCTGGACTACCTTGAGCATGGGCGTACCTTCCCGAACCAGCGCGTCAACGCCGGCCCTGATCAGAGTTATCGGATTCAGATCATCCTCGGGAAGGTGCGCTCCTTCACGTCACCCGGCCGGGATCCATCCACAGGTTCTGATCATTGCTCTCCGTGGGGTGATCAGGGATTGAGGAACAGCGCGGGGTTGTACGGCTGGGTGCCTCACTCGACGGTCCACACAGCGGCCAGCGGCATGAGGTCGGTGATGAGGACGCTTTGGATCCCGTGGTCCGTTGGCAGGATGACCCGTACTGCCGGGTGGTAGTCGAACAACACCTGCCGGTCTCGCCCGCATGGTCCGACCGGGCCGCGCCCGTGGTTGCCGACGGCCACGATGGTCGTGATCTCGCGCGCGCCACCGGCGCGTGCTGCGCCGAGGGCGACGAGTTCAGCGCACGGCCCGCCGGTGAAGTGATAGACGTTCACGCCCGCGAACATCCGCCCATCGGCCGCACGGGCGGCCGCGCCCATCGTGTGAACGCCGTCCTGGTCCGGTCCGGCATCGGTGTTCGGGTCGATCGCGGACCGAGCGAGCTCCACCAGCTCCCACTCGTCCTCGGTCAAGTCTCGGGCCGACGCTGGCAAGGTCATGACCGCCACGATGACACGCGGCCGCCACCGGGACTGCCGGACTCCTACTACCCCAGTCGCGCCAAACGGCAGCCTCGGCGAACCGCGGCTCCGAGCCGCCGCAGCGATCCTGCAAGTAGCGTCGATACCCGTCACGGGGGTGTGTCGATGATCGATCGGACAGCGGGACGTCGCCCTTTGTGGCGTCACTCGCGTGGTGGGCGCAGTCTCCTCAAGTCAATGGAGCTGCGCCGGCGTTGGCCGCGACTCGCCTCCTCACTCGGGCCTCGGCCGGTCGGCGCGGCCAGCACCGCCAACCCGGGGAACCCATGACCGCACTGCTGATCGGCTACGCCCGTGTCTCCACCGATGCGCAGGACGTCACCGGCCAGCGCGACGCCCTCGACCGGCTCGGCGTCGCCCCGGAGCGGATCTACGTCAATCACGGCCTGACCGGTACCAACCGCGACCGCCCCGGTCTTCGCACGGCGCTGGCGGTCTGCCGCGACGGGGACACGCTGGTCGTCACGAAACTCGACCGGCTCGCCCGCTCACTGCCCGACGCCCGCGAGATCATCGACGACCTCACCAAGCGGCACGTCAAAGCCCAGCCTCGGCGGCTCCCTGCACGACCCGACCGACCCGATCGGCCGGCTGCTGTTCAACGTCCTGGCCATGGTCGCCGAGTTCGAGTCCGACCTCATCCGGCTCCGCACCCGCGAGGGCATGAAGGTCGCCAAGGCCAAGGGCCGCCTCCGCGGCAAGCAACCCAAGCTCAGCCCGCGCCAGGAGGCACACCTCGTCGACCTGCACCACGCCGGAGAGCACAGCACCGCCGAACTCGCCGAGCTGTTCGGCGTCGGCCGCTCCAATGTCTACCGCGCGATCGACCGCGCCGGCCGTGTCACCGCTCGCACCACGACGGCAGCTGCCCTTTAGCCGTTCGTCTACTGGGACGCCGACGTCTTCCGCCCGTCCGTGGCTCTTAGGACGGACTCGACGCTAGCCTCCCCGACCGATGACTTCTGTACAGCTACGGAGTCGTAGTGCCAGCAGCCGCGCCCAGCGGCGCACCAACATCATCAAGGGGAAGAGGAAGCATGGCTACGTTCGTGACCAATCGACACGGCGGCCGCGCCGGGTACGAGGCAAGCGCACAAGCTGTCCGCGATGCGTGATCTACGACCGCGGAAGGGCGCCGGAGTCGGACGCGCTGTCTCGCCGCCGACCATCAGGCCGGTCCTCGTGGCCGAGTTGCTCGCCGAGGGCGAGCGGATGCCGGTCTACGTGCACGTCATCGACCACCCGGACGCGCGCGTGCTCGTCGACACCGGCCTGACGGAGCTGCACCCGGCGATAGCCGACATGGACCCCCGCCTGTCTCCCCTGAGCACGCAGGCCGACTTCGACGTGGCCGGCATCGACGTCGTCATCAACACGCACCTGCACTTCGACCACTGCGGAGGCAACCACCTCTTCGCCAGCAGGCCGACGTACGTCCAGCGCCGGGAGCTCGACGACGCACGCAGCTTGAACGACTACACGATCCGCGACTGGGTCGACGCGCCTGGCGTGCAGTACGTGCCCGTGGACGGCGAACTCGAGGTGCTACCGGGGGTCCGGCTCGTCCCGACGCCGGGCCACACGCCAGGCTCACAGGTGGTCGTCGTCGAGACGGGCGGCCGCCCGGTCGTCATCGCCGGCGACACGGCGGTCTTCTTCGGCGAGCTCGACGAGCCGCGCACCGAAGGCCAGCGGCTGGTCCGCGCGCTCGACCCTGAGCTGGTATGGCTCTCGCACGAGCACGAGCCGTGGCGGCCGCAGGTCGGCCAGCACGTCTGACGCGTGGGAGCGGTCCCGACCGTCCGAGAGACCATGAGCAACCGGTCGTGAAAGCCGTTCCGGTGAACAGTCGGCCTACGAGACGGATGACCGGCGGCAATCAGGTCCTCTGAGCTAGGGACACCTGCACGGTGGCGTCGATGTCGAACCGGTCGGGGAGCACCGCGCCGATGCGGCAAAGGGCGTCGGCGCGCGCGTCGGGGCTCAGCATGAGGTAGGCGGAGACGGTGGCCAGTCGCCCCAGGAAGTCCGCCGCCGTCGTCGTCGCGACGCAGGGCAGGTCGCGCTGCGCGCTGTTGGTGAGGCCGCCGGCGCCCGCCATCTCCTCGATCGACCACGAGCGGACAACGGCCGCGTCGTCACCCGGCAGCAGCTGCTTCTCGACCTCGTCGACGGCTGCGCGGAGGTCTGGGTCCTGCGGTTCGGCCGGACAGCCGAACAGCGCGAGCACCCCTCCGGGCACGAGCAGCTCGACGGCCCGGGCCCACCGGGTCGCGGGGTCGGTCCAGTGCCAAGCCGCCGCGGCGAACACCAGGTCGAAGCGGCGAGCGGTGTCGAAGCGCTCGAAGGTGGTCATCACCAGCTCCACCGGCATGCCGCGAGTCGTCTGCTCGAGCACGTATGCCATGTCCGCGTCGGGTTCGAGCGCGGTCACCGCGATGCCTCGCGAGGCGAACAGGCGGGTCGCCTTCCCGGTGCCGGCGCCGACGTCGAGTGCCGAGCGCACGGGCCGTTCCGCGTACTGCAGCACCGCATCGACGAGCTCGTCGGGGTAGTCGAGCCGGTAGCGCTCGTACTGATCGGCGATCGAACCGAACGACAGGCCGCGGATCAGCTCGGCGGTCCGCTCACTGCGCGGGTCGGCCATCGCTCATGGGTACCACCGCACCCCTTGCGCTCGCCGCCCCTGGGCAACCTGCAGTCGCGTGGCGGTCTTCGTGACGTGCTGGGCACGGCGCGGGGGGCCTGCCGCAACCGGTACAAGCCGTCGCGCAGAACGATCGTGCAGCGGCACGGCAGACAGCACCGTCTCCTCGAGCAGCCCGAGCGCGACGGCGTGCCGGCTCGAGGTTGGGCAGAACTGCAGCGGCAACCGCCCGCATGGCCAGCGGCCCCTAAGATCAACTGCCATGGCGCGCGTACTGACCCCACAGTCCGAGGATTTCCCCCGCTGGTACCAGGACGTGGTGGCGAAGGCGGAGCTGGCTGACAACGGGCCGGTGCGCGGGACCATGGTCATCCGCCCGTACGGGTACTCGATCTGGGAGCGCATGCAGGCGGAGATGGATGCGCGGATCAAGGCGTGCGGGGCGCAGAACGCCTACTTCCCGCTGTTCATCCCGCAGTCCTACCTGCACCGGGAGGCCGAGCACGTCGAGGGCTTCAGCCCGGAGCTGGCCGTCGTGACGCACGCTGGGGGCAAGCAGCTGGAGGAGCCGCTGGTCGTGCGGCCGACCAGTGAGACGGTCATCGGCGAGTTCATGGCCAAGTGGACGCAGAGCTACCGCGACCTGCCGCTGCTGCTCAACGCGTGGAACAACGTGGTGCGCTGGGAGCTGCGCCCGCGGCTGTTCCTGCGCACCACGGAGTTCTTGTGGCAGGAGGGGCACACCGCGCACGCCACCTGCGACGAGGCGCGCGACTACGCCCGACGGATCCTGCACGAGGCGTACGAGGACCTGATGGTCAACGTGCTGGCGATCCCGGTCGTGGTTGGCCGCAAGACGGCTCGGGAGCGGTTCGCTGGTGCGGTGAACACGCTGGCGTGCGAGGCGATGATGCGCGACGGTAAGGCGCTACAGATGGGCACCTCGCACGAGCTCGGCCAAAACTTCGCGACGGCATTCGGCATTGACTTCGTGTCCGCCACAGGGCAGCGGGAGACCGCTTGGACGACGTCGTGGGGCACGTCCACCCGGATGATCGGCGGGTTGATCATGGTGCACGGCGACGACGACGGCTTGCGGCTCCCGCCAGTGCTCGCGCCTGTGCAGGTCGTGGTGATGGCGGTCAAGGCAGACGTGGTCGAGGTCGCGCACAAGCTCGGCGCCGGCCTGCGCGATGCGGGCGTGCGGGTCGTGGTCGACGACCGAGTGGACGTCCAGTTCGGGCGCCGGGTGGTGGACTGGGAGCTCAAGGGGGTGCCGCTGCGCCTGGAAGTCGGCCCCCGCGACCTCGCCGCCGGACAGGTGACGGTCGCGCGTCGGCTCTCCGGCGGAAAGGCGCCGCTCCCGCTGGCCGGCATCGCCGAGACCGTCGTGGCGCTGCTGGGCCGCGAGCAGCGCACCATGCTCGACGGTGCGCAGGTGGCCCGCGACGCGCGGATCGCGGACGTCGACACCGTGCCCGAGGCGATCCAGGCGTGCGCTCAGGGCTGGGCCCGCCTGCCCTGGTCGGCGGTCGGGGAGGCTGGCGAGGATGAGCTGGCCCAGTCGGCGATCACCGTCCGCTGCCTGACCCGCGCGGACGGCTCACTGCCCGACAGCGACACCGAACCTGGCCTTGTGGCCTACGTCGCTCGCTCCTACTGACGGCGGCCAGCACCTGCTGACCGACCGCTGCCACGATCAGGCCCGTCCCGCTCGACGATCCCCTCGCGGTGATCGTCGCCCCCGAGTCCGGCCTGTCCGTCAGTGTCCTGGCCCATTCCCGGTGGAACATGCTGGCCCGGTCGCGACGGCCTTCGATGCCCGCCAGTGCGAAGGCGAGGCCGCCGACGACGAACCAGGGATTCCACAGGATCAGGCTCAGCCGGGTCTGGTCCTGACCCACGTTGCGCGCCACCCCGGCGGCGGCGCCAGTTAGGAGCAGAGTTCCACGCCCACGCCACGGAGGAGCAGCACCGCCCCGACAAGGCAGCTCAACAATGCCAACGGCCGGGCCGCGCGGCTGCCGAGTCGGCCGCGGGCCAGCATCAGCCCGAGCACGGCCCCCGCCAGCAGGACGAGCGCCACTCCCCACAAGCCGAAGAGCACGAACCAGGGGGGCCGATCCCTGGCCAGGGCGACACCGGCCGACGAAGCTAGCAGCGACGAGCCACCCAAGGCCCAGAAGAGATGGAGTCCGGCGAACAGCAGAGCCCACGCCGAGGCCAAGTAGCCCCACCTCAGCCGACCCGTCGTCGGGGCCACCGGTCCGCGTCGCGTTGAGCGGTCCGCGTCGCTCGCAGGAGACACGAAGCAGACACTCTCATCAGCGACGGGCCCCAGAAGCGCCCAGGCACTGCGAGACGCACGCCGCAACTGGTCCGGCTGACGATCCTTGGACGGTGCTGGCGAGGGGGTCGAGCAGGTCGCGTTCCTCCTCGTCAAGGAGCACGTGCAGCTGCGGGTCCGCGTCGGGGGCGACGGCGCCGGGTGGTGCTGCTGCACGGGCATCCCCGTACGCACACCACGCGGCACGCGCGGCCGCCCACGGAAAACCTGGCCATCGCCGCACCACGTTCGTCGTACGGGAGTCCGCACATGCCGATGAGCGGTTGTCGCGAGGCCGTGGCGAGGCCGTCTCGTTCGGGTGGCGCCGGCGTAATCCCGTGCTACGTCGTGCGCGCCAGGACGGCGTGCTCCCATGGATCGGTGGCCAAGGGTCCCGGCCGCGTGCGTTACTACGACGCGAGCTGGCGTCTGATCATTAGATGCTGAGCCACACGTGGCCGCACGTGTGACCGGCGTGCGGCATCGCGACGAGGTGGGTGCCCGCGACGTCGGGCGGGGGCAGGTGGCCGGCGATGAGACGCGTCAGCGCGCCGGCCACGACGGCGAGGTCGGCTGCAGATCCGTGAAAGGTGGGGACGGAGCACCCCGGTGCGGGGTTGACCTCCTCATGCGGCTCCGGCGGGCGCCAAAAGCAGGTGAACGGTTCCAGGTCTTCGCGGTCCTGCACCGCCTTGCCTGCCGCGGCGTCCACGGTCTCCGGGTCCGGGCCACTTCCGGGTCTGGTCACCGTGAGGAGGCCGAGCGTCGCCGTGGCGCGGTCGGTCGCGACCGACGCAACGAGCGGCGCGTGCTTGGCGCCCGGCCAGGCCGCGGCGAGCGCGGCGGCCACGGTCTTGCTGACGGTGGCGTCGATGAGCAGGTCGCAGCGCGGGATCGGCATCCCGAGGGTGAAGTTTCCGGGGAGAACGTTGACATCAAGGTCGTCGCGGAGCGCGGCGAGCCGTCGCGCGAGCGCCTCGGCCTTTTTCTCGCCGATGTCGAGTTCGACGTAGTCCTGGCGCACCAAGAGACCGCCCGTGACCTGACTGCTGTCGCAGACGTCGACGCGGCGCGCCCCAGCACGGGCGACGAACTCGGCAACCCACGAGCCCAGGCCGCCGCACCCTAGGACGACCACGTGCGCGCCGAGCAGGGACTGGACAGGGGTCTTGCTGTCGCGGCGCGCGGTCATCTCGGGCCTCTCCTCGGAGACGTAGCACCACTCGACGGGCAGGCCCGCGACGTCGCACAGACGTACGGCGAAAGTGCCGACGCGCGTCACGACAGCGCGGAGCCGGTCGGCGGCGTCCCCCGGCAGACGACCGCAGATCAGGTGGCGCTTGGCACCGATTGCGGGCCCTGAGGGCACCGCGAGCACGAACCAGACGGGCTCCCTAGATCGGCTGCGGGCTGCGGCAGCACCGAGTCGGATCAGAAACGCGTCGGGGTGCGGGTACACGACGCGGGCGGACGGCCCGCACGGACGCCCGAAGCCGTTCGGATCCGGAAGGCCAATCGATCCAAGTGCTCGGCACAGGGCGCCGAGCGTCACACCGGCGCCTCGGAACATCGGGCCGGCGACGGACATGGTGAACACTTCGGCGCCGGGTACACCGCGGGAGCGCAGGTCGAGCCGGTGCTCGCTCCGCTGGACGAGCCGCATGTTGCCGAACGACCGGTCCGTCGGCACGGGCACGCGCGCGACGACTGTGGGAGTGCCCGGGGTCCGGTGAAGAACGCCGCCGACGGGGTGGAAGAGCGCCGTATCGGCGTCGAACTTGCCTGTGACGGCGTCGCAGAACCAGTCCCAGAGCCGGATCATGAAGTCGACGGCTGTGTGCGACGGGTGCCACTCCTGCGACGGGTCGAGGTAGATGCACAGCCGTGTTCCCTCCAGAACATGCGGCGTGCCGGTGAACCGAGTGTGCGCGACGTGCACGAACGGCGGGCAGGCGGGGAAGCCGTCGGGGACGAGCACAAAGACGTCTTCGTATGGACGGGCGACGCGGAGCCCGTCGCGTTCGCGCGGCGGCAGATTGCTGGTATCCAGCCGGAGCGCGATGGCGATGCCGCCGCCATAGACGACGTCCACGTAGGCGCGGATTAGGTCCGTTGACGTGACTTCCGCCGCGAGCACGGGGTTCGCCGGGTCTGCTGCGAACACGGCCAAGCGTGCGAGGAACGCCGCCTGTGCAGCCGTCGGCCGCGTCGGCATCCTGCTCATCCAGCGCGGCCCGACGACCCCTTGTCACTCGGCGTGCCGAACAAGCCGGCACCCGCTCCGCCAGCTCCCACCGCGGACGAGGACGCGGGCGGGTCGAAGCCCGCGCCGAACAGGTCGTGCCACATCGTCCTGCTCTCGCTCACGTTCGCCTCGTAAGCCGCCCGGACCAAGTCGGCCACCTCCCGCATCTCGGTGCGGAGCTGCGCGTAGGACTCGGGGGTCCACCTGTGGCCCAGGTCCGTGCCGGGCGATGACGGGTCCTCGATCGGCGGCGCGGTCTCCTTTGCGTCCAGCCAGTCGGCGAGACAGCTCGTCACGGTCAGCAGCGTGGTCGGCACGTCGCTGTAGCAGCCCGGAGACGTCGCCTTCTTCGCCGCGGTGACCTGGTTGCCCACGACCGTCGTCAGGATGACCGACTTCGTGTTGGCGTACCAGCCGCAGTGGTCGCGCAGGTACTTGAGGAGCCGGACCGTCTCGCGCAGGTTGTCGCCGGCGAGCTCGTCCTTCCCCTTGATCCAGGCGGTGTATCCCGTCGGGTCGGTCCGTTCCCACTCTCCGTCGCCGCCGTTCGCGCGGCTGTTGACGATCCAGCCGCTGCCGTCCGTCCTCACGACGAACGGGACGATGTCGACGTGGTACCCGTCCGCGTAGACGACCCGGACGCAGCGGTCCTTGCACTCGCGCGGCTGCTTCACGTAGGTACCGTCGTCGGTGAGGGCGTCGTAGACAGCGTCGCCGTACCGGGCCGGCGTGAGGTGCCAATCCGCCTGCTCCGCCATCTTGAGGAGGAAGTCGGCGTCGAAGTTCACACCCCTCTTCGGCTTGATGATGGTCCGGTGGGCCCAGGATCCCTGCTTGATCTTTTCAATGACGAGGCTGCCCACCGTCGGGTCGTCCTTCAGCGCTTCGTAGAGCGCCTGCGTGCTGGTGTCGAGGCTGTCAAGCCGTGTCTGGTCGATGTTGACCGTATTGTCGAGCAGGGACTTGAACTCGGTGACGCGCGCCGTCATGGACTCTCCTTGGGTCCCGTCCATGATGACGGAGCCCACTGACAGATTTTGGGCCGGCGCGGCTACCGGACCTTCCCGGTCGGGACGTACGGCGCGGCCTGGTGCTTCGTGAACTCCTCGACCTGGGGGTTGCACTTCCTGCTGACGGTCTCGGCGAGCCCCTGAATGCGAACCGGGTCGAGCTTGTCGAGGTCGAATAAGCCGTGCTCGACGACCGGGTCGATCCGTGTCAGCCGCCCGACCTGGCCGAGCAGGTGCTCGCTCGCGTGGAACGTGCCCAGCGCTTGCGCCCGCAGGATCAGGGAGGTCGCCGGGAGTCCCCACTGAAGGAAGCCGCCGTGGTCGAGCTTGCCGGGTCGGCTGGCGACGGGGTCCGTGGTGCCCAACGACAGGACGCGGATCTGGTCGAGGGACGCGCCGAGCATGCTGACCGCCTCGGCGACGCCAACGAACGTCGGGTTGTTCGCCCACACGCCGCCGTCGATCAGCCTCTGGTTCCCCACGCGGGCAGCAGGAAGGTAGGTGGGCGCCGCGGACGTGGCCAGTGCGACATCGACCATGCGCACCTGGCCGTCCCGCTTTAGCTTGGTGTGATGCGGGGTCTTGAAAAGGTAGACGTCGTCGTCGTCGAGGCTGTACGACGGGATGACGAGCCGCTTCCCGCTCTGCCCGAGCAACCGGGTCTGAAACACCTCCTCCAGCGCTCCGCGCAGATGTTTCGCGGAGTGCTTCGCTCGCACCAAGCGCCTCGCGGATCGCAGCGCGCCGGTCTTGAAGACCTGAGGGCCGAGGCGTACGTAGAAGTCGACCATCGCCGACAGCGGCACGCCGGCGCCGAGCCCGAGGGCAATGAGCCCGCCCGTCGACGTTCCGACGATGAGGTCAAAGTGGTTGACTATGCGGGTTTCGAGATCCCTCTCGAACCGCGCGAGCATCGCGGCCTGGAAGAGGCCTTTCAGCCCGCCGCCGTCGAGGGACAGGATCTGCAGCGGACCTTCCCAGGGTGGCGGCTGGTCGTTCATTGCTGATGAAGATGCAGCGGAAGGCACGGGCGATCTCCTCAACGGGGGTGCTGCGACGGTACGGCGGGCGTTCCACGGCCCGCCTGCGCCTCAGCCGCCGTTGACATCCGGCGGCCGTTCCAGGCGAGGTCGCGGCGTAGCTCGCTCGTGCTTGCTGACCCACACGTCACCATGTTCTGGTGCAAGGTGCCCTTCTCACCCCGTTAGCGTCTGGGCGAGATGCAGGCTTGAGATTCACGCGAGCGGTGCCGAGCGGAGCGTCTGCCCACGGCGACGGTTGTGGCGTTGCGGTATAGGCACGACTATCACCTGCAAGGGTTCTGCGGCCCGTCCGCTCATGCCGCGGGTCGCGCTGCTGCCGCAGACAGTTTGCTGCCGCTCTGGCGGTCGGCCAGGCGTTTCACCACTCGGCGGCGGCGGCGTTCTCACGCCTTCCGGAACGGCACCCACTCACCGGTGCCGGCGACTGGTGGGCGGCATTACCCCTGGTCCTTCTTCGTCGGCGCGTCGCCGGCCCCGGCCGGCCTTTGGAGGGGAGACCTCCCGGCGCTGCTGATGGCCGCCGCGGCGACCAGCGCGACGATGGTGGCGCACGGCCACACCAGGCGCGGCGCGGCCCCGTACAACGTCGTGCCGAGCAGCGGAGACAGCAGCATCCCGCCGATGGACGCGGAGGCGTAGAGGCTCTGGTAGCGGCCGTGCATGCCGGCCGGCGCGAGATCGGCGGCGTGCGCGGTTGCGGTCGGCTTGTAGAGCATCTCGCCGACGGAGATCACGAGGACCGCGACGAACGCTGCGAGCACCGACGGGATGGCGCCGAGCACCAGCCAGCCCGCACCGACGATCGCGTATCCCGCGCCGATGACCTGCAGCGCCGGTCGCGACACCAGCCGCCTAGCTACCCGCGGCTCGAGAAGCACGATCATCGCGCCGTTCAGGGAGATGGTCAGCCCGTACAGCCATGGTGGCGCTGACCGATCGATCAGGAACAGCGGAACGACCGTGTACAGCAGCCGGTATGTGGTGTCGACCGCGAGCACGCTGAGCACCAGGCGGCGCATCTCGCCGTCGAGGCGCAGCACCGTCAGCAGCCCGCGCCGTCGGCCCGGTGTCGGCGCCGGGGCGCGCGGGACCCAGCGCAGGACGACCGCCAGCAAGGCTGCGCTCGTCGCGCCGTCGATCAGGAAGATCCAGCCGAAGTGGTGCGCGGCGAGCAACCCGCCGAGGGGCGGCCCGAGCACGGTCCCGGCGTTGAACGCGGCCCGCGACAGCGCGATCGCCTCGCGTCGCAGCTCGCTCGGCACGCCGGTCGCGACGACCGCGCTCATCAGCGGTCGGCCGGCACCCCCGGTCAGCCCGGCGAGCAGGGCGAGTGGCGCCAGCGCGGCGGTCGGGCAGACGGCGAACGCGGCCACGCTCAGCAGCGCGATCCCCTTCGTCGCGGCGAGCGCCTCGCGCAGCCCGAACCGGTCGCCGAGCGACCCGCCGAACAGGTTGCCGGCGATCGCCCCCGCGCCGAACACAGCCGTGACCAGGCCGCCGGCCTGCGCCGACAGCCCGCGGTCGTTGACCAGGTACAGCGTCAGGTACAGCCAAGCCAGCGACCCGGCCGCGCTGACCAGCTGTCCGAGGAGCAGGGCCTTCAGCCAGGTCGGCGCGGTGCGCAGCACGAACCTCCTTCGAAGTGAGTTCCTTTTCGGAACCTACTACGCTGGGACCGTGCCACGTCCACCCACTTCGCCGGACCCGAGCTGCGCCATCTCGGCCGCCGCCTCGGTGCTGGCCGACCGGTGGTGCTGGCTGGTCGTGCGTGACGTGGCGCGCGGCCATCGCCGGTTCGACGAGCTCGTGGTTGAGCTCGGCATCTCGCGCAAGGTGCTCGCCGACCGGCTGCGGCACCTGCTCGACCAGGGCGTCCTGGAGCAGGTCGCCTACCAGGACAACCCGATCCGGTACGACTACGTCCTGACCGGTCGCGGGCAGGCCTTGCTGCCCGTGCTCATCGCGATGCAGGACTGGGGCGACCGCTGGGTTCTGGCAGACGGGGAGGTCACGGCGACCTCCACCGACGGCGCAGACGCCGCGCGGCTGCACGGCCTAATCGGCACCCGGGTGCCAGACCTGCGCCTTCCCGCCACCCGCGGCGACGGCCGCGTAACCGACGGGCCGACAGTGCTGTTCGCCTACCCCGCCACCGGCGCGCCGAGCCCGCTGCCGGCCGGCTGGCCGGACGTGCCAGGCGCCGCCGGCTGCACACTCGAGAACCGACTGTTCCGCGACCGCCACAACGAGCTTGTCGCTGCCGGCGTCGCCCTCCATGGTGTCTCCACCCAGCGGCCCGAGGAGCAGGCCGCGTTCGCGGCCCAGGAGCAGATCCCGTTTCCTCTGCTATCCGACGTCGATCTGCAGCTGACCGCAGCACTGCGCCTACCGACGGTGCGGGTAGCCGACCAGGTGCGGCTCCGGCGCACGGTCCTGCTCGTCGACGCCGACGCAGTAGTGCGGGACGTCCGCTACCCGGTCGATGACATCGCCACAGCGGTCGCGTGGGCGGTCGACTGGGCAGGCCACACAGCGCCCCGCCGATGAACCTGCCGGCGAGAGCCAGCACGCCCGGAACTGCATCCGACCGATGCCTCAGAGGTGGCGTTCTCATCCCCCGCACCCAGCCTGTCGCCTGAGCCGGCAACGTCCGCTCATGCCGCGATCCGCGCGGCCGCCCGAAGCCGCCATGCGCGCGCCGTCTGGTTGAGGGATCCCCGAGCGGGATGACCGACGCGCATCGCGGAGGATGCGGATGTGCGCGAGCGCCGCGACGCGCGGCCGAGCCGACGGTAAGGAAGCGTCGCCCAGGGTCGGACAAAGGCCGCTTCGGCTCGACGCCCGGCATCGTCGGAGGTTCGCAACCCCGCTGACCGTGGTGGCGAGCCATGCGTGACGAGACGACGGCGGGAGCCCTCCTAGCCCGATCGCTGATCGAGCGCCGCACCCGCCGCCGGTCCCCAGCGGCCGGGGGACTGCCGAGGACATCCACCTTCAAGGAAGAGACCGGTGGGTGGTCATGTGGACCACCGCCAGCGCCGTCCCAGAGCGCCTTCGTTGTCGGTGGCGCCGGGAACCGTCAGCCGTCGACATGGGGCGCACCCCTGTCGCATCGGTGCTGGTGTAACACCTTGGGTGTTGGAAGAGTGTTGGAAAGATCACTACGCCCTGGGTTGTCCGGACTATGCTCGGGCACGCGGACCAGCGGTTTCGCGAGTGCCCCCGGCAGTGTCCTCCATCAGGACATAGGAAACGGATCTCTCAGGACATAGGAAACCCGGTCGGGTTGATGCTCGCGGGTGTCCAGAGCCCGTTTGGTGATCACAGCTGTTGTTGTCGAGGGTCGCTCCCAGGCTGAGGTCGCCCGGGCCTACGGCGTGTCGAAGGGATGGGTGAGCAAGCTCGTCGCCCGCTACCGGGCGGCGGGTGAGGCGGCGTTCGAGCCGCGGTCCCGGCGACCGAAGACCAGTCCAGCAGCGACGCCGCCAGCGACGGTTGCGCTGATCATCGGGCTGCGGCGCCAGCTGACCGCCCAGGGCCTCGACGCCGGCCCGGCCACCATCGGCTGGCACCTGGCCCAGCAACACCAGCTCGTCGTGTCACCGGCGACGATCAGCCGGCAGCTGACCCGCGCCGGGCTGGTGACCCGGCAGCCGAAGAAGCGCCCGAGGTCTTCCTACGTCCGGTTCCAAGCCGACCTGCCGAACCAGACCTGGCAGTCCGACTTCACCCACTACCGGCTCGCTACCGGAATCGACACCGAGATCCTGACCTGGCTCGATGACCACTCCCGCTACGCCCTGTCGGTCACCGCGCACAGGCGGGTCACCGGCCCGATCGTGCTCGTCACGTTCCGCGCGGCCGTTGCCGGCCACGGGATCCCAGCCGCCACCCTGACCGACAACGGCATGGTCTTCAGCACCCGGCTGGCCGGCGGCAGCGGCGGCCGCAACGCCCTGGAGAGCGAGCTGCGCCGCCTGCACGTGCAGCAGAAGAACTCCCGCCCGAACCACCCGAGGACCTGCGGGAAGGTGGAACGGTTCCAGCAGACCCTGAAGAAATGGCTCCGCGGCCAGCCGGGATCGCCCGCCACCATCGCCGAGCTGCAGAACCTGCTCGAGATCTTCGCCGATGCCTACAACACCCGGCGGCCGCACCGGTCGCTACCCCGGCACGCCACCCCGGCCGCGATCTATCAGGCACTGCCCAAGGCGCTGCCCGCCGACAGCCGCGACACCGACACCCACGACCGCGTCCGCCACGACCGCATCGACGACTCCGGCGTCGTCACCCTGCGCCACAACGGCCGGCTGCACCATCTCGGCGTCGGCCGAACCCACGCACGAACCCACGTGA
>JAABUS010006099.1_pt1 | contig 14979 bp, 14 predicted proteins | sample 5560161 | NCBI WGS metagenome assembly JAABUS01 (sample SAMN10711885, study PRJNA513376) | rock metagenome | isolation source: Antarctica rocks | place: Antarctica: Victoria Land, Trio Nunatak nord | collected 2016-01-04 | reverse complement strand
TAGCCGACGATGTTGACGTTGAACACCGAGACGACGTCCCGGTCCAAGGCCCATGCAAGTACCGCTCCGACCGCGATCAGAAAGATGGACGTTCCGAGTGCCATGGTGTGCCTCCCGCCAGGGACCGACGAGTGGCGCCGGTCTCGCGGACCCATCTTGCACTATGCCGTGCCTTACCTCGTCAGTTCTGCCCTCGTGGGAGCGTGTCGGTCGTGTTCAGGATCGTGTACTTCCAGCCACGCATCCCGCCGAACACCGGTGCCGCCATCCGGCTGGCCGCCGTAACCGGCTGCGAGCTGCATCTGGTGGAACCGTTGGGCTTCGACCTCTCCGATGCCCAACTTCGCCGGGCGGGCCTGGACTATCACGACCTCGCCAGCCTTACAGTGCATGCCGACCTCGAAGCGATGTGGACGGCGCTGCTGCCGGCGCGGGTCTTCGCGTTCACCTCTCAGGGTTCGCGGTCCTACGTGGACGTGGCGTACGAGGCCGGTGATGTCCTGCTCTTCGGACCTGAGCCGACCGGACTGCCCGCCGACGTGCTCGCAGACCCCCACATCACCGACCGGCTGCGCATTCCGATGCAACCCGCGCGGCGGTCGCTCAACCTCGCCAACGCCACAGCGATTGCGGTGTACGAGGCCTGGCGCCAGCACGACTTCCGCGTGTGAGGCCCGTCGCACTTGCTGACGGTTATGCGCATAACCGCGAAAAATCCGGCGATCCGGCGACGGTTATGCGCATAACCGTCGACGGTGCAGGTTAAAAGGCGGCTTCGTCGAGGTCCATGATCGCGTTGTCGGTGGCCTCGCAGATCGCCCGCTGGGCGGTGATCGTCGGCAGGATCTGGGTCGAGAAGAACCGGGCGACGGCGAGCTTGCCCTCGTAGAAGTGCTGGTCCTTCGCCGGTACACCAGAACGGCCGAGCGCGTTCATTGCCACCTCCGCCTGGCGCAGCAGCAGCCAGCCGGTGACCAGGTCGCCCATGCAGAGCAGCAGTCGGGAGGTGTTCTGTCCGACCTTGTAGAGCGCGGTCGGATCCTGCTGTGAGCTGGCCGCCTGGGCGATCATGGCCCCGACCATCTGCTGGATGTCCCCAAGGGCGGTGGACAGCAGGGCCCGCTCGGTCTTGAGCCGTCCGTTCCCGGACTCGTTGTCGATGAAGGACTGGATCGCGTCATTCAGGAAACCGAGAGCTTGACCCTGATCGCGAATGATCTTGCGGAAGAACAAGTCCATCCCCTGGATCGCCGTCGTGCCCTCGTACAGCGTGTCGATCTTGGCGTCGCGGATGTACTGCTCGATCGGGTAGTCCTGCAGGTAGCCCGAACCGCCGAGGGTCTGCAGGGACTCGGCACTGAGGATCGCGTACGCCCGCTCGGAGCCGTAGCCCTTGACGATCGGCAGCAACAGGTCGTTGACGCGCGCGGCGAGCAGAGCCTCGTCGCTGTCGCCTTCCCCACGCGCCTCGGCATCGAGCACCTGGTCCTGGAAGCTCGCCGCACAGAGGTAGAGAGCCCGCATGCCCTCGGCGTAGGCCTTCTGGGTGAGGAGCGATCGGCGTACGTCCGGGTGATGGATGATCGAGACCCGCGGTGCTGACTTGTTCGTCGATTGGCTCAGGTCTGCACCTTGGATGCGTTCCTTCGCGAACGCGAGAGCGACGTGGTAGCCAGCCGAGAGTTGGGCGATGGCCTTGGTGCCCACGAACATCCGAGCGTTCTCGATGACTTTGAACATCTGCGCCATGCCGTTGTGTACGTCACCGACCAGCCAACCGACGGCCGGCGTCCCGTTCTGGCCGAAGGTCATCTCGCAGGTCGTGGAGACCTTGAGACCCATCTTCTTCTCGACGTTTGTGACGAAGGCACCGTTGCGCTCCCCGAGTTCGCCGGTCTCCCAGTCGAAGTGGTATTTCGGCACGATGAACAGGGAAAGGCCCTTGCTGCCGGAGCGGGCGCCCTCAGGACGAGCCAGGACCAGATGCACGATCTGCTCGGTCAGGTCGTGCTCGGCGCCGCTGATGAACCGCTTGACGCCCTCGATGTGCCAGCTGCCGTCGGGTTGTGCAATCGCCTTCGTAGTGCCCGCACCGACGTCGGAGCCCGCGTCAGGCTCGGTGAGCACCATGGTTCCGGTCCACTTGTGGTCGATCATGAGCCGGACGACCTTCTTCTGTTCTAGGGTCCCGATCGGGTCGATCACCGCAGCGAAGGCAGGGCCGGACATGTACATGAACAGCGCCGGGTGGGCGCCCAGGATCATCTCGTTGACTGCCCAGGTGAGCGCCCGCGGGGCTCCGAACCCAGCCAGCCGCTCGGGAAGGCCGATGCGGTTCCAGTCCCCGTCCACGATCGCCTGGTAGGACTTCTTGACCGACTCGGGCAAGGTCACTGAGTGGGTCATCGGATCGAAAACCGGCGGGTTGCGATCGCTTTCGACGTACGAGGCGGCCAGCGGACCGGTGGCCAGTCGCTCAGCTTCGGTCAGGACATCGCGAGCGGTTCGAACGTCGATGTGGGCGAATGCGCCGACACCGAAGCGGTCCTTGCTGTCCAACACCTCGAACAGGTTGAACTCGAGGTCGCGCAGATTCGCGGTGTAGTGACTCATGTGGTCGCTTTCCATCGGTGGCGCCGGTCCGGGTTACTCGTCGGTAACATAGCCTAGATTACCTGCGGCTAGCCCCGATGAACGACGTGGCCTGGCTCACCCCACGGCGCTGAGCCCAGTATCCCAGACGAGCTCCGCTGTCCCGCCGGGTTCGACTTCGGTGGCCCGGAAGCCGCTGAGCACCCTAGGGCACCCTGGACAGGTCGATGACGTATTTGGCTCGCGGAGGTGACGTGGGGACGGCGGCTGCCGCATTGCTGGCGCGCACGTTGGCTGGGATGCACCGCGACCAGCACAGCTTCCTGGTGAGCAGCGGGCAGTCGCAACCTGTTCCCTTCGACCGGATCTCTTTCGAGCGGGTCCAGGAGGTGGACTGGCTCGAGCACCAGATCGACCTGCAGGCCCAACGCTGGCCGAGTGTCGACCGTCGGGTCCTGGCCACGCTGTGGTGGTACTCGGTTTCGCAGGTCTTCCTCACCCCGACCCTCGCCTCGCTGTTCGTCACCGGGAGCGCCCTGTCGCCTCGGCCGGCCGACGTCGAGTTGCACTGCCTGCCCGATGGCCGAATCTTCACCGCGCGGTCCACGGCGGTCCTGGATGGACCCGATGTGGTCGACTCGGTCGCCGCGGCGCTTCGGGACAGCGTCGCGCTGGTAATCCCCGAAGTGGCTCGCGCCGGGGCGATGCGCGAACGCCCGCTCTGGGCGCTGGCCACCGACTCGCTGGCCAATCGACTGCTCTGGCTGGGCCGGGCCAGCGGTGCGGTGGAGCGCGCATCGGCTCTGGCCATGAGTCTGGTGCAGCTGATCGGGTCGCCGATGCCAGCGCCGCGGTACGTCGACATCGCGCGGCCGGCACCGAGAGCAGGAACAGTGCGGTTCGTACGACGGGGATCCTGCTGTCTCGTCTATCTCGAACCTGGGGAGCCGAAATGCGTGTCCTGCCCGAGGATGTCGCCAGAAAGTCGCGAGGCGCTGCTCAGGGTAGCCGCGGACTTCACCTGACCGTGCGGGTCGAAGGTCACATCGGGGGCGAAGGCGGCCTTGCGCCCGGCCCGCCGTAGGGCGCGCAGGACCGGTGCGGCGGTCACCGCTACCAGGATCGTCACGGTGATCGCCCGGCCGAGGTCCCAGCCCAACGAGGTGGTGAGGCTGAAAGCCGCGAATCGGGTCAGGTTGTCGATCACCGCGTCACCCGGGATGAACGACACCGAGGTGGTCGGGCCGAGCCCGAAGGGCCAGAACGACAGGTTCATCACGAACCCGTACAGCAAGCAGGCCAGGGCGGAGTACGCGCACAGCAGCCCCACCTCGAGCCGGCCACGCACCGGCGGCAAGAGCCCGGCACCCAGCCCCATCCAGGCGGCCCCGAGCATCTGGAACGGCAGCCAGGGACCGACTCCTCCGGTCAGCAGGGCAGATGCAAACAGCGTTGTCGCCCCCTGTACGAAACCGAAGCCCGGCCCGAACGCACGACCCCCCAGGATCAGGATGAAGAACAAGGGCTCGACGCCTGCCGTACCAGCCCCCAGGGGTCGCAGGGCTGCGCCGATGGCGGCCATGACACCAAGCATGGCAACAGCTTTGGCGTCCATTCCTCCGTCGGCCAGCAACGCCAGAACAACGGCCACGACCAAGAGCAGCATGGCGCCGAAGACGAGTGGGGCGTCCAGGCCGCGGGCGATGCCGGAGCCCGGGGAGACGAGAAGCGGCCAGCCGAAAACTCCGATGCCGAAGATGGTCGCGATGACCAGTGCGCCGGCCGATCGGGCGCCGATCCGCACCGGACGGGGATCCCGTACGACGTCGGCGATGGCGCGAGTGGAACTCATCGGCCCACCCCGGGTGGGGACAACAGCCCGACTTCGTCCGCTCGCTTCTCGATGCCCGGTAGAGCTGCCGCCACCTCAGCGACGGTCAGCCACTGCGCCGGCGCGAGGATCTTTGCGACTTGCGGGGCGTACGTGGGCGAGGACAGCACCACCTCGGAGGTCGGCGCGTCCGCGATCACCTCACCGTCGGAGAGCACCGTCACTCGATCGGCACTAGCGGCCACGAACTCGACGTCATGACTGGACAGCACCACGGCCGAACCGGAGCGGGAAAGCTCGACGAGGGTCTCCGAGAGCCGGTCCTTGGCGGCGTAATCCAGACCGCGGGTCGGTTCGTCGAGCAGGATCACCCGCGGCCCTCCGGCCAGCTGGATGGCCAGCACCAAGCACAGCCGCTGGCCCTCCGACAGATCCCGGGGATCGCTGCCCTCGTTGATGTCGGGCATCATCCGGGCGAGCAGCGCCAGGGCGGTTCCGGTAAGGACATCGGATTCCGCATCCGCCTGGGCGCATTCGGCGTGCACGGTGTCGAGATAAAGCAGATCGCCCGGCTCCTGCGGCACCAAGCTCACCTGTCGCCGCCGGGCCCGGGAGGCCAGCGCATGGACCGGTGCACCGTCCAGGAAGGCGGTGCCGCTCTCGGGCTTGATCCCACCCTGCAACACATTGAGCAGCGTCGTCTTGCCGGAGCCGTTGCGGCCCATGACAGCTAGAACCTCGCCCGCGCGTACGTCGAGGTCGAGCCCCCGTAGGACCGAGGGCCCTTTCCGGTAGCGCTGCCAGAGCCCGCGCGCGCTGAGCACGACGCCCGCAGCCGTACGACCATCGCAGATCGAAGCGAGTTCGCGAGGCGCCGCATCGCCGAGTCGCCGCAGCAAGGCGGGGGCCAGGCGTCGGGCATCGCGAACCGTCACCGGCACCGGAGACCAGCCGGCGAGCTTGGCCAGCGCCACGACGGGCGGCGCGACCAGAGCGCGGGCGAGCACCTCACCCGGGGGGCCATGACGCACTGGCTCGCCCGGTGCGGTCAAACTGAGCACGGAGTCGGCGTATTGCACAACGCGTTCCAGACGGTGCTCGCTCATCAGCACGGTCACGCCGAGGTCGTGGACGAGCCGGTGCAGGGCGGCAAGGACCTCCTCGGCCGCCCCTGGATCCAGGGCGCTGGTCGGCTCGTCGAGGACGAGAACCTGCGGGTGCGCGGTCAGGGCTGCGCCGATGGCCACCCGCTGTTGTTGTCCGGAGGACAACTCCGCCAACGGCTTTCGGCGTACGTCGGCCAGCCCCAATAGGTCGAGGGTCTCCTCGACCCGGCGACGCATGACAGCCGGATCAAGGGCCAGCGACTCCATCACGAACGCCAGTTCGTCTTCCACCGAGTCGGTTACGAAGCCGTCGATCGGGCGCTGCCCCACCGTGCCGACCACATCAGCCAGTTCACGCGGCGGGTGTGTGCGGGTGTCGCGACCACCGACCAGCACCCGGCCTCGAAGCAGCCCCCCGGTGAAGTGTGGAACGTGTCCGGTTGCGGCTCCGAGCAGTGTGGTCTTACCAGAACCGGTGGGGCCCACTACGAGACAGAACTCACCCGGTGGCAGGACGAGGTCCACGCCGGTCAGCGCGTCGGACGTGGCTCCGGCGTAGCGCACGCTCACGTTCTCGAAGGAGATCATCGGGTACCCACCCCGGCGTCTGCCTCCGTCGACTCTCTGGCGGTTTTGACGTAAACCGCCAGACCGTCAGCCGGGCGGGCTGCAGCCTCGTCATCGGGCGGCGCCTCGACCGGAGTGCTCAGCAGGCCGGGGAGTGTGGCGATCGCAATCCCCAGCAACGGGAGCAGGGCCAGCCGGGGCCAGACGAGCGGGAACGTGCTCGGATGGCTCACCGGCGATCCGCTGAATTCGGTGAGGAAGAACAGCACCGCGATCGCCAGGCCGGAGGCGGCGACTGCCGCTGACCGCAGGTCGAACCGGTCCGGCCGGTAACGGGTGCGCACCATCCGCCTCGAGCCGATGACGAGTCCGGTCACACTTGCTGCTACCCCGATGATCAAGGCGGGCACGGCAATCGAGCCCGGGGTGCCGGCGTCGAGCAGTCCGTACGCGGCGAGGCACAGGCCCAGCAGGCCGGCGAGCATGAGGGCGGCGCTGCTGCGCCGGTCCGCGACGGTGAGCGAGCCGAACCGCCCGTACCCACGCGCATCCATCGCGGCGGCCAGCGCAACCGCACGGGCCAGCGCCTGATCGAACACCGGCATGGCGATCGACCGGAAGGCGCGCAGCCCACGCGCGCTGGTACCGCGCAGCTGACGTGCTCGGCGTACGCGGACGGCTGATTCGATCAGTGCCGGGGCCATGCCGACCGCGACGACGACGACCAGACCCGCCTCGTACAGCGCACCCGGCAGCGACTTCAGCAACCGCCGCGGGTCGGCCAGGGTCACCGCCGCGCCGACGCAGACGAGCAAGGTGGCCAGCCGCAGCCCGTCGTAGAGGGCGCTGGTCAAACCCTCCGCGGTGACCGCTCCGCCGATCCGGACCCCGGCGGTCCACTCGGGCAACACGATCTCGGGCAGTGCGATGAGCACGGTTTCCCCGTACCCGCCGCCCAGAACGATGTGGAACACGGTACGGATCGCCACGACGACCAGGCCGAAGATCAGGTACGCCCGGAAGCCACGCGCCCAGGTCGTCATCGGCCGCCGGGCCGCGACGACGAAAGCGGCCACCGCCACGAGGAGCAGCAGCAGCAGCGGGTTCGTCGTCCGGCTCGCGGCTGCGGCCAGGCCCAGCGCCCAGATCCACCACGCCCACGGGTGCGTCGGCAGTCGCATGTTGAATCCTCTGCCGCCCAGACGCGCCCACCGTCCGGCAGTGGGACGGCGGCGGTCGATCGGCCAGCCGCCGCGACCGGTGCCGGTCTCGGTGCCCGTGGTCAGCAGCACAGCATCCGGTTCAGGAGCTCGTGTCGGGCGGTACGGACGTCCGTCGCCGCTGCTGCCGGTACGCAGCTCCGCCCAGAATCGCCAGGCCGAGGATCGTCGCGAATACGGCCCATGGCGCACCGGTCGGTGTCGAGTCCGATGCCGGTTGCAGGGCAGCGGCGCCGGACTCAGCTGCGGTGCGTCGGTCATTGCCACCGGCCGCCGGCGTCGAGTCGCCCGATTCCGATGCCTCGTCTGCGGCGTCACCGGGAGATCCGGACGTCGGATCGCTGCTGCCGGTCGCGCCCGGGACCGGTGCCGGACCACTGGGGGAGCTGCCGCTTCCGGACCCGTCTCCGCCGCCCGGGGTCGGCGCAGTCCCTGGTGCCGGGGCGGGTGCCGGGGCTGGTGCCGGGCCCGGAGGCGGCGGTGGAGGGGGTGGCGGCGGAGCCAGTACGCCGGGCGGACCGATCGCCGGCTGGCTGCCCGCACCGAAGGACCAGCCCTCAGCGCTGCCGGGGGCCGGGTCGCGGTTGCCCGCTCCCAGGTTGCTGTAGGACCAGCTGCCGCCCAGGCCAGCTGTCCAGTACGACCAGTAGGCACTGGTCGGCGCGCCGTTGCACGGGTTGGGCGCGTTGTTGATCGTGCAGACCAGGCCCGGCTGACGATCCACGAAGGAATAGCTGAAGCCGGCTTCGCTCAGCGCAGCAAGCCCGCTGCCGACGTCACCGATACACGCGGTCTGCGTTCCGCCGCCGAGTGAGTTGAACGAGACGACGACGGCGATCTGAGCCGCATCGCAGCCAGCGGCCTCGGCCGGTGAAACCGCGGGCTCCACGACAACGACGCCGAATCCGATCAGAGCCGCCGCGATCACCATCCGTCCGGCCCGTCCCCGCCCCACACACGTCTGGCCCATCACGGGGATGTCCTGGTCGGGAGGAGCCGGTCGGTCCGCCGGCGGGCGAGAGCGCACACCGCGACTCCGATTGCGAGCAGGCCGACCCCGAGTTCGAGCAGGCCGCCGGGTGCCGCGCCGGTTGCGGGAAGCTCGGCCGGTGGCGGAGGCGGGCCCGCTCCCGGAGGCGGTCCCGTACCCGGAGGTGGCGGCAATGCGCCGCCGCCACCCACATCCAGCCCGTAGGCAAGTGGGTCGGTCGGAGCGACCAGGTCGGCGAAGCCGATGCCCGCCACTCCCAGGACAGCCTGAGTCGTGGCTCGGGTGGCGTTTGCCGGATCGAAACCGGTGGCGTCGAAGGCGAAGGCGCCCTGCTGCTCCTGTGGTCCGTCCGCGCCGACCTGGCGATCCAGCAACCAGCTGACAGCGCTGCCGGCGGCTTCGCTCTCGCCGAGGACCGACAACGCCTGAGCGGCCAGTCCCGTGCTGTTGGAGTTGGCGGTCGTCACCGGCGGCGTACCGAAACCCGGAGCGGCGAAGGACCCATCGGCGGCCTGTTGGCCGAGCAGGAAGCCGGTCGTGGTATTCCGGGCAGCGTCGCGGCCGGCGACATCGAGTGCCTGTACGGCGAAGGCTGACGTGTCCACCTCACCCGCGCACGGCGAAACCTCGAGCACAGAGTTGAAGCCGCCGTCGGCGCACTGCTGGGCGACCAGGTAATCCACGGCGGCGGTGGAGGCACCGTTCGCCGTCGCGCGGTCGAGGGCGATGACGGCCAGCGACTGGGTGAAGCCATTGCTGTAGTCACCGAAGGCCGACAGGTCGGCGAATCGCCCGCTGGTCTGTTCGCGGGCGGTGAGTTCGGCGATCAGGTCGCGGCCACCGAAGTCCAGTGGATCGCGGCCCATGATGTCGGCGACGATGACCAGCTTGGCCAGGGAACCGGCGTAGGACTCCGTGATCCCGTCGCCGGCGTATCCGGCGACGTTTGCCGCCAGGTAGTCGGTCGCTGCCTCGGCCGCGTCACCGGCCGATCCGGCGGCCGCGAAGGCCAGCACCGCATCCGCGGTGAGCCCGTAGTCGGGGAAGACCTCGGTGAGCGGATCGATGGTGCCGTCACCGTTCAGGTCGAATTCTGTCGACAGGTGGTCCCCATCGGTGAACTCGCCAGTTAGCCAACCGGCGCCGGCGTCGGCCGGGTCGGTTGTCAATGGCGAGGTGGGCGGAGCGGCGCCGGCCGCGGTGGGGATGAGCAGCAGGGTGAGCATGGCGAGTAGCGCAGCGAGCGCTAGTCGTCCGTACGGCCGCGACGGTGTACGCGAAACGGTGGTGTCGGACATGTGGGCCTCTCGGTGAGCGATCCGACGAGAAAGGCCCCGGTCCTCACAAACAAAACCCCCTTGCGCGTGTGATTCAACGCGAAGGGGGCGGCGCAGGTGAGGTACCTGAGCTCCGCCCCGCAGACCTCGGCGTGATGGAGTCGCTCGTGCCGGGCAGGTAATCGGGCTCGGCCCGTACGCCGGTCAGGGGCGTCGGGACTTACCGCTGCGGGTCAGCGCCGGACTTTCACCGGACTTCCCCTGCCAAGCACTTATGCAGTTGTGTTGTCCGGGATGTTCCGCCCCGCGTCGCCCGAAGTCAATTCTCGTCGCGCTCGGTGGCGCTGCGCTCGACAGCACTTCTTTCGATCGCACTTCTTTCGATGCAGAACTCGTTGCCCTCGGGGTCGCCCAGGACAGCCCAGCCGGTGCCGTCCGGGTTTCGCCGATCGTCGATCAGCGTGGCGCCGAGGTCGAGCAGCCGGGTTACCTCCTGGTCGCGGGTGCGATCTGTCGGTCGCAGGTCGAGGTGCATCCGGTTCTTTCCGGTCTTGACGTCAGGTCCGGCGATGAAGAGCAGGTGCAAGTCACCGTCCGGCGAGATCAGCAGGGCTTCGGGGTCAGCTGGTGCATTGCCGTCGTCGGGATGCTCGGTCCAGCCGGTGACCTCGGCCCAGAACAGGGCCAACCGGTACGGGTCCGTGCAGTCGACGTTGATGTTGTGAATCACAGATGTCATGGGTGCCAGCCTGTCCGTCCGGCGGTCGGCTGTCGCCCCGATTTCACGCCGGAGCCCGGGCGCGGGACGATGACGGCGGAAGGACGGCTTCCGCCGTCCCGATCTGCGTGAGTTGAGGAGGCGGCCGGTGGTGTACGTGATGTCCCGGTTCGTCCTCAAGCCGCTGTTCTGGCTGTTCTTCCGGCCACATGTCACGGGCCGGGAGAACGTACCTCCCACCGGCGCGGTCATCCTGGCCAGCAATCACCTGTCCTTCATCGACAGCATCCTCATTCCCCTGGTCGCCCCGCGGAAGGTCGCGATGCTGGCCAAGGCGGAGTACTGGCGCGGCAAGGGGATCAAGGGATGGTGGACCCGTACGTTGTTCTCCGCTCTTGGAGCCCAGCCGGTCGAACGTGGGACGCACCGAGCGGCGCAGGCTGCGCTGGACACGGCTCTTTCCGTACTGCAGGAAGGCGATGCCTTCGCCATCTATCCGGAGGGCACCCGCTCCCGGGACGGAAAGCTGGCCCGGGGCAAGACCGGCGTGGCCTGGCTGGCGTTGACCGCGGACTGCCCGATCGTCCCGGTCGCCGTCGGCGGCACGGACCGCATCATGCCGATCGGATCCCGCGGCCTGCGACCGCATCGGGCCACTGTCGCTTTCGGGGCGCCGTTGCACTTCCCGCAGTACGCCGGGGACGCCGTCCGAGGCAAGCCGCGCCGTGAGGTGACCGATGCGGTGATGGACGAGATCGCGAAGCTGTCCGGTCAGGAGAAGTCCGGCTGGGGCGCGGCGCGGCCGTGAACGCGGCGGAGCCGGGCGAGCTATTGCCAGTCGGTCTGCGCTTGCGGGGCCGGCGCTGCGTCGTCATCGGTGGGGGGCGGCTGGCCCATCGCCGGATCAGTGGCCTGCTGGAGACCGGCGCACGGGTGATCGTGATCAGCCCGGAGATGACCCCGGCACTGGAAGCCCTGGCAAGCGGCGGAGCACTCGAGTGGACGCAGCGGCCGTACGAACCCGGTGATCTGGCCCAGACCTGGTACGCCGTGGCAGCGACCGGAATCCAGGACATCGACGACGCCGTGGCCGCCGAAGCCGAGGCAGCCCGTGTCTTCTGCGATGGCGGGAACGGCGATGCCACCGGTACCGCGGCGATTCCAGCGACCGGCCGCCACGGTGGATACACGATCAGCGTCCACAGCGATACCAGCGCCCAGGGCGACGCCGGCAGTGACAGCGGCCCGTACATCGTGAGTGGCACCAACGACGGAGGATCGGGGCTGGAGTCCGCGCTGCGCGACGCGATCATGGACGCCGTGACGGAGGGCACCATCACGGCTCGCACGGCCCGCACCACTCGGACGGCGGATGGCCGCATCGCATTGGTCGGTGGCGGCCCCGGCGATCCGGGTCTGCTCACGCTGCGCGGCCGTCTGCTGCTCAACGAGGCGGACGTGGTGATCGCGGATCATCTTGCCCCGCAATCCGTTCTGGCTTCCCTGGGAACCGACGTCCTGGTCATCGACGCCAGCAAGCTGCCCCAAGGCCGGTCGATGGCCCAGCAGCAGATCAATGACCTCCTCGTCGAACATGCCCGGGCCGGCCGCCGGGTCGTACGGCTCAAAGGTGGTGACCCGTTCGTGTTCGGCCGGGGCATGGAGGAGGTTCAGGCTTGTGCCGCGGCCGGATTCCGGGTCGAGGTGGTCCCCGGAGTCACCAGCGGCGTGGCTGTCCCGGGTATGGCCGGCATCCCGGTGACCCATCGCGGCATGGCGCACGAGTTCGTGGTGGTGTCCGGTCACCTGCCGCCGGACCATCCCGAGTCCCTCGTGGATTGGGCCGCGCTCGGCCGGTTGCGCGGGACCATCGTCGTCCTGATGGGCGTGCGCAACGCCGGTGCCATTGCGGCTGCCCTGATCGAGCACGGCCGACCGCCGGACACCGGTAGCGCGGTCATCTGCAACGGCGGACTTGCCGGCGAGCGGGTGCTCACAGCGGAACTAGCCCAACTCGCAGCGGTGGTCGAGACCGAGGACGTGCGGCCGCCGGCGGTGCTGGTCGTAGGCGAGGTCGTCTCCTTCGCCGACCAGCGATGACGGCCGACGGCTCCGCGGCTGGCTTTCCGATCTATCCCGTCGGTCTGTTGCTGGGCGGTCGTCGGGTCGTCGTCGTGGGCGGCGGACCGGTCGCCGAGCGCCGGGTACGCGGCCTGCTCGTTGCCGGCGCCGACGTACTCGTCGTCAGTTCATCGGTAACGGACGGACTTCGTGAGCTGATCGAAGAGGGACGGCTGACCTGGACGCGGCGTCGTTACGCGGCAGGCGATCTCGCCACTGCCTGGTACGCCGTTGCGGCCACGCCCAGTCCGGAGGCCAACGCCGCCATCAGCGCCGAGGCCGATCAGCGCCGGATCTTCTGCGTACGTGCCGACGATGCAACGAAGGCGTCGGCCTGGACGTTGGCGACCGGGACGTACGGCGACCTCACCGTCGCGGTTTCCGGCGGTCGAGATCCGCGACGAGCAACCGGCGTGCGCGATGCCATCGTGGCGGCACTCACCGACGGCACCATCCCCGACCGGCCGTACCGCCAGCCCCCGTCATGATCGGTTGGCTGGGCTGATGCGGTTGAACGAGGCCCAGTGCCGCGTCCGTTTCGCCGAGGCTCGGGTAGCCCGGTTGGCCACCGTTGCCGAGGACGGTTCGCCTCGGCTGGTCCCGATCACCTTCGCCCTGGTCGGAGAGCCCGGCGCAGCCGACGTCATCTTCACTGCGGTGGACCACAAGCCGAAGGCGACGACCGCGCTGGCTCGCCTGCAACGGATCGAGCGCGAACCGAGGGTCTCGTTACTGGTGGATGACTACACCGGGGACTGGACGAACCTCTGGTGGGTACGGGTCGATGCCTTCGCCGAAGTACTGACGGCGGGGACGGAGTGGGAGACAGGGATTGTGTTCCTGCAACGAAGGTACGAGCAGTACCGGCGCAACCCACCGTCGCAGGCTGTGATCCGGATGGTCGTCGGCCAGTGGTCTGGATGGGCGGCGAGCGACGGCGCTACAACGTAAGGCCCCTCGAACGGTCCGGTCCACGCCCCGGGTTACGGTGCACCATGAGCATCTCAACGGCACTTGATCGGCTTGCCGACACCACGCGGCTGGACGCAGCCATCAAACCCGTACGGAAGGCGGTCAACGCGGTGCTGCGGCCGCAAGCGCTGAAGGACGTCCTGCACGGGGTCTGGCTTGGGCACCCGCTGCACCCGGCTCTGGCGCAGGTGCCGCTCGGGGCGTGGATGTCAGCGGGATTGCTGGATGCGTTGCCCGGCAACAAGAAGGAGGCGAAGCTGCTGATCGCCGCCGGTATCGCGGCCGCCGTACCCACGGCTCTGGCCGGAGCGGCCGACTGGTCGGAGTCCGAGACCGGCCAGCAGCGGGTGGGCGCCGTACACGCGGTTCTGAACTCTGCGGCGCTCGTTCTGTACGCCGGCTCGCTCCTGGCCCGGGCGCGGGGAGCGCACGGGCTCGGTCACGGCCTCGCGTACGCCGGCCTGGGCTTGGCGTCGTCGTCAGCCGGGATCGGCGGACATCTGGCCTACCACCAGGCCGCCGGCGCATCACATGCGTCGGCCGCCGCCCGCACCCTGAGCCACGACTGGATGGACTTGGGGCCGCTGGCCGACCTGCCCGACGGCCAGCCGGTTCTGCGCGTGACCGAGGACAGCGACCGCCCAGAACCGCTGTGCGTGGTCCGGCACGGCACCGACGTACACGTCCTCGTCGATGTCTGCTCACACCTTGGCGGCCCGTTGCACCAGGGTTCGCTGACCGAGGTCGGTGGGCAGCAGTGCCTGGTCTGCCCGTGGCATGGCGGCACCTTCGTGCTGGCCGATGGTCGAGCCGTACGAGGCCCCGCAGTGGGTGGCGCGACTGTTCTGCACACCCGGATCAGCGATGGTCGGCTACAGGCCAAGCTGCCTGAGCGCCACCAACTCTGACTTCACACGATGCCGAAGAACGAGTCCGACGGTGGCCGGACCGACTCTGTTCTGCTCGATGTCGACGATGGCTGAGTCTCCGGACCGTTGCCGAGCGGCTCGCGCCGAGCTGGCCGGCCGCGATCCGCGCCCAGGACTTGGCGGTTTACGTCAAAACCGCCAGGAATGGCGCGGCTTGGCACGGCTTTATCGAGCTGACGTTCGGCAACGCTACCTGTGTGACTAGCGTGACCGAAGTTTCTCGAAAATCTCTGCGCTGCAGCCGAATTCGGGTCCGGAAATGTCAGACTCCATCCGTATGGTGTTCTCATGACCGCTGCCGTCGTGCTTCCCGACCCGGGTCGGGGTACGGCGACGCCGCCAGCCGGCGATCCGGTTAGCGAGGCGCTGGCCGTGGGGGTGTGGTCGCGGTCAGAGCCTGAGCTGGTCGCCGATGTGCGGGAGACCTTGGCGTTACGGGCCCAGGTCGACGCGCTGCTGCTGACCCAGATCGCCGAGGTCGATTCCCGGGGGGTGGCCGGTCGGCGGGGCTGCCCGTCGACCCGGGCCTGGCTGCGCACGGCGCACCGGATCGCACCGGGTGAGGCCTCCCGGCTAGTCAAGACCTCGTTGAAGCTGCACGACGAGTTGCCGGCGGTGGCCGCGGCGTTGCAAGCCGGTGAGATGTCGCTGGCTC
>JAABUS010006097.1_pt1 | contig 14986 bp, 17 predicted proteins | sample 5560161 | NCBI WGS metagenome assembly JAABUS01 (sample SAMN10711885, study PRJNA513376) | rock metagenome | isolation source: Antarctica rocks | place: Antarctica: Victoria Land, Trio Nunatak nord | collected 2016-01-04 | reverse complement strand
TGGACGAGCACGTGCGGATGGGAGGCACCGTGCCGCAGCGAGTAGCCGGACGCGACGTGCAGGTGCACGAAGGGGTCGGACACGGCTCAGCCCGACGCGAGCAGCTGCTGGTGGGCCAGGCCCAGCGCCGTCTCCACCACGGCGAGGAACATCTCGGCGTCTCGCAGCAGGTCGTCAGCTTCGCGGGGGGTGACGGCGCCGGCCAGACCCGCCTCGGCCGCGGCCCGCTTGCGGGCGCCGGCCGCGAAGAACGCCGCCCACTCCCCCAGCTCCGGGGCGACGGCGGTGAGCAGCACCCAGGCGCTGGTGGGGCGCAGCCGACGGACGGGGGAGGCCGCCGGCCGGGCCCGGCAGGCGAGCACGGCAGCCGCGGCTCGCAGCGCCGACAGGTGCGCGGCGGCGTAGCGCTCGGCCGGGGTCGTCGCCTCGGCGGCCTCGACCAGGCCACGGCCGGCGAGGGTGAGCAGCGTGGTCGAGGGCAGCGGAGAGGTCACGGCTAGTCCAGGACCCGGGCGAGCGACCAGCTGCCACGCGCGGCCTCGAAGCACAAGTCGTAGACACCGGTGCCCGCGAACATGCCGGCGCCGGCCTCCACCCGCCACCAGTCGCGGGCGCCGTCGTCGATGCCGGCCGGGCCTACGGCGGCACCGACGTCCGGGGCCGGCTCGCCCCAGGCCCGCTGGGCCCACTTGGGCGAGGCGGGGATGGGTGCGGTCTGGAGCGGGCCGGCGACCTCCGACTCGTCGGCCGTCGCGCCCCCCGAGGAGGGGTCGCCCGCCGTCAGGGCGCGAAGGACGTCGGCGCGCCACCAGCCGCCGGACTCGGTCCAGCGGGCCAGCACCTCGCGCACGACGTAGAGCCGGCCGCGCCAGAGGAACTGCGCCGGCTCCGGTCCACGCCGGCAGTCCCGGTGGCGCACCTCCACCGGATCGGTGTGCAGGCGGGTCATCGATGGTCCTCCTCCCAGGAGCGGTGGACAGCGGGCGCTGGCCACGGACGCCGGGGGAAGACGGCAGCGGGCGGCCCACCGGTCCGGGGAGGCGCTTCCCCACGCCACCACCGGACCGGTGGACCCCGCCCGGCACGTGCGAGGGTCGAGGCCCACACGTCCCGGGCGGGGGTCCGCCCTCGGCAGGGTCCGCGAGGCCCCTGCCGTGTGCTCGAATGACATGCCCGAACGACATGCCCGAACGACATGATGATCGAACGTGCGTTCGAACACTGGGAACAGTAGACCCTGCCACCGACAACCCGTCAACCCAGGCCGGCGACGGTGGATACCTCGGTGGATCGACTCAGAGCAGTACGACGGCGCATCGGATGCCCGGCGCGTTGGCGAGGCGAGCGTCAGTGGTCAGCGGAGCACTCGCTCGGGCCATCTCGGCCAACGCGAGATGGTGGCGTCGTACGCGCGTCGTCAGGGACATCGCGAATCTGGATCACGCGGGACATGTGCACGGAAATGCCGCTGTGGATGCAGATTGCACTCATCCCGTCCCCCTCGATTCCGATCGGCCCCCGCACTGGAGACGGTCGAGGATGGCGCCATGGCGAGGCAGCCGATGCAGGTCCAGGTCGATGGGACACCGCTGTCCGCCGACCGGTGGTCGGGGAGCGGCCCGCCCGTTGTCCTGCTGCACGCCGGGATCTGTGACCGCCGCAGCTGGTACGCCACCGCGGACCGGCTCGCCGGACTCGGGACAGTGGCGGCCTACGACCGGCGAGGGTTCGGCGACAGCCCTGCCAGCCGGGCTCCCTACCGTGACGTGGACGACCTGATCGCGGTGCTCGACCACGTGGCCGACGGGCCGGTCTGGCTCGTCGGCAGCTCGATGGGGGGCCAGGTCGCCCTCGACGCCGCCCTCGCCCACCCCGACCGGGTCGCCGGGCTCGTCCTGCTCGCACCCGCAGTCAGCGGTGCTCCGGACCCCGACCGGATCGATGCGGACACCCAGCGCCTCAGCGACGAGCTCGACGCCGCGGTCGCCTCAGGTGACCTCGAGGAGGTCAACCGGCTCGAGACCTGGCTCTGGCTGGACGGACCAGCCGGCCCTGAGGGCCGGGTCACCGGCCCGATGCGCGAGCTCGCGCTGGCGATGAACGCGGTCGTGCTGCACAACGAGATGTCAGAGCAGGAGGGCGCCGGCCACGTCGACACGTGGCACCACCTGGAGCAGATCCAGGTGCCGACCACGGTCGCCTGGGGCGATCGACGTCCCGTTCCTGGTGCAGCGGTGCGAGCAGCTGACCACGCGCCTGCCGCGGGCCCGACGCAGGGTGCTGGCCGGGACGGCGCACCTGCCCTACCTCGAGGACCCCGGGCTCGTCGCAGACCTCGTCCGGCAGGCGGTCAACGACCGGGCGGCAGCCTGCTAGACACCAGGCATGGCCGACCTGCCCGCGTGGACCACCCCCGGGGCGTTCGAGGTGGCGCCTGGCGTGCACCGCATCCCGCTGCCGCTGCCCAACGACGGACTGCGGGCGGTCAACGTCTACTCGGTGGCCACCGACGACGGCCTCGTGCTCGTCGACGGCGGCTGGGCGATCCCCGCCGCCCGTGACGCGCTGGTCCAGGCACTCGACCAGATCGGCCGCGAGCTGGCCGACGTACGCCGGTTCCTGGTCACGCACGTGCACCGCGACCACTACACGCAGGCCGTCGTGCTGCGCCGCGAGATCGGTGCCCGGGTCGCGCTGGGTGCGGGCGAGCGGCCGTCGCTGGAGGTGCTGCGGGTGCCGGACCGTCCCCCGCTGGCGCACCAGGTGGGCCACCTGCGGCTGCTGGGGGCGACGGCGCTGGCCGACCTCGTCGCCGGCTGGCAGGGCGAGGGCCTGGACCGCTCGCAGTGGGAGCTGCCCGACGAGTGGCTGGTCGAGGGGGACCTGACGCTCGCGGGCGGCCGCACGCTGTCGGTGCTGCCCACGCCCGGTCACACCGCCGGACACGTCGTGTTCGCCGACGCCGCCGCCGGTCTGCTCTTCGCCGGAGACCACGTGCTCCCCACGATCACGCCGTCCATCGGCTTCGAGCCGGTGCTCTCCCCCGACCCGCTCGGCGACTTCCTGCGCTCGCTCGCCGCTGTGCGGGCACGTCCCGACGCGCTGCTGCTGCCCGCGCACGGACCGGTGGCGCCCAGCGTGCACGCCCGCGTCGACGAGCTCGTCGCCCACCACGACGTGCGGCTGGAGGAGGTGGAGCGGGTGACGGAACGTGGGGCGGAGTCGGCGTACGACGTGGCCTGTCAGCTGACCTGGACCCGGCGCCGGCACACCCTGGACGCCCTCGACCCCTTCAACGCGATGCTCGCGGTCTCGGAGACCGGCGCCCACCTGGAGCTGCTTGTCGCCCAGGGGCGGCTCACCGCGACCAACGACGATGACGGCGTACGCCGCTACTGCACCCCCGTGCCGCCGGCGGACGGCCCGCGATGAGCGGCGGGAAGCGGGACTGGGACGACGCCGAGCGCGAGACCGTCCGCGCCCGCCTCGGCGCGCTGGTTGCCGGGCTGCCCGGCGTCGAGCTGCAGGACGGCCACGGGCACACCGGATACGCCCTCAAGGGCAAGCGCTTCGCGTGGTACCTCGTCGACCACCACGGCGACGGCCGGCTGGCGCTGTGGGCCAAGGCCCCGGCCGGTGAGCAGCAGGCTCTCGTCGGCGGCTACCCCGAGCGGTACTTCGTCCCGCCCTACCTCGGTCCGAGCGGGTGGGTCGGCGCGTGCCTGGACGTCGCGTCCCGCCCGGACTGGGACGAGGTGGCCGGTCTGCTCGAGCAGGCCTGGCGGATGAACGCCGGCAAGCGCGCCGTGGCGGCGTACGACGCGAAGAACCCTTGATTCCCAGGGTGTACGGCGGTCAGGTCGGCGGGGCGTCCTCGGGGTGGGTGTGCGGGCGCTGCGGCGCTCCGACCGCGGCCTCGCGCCCGGGCAGCGCGATCCGGTAGAGGCAGGCGTCGCAGTTCATCCTGATGTCGCCGCCGAGCGCCTCGTCGTAGCGCTCGAGCACCAGGCCGGCCACGGCCGACGCGGCACCGATCGGCGCGGAGAGCACCACCTCGACGCCCTCGACGGCGTGCGCCTGTCGTTCGACGAGCTCGGGCAGCCGGCCCGGCCCGAGGAAGTAGCGCGCGACCGCTACCTGCCGAACACCCTGCGAATGCAGGCGTTCGAGCGCCTCGGTCACTGACGGGCGGGCTGTCGACGCGAACGCGACGTCGACCGACGGCCACCCGCGGCCCTCGAACAGCAGCCGGGCGGTGGACGCGACGGCGGCGTTGGCGTCCGGGTCCAGGGCGCCGCCGGCGACCAGCACGACCGGCACCCCCTCGGCCGCCCCGGCCTCGGCGAGCCGCTGCGCCAGCACCTGCACCAGGACCGGGTGCGGCCCGAGCGGGCGCCCGTAGCGCAGCCGGACGCCAGGGTGCGTCCGCCTGCCGGCCTGCACGGAGGCGGCGACGTCGGTCTTGGAGTGCGATGCCGGGGTGAGCAGCAGCGGCAGCAGGACGACGTCCCGCACGCCGTCCTCGACGAGCTCCGCGAGCGCGCGGCGGACCGACGGGCCGGCGTTGTCGACGTACGCCGCGCGGGTGCGCAGGCCGGGTCGCCGCTCGGCGGCATGGGCGAGCAGCGCCTCGACGACATCCTGGGACGCGGGGTCCCTGGAGCCGTGCGCCACCCCGAGCAGGACCGGACCGGTCACGGCGGCACCCGCGCGCTGCTCACCCCGGGGACCACCTCGACGGTGACGCCCGCGGCCGCGCACGCCTCGACCTCCTCGATGCCGTGCACGTCACCTTCCTTGAGGCGTACGACGCGCTGGCCGTTCCGGGCCCGGGCCACGAGCAGCGCCGCGACGTCGCGCAGGTCCGAGGACGGCCCGGTCGGCGACGTGCCGACCTCGACCACCTCGACGTCCGCCTGCAGGTCGACCTTCGGCGCGAGCCGGTCGCGCACGACGACGTCGGCGGCGGCGAGCAGGCGACGCCCCCGCACGGTCAGCAGGTCCGGGTCACCAGGGCCGCCACCGACCAGCGCGACGCTGCCCGCCCCCGGCCGCATCCGCCGCAAGGGCAGTGCGCCGGTGTCCAGGGCAAGAGCGACCGCGTCGCGAAGCGCCACCGCCCGGCGCGGGTCCCGGCCGGCCGTCACCGAGACGACCACGTCGTCGGCGCGCGCCACCGCCGGCACCCACGCCGCCGACCGCGACGCGTCGTCGGCCCGCACGCACCACACCCGGGCCGACTCGCACACTGAGGCCACCTCGCCGTCGATGACGCCCGTGCAGGCGAAGACGAGCCAGGCACCGTCGACGTCGGCCGGCTCGAAGGCCCGCCGCTTCAGCGGCACTGCCGGCAGGCCCGCACGCACTTCGGGGGCGACGACCTCCACCAGCGCACCCGCGGTGAGCAGCGCGCGGACCCGGCGCGCCGCCACCTGACCGGCGCCGACGACGAGCACGCGCCTCCCGGTCGGGTCGAGGTGCAGGGGGAAGGCGCTCACCCGGTCAGGATGACGGCAGGAGCCCGCGCCGACGTAGGACCCGCCGCTCGAGCGGGGCGAACAGGCACAGCTCGACCGCGATGCCGACCACCAGGATCGACGCGATGGCGCCGAAGACCATGCTCATGTCGGACAGCTGCCGGCCGGTGTCCAGGACCTGGCCCAGGCCGAGCCCCAGGTCCGGTGAGCGGGCGATCAGCTCGGCTGCCATGAGCGAGCGCCAGGAGAACGCCCAGCCCTGCCGCAGCCCCCCGACGTACGCCGGCAGGGCCGCCGGCAGCAGGACATGCCGGGCCGAGGACCAGCCTGTCGCACCGAGGACCCGCCCCACGCGGGCGAACAGCGGTGGCACCTGGTCCAGCCCGGACACCATCCCGTTGGCGACCGAGGGCACGGCGCCCATCAGGACCACGAAGTAGATGGTGGCGTCGGACAGGCCGAACCAGATGATGGCTGCCGGCACCCAGGCCACCGACGGCAGGCTCTGCAGCCCTGAGACGAGCGGGCCGATGGCGCGTCGCACCGGCCGGACCCGGCCGAGCAGCAGACCCAGTGGTGTGCCGATCGCCAGCGAGGCGAGGAAGCCCAGCGCCGCCCGGCGCAGGCTGTTCCAGACCGCCTCCTGCAGGTCGCCCCTGCGGACCTGCCCGGACAGGCTGGTGAGGACGTCGTGCGGCGACGGCAGGGCGTACGGCGGCTTCACCCGGGCGCGGTAGGCGAGCTGCCAGACGGCGAGCAGCAGCAGCGCCGCCAGCACCGGAGGCCAGACGGACGACAGCCACCGGCGCCACCCCGGACGCCGGTGCCGGTCGTCCTGCCCGAGAGCGTCGAGCCCGGCCTCCAGCGAGGCCAGGTCGTCTGAGGCTCGCAGGTCGGTCGTGCTCACCTCTGGCCGGCGTGGCGGCGGATCTCGGTCCGCAGGTCCTCGGTGATGGCGACAGACAAGCTGGCGACCTCGGGCGACTCGATCCGGCGGGGCTGGCCGATCCGCACGTCGTAGGTGCGGGCGACCCGGCCGGGACGCGAGGACATCAGCACCACCCGGTCGCCGAGCCGCACCGCCTCGCGGACGTTGTGCGTGACGAACAGCACCGTCAGCCGCCGCTCGGTACGGATGCGCACGAGCTCCTCGTGCAGGACGTCCCGGGTGATGGCGTCGAGCGCCGCGAAGGGCTCGTCCATCAGCAGCACGGGGCTGTCCTGCGCCAGGGCCCGTGCCATCGCGACGCGCTGGCGCATCCCGCCGGACAGCTCGTGCACCCGCTTCCCGCCGGCGTCCTCGAGGCGGACCAGGGACAGCAGGTCGCGCGCCCGCTCCCGGCGCTCCTTGTTCGGTGCACCGTTCAGGCGCAGCGCGAGCTCGACGTTCTGTGCAGCCGTCAGCCAGGGGAACAGCGCCGGCTCCTGGAACATCAGCGCCGGCCGGCCGCCCGGCACCTCGATCCCGCCGGAGGTCGGCAGGTCCAGGCCGGCGACGAGGCCCAGCAGCGTGGACTTGCCGCAGCCGGACGCCCCGAGCAGGCACACGAACTCACCCTCGGCGACCTGCAGGCTGACGTCCTGCAGGACGTCCGGCCCGGTCCCGAACCTCTTCGTCAGCCGGTGCAGAGCCACGGCAGCGCCGGCGGTGGTGGTGGAGGTGGAGGTGGAGGTGGAGATCGTGTCCTCGAGCACGGTCACGCGGTCAGCCCCTTCTGCAGTCCGGCGTCGTCCACGGTGCGGCCGAGCACCTGCTCGAGCAGCGTGAGGTCGTAGATGCCCCTGAGGTCGGCCGGCGGGACCAGGCCCGTGGCGAAGCTGTGCTCGGCGGTGGTCCTGAGCGTGCTGGCAAGGGGTTCCTCGGTCACCTCGATGCCGGCGAACGCCCGGGCGAGCACCGCCGGCGGCAGCGACCTGCCGGTGAGCCGGATCAGCTCGGTGTCGACCACCTGCCGCGCCTCGGCTTTCGCAGCGCCTGCAGGAGCTACGAGGGCCCGGTCGGCTGCGAGCTGGCCCCTCAGCAGCGCTGTCACCGTCTCCGGGTGCTGCTGCAGGAACCGGGTGCGCACCATCAGATTGGTCGTCACGAACCGGCCGCCGGGCCACAGCGCCTTCTCGTCGACCAGCACCCGACCGCCGGCCTCGAGCACCAGCCGGGACGCCCACGGCTCCGGCACCCAGGCACCGTCGATCCGGCCGGCCCTGAACAGGTCCAGGGTCTGCGCGTTGTCCTGCGCCAGGACGGTGACGTCGCCGCCTCCCTGCAGGTCCACGTGCAGCCCGTGGTCGCGCAGGTAGGTGCGCAGCGCGACGTCCTGGGTACCGCCGAGCTGCGGGTCGGCGAGGTGCCGGCCGCGCAGCTGCCCCGGGTCGGTGATCCCGGGCCGCACCACCAGCGCCGCACCTCCGGACGTCGCCCCCGCGACGATGCGGACCGCCTCGCCCCTGCTCTTGACAAAGGCGTTGACCGCCGGGCTGGGGCCGACGTAGGCGGCGTCGAGCGAGCCGGCGAACAGAGCCTCGACCGCCGCCGGGCCGGCGCTGAAGACCCGCGGGCGAAGCCTGGTCGCGCCCAGCGCCCGCCGGTAGGTGCCGCTGGCGACGCCGTAGACCGGGCCGGCGTGGGTGACGTTGGCGAAGTAGCCGAGGCGGAGCTCGGCGGCGGGACCGGTCGGGGAGGCGGCCCTGGCGCTGCTCCCACCGCACGCCGACAGCGCCGCGAGCGCGGTCGCTGCGAGGGCGCGGGTCCAGATCGTCATGCGCGGACCCCGATCGTGCTGCCGACCATCCCGGCACCCGCCGTCGCTCCGGTGGCCTCGTCGATGACGAGGAAGGCACCGGTGCGGCGGTCGGTCACGTAGTCGTCGGTGAACAGCGGCGAGGCGGTCCGCAGCGTGACCCGGCCGATGTCGTTGAGGCCCAGCTCGGCGGCGTTGCTCCGCGCGAGCGACTCGACGTCGAGCCGGTCGTGCAGCGCCTGCACAGCGGCCTTCACCGTGCGGGTCGTGTGCTTGACGAGCACCCGCTGGCCAGGACGCAGCGGAGCATCCGACATCCAGCACACGGTCGCGTCGAGGCTGCTCGTCACCCGTGGCTGGTCCGCGGCCGGCACCAGCATGTCTCCACGGCTGACGTCTACGTCGTCGGCCAGCCGCACCGTGACCGCCTGGCCGGCGAGTGCCACGTCGACCGGGCCGTCGAACGTCCCGACCGCCGCCACCGTGCTGCGCCGGCCGGAGGGGAGCACCACCACCTCGTCCCCGCTGCGCAGCGTGCCGCTGGCCAGAGTGCCGGCGTAGCCGCGGTAGTCGGGCCAGTCGACCGACATCGGCCGGATGACGTACTGCACGGGGAACCGGGCTCCACGACTGGCCGCACCGGACCTGTCGACGTGCACCTGCTCGAGGTGCTCGAGCAGCGCCGGCCCGTCGTACCAGGGCATCCGCGAACTGCGGGTGACGACGTTGTCGCCGTGCAGCGCCGCGACCGGCACGACAGTGACGTCCTCCACGTCGAGCCGTCCGGCGAAGCTCCGGAAGTCGACCACGATGTCGTCGTACGTCGCCTGGTCGAAGCCGACGAGGTCCATCTTGTTGACCACCAGGACCAGGTGCGGCACCCGCAGCAGCGCTGACAGCGAGGCGTGCCGGCGGGTCTGCTCCACCACGCCCTTGCGCGCGTCGACGAGCACCAGGGCCAGATCGGCGGTCGAGGCGCCGGTGACCATGTTGCGGGTGTACTGCACGTGGCCGGGCGTGTCGGCGACGATGAAGCTGCGTGCCGGCGTGGAGAAGTACCGGTAGGCGACATCGATGGTGATGCCCTGCTCGCGCTCGGCGCGCAGGCCGTCGGTGAGCAGCGAGAGGTTGGTGTAGTCGTCACCGCGGTCGCTGGAGGTGCGCTCGACGGCCTCGAGCTGGTCCTGGAGGACGGTCTTGCTGTCGTAGAGCAGCCGGCCGATCAGTGTGGACTTGCCGTCGTCGACGGAGCCGGCGGTGGCGAACCTGAGCAGGTCGGGCATCAGAAGTAGCCCTCCTTCTTGCGGTCCTCCATGGCAGCCTCGCTCGTGCGGTCGTCGGCCCGGGTGGCGCCGCGCTCAGTGACCCGCGTCGCCGCGACCTCCGCGACCACCTCGGCCGGTGTGCTCGCCAGCGACTCGACCGCTCCGGTGCAGGAGGCGTCACCGACGGTGCGGTAGCGCACCGTACGGACCAGGACCGCCTCGCCCGGGCGCGGTCGGCTGTGCGGCGTGAGGCCGAGCAGCATCCCGTCGCGGGCGAAGACCGCACGCTGGTGGGCGTAGTACAGGGAGGGGACCTCGATGCCCTCACGCTCGATGTAGCGCCAGACGTCGAGCTCGGTCCAGTTGGACAGCGGGAAGACCCGGATGTGCTCACCGGGGTTGTGCCGTCCGTTGTAGAGGTCCCACAGCTCGGGCCGCTGGTTCTTGGGGTCCCACTGGCCGAAGGCGTCCCGGAAGGACAAGAAGCGCTCCTTGGCGCGGGCCTTCTCCTCGTCGCGCCGGGCCCCGCCGAAGACCGCGTCGTAACGGCCCTCCTCGACCGCCCGCAGCAGCGTCGTGGTCTGCAGCGGGTTGCGCAGGCCGCCCGGCACCTCGACCGCGCGCCCGGCGTCGATGTCGTCCTGCACGTGCGCGACGACCAGGCGGGCGCTGAGCTCCGCCACCCGTCGGTCGCGAAAAGCCAGCACCTCGTCGAAGTTGTGCCCGGTGTCGACGTGCACGAGCGGGAACGGCAGCCGAGCAGGCCAGAACGCCTTCTGCGCCAGGCGGAGCATGACGATCGAGTCCTTGCCGCCGGAGAACAGCAGCGCCGGCCGCTCGAACTCCGCAGCCACCTCCCGCATGACGTGGATGCTCTCGGCCTCGAGCGCGGCCAGCTCGTCCGTGACGGTGTCGGGCAGCGTCATGCGAGCCGCCGCGCGTGCAGCACCGCGAGCAGCTGCCGGACCGACTGCTCCAGCGTCTGCTCCTGAGTGCGTACGACGGCGTCCGGTGCCACCGGCGGCTCGTACGGCGCATCCACCCCGGTGAGCCCGCTCAGCTCACCGACCCGCTGCCTGGCGTAGAGCCCCTTGACGTCACGCTCGCTGCAGACCTCGACCGGGGTGGCGACGTGCACCTCCAGGAAGCCGGCGCCGCGGGCCTCGTGCAGTGCGCGGACGGCGGCCCGGGTCTCGGCGTACGGGCTGATGACGCTGGCGAGCACCAGCACGCCGTGCCTGGCCAGCGTGGCGGCGACCCAGCCGATGCGCAGCACGTTGGTGTCGCGGTCCGCGCGGCTGAACCCCAGCCCCGTCGACAGGAACTCGCGCGCCTGGTCGCCGTCGAGCAGCTCGACGCGGCCCGGCAGCCGGCCGGCCAAGGCGCTCGCCAGCGTGGTCTTGCCCGCGCTGGGCAGTCCGGTCAGCCACAAGGTCGCGCCGGGCGGCGTCGGGACGGCGGGCGGCAGGTGCCGCTCGTCGAGGGCGGTCACGGAGGTCCTCCAGGGCGGTCGGGGCAGGCGCGTGCCAGAGCGGCAGGACGGCACGGAGCAGCGACTCGCTCCGGTGACGTCCGGGAGCGGACGGAAGGGGCGCGTCAGCGCGCCGGGAGAGGTCCGCCCGTCAGAGGGCGGAACAGACCGCGCTCGCGACGCGCTGCAGGTCGACATGCAGCCGCGCGACGAGGAAAGAACCGGTCATGCAGGGATGGTCGCACAGGGGCCTCGGCCGGACCGGCACCGGGCCTGTGTCACCCTTGAGCACATGGGTGCCGTGCTCACGTCCCGCCGTCACGTGGACCTGCAGCGCACGAGCAGCGCGGTCTGTTCCCGCGGCTGACCGTCCGGCAGGACCCCGTCGTACCGACTTCAGGAGACACGCATGCCCGCGGCGCGCGGACAGGGACAGTGGGCGCTCGGCTACCGGGAGCCCCTCAACGCCAACGAGCAGGCCAAGAAGGACAGCGACCCGCTCACGGTCAGGCAGCGGATCCTGGACACCTACAGCAAGAACGGCTTCGACTCCATCGACGGGGGCGACCTGCGCGGGCGCTTCCGCTGGTACGGGCTCTACACCCAGCGCGCCCAGGGCATCGCCGGAGGCAGGACCGCCGTGCTGGAGCCCGAGGAGCTCGAGGCGCCGTTCTTCATGCTCCGCGTGCGGCTCGACGGCGGGCAGCTGACGGCCGGCCAGCTGCGCACGATCGGTGAGCTGGCCACCGAGTACGGCCGGGACGTCGCCGACATCACCGACCGGCAGAACGTGCAGCTGCACTGGATCCGGGTGGAGGACGTGCCCGCGATCTGGGCGCGGCTGGAGGCGGTCGGGCTGGGCTCTACCGAGGCGTGCGGGGACACCCCTCGGGTCATCCTCGGCTGCCCGCTCGCGGGTGTCGACGGCGCCGAGCACCTGGACGCGACCCCTCAGCTCGAGGCCGTCTCCAAGCGCTTCATCGGCGACCCGGCCTTCGCCAACCTGCCGCGCAAGTTCAAGACCGCGATCAGCGGCTGCGCCACGCACTGCACCAACCACGAGATCAACGACGTCTCCTTCGTCGGCGTGAAGCTGCCCGACGGCCGCAGCGGCTACGACCTGTGGGTCGGCGGCGGCCTCTCGACCAACCCCAAGCTGGGGCTGCGGCTCGGTGCGTTCGTCGAGCCGGACCGGGTCGAGGAGGTCTGGGCGGGGGTCTGCTCGGTGTTCCGCGACTACGGCTACCGCCGCTCCCGGATGCACGCCAGGCTGAAGTTCCTGCTGGCGGACTGGGGCGCCGAGCGGTTCCGCCAGGTGCTGCAGGAGGAGTACCTCACCTCGCCCCTGCCGGACGGGCCGCCGCCGGTGACGCCCGACAGCGCGGACCGGGACCACGTCGGCGTCGGCAGCCAGGCCGACGGGCTGCACTGGGTCGGCATGGTGCCGCGAGCCGGCCGCACCAGCGGCAGCCAGCTGCAGCGGGTCGCCGCCCTGTCCGAGCGGTACGGCGGCAGCCGCGTCGCGACGACGGCGCAGCAGGGCCTGGTGGTGCTCGACGTACCCCAGTCCTCGGTCGAGCCGCTGGTCGAGGCGTTGGAGGCCGAGGACCTGCGGGTGCGGCCGTCGCGGTTCCGTCGCGGCACGATGGCCTGCACCGGGCTGGAGTTCTGCAAGCTGGCCATCGTCGAGACCAAGGCCCGCGCCGTCGACATCTACACCGAGCTGGAGCGCCGGCTGCCGGAGTTCGACGAGCCGATCACCATCAACGTCAACGGCTGCCCCAACTCATGCGCGCGCTTCCAGACCGGCGACATCGGCCTCAAGGGCTCGATCGTCGACGGCGAGGAGGGCTTCCAGGTCCATCTGGGCGGCCGCCTCGGAGAGGATGCGGGCTTCGGCCGCAAGTCCCGCGGCCTCAAGGTCACCGCCGAGGGGGCGGTGGACTACGTCGAGCGGCTGCTGCGCTCCTACCTGGCGCACCGCGAGCCGGGCGAACGCTTCGCCACCTGGGCCCGGCGCGCCGACGAGGCACTGCTTCGGTGAACGAGCGCGCGGCCCCGATGTACTGCCCGTACTGCGGCGAGGACTCGCTCCGGCCGTGGGGCGAGGACCCGGACCGCGGTCACGGTGACTGGCGGTGCGAAGACTGCCTGCGCGTGTTCGTGCTGCGCTACAAGGGCACGACCGGCACCGGCTGAGCGGGCAGGGCAGGAGGGGCGGCGGGATGCAGGCGTACGACGGGATCCGCACGGCGCGGCTGCTGCTGCGGGAGTGGCGCGAGAGCGACCGGGAGCCGTTCGCCGATCTGAACACCGACCCGCAGGTGATGGAGCACTTCCCGGCGCCGATGAGCCGCGCCGAGAGCGACGCGCTGGTCGACCGCATCACCGCGCACTTCGCCGAGCACGGCCACGGGCTGTGGGTGGTCGAGGTCGACGGCGCGCCGGCCGGCTTCACGGGGCTGTCCTGGACCCGCGACCTGCCCTTCTCCCCCGCCCTTGAGGTCGGCTGGCGGCTGGCCCGGCCGTCTGGGGCCACGGCTACGCCGGCGAGGCGGCAACGGCCGCCCTGCGCCGCGGCTTCGAGGAGGTCGACAGCATCGTCAGCTTCACGGCGCTCACCAACGAGCGCAGCCGGCGGGTGATGGAGCGGGTCGGGATGCGGCGCGAGTCGGATTTCGACCATCCGCGGCTGCCGCGCGGGCACCGCCTGCAGCGGCACGTGCTGTACCGCGCCGACGCTCAGACGTGGAGCCCGCACTCCGTCTTGTCCTGACCGGCCCAGCGCCCGGCCCGGGCGTCCTCACCGGGCGCGACCCGGCGGGTGCATGGCGCGCAGCCGATCGAGGGATATCCGTCGTACGCCAGCGGGTTGACCAGCACACCGCGCTCCGCGACGTAGGCGTCGACGTCGGCCTGCGTCCACGCGGCCAGCGGGTTGACCTTCACCATGGCGCGCTTGGCGTCCCACTCCACCACGCCGATGTCACGACGGGTCTGCGCCTCGTCGCGCCGGATGCCCGAGGCCCAGGCCGTGTAGGGCTCGAGCGCACGGGCCAGCGGCTCGACCTTGCGCATCGCGCAGCACGCGCCGGGGTCGCGGCGCCAGAGGTCCGAGCCGTGCTCGGCGTCCTGCTCGGCGACCGTCAGCAGCGGCAGCACGGTGCGCACGCTGACGTCGTAGGTCTGCGCGACAGCGTCGCGGGTGCCCATCGTCTCGGCGAAGTGGTAGCCGGTGTCGAGGAACAGCACGGGTACGCCGGAGGACACGTCGGCGGCGAGCGAGGACAGCACGCCGTCGCCCATCGAGGAGGCGATGGCGAAACAGTCGCCGAACGTGTCGACGGCCCAGCGCAGGATCTCCGGCGGCGTCGAGCCCTCCAGGTCGCGGCCGGCGCGCGTGGCGGTCGTCTCGAGGTCCACGTCCCGATCCAACCAGCCGGTACGGCGATCCCATCCCGCCGGTGGCAGGCTCGCGCCGTGCACCCCGCCGTCGACCGCGTGACCCGGGTGCTGCGCGCGGCCGGCGGGACCGGCGGGACTCCGGCGGAGGTGGCCGGTGAGTGAGCCGGTCCCCGCCCTCGTGACGCTGCACCTGTGGCGGGTGCCGCCCACCGCGGTGCCCTCCGCGCTGTTCCGCATGGGCCTGGACCGGCTGCGGGTGCGCCGGGTGCCGGGGCTGCGCTTCGCCAAGCTGCTCGGCACCGGCGACGGGCGCACCTTCACCGTCCGCGACGCCGACCCGACCCGCTGGGGACTGCTGTCGACGTGGGCCAGCGCTGGCGAGGCCGCGGCCTTCGAGCGCTCCGCGGTGGCCCGCGGCTGGGCCGCAATCGCGACCGAGAGCTGGCGGGTCGACCTCCGGCCGCTGGCCAGCCGCGGCCGGTGGAGTCGCCGCGAGCCGTTCGGCGACCCACGGCCGACGCGGTACGCCGGTCCGGTGGCCGCCGTGACCCGGGCCCGGCTCCGACCGACCCGCGCCGCCGGGTTCTGGCGTGCCGTGCCGCCCGTCTCGGCCGACCTGCAGGCAGCACC
>JAABUS010006096.1_pt1 | contig 14996 bp, 20 predicted proteins | sample 5560161 | NCBI WGS metagenome assembly JAABUS01 (sample SAMN10711885, study PRJNA513376) | rock metagenome | isolation source: Antarctica rocks | place: Antarctica: Victoria Land, Trio Nunatak nord | collected 2016-01-04 | reverse complement strand
ATGATGGCGGCGACCGGCTGGCTGCTGGCGGGTTGCACCCCGGTGGTTCAAGGGACACCGCTTCCCCCGAGCCCGAGCCTGTCGAGCGCCACGGGAGAGGTGCCCCCCGGCGGACCGGCCAGGGACGGCGGCGACACCTTCGCTGTCATCGGTGACGTGCCGTACGGGCGGGAGCAGGTCGCTGCCTTCCCGTCGTGGATCGACCAGATCAATGACGGGTCGCCAGAGCTGGCCTTTCACCTCGGCGACATCAAGGACGGCTCGTCGCGGTGTGACGACGCGTACTACCGGCTGGTCAGGGCAGACTTCGACCGCTTCGCCGGAGCGCTGATCTACACGCCGGGCGACAACGAGTGGGCCGACTGCCACCCTTCGGCGAACGGTCGCTACCAGCCGCTCGAACGGCTGGCCTTCGCTCGTTCGGTCTTCTTCGACCGACCTGGCACGTCGCTGGGACAGGCGCCGGTCACCGTCTCCAGCGAGGTCAGGGCTGGGTTCCCCGAGAACGTGCAGCTTCGGCGGCGGGGGATCGACTTCGCGGCTCTGCACGTGGTCGGGAGCAACGACGGCCTCCAGCCGTGGACGGGGCTCGGTCTCTCCTCCGCCACCCCCGAGCAGGTTGCGGAGGAGACGGCGCGGATGGCCAACGTGATCGAGGTCGTCCGCGCTACGTTCGCGACCGCCCGCGCGCGGGAGGACCGGGCTGTCGTCCTCATGCAGCAGGCGAACATGTTCGCCTCGCCGGCACAGGATGACATCTCCGCGTTCAAGGCCCTGGTCCAGACGATCGTCGCCGAGGCGTCCACCTTCCCGGGACAGGTCTACCTCTTCAACGGCGACAGCCACACGTACGAGATTGACCACCCCCTCGCCGCTGGGTCGTCGTGGCTCGCCACCTACGGCATCACCGGTTCAGCCGGCAACCTGACCCGGGTCACGGTCGACGGGTCCAGCAACAACAAGGACTGGCTCAAGGTGACGGTGAACCCGCCCGGGGCGCGGGACGTCCTGTCGTGGCAACGGGTACCGTACACCCGCCGCCCGGCCGACCGCGTCCAACGCCGACCCTCCGAATGAGGGCGTCTCCGTCGCTCCCCGGCGCGCTGGGGTGGGTGAGCTGGCGCCGGTCAGGTGACGGTGAACGATCCCGTCATCTTGGGGTGCGGATCGCAGGTGTAGGTGTAGGTGCCGGGCGTCAGGGTGACCGTCCAGGTCACCTCGGTCGTGTCCGCGACGCTGGTCTTCTCATCCACGCCGGCGCCGGTGAGGTGGAAGTTGTGGATCTTCGAGGCATCCTTCACCTTTACCGTGTAGCTGCCCGCCTTGAGGCTGGTCACGGGTGCCCCGGTGCCGTCCTTGAGCGTGATGACGTAGGCGTCGCTCTCCCCGACGACGCCGGTCAGGACCCCCGCGGCGGCGGCGGCCGAGGAGGTCGACGACCCGCTCGGCGCCGACGCCGACGACGAGCCGGCCGCCGCGGGGGTTGACGATCCGGCCGGGGGGGAGGTGCTGCCGCCGCAGGCTGCGAGCAGGGAGATGAGGGCAACGGGAACGGTCGCCAGCGCAAGCCGTCGCATGGCCCTGCGGCCACCGGCGGCCTCGACTGTGCGGCACCGGGCCGCATCCCGATCGGAGTGAGTCATGGCGTCCTCCAAGACACGTCGCCCCGGAGCCAGTCTCCGGTGCCAGCAACCTAGCCCAACCACCGCCGTACCCGTCCGCCTGCCCTCGGCCGAAGCCCGGGAGAGAACCACGCGACGGGCGGTCACGCCCCGGTGGGCATGCCGCACGGATCGTGGCGGCCACCCATGCGAGGCCGTCAGCCCGGGGAAACGTGCCGTCGTCAGCAACGCCACCACCTGACACGGCAGCGCCCCCGCCAATGGCGAGGGCGCTGCTCTGAGGTGCCCACATCGCACCCCCCCACGGGATGACCGGCGCCTCTGAGGTCCATCCTGTCGTATAACAGCCGAAAGTGCGGCGTAATGGCTCGAATTGGTCAGGTAGCAGTCAAGATCGAGCAAAGGGGACCGTCCTCTCAGGGAGCAAAGGGACGCCCCGCCAGGACCACTCAGGCTGCGGCGGCCTTCTTCGTCTCCATGTGGGCGAGCACAAGTGATGACCGTTGACTACCGGTTGACGCAACACGCTGAGCGCGACGAGCCCGGCACCTGTGCACGAGGCCGAGGACCGCGTACGTCGATCGCGGAAGGGCATCGCTCACGAGGTCAGCCTCGGCCAGACGGCGCCGAGAGCTAGGCATATGAACGAGGCGACGGCGGGCGGCGTACGGACCGTCTGGCCGAAGTGCCACTTGTCGCGCATTGCCTGCCAGTCGGCGGGCGGCGAGGAAGCATCCCAGGTAGCCGCTGCGGAGTTGACCGGCGCGTTGTAGACGAGTGTCACCACGATGACCGCGACCCACAGTGCCAGTGCCAGCATGGAAAGCACCAGGATCGCGCGGGGGCCGCTGACGGCGGACAGGGCGACGACCGGCAGGATCGACACCGCGGCCGCGATCACCAGGACGGGCATGATGCCGCCGACGGCGACCTCGAAGGAGTGCTTCACCAGCGTGAAATCTCGGGCTCCAAGAGTCTTCTGGACCCGCACCTGACCGATCTGAGTGGCCACGAAGGTTCCGGCGGCCACGCCGACGAGGAGTACTGCGAGCAGCTGGGTCGACGCGATCAAACGATCCATGGCCTCTCCTGGCGTAGGTCCGTTCTTCACAGTAGTCAACTGTGGATCAACCGGGGAACACCGATTGGGGAGCTGCTGGACTGATCATCAACTGCAACCTCCTCGCCCGCGGACGTGTTGTTCGTGACGAATCGGCAGTACGCCGGACACGCCGGGCGCTCGCACGGTTGTGCTGGTTTGACCAGGTCCATGGAGGATGGCGATACTCAGGATCCACAAAGGGGAGGTCCCATGAACGCGCGCACTTACGCGAAGGTCGTTGGCGTCGTCATCGTTCTCATCGGCATCGGTGGTCTGGCGCTGGGGGAGCAGTCGCTCCTGGGCGTCTTGAACATCGACATCGCGGAGGACATCATTCACCTCGTCAGCGGTGGCCTGATGGCCTTCGTCGGCTTCCGCGGATCCGACCGCGCCGTCCGGTCGGTGGTTGGCGGACTGGGCGTTGTCTACCTACTGGTCGGCGTGCTCGGTTTCATCGTGCCCGACCTGTTCGGGCTGCTCCCTCACCAGTACAAGACCGTGCTTGACAACCTCATCCACCTGACGCTCGGGGTGCTCGGCATCGCGATCGGATTCTTGGTCGGCGACCGAGCGGTCGACCGCGCACCACGCTAGCCAAGCAACGGGCTCGCCCTGACTTGACGCGCAGAGCACGGCAGTCCCGCCAACTTCAGCTCGCCTGCGGACCAGGTCCGGGCTAAGGAGGTGACCTGACGACGTTTGCGCAGCGTCAGAGGCCCTGTGCCTAGGCGGCGGCCTTCTTCGTCTCCATGTAGGCCAACGTAGCCGACTCGTCATGGCTGGTAGTGGAGGACGCTTGCTGACCAGCGCCTATGCCACCACGATGTCACGGCAGATCACGGCAAGTGATGGGAGTCCTGCGGACATTCTGCGGACAGTTAGGTCGTGATCATCGTGACGACGCGCCCGCGCTAGCAAATCCAGTATTTTGCGTTACGTGCTAGGACAGGCGTCGGCGGCAGAGGCCGGGGACGCGAGGTGCGGCTACGGACGGCCTGAGTTGGCTCTGTGAATCGCTGTGTCGCACTGGTCGACTCAGCGCAAGTTCTGCCGGGCGTAAACCACGACCTCGTCGAGAGCCTCAAGAGCCCGCTTCTTCTCAATTATCGCGTATTCGCCCCACTTCTCCCGAGGCCGGGGCTCGGCAGCCTGATAAGCGGCGCGGACAAGTTCTCCAAGCTTGCCGTCTCGGTCGAGCAAGATGCACCGGTCCTTCTTCGCAGCTAGATCGGCGCGTCCGGCTGTTGTGAGATCGACTCGGTTGTCGAGCCGGCTCAGGCGGCCGTCCACATCATGCTTCTCGGCGAAATCGAAAGCCAGTGCTGAAAGATGGTCCATGGTGACATGAAACGAATCGACGAAGGCAATCACCGCTTGCCTTAAAGCGTCCTTGCGCGTACGCCGTGCCGTCATCCAGTCCTTCAGGATTTGGGCACCGCCTCCGAGGAGGCCACCAACTATGACCCCCACTAGCGTCCCTGCTTGTGCTCCGTCCATGTGGGCACCGTAGCCGCCCTTCCAACGACGTACTGAGCAATCTCGGTCCCCTGGGTTGGACCGAACTCCACGGCCGGGTGCAGCGGGGGGCCGGTCCTGGCGGCGTTGCCGTTAAGGGCCCAGCCGCCGTTGGCAGCCGTTGGCCTGAGAGGTCTGTCCTTGTCGGGCGCGGAAACTATCGCGGAAACGTCGAGCAGCTCCCACGTCCAGTCACCGCCCGTGCCGTCACCCATGCGCAGCACTGTGGCCTCGCGGCGCTAGGGATCAGCCGCGCCCGCTTGCTGGGCGCGGCCATTTGCCACCGCGGCCCTCGTGAGGAGAGTTCATCTGCGTCTAGAGAGGAGTGTTCTGGCTCTTTGAGACGTAGTAGCGACGCGTCATGGGTCGCACGAGACCTACTGCGGAGGGAAGCGAAGGGATGTCGGGGCGCCGCTCGGGTGCGATCTCCCAATGGCTCTCTTTGTCGACGACGGGGACTACGGGAAACCCAGCGACGATGATCAGCCACGAGTCGATGACTCCGTCGTCATAGGGGTCTGAATGCCTCACGGTGGCCTGGAACTCCGGTGCGCCGATGCCCTCGCCGTGCGCTCCTCTATGGATTGCTACCCACTCGGCCACGGTGCGCGAGGTGTCGAATCGGAAGTTTTCCGTAGAGCCCTTCGGGATAGTCCACTCCGACGGTAATGAGGTGCGAGCCTCTTCTTCTGCGTGCCTTAGCTCGTTGAGCGTGATGGTGACTGGATAGTCCTCATGATTCGTGACTTCGAGAAATAGTCGCAGCATCACGCGGGACTGGGCATCGCGAGGAAGGATATACTCATGGCCGACTTCGAGTTGGTTCGCTTTTCCGAAGCTTGACGGCTGGAAAGGGGGCCACAGCACGGGACCATTGGTAGTTACGCTGATGCGCGCTGCACGCACGTCGAGGCGGGTCTTGGTCGCCTCGACCGCCATCGTCCGCGAGAGCACGGTGCCCTCTTCGGCGACTTCCACCGCCCGGCGCGTCCAAATCGTCTGGCGTGCGACCACGATGGCGGCGGCAGTTGTCGCGAGAGCCGATGCGCCGGTTGCGACGGCAATGAAGACGTCGAGTGATGTCGTCAGGTCGGTCATGCAGGAACACTAGATCCATGCCGCAAATCTTTGTCGGTCTCGTGCTAACCGTTCGCAAGGCCCAGGGCAGAACCTAAGAGTCTCGGGGTCGCGCTGCTCGCGAGGCGACGTCTGGTGGTTACGGCACTTCGACGGGTAGTGTCCGAGAATGAGGGAAAAGGCTGTTTGGATCATCGCGCTGCCAATCGTGCTCGCTGCGTGCGGGGGTCCGCTTCGTCGCCTCCAGTCGCTCCGGCAACCTCCAGCAGGACTGTCACGTCGTCGAGCTCGTCATCAACGACGACCTCGACGGCTCCCGCACCGAAGCAGACGGCCACCGCCACGACCGCGAAGCCGGCCCCCACCACTGCGACCGCGAAGCCGGCCCCCGTCCCAGCGCCGGTCCCGTTCGCACCGCCACCGCCACCGCCACCGCCACCGCCACCACCGCCACCGCCACCACCGCCACCGCCACCACCGCCACCGCCACCACCGCCACCACCGCCGCCGCCGCCGCCATCCTCGCCTTCAGCTGTGCGCTTCGCCAACTGCACCGAGCTGAACAAGGTCTACCCAAATGGTGTGGGTAAACCCGGCGCCGTGGACCAAACGTCCGGGACGCCGGTAACCACCTTCACGCGAGACGCGGCCCTCTATCAGGCGAACAGCGGTAGCGACCGCGACGGCGACGGCATAGCCTGCGAGAAGAAGTAGCTGGCGCGCCTTCCTGGCCCTCAGTTCGGCAGCGCCTGCTCCGGGCAGGCGCCCAGGACGCGGACCATGGCGTCCTTCTCCGGTGGGGTGAGCCACAGGTGGTACTTCGCCTTGATCGCGATCTGCCGTGCCACGTATGGGCAGCGGAAGCCCTTGTTCGCCGGGAGCCAGGTCGCCGCGTCCCCGTCGCCTTTCTGCTGGTTGGCGGGTCCATCGACTGCCAGCAGGACGAGGGGGTCGTTCGCGTAACGCAGCCGGGTGTCGGGGTCCATCTGCTGGGCGCCCGTCTGCCAGGCGTTGCTGAGCGCCACCACGTGGTCGATCTCCACCGCTGCTGAGGTGCCCTGACCACGGATGAAGAACACGTGCGCCCCGGTGTATGGCTCGAGGTAGTCCCCGGTCAGCACCACACAGTTGCGGGTGCCCGGTTTGAACGTCACGTTCTGCAGGTCGCGGGCAAGGATGTCGTTGCGGGTGTCGCAGCCGTTGCGGTCGACATCAGCCCAAGCCTGACCGAACTGCGCGCGGCTGTACCCGGTCTTGGGGGCGCGACCTTTGACCTCCAGGCTGCCGATGGCTGCCGCGGTGGCACCCGACAGCGGCGACGCGGACGGGCCTGCGACGCCAGTCCCGTTGTCCGTTGCCCCGCTGGACGGGACCGGAGCCGCGGTCCCCTCGGGGGCGGCGACTGCGCTAGACGCGGACACCGGCCGGGGTGGCACGGACGTCGCGGTGCTGCATCCGGACAGTGCGGCGGCGAGCAGGATCAGGGCTCCGGTGCCGTCAGCGAGGGTCCAGCGTCTCATCGGTTCAAGGGTAACTCTGGCGACGACCACGGCCCTCCCGCGAGGCTCTCAGGCGGCCTTGGGGCGGGAACACCGACCCGCTCCGGGCGTCTCAGCGCCAGCCCAGCAGCCGAGCGCCGATACCTTGGCCGTCTCGTCGAGGCGGTGGCGGGTCGTCGTTCAGCGGACCTCGCGGCCGCGGCCGGGGCCGGGGCCTGGGCCCACGTCGACTCGTCAGCGGCGAGGACCGCCTCACGGGCGGACGCCAGCGACTCGGCCTGGGTCGGGGTGAAGGGCTTGCGAATCGTCAAGGCAGGTGCATAGAATCGGCACCACTGAGCGCCCGGTAGAAGCGGCCTGCACCAACGGCTCACCGTCGCGGCGAGGCATGGCATCGGAGAAGGTCGAGCGCAGGCGCTCTCGGCATCGGCCTCTCCTCCACTTCACAACGACCTGGAGGACAGCCATGCACGATGACCAGATCACCGACGCCGAAGCCGCCCATGCGTACCGCCTCAAAGAAGCCACCGAGCTGCTCCTCGAGGCCGGTTGTGTCCAGACCGCATCCGGCGATTGGTTGTTACCACCGGCCGACGAGGTAGCGGCCCATGCCGTCCTTGAGTAGCTGCAGGCTGCTCCACGTCGTCGGGCTCATCGCGTAGACGGTCGGGTCGACCTTGGCCAGCCCGTTGCGCAGGTCGGTCCCGGCGAGGGCGACCGTGTCGATCCCGGTCTCCGGCGCGGCGGCGTAGTCAGCGCCAGCCCAGCAGCCGAGCGCCGATACCTTGGCCGTTTCGAGGCAGCGGCGGCTCGTCGTCCAACGGACCTCGCTGCCGCGGCCGTGGCCGGAGTGTGCGCCAGCTCGACGGATCGGGGTCGACGTCCTCGACCAGCTCGACCTCGCCGAGCTGGTCGGGATCGCAGACGACCTCCATCTCCTCGGTGTTGAAGTGCACGATGCTGGCCAGCAGGGCCGCCCGCGGCGCTCGGGTGCGCCATAGCCGACCGACCGGGGACCGCTCCCCATTCGCGGATGCGTGAACCTCGGCCACGCCCCGCTGGTCGGCCCACGCCCAGCCGCGCTGCCACTCCGGTGACGCGCCCCGATACAGGACGATGGAGGCCACCCTGGTGTAGTCGCGGTGCCCGTTGACGGCGTAGCCGCCTCGGGTGAAAAGGTCTCGCCAGAACGCCGCCGGAGCCTCGAGCAGCGGCGCCGGGCCGCACTGCATCCATAGCCTCGCGGCCACCGCCGCCCAGTCACTCCTGGTTAGCCGGTCCTGCTCGAGGAGCCGGGTCACCAGAGCCACCACGGCCGGGTCCGGCGCGTGGTCGACGGCGCGAGCCTCAGGTGCGACGGGATTTGCCAGCGCGTCGTGGACCCAGTCAAGTAGCGGAAGCACGTCGACCCCTCCTTCGGGCTCGGGTCCGTCGGCGCGGCTGGGCTCGTTGGCCGCGACGGCGATGCGTCGTCGTGACGCGGGACATGCCCACCGCGCCAGCGGCGAGGTCGGCAGATCGAGGACCCTGCTCGCCAGACATTGCTTTGGGAACCCTAGGTTCCGCGGAACCTAGGGTCACCCCCGCTTCCATGCGCTCTGCGGCCTTGGGCCTCTCCAGCTCCTCGATCTGTGGGCCCAGCGCGTCGTCCTGCGTCTTGGCCACCACGGTCGGCACGGTCTCGGCCGTCTCGGCCGTCTCGGCGCTCGCGGCTCGGCGAGACCGCTCGGCGGCTGTGCGCCACGTCGCAATGCGGCCCTCGCGGATGGCGATTCCGCCCCAGACGCCCCAGCCGCGGGTCGCCCTGCCAGCCTCGAAACACTCCACTCGAACCGGGCACGACGAGCAGAAACGGCCGACCAGCTCGGTCGCAGCCGTCTGCGATACACAGTCCGACAGCGCGTCGGCCACCTCGTTGTCGACGCCCCGACAGGAGGCATCCTGCTGCCATCCGGCGGCCGGTTCCTCGGTCGGCCAGCGCCGTAGGTCCAGCCCTAGGTCGTTGGCTCGCCGCGCCGTGCGCTCGTGTGGCCTCCAGCGTTTCGTGATGCCCCCGACCAGCTCGGTGCCGTCGTCCTCGACGAGGACGGCACTCACGAAGCACCGCGGCGCATGGCCTGCTCGAAGGCGTCGCGATTCCGCCACCTCGGTGCGAGGTTCAGCAGCAGCGCCCGGGACTCCACGAGCGAGAGCCCGGAGTACGCCGCGCTGACTGTCGTCGTGACCTCACCCTCGAAACCCGCCGCGTCGATGATCGGCACCACGATCTCGTGAGTCCGGTGCACGTTGTCCCGGTGGTATGCGTTCATCTCCTCACTAAAACGAGCCTCTGCCAGCAGCTCCGCCTCCTCTACGGACTCAACCTCCCAAGGCTCGACGAAACTCTCGATGACGGCGTCGACCAGGCATTCCGGTGGCCGGGTCGGCTCGTCCCCGGAGCGCTCCGGTGCCCGCAGGGTGGCCATCACGCACCACCCGACTCGCGGATGGCGGCCTGCTCGGCACGGGTCACGTGACCGGCCCACCGGGCCCGGGCAGCGCGCTGGTGGGGTGCGCTCTTCGGCTTCGCCACCTCGGCGTCGAGGTCGGGCAGGCCGAGCTGCCGGAAGTGTTGAGCGAGCAGGGCTCTGCTCGCGCGTAGCTCGCCCAGCAGCGGATGGGCGCGCTGCTGACCAGCCGATCCCAGCACGAGGAGGTCGGCGCCGACCAGCGCCAGCCGGAGGCGCTCCACGTCGTCCAGGGTCCGGCACGCCTCCTCGAGGAGGACGAGCTCGTCGAGGCGCAGCTCGTACTGCGCGGTGATGGCCCGCCATAATTTTCGACCTCGAGCCCCCAGCGCTGTCGGTGCGGGTGGTGCCTTCTTGTGGGCCACAACGGGCCTCCTTCGATAGTCGGGCGGTCCTCGAAAACGAAAGGCGGCCGGATTGCGTGGTTTTTGAGGTGCTATGCCAAGCGGGCGGCGCTGCCTCGACGACGGGGGGTCTCCCCCCAGGGTGCCCACCTCGAGGTCGACGCCGACCCGGCATACCCCTCGACTGTCGTGGCGATCGACCTCGACCTCGATGAGGGTGAGCACCTCGACCTCGAGGTGGGCGATCGACCTCGACCTCGAGGTGGGCGATCGACCTCGCCCTCGACCTCGAAGGTCACCACGTCGCATCGCCTGACGGCGGCCGGCCAAGCGGAACACCCTCGGTGTAGCGGGTGAGCGAGTAGCCCTCCCGGCGCTCGATCTCGGCGAGCCAGTGCGTGCGCGAGTCGAGCACGCCGTGCAACAACATGACCCCGATCGCCTGGCGCTCAGGCCAGCTCGGTTCCATCGGCGGTCTCACGAGGTCGACGCCGCCGAGCTGAGGAGATTCCTCGATCTCGCGAGCCAGCGCCTGCGCGGTCGCCGCGAACTTGCGCACCGTGATCGACGGCAACGACACCACCGAGCCGCCCTCCGTGAGCTGCAGAGTCTGAGCCGCCGACGCTGCCCCGAGCAGCTCCTCGACGCGCTCCCCGGCGAGGGCCAGGGCCTCGAGCGTCGACGCCTTGGCGCTGGGCAGGTCCGCGATGATCGAGGCGCACCAGGCTGCGCGGTGCTCCTCCACCAGCGCGTCATACGCGCCACGCAGCGAGCGTGCCCGCTCTCGATGCCCGCCGGCCACGGACGCGCGGTGACGACGCTCGCTCGCGAAGTCCCGAGCGGCGCTGGCCTTCACTGTCTTGCCGGCCGCGATGGCCGACCTAACCCGAGCGGCCTCGGTCCTCTGGGCCTGCGCTTCCTCGCTGTCGAGCGATCTCTCGTCGCGCTCGGCCTCGTCGGCGGCGGCGATGGCCGCCTCGACGGCTTGCCAGCTGGCCGCCACCGGCTCTGGCGTTGCGGCCTCGTGCCAGGACGGCCGCTCGCCGATGTCGTCGAAGCTCGCGGCGCTGGCCGGCGTGCCTGCCGAGCCGCCCCGAGGGGGCAGTTCCGCCATGACGGCAGCGGGGTCCAGGTCGACGTCATCGGACGGCGGGCGGTCCATGCCAGACCGGCGCTGGGGCTGGCCCTCCTCGTCGCCGAGGTCGGCCCAGCTCGTGTCAGGGGCGCCTGTGCGTGATGTCATTTCAGTCCTCCAAGGTGGTGGTTCTCCGGGACCGGCTGGCCCCAGGAGTGATCTGTGGTGGTGGTCATCGCGGCGGCCACGTCGGGTCGGCGAGGGTGGTGGGGAAGAGGTCGAGCCAGTCGTGGCCCGAGTTTCCGTTGGTGTGGCGCAGCGGCTGCACATACAGGTGCGTGTCACCCTTGTGCTGCTCGATGTAGAGGACGAACTCAGAACCGTCCTCAGCGGTGAACTCCAACGCGAGCGAGTCCGCTGCGTCGCCCACCTCATAAGGCCGCACGCGGCCGGTGAAGTGAGTGTTCACGTCGCCGCTCGGGGCGCAGATCACAGACGGATTGCACGCGGCGTCGCTGAGCTTGACGGGCTCGACATCGTCAACCCAACGGGCTTCGAAGCTGTGGGGCACTCGTTGTTTCTGGTCACGGGGTGCTTCCTCTCGATTTGGACGGATGGCCTGCTTGACGTGGTTGCTCATGCCGACCTGCCCCAGGGCGACGGGTCGACGGGGATCGAGCGCCACAGGGCCGCGGCGACCACAGGAGTCACGAACCCACGAGTCCCGACCTCGGGGACGCGGTGCTCGAGGCATCCGGGGGCTGACCAGAGGGCACCGCTGAGGGGCCGTTGACCGGTTCCCGGCCTCTTGCTCTGAGGAGTGGTCCAACGGCGGTACCGGTCCGGTTCCCCCATAGGGAGGGGGAACCGGGAACCGGTTGAGTTACCGGTTCCCGGAACCGGTCGGGAACCGCTGGAACCGGTGCCCTTCGAGTGGGTCACGAGACCACCTCGAAGGGGTCGATTCCGTATGGTCGCAGGACTCGGTACTCGCCGCCTCGGGCCGTCTTGGTCTCACCGAGATAAGCCTGCTCGACCAGCCAGTCGACCTGTTCCAGGATCTCCACCTTGCGGCCGGGGACGTTCCGGTCGATGCCGTTCTTGCTGATCCTGTCCGACACTGCGACGCACGCCACGATCTTGGTCCGCAGGCCCTGCATCCTCGAGGCAACCTGCGTCTCGTGCGATGGGGTCTCGACAGGGGGCATGAGGGCAGCCACGACGGGATCGACAGAGCTGTCGAGGACGAAGCGGGCGACGGCTTGGGTTCGGTCCGACTTGCGCCACTCTCCTGCGAAGCCACGCACCGCGCCGGGCCGGTCCTTGCCGACACGCAGAGCCAGCTCGCCCTTTCGCCCGACCCCGAGGGCCTCGACCACCTCGACGACGTATGCCGCGCCGCTCAACCCGGCCATCTTGGCCTGGGCACCGATGGCGAACCGGCCTTGATTGTCGCTGGACTTGACGACGTGATCGATAAGGACGACGGCTGCTCCAGTCTGGTCGGCAATTCGACGGGGCAGGCTGCGCATCCATCGCGCCACCTCATCGTTGTCCTTGATCGACAGACCGAAGAGGCTCATCGAATCCGTGACGCCATCGATGACGGCCAGCCGGTATGACTGGTCGAGCATCCGCTCGAAGGCGGCCAGCTCAACGGCCGACGTGTTCGGCGAGGACTCGGGCCGCACGTAGGACAGGTGGGCGCGGATCTGCTCGCGCGTCACGCGGAGCAGGATGAGCCGCTGGGCGTATGACGCCGCGTCGGACTCGTTGTCGATGACGAGCACGTCCTGGTCGAGCCGCAGGCAGTGAGCTACCGCATACTGCGAGACCCAGCTCTTGCCGGACTCGGATTCGCCGTGGATCGAGTGGACCAGGGCGGGGTAGAGCAGCGACTTGCCATCGGTGCGCGTGAGCAGCTCCGGTTCCGGCTGCACGTGCGTCCCGTCGAGGACTGAGTCGAGGTTGAGCGGCGACCATGTCCCGACAATGTCGGCGACCGTGCTCGCCCACTTCGCGGCTACGCGCTGACTCGCTGCGCGCTGCACGTCGGCGGGCGCCCACTGGCTGCATCCGAACTGGGCCACGTGATGCGCCTCGTACTCGGATTCAGACTGCTCGAGGAGGGCCGCTCGCTCAGCCATGTGTCGAGTGTTCTCGGCGTAGCTGCGCGCCAGGTTCGCATCGACTCGGGCGCGGGCGTCGAGGTCGACGCGGGCGAACCACTCCTCGGTCAGGCGTGGCGGGGCAGCCGGTTCGGCCTCGAGATCCCGCCACCGCATGATCTCGGCGAAGTCCCAGTCGTCGGCATCGAATCCGGCGGTCACCTCGGGATGGGCATGGAAGTAGTCCAGCGGCGTCGCAGGCTCGCTCATGGCTTGGCGCCCTGGCTGATGTTCGTGAGCCAGTCGTCGATGTCCTGGCGACGGTAGAGCACCAGCCGGCCCGGCTTGACCCACCGCGGGCCTTTGCCGATCTGGCGCCAGTAGCGCAACGTCGGTAGGGGGGTGTGCAGCTCAGCAGCGAGGTCGCGCTCAGGCACGAGCTCGCGAACCTGTGATGTCAGCATTGCGTTCATGAGGTCAGCATGGCATGCGGTGATGGATTGCGGCAAATCACTGTTGCTAGTACGGTGTCTCTGACAACCACCGAGCAAGGAGCAACTAACTGATGGATGACGCACAGATCGGCGCGAGGGTCGCGGCCCTGCGGGGGGCGATGCCTCAGCGGCACATCGTCTCCGTCATGGCGATGATGTACGGGATCACTTGGTACCAAAGCACTCTGACCCGCGTTGAAGCCGGCCAGCGGTCGCTCAAGCTGACCGAGGCGGTGGCGCTGGCGAAGATCTTCGGCGTGCCGGTCGGTGCCTTGGTCGAGGAAGGTTCCTCGGGCGGAAACGCGCTCGCAATCCGGGAGCTGAGCGCGGTCAAAGCCGACCTCGAGAAGCGCATACAGGGCCTGAGCTGATGGCCAGCGTCGCCAAGAGGCCGAACGGTCGCTACCGGGCGCGCTACCGGGACGACACGGGTAGGGAGCAGTCCAGGGACTTCGCGAGGAAGTCGGATGCGCAGGTCTGGGTTCGCGGCCAGGCGTCCTCGGTAGACCGCGGTGACCATGTGAACCCGAAGGACTCGCGGACCAGCGTGACGGCGTATGCCGGGCAATGGCAGGCTGTGCAGGTTGGTCGGCCGGCTTCACTTTCGATCCTCGACAACGCTCTACGGCTGCACGTGCTGCCGATCTTGGGGGGCAAGAGCATCGGCGCCGTCCGGCGCTCAGATGTTCAGGCACTCGTCAAGGCGCTGCTGGCCAAGGGGTTGTCCGCCGGCAGCGTCCGCAACATCTATGACGCCACGGCTCGGCTATTCGCTGCGGCCGTCGATGACCGGGTCATCTCCACGTCACCGTGCCGTCGCGTGATGCTCCCCAAAAGCACGCACGGAGAGATCACCCCACTGCCGGCTGAGCACGTTCACGCGCTCGCTGCGGGGATGAACGACTATCAGGCGCTCGTCGTCCTCATGGCCGGATCGGGCCTGCGTATCGGCGAAGCACTCGGCCTACAGGTGTCCGACGTGGACTTTCTGCGCCGCACGATCAGGGTCCAGCGCCAGCGGCTCCAGTCCGGAGAGATCGGACCTCCAAAGTCGGCGCAGAGTGCGAGGACGGTACCGGTCGGGCAGGTCGTGATTGACACACTTGCCGGTCACCTGGCAGGCCGACCAAGCGTCGGTCCACTCTTCCTGGACGACCGCGGGGAGCCGTTGACCTATCGGCAGTTCAAGCGACTCTGGTCGGCCGCAACCGCGAGAGCGCAGGTTGCCGCGACCGCCCACGACCTGCGCCACTTCTACGCCTCGGCGCTCATCGCTGGCGGCGCCTCCGTACGTCAGGTGCAGAGCTGCCTCGGCCACGCCTCGGCCGTCATCACGTTGCGTGTCTACGCGCACCTCTGGCCTGGTGACGACGACCGAACGCGGACCATCATCGATGGCGTGCTCGGGGCTCCTGCGGACATTCTGCGGACAGCTGAGACCTCCTGAGCGCATAACGGCAGGTCAGAGGCCCTGCGCTCAGGCTGCGGCCTTCTTCGTCTCCCAGAAGATGGCGGAGATTTCATCAATCTTCACCAGCAGCTTCTCGGCCACGGCGACGTCCCAGGTGCCCTTGGTGCCCCCGGCGCCGGCGAGCTTCGTGGTCTCGTTGAACAACGTGTTGAGCTGGGGATACTTCTCGAAGTGCTCGGGCT